>JAABUR0100003555.1_pt1 | contig 21769 bp, 22 predicted proteins | sample 5560091 | NCBI WGS metagenome assembly JAABUR01 (sample SAMN10711879, study PRJNA513375) | rock metagenome | isolation source: Antarctica rocks | place: Antarctica: Victoria Land, University Valley sud
TCCGCGGGCGCAAGCCGCCGTGGTTCAAGGTCCCCGCGCCCGGCGGGGAGCGCTACCGCGAGCTCGACGAGCTCATCCGGGCCGAGGGCCTGCACACCGTCTGCCAGGAGGCCGCCTGCCCGAACGTGGGTGAGTGCTGGTCGCGCGGCACCGCGACGTTCATGATCCTCGGCGACACCTGCACACGGCGCTGCGGCTTCTGCAACGTCAAGAGCGGGAAGCCGACGTGGAACGACCCGCTCGAGCCCGCCCGCGTGGCGCGCTCCGTGGCGCGGATGGGGCTGCGCCACGCGGTCATCACCTCCGTGGACCGCGACGACCTGCCCGACTACGGCGCGAGCGCGTTCGTCGGGGTGATCCGGCAGATCCGCCGCCAGGCGCCCGAGTGCCAGGTCGAGATCCTCACCCCCGACTTCCGCGGCGCCGAGATGCCGCTGGCCAAGGTCATCGCCGAGCGCCCCGACGTCTTCAACCACAACGTCGAGGTCGTGCCCCGGCTCTATCCCGTCGCGCGCCGCGGCTCGCGCTGGGAGCGATCCTGCCGCGTGCTGCGAAACGCCAAGGAGATGGGCGGCGAGGCGCTCGTCACGAAGTCCGGGCTCATGGTCGGCCTCGGCGAGACCCACGAGGAGATGGTCGAGGCCTTCGGGATGCTGCGCGAGCACGGCGTCCAGGTGCTCACCGTGGGGCAGTACCTGCGGCCCACCGAGCGCCACCTGCCGATCGTCCGCTACTGGCACCCGGAGGAGTTCGCCGCGCTCGAGCGGGCGGCCTACGCCCTCGGCTTTGACCACATCGCCGCCGGCCCGCTCGTGCGCTCGAGCTACCACGCCGATCAGCACGTCCCCCAGGACCGCCCCGGCGTCGGGCCGCTCGCGGCCGCTCCCGCGGGCTGACCCGGTCCAGCCGTGGAGCTCGAGGAGGCGGTCAGGACTCGCCGTACGCACAAGGCCTACGGCCCCGAGCCCGTCGACTCCGCCACGCTCGCCGAGCTGCTCGAGCTCGCCCGCTGGGCGCCGAACCACAACCTCACCAACCCGTGGCGCTTCCGAGTGCTCGGGCTGGACGCGCTCGCGGCGCTCAAAGAGGCGGCCGGGCCAGAGGCGGCGGGCAAGCTCGACCGGGCTCCGACGCTCGTGGCGGTCTCCGTGCTGCGCAGCGGCGATCCGCTCCAGGACCAGGAGGACCTGTGCGCGACGGCCTGCGCGGCCTACATCGTCCTGCTCGCCGCGCACGCGCGCGGGCTCGCGGGCTACTGGCGCACTCCGGCCGTGCTGCGCGAGCCGGCGGGGCGGAGCGCCCTGGGCATCGGGCCGGAGGAGACCGTGCTCGCCCTGCTCTACCTGGGCTCGCCGCGCCAGCAGCGCCCCGCGCCCGAGCGCGTCCCGGTGGAACGCTACGTGCTCTGGCTTCACTAGGGTCCGAAGGACGCGTGTTCCCCCTCAAGGACAACATCCCGACCGACCGGTTCCCGATCGTGACCGTGGCCCTCATCGTGGCCAACACGCTCATGTACTTCCTCTTCCAGAAGGGCGGGATCCTCCACGGGCCGAGCAACGCCAACGTCATCGAGTACGGAGCGATCCCGTGCGAGCTCGCCCACCCGGGGCAGCACGTCGACGCCGTCGGCAACCAGCTCCAATGCGTGAGCGGGCCGGGCGGGATCCCCGGTGCGCCCCCGACCTACCTCACGGTCTTCTTCTCGATGTTCATGCACGGCTCGATCCTCCACCTCGCCGGCAACATGCTCTTCCTGTGGATCTTCGGGAACAACGTCGAGGACGCGATGGGCCGCGCGAAGTTCCTCGCCTTCTACGTACTCGGAGGGATCGCGGCGCTGGCGCTGCAGACCCTGGTGGGATCGGGCGCCGCGGTGCCCACGGTCGGCGCCTCGGGGGCGATCGCCGCGGTGCTCGGCGGCTACGTGCTGCTCTACCCGCGCGCGCGGGTGGTGACCGTGATCTTCCTCGTCATCTTCTTCACCGTGCTCGAGCTGCCCGCGCTCGTCGTCCTCGGGTTGTGGTTCGTGCAGCAGGCGGTCTTCGGCGCCACCAACCTCACCGACCCCACGGGCGGCGGGGGTGGCGTGGCGTACTTCGCCCACATCGGCGGCTTCCTCTTCGGCCTGCTCGTGATCCGTGCGATCGCGCGCGCCAAGCCCATGCCGCCGCGGTTCACGGTCTCCTGATGCGCCAGGTCGTGCTCGTCGTCGCCCTGCTCTTCATCGGGATCTTCGCCTTTTTGACCATCCGGGTGATCGCCGAGCACGGCTTCGACGTGCTCGTCGGCTTCTCCATCCTCGTGCTCGCGCTGTTCTCGTTCGGGATCGTCGGGGCGCTGCTCAACCCGCCCGACGACTAGGCATGGCGACCCTGCTCCAGGGAGGGCGGCGCCGCGAGCGTCGCGGGGTTCGCCCGGCGGTCGGCGGCGCGGCGCTGGTGGCTGCCCTCGTGCTCCTGCTCGTCGTCCTGAGCGGAACGGCGGGAGGGCCATCGCCTCATCACGCGGCCACCGGCGGCGCGGCGGCCGGCAAGGCGCCCGCGTTCGCGCACCGGCCGGTGCCCCGACCCTACGCCGCCCTGCCCGCGCCGGCGCGCGAGCGCGTCGATCCGCACCTGCGCCAACCGCCACGGAGCGGGCTCCTCGTCGACCTGCGCACGGGTCGCGTGCTGTGGTCCTACCGGCCCGACCGTGTCCTCCCGATCGCCAGCCTGACGAAGATGATGACGGCGATCCTCGTGGTCACCCACGTGCCGCGACGCGGCCGCGTGCTCATCACGCGCCAGGCGCTGAACTTCCAGGGCTCCGCCGTCGGGGTCCTCCCGCTCGGGCGCCGGATCGACGTGGAGACCATCCTCGCCGGCCTGCTGCTGCCCTCGGGCAACGACGCCGCCCGCGCCCTGGCCCAGCGCGTCGCGGGCACGATCCCCGCGTTCGTGCGGCTCATGAACGCCGAAGCGAGGAAGCTCCGCCTGCGCTGCACCCACTTCACCTCTCCCGACGGCTTCGATGACCGCGGCAACCACTCGTGCGCCGCCGACCTCGCGGTGCTGACCCGGGAGTTGCTGGCGCAGCCGCGCCTGGCGCGGATCGTCCGCGAGCGCCGGGCGATCCTCCCCTTCCCCATCCGCACGGGCCGCCTCGAGCTCTTCAACAACAACCCCCTGCTGCTCGCGCGCTACCCCGGGACGGACGGGGTGAAGACGGGCTTCACCAACCGGGCAGGGCGCTGCCTGGTCGCCGCCGCGCACCGCGGGCGCACCCGACTCGCGGTCGTCCTGCTCCACTCGCCCGACCCGGGCGCGCAGGCGACCCGGCTGCTCGACGCGGGCTTTCGGGCGGCGCGCCGGCTGCGGTGAGGGCGCCTCTAGCGCTCGGTCCGCGCACCGGCCCACTCCTCCGCGCTCCACCCGAGGACGATCCGCCCCAAGTAGGCGAACGCGAGCAGGCTGAGCGCGGCCGCGAGGATGCGCACCCCCAGGCTGGGGAGCTCGAAGCCCAGATCGAGCGCCACCGCCCCGGCGCCGAGGAGGACCGCGATCCAGCGCGGCGTGAGCCGGGTGCGCCAGAGCCCGGCCCCGAGCACGCACAGCCCGAGCGCGGGCAGCGCGGCAGCGAGCAGGATGGGGACGAAGCCGGCGGAGAACTCGATCCGGTGCAGCAGCGCGACCATGGGCCCCCGCTCCGCGCCGCCCTTGACCATCTGCCACTCGACGAGACCGAGGGCGATCTGGACGGCCACCGGCATCACCCCGGCCAGCGCCAGCGCCCCGCCGATGAGCGCGAGACGGGGCGCGCGGTCGCGCAGCATGTGCACGAGGCCGAGCAGCGCGGGGACGAGCAGGACGAGCGCGACGAGCGCGATCAGGTTCGCGGCGATGAACCGGTCGGGGTGGGCGGCGACGTTCGCGACCTGGTCGCCGAGGTCGGAGCGGGTGGCCGGGAGGATCACGGCCGTCGCGAGCGATAGCGCCGCCGAGGCGATCATGCTCGAGCCGACGAGCCGGCGACGTGAGTCGCGAGGGGAGGACGGCAGGGGCTGAAGGTGGGGAGGGTGGATGGGGCGGCGCGTGGGTTGGCAGGCTGTGCTTCACGGCCGAGCGACAGGAAGCGCTCGTCGCGCGTCGAACTGGCGCCTGTGACGCGCGTCCGTATCGTCCCTCATGTCCCTTCGCCGAGCCTCCCTCTCCGCTCTCGCCCTCACCGTCGTGGGTCTCCTCGCCGTGCCGGCGGGGGCGCCGGCCGCCTTCTCCGTCGCGACGCAGGCCAGCCCGAGCTTCGGGCTCGCCCTCGACGGAACCGACCAGACCGGGGTCTCGGCCCTCGTCGTGCGCGTGACCCAGACGGACGCGGGCGCGAACGGCAAGACCGGCTGGAACCTCACGATCGACTCCACGCCCCTCCAGAGCGCGGGCGGCGCGCGGCTCGCCCCCGACGCGACCTCGCTCGTCTCGAGTGGCTACACGTGCGCCGTCGGCCCATGCACCAACCCGACGAATACGGTGGCACCCGTGCCCATCCCCGCCGGCTCTCCCCCGCCCGCCGCGGTCAAGGTCTTCAACGCGGCGAGGAACACCGGCCTGGGCGTCTTCGACCTGTTCGAGAACCTCCAGACCTCGGTGCGGGCCAACGCCGATGCGGGCACCTACACGAGCACGATGACCGTCGCGCTCGTGCGGGGTCCGTAGACGAGAGAGGGGGGCTCAAGGTCGCCCAGGGTGCGGCCGACTATAGGGCTAGGCGACGAGCTCCCGCTCGCGCAACCCCTCTCGAACCGCAGGAGTCTCGATGTCATTTCGCACCCAGACGCTAGGCTTTCTCAGCGCCGCCCTGCTCACGCTCGGCGCCCCGGCCGCGGCCTCCGCGGCCACCGCCACCGCCACCGCCACCGTCAACGGAGGCGCGCTGAGCCTCACGACCAGCGCGACGCCGTCGTTCGGCGTCACCCTGAACGGCACCGACCAGACGGGCACCTACACCGTGCCCTCCACGGTCACCGACGCCACCGGCACCGGCGCCGGGTGGAACTTGACGCTCACCTCCACGCAGTTCTCGACCGGCGGCATCACGCCGAGCACCCTCTCGACCGGTGCCTCCTCGCTCACCGGCGTGACCAACGCCTGCGTCTCTGGCTCCACGTGCACGGCCCCCACCAACTCCGTCACCTACCCGGTCGCCGTTCCCGCCGGAACGGTCGCGCCCACCGCGGTGAAGTACTTCAACGCGGCGACGAGCACCGGCGCGGGGAGCTTCACCAACACCCCGAGCGTGAACGTCTCGGTGCCCGCCAACAGCAAGGCGGGTACCTACACGAGCACGCTCACGCTCGCCGCGGTCTCCGGTCCGTAACCCTTCTCCCGCTCGGACGATGAACAGAGCAACCCAGCACGCCCCGCCCCGGGGCCGCGCGGCGCCCCGCCGCGCGGCCCTCGTGCTGTGCGGCCTCGCGCTGGCGCTGGGGCTCTCCCCCGCCGTCTCGGGCGCCCGCTCCGCCGGTCCTTCGTTCGGCCTCAACCCCCAGGGAGTGACCGGCTCGCAACGCTACTTCGTACTCCATGCCCGACCAGGGCAGATCCTGACCCGACGCATCGAAGTGGTCAACGTCGGGCACCGAACCGGCTCCGTGCTTCTCTACGCGGTCGACGCGACGACGGGGCAGAGCACCGGCGCCGTGTACCAGGGAGCGGAGGTAGCCCGGCGCGATGTCGGCGCCTGGACGTCGCTCGGGCGGCGCGAGCTCCGTCTCGCCGCCGGCCGGTCCGAGCTCGTGAGCGTGCGTATCCGCGTTCCGCGCTCCGCGGCCCCCGGAACACACCTCGGGGGCATCGTCGCCGAGAACAAGACGCTCGGGGGAGGCAGGCCGGTGCGCCGCGGACGCGGCTCGTTCCGCATCCGCATCCGCGACCTCACGGTGAGCGCCGTACAGGTGGAGGTTCCCGGACCGCGGATGGCGCAGATGGCCCTCACCGGCGTCGTCCGGGCCGGCGGCTCTCCCGGCGGGCACCAGACCGTGCTCGTCGGCCTGCGCAACGCGGGCAACACGCTGCTCAAGCCGACCCTCTCCGTCCTCCTGCGCGACAACTCGGGCCGGGTGCTCCAGCAGACGCGCGCCAAGCTCGACACCTTCGTCCCGCGCACGGAGATCCTCTACCCGGTGCCGGTGCTGCATCACGCGCTGCGCCCGGGTCACTACACCGCCGAGCTCGCCGTGGACAACGGCCGCGGCCAGCTCGTCCGCGCCCGCACGCCGTTCGAGATCTCCTCCAAGCAGGTCAAGCAGGTCTTCGGCGCGAGCTCGCCGCTGGCCCAGTCGGACGGCGGGAGCTCGGTCGGGAAGTACATCCCGTGGGCGCTCGTCGTCGCGCTCGCCGGAGTGGCGGGCGTGCTGTACCGCCGCCAGCGCCGGAGCTCCCGCCCCGGTGCGAGCGACACCGCAGGTTAGCCCCCGAGCGCTTCGGGAGAGGCCGGCACGTCGACGGCGTGTTGTGAGAGCACGGCGAGCGGAACTACGTCGAGGGCGCGCTCGTGGGTGCAGGCGAGCACCACGTAGGCGGCGGCTCCGTCCTCGTGGGCGCGCAGCCAGTTCCGGGCCGTCACGCACCAGCGGTCGCCCGGCACCAAGCCGGGGAAGCGGTAGGGCGGGACCGGGGTCGTCAGGTCGTTGCCCAGACGGCGCTGGTGCTCGAGGAACTCCTCCGTGACCACCGCGCAGATCGTGTGGCTGCCTCGATCCTCGGGCGCGGTGCGACAGCTCCCGTCCCGGTAGAAGCCGGTGAGAGGGTCGGTGCCGCAGGACTCGAGGGGGCCGCCCAGCACGTTGCGATCGCTCACGGGGTGAGTATCCCAAGCGATACGCGCCGCGAGCCGCACGCCACCCGCTTGCCCGAGGGGCTACCGGGGGTACCCCAGGAGCTACCCGGGGGTAGCCCACCCGGCAAACACCTCCACACCGGACACCAAAACGCTAACGCTGGCAAGCGGCGGAAGCCGCCGCGCTGGGCGCACAGTCCCACGGTCAAAACGAGCGAATAGCAGGACTCCCCCGAGTGGAGCCAGCCGGGATCGAACCGGCGACCTCCTGCTTGCAAAGCAGGCGCTCTCCCAGCTGAGCTATGGCCCCTCCGGGCCGAGTCTAGGGCGGGGCGCCACCCTTGGCGCCCCGCCCAAGCGGCTCAGCTCAGCTGAACGGGACGATGGTGACGTTCGTCTTGGACTGGCCGGTGGTGCCGTTGATGCCGTTCACCTCGGCGGTGGCGCCGAGGTGATGGCCGCGCGCGCGAGCGAGGAGGATCCGGCCCGTGCGGTTGAGCGTGAGGTGCACGATGCCGCCATCGTTAGGCGCCACGAGGAACAGCGACCGCTGCCCGATCACCCGGCCGGAGGCCGTGACCTTCATGTTGCCCGAGCACGTGCTCGGGCCGAAGCAGCCTACGAACACGCCGAACACGTGGGATGGTGAGACGAACGCCGTGTGCCCGAAGAGCGCAACGCGCGATGGCGTCGACTGGGTCGTGAAGGTCCGGTCGAGGCCGAAGGCCTTCTTGTTCTGCGAGTTCGTCGCGACGATCCGGTAGTGGTAGGTGGTTCCCGGAGCCAGGCCGGTCACGTTGCGCGCCGCGGCGACGGGCGCGGTGCCCGCGCCGGCGCTCGCCGCCGACGACGTGCTCCCGTAGGCCGTGGTGGTGCCGTACTGGAACACGTAGGTGGTCGCAGTACCGTTCGGGTTGACAGTGCCGTTGAGCGTGGCCAGGTTCTGGCTCACGTTGGTGGCGTCGCCGGTCGTCGCGGTGGGAGTGGCGCTCGGGGCGCCGATCGCCGAGCCGAGCGGGGTGAGTGCTCCGGCCGCCAAGATTCCCAAGGCCGATACGGCCAGGATGAGCATTCTTCTCATGGTGCGTCCTCCGGTGGTAGGTGTCCCTTGCCCAGCGGACCCGCGCCGGGAGGGAAAGTTGCGGCTCGGCGGCTCGGCCGAGCATGCCGCGGATCGCTCAGGGGTAGGAGAGCCTGAGCGACTGCACTGCGCAGACCAAGGGAGAGGCGATGACCGACGAGGCAACGACGGACGCGAAGCCCACCACCACGCCCCAGACCGATGACGGCGTCGGCGAGCGCGACGCGCCCGACAAGTCGCCGCGCACCGCCAACCAGGGGGACGACAAGGTCAGGAGGCGAGCCGAGGTCTCCAACCTCGAGATCGTCCACCACTATTTCGACCGGGCGGCCGACCGGCTCGAGCTCTCCGACGACATCCGCGCGGTCATGCTCTCCGCCTATCGCGAGGTGCAGGTGCAGGTTCCGGTCAGGCTCGCCGACGGGCGCATCCACGTCTACTCGGGCTACCGCGTGCAGCACAACGGCGCCCGCGGCCCCTACAAGGGCGGCATGCGCTACCACCCCGAGGTCGACCTCGACGAGGTGCGCGCCCTGGCCGCGCTCATGACGTGGAAGACCGCCATCGTGAACATCCCGTTCGGGGGCGCCAAGGGCGGCATCAACGCTCCGGCCGACAAGGTCGAGCGTCACGAGCTGCAGACGATCACGCGCTCGTTCATGTCGAAGATCGACAAGGTGCTCGGGCCCACGCGCGACATCCCCGCGCCCGACGTGGGCACGAACGCGCAGGTGATGGCGTGGATGATGGACGAATACGGGAAGACCCACGGCCACACGCCGGCGTGCGTGACGGGCAAGCCGATCGCGCTCGAGGGCTCCTACGGGCGCGAGTCGGCCACCGGCCGCGGCCTCGTCTACATGTTCCGCGAGGCCGCCCCGCAGCTCGGGCTCAGGCCCGAGGAGACGCGGGTCGTGATCCAGGGCTTTGGCAACGTGGGCGCCTGGGCCGCCCGGCTCATGCAGGAGCTCGGGTGCCGGATCGTCGGCGTCTCGGACGCCAACGGCTCCCTGCAGTCCGAGGCGGGCATCGACGCGAAGGCGCTGCACGAGCACCTGCAGGAGGGGGGGACGTCCAACGACTTCGAGGGCGAGGGCGTCGAGTCGATCAGCGCCGAGGAGCTCATGGAGCTCGAGTGCGAGGTCTTCATCCCCGCGGCCCTCGGCGGGATGATCCACGCCGACAACGCCGACCTGCTCAAGTGCAAGCTCGTGATCGAGGGGGCGAACTCGCCGACCACCCCCAAGGCCGACGAGATCCTCAACGACAAGGGGATCTTCCTCATCCCCGACGTGATGGCCAACGCCGGCGGCGTCGTCGTCTCCTACTTCGAGTGGGTCCAGAACCTCCAGCACTTCCGCTGGGACGAGCGGGAGGTGAACGACAAGCTCGGGGGGGTCATGCGCCGCGCCTACCGGCAGGTGAAGGAGCGCTGCTCGGACGACGTGCCCCCGCGGGTGGCCGCCTACGAGGTAGGAATCGAGCGCGTAGTCGAGGCGGCGCAGACCCGCGGCTACATCTGATCGGGCTCCTGCCCGATGGCCGGCGGCTCCGTCGCCTCGGGCTCGAGGTCGGTTTCCGGCTCGAGGTTGGCCTCGGGCTCCTCGGCGCTCTCCGGCTCGCGGCGCGTCGAGCCGAGCGCGTCGCGCTCCTGGGCGGCGATCTCGTCGGGATCGCCGCCGCGGCGGCGCTTGAGCTCGAGGTGCTCCCGGATGGCATCGCCGAGCTGGTCCACGGGAACCGATCCTACTCGGCGCTCCCCACGCCGACCGGCGCGAGGGCGCCCCGGACGGTGCGGTTCTTCCCCGTGCGCTTGGCCTCGTAGAGTGCTCGGTCGGCGGCCTCGATCAGATCCTCCTTGCGGGCCTCTTGGGCGGAGGCGACGCCGATCGACGCGGTCACGGCGATGCGCCCGGCGCCGTCGACGAGCGGTACCTCGAGCTGCTCGATCGCGTTGCGCACGCGCTCGGCGAGCCGGTAGGCGCCCTCCAGGTCGGTCTCGGGGAGCGTGACCGCGAGCTCCTCTCCCCCGTAGCGGGCGGGCTCCTCGATCTCGCGGCACGACTCGCGCAGCACGCGGGCGACCGCGCGAAGGACGGCGTCTCCCTGCTGGTGCCCGTAGGTGTCGTTCACGCGCTTGAAGTTGTCGATGTCGAGGAGCACGAGGCCGACGTCGTGGTCGAAGCGCCGCGCGCGCTCGAGCTCGATGCTCGTCACCTCCTGGAAGCGACGGTGGTTGGAGAGGCCGGTGAGCTCATCGGTGATCGCCTGGCGGCGCACGTGCTCGTGCAGCGTGACGTTCTCGAGCGAGACCGCCGCCTGACCCGCCAGCGAAGAGAGGATCTCGCGCTCCTCCGGATCGAACGACGGCCCCCGCCGCACCACCGTGAGGATGCCCTGCAGCCGCTGATCGCCGTCGGCCGCCCCGAGCGGAATGGCCAGCGCACGGGAATCCCCCACCGCTTCCTCCGCGGTGTCGCCGCTGCGCAGCGTCGCGCGCTCGGCAGCGTGCACCGCGTCCTCGAAGCCCTCGAGCGAGCCGATGCGCGCCTGCTCGACGAGGCCGCCGTCCTCGGGCCGCGCCGTCGCGCGGCCGCCCGCGCCGCCGACCGCGTCGACCGCGGTGCGGATGCTCAACTCGAGCAGCGCGCGCCGATCGAGGTTCGAGGCGAAGGACTCGCCGATGCGGCGGATCGACTCGCGCAGGCGCGCGCGCTCCTGGCGCAGCTCCTCGAGGCGGCGCTCGAGCTCGCTCGACATGCGGTTGAACTCCCGGCCGAGCGCCGCGAACTCGTCGCGGCCCTCGGCGGGGACGGGGGTCGAGAAGTCCTCGCTGCCCAGGCGCTGCGCGGCCTTGAGAAACCGGGTCACCTGTCCCTGCAGCGCCCGCGAGACGAGCAGGGCGAAGAGGAGGGAGAGCAGGAGGAAGCCGACGAGCAGGGCGACGGCGGCCGTGCGGCTGGAGCCCGAGGCGGCGCTCGTCGCGCGCGAGTCCGTGAGGACAGAGACGCGGATGGGAGGTCCGCCCGGGTCGGGCGCGTCGAAGGAGGCGACGCGGTAGGCGTGGTGGCGCAGCTCGATCCCGCCCCGGCGCGGAAGATCGCGGTCCGAGGCGCCCGGCAGCGTGCTCGCCTCCACGCGCGCGCCGCGCCGGACGACCACGCCCACCCCGTCCGCGCTCAGCTCGCGCGCGAAGCGCCTGGGGTCGAGCGCCCCGGCGATCACGCGCGCGGGCGGCGCGCCCGAGGCGAAGGTGATCGACTTGGCCGCGGCGGCGACCGCGGCCGGGTCGCCGAGGCGGAGGGTGCGCCGCCCCCCACGGGTTATCTCGAGCCGCACGAGCTGCTCGCGACCGAGGAGGACGACCGCGCGCCGGCGCAGGGCAGCGGGGTCGGAGGCGGTTAGCCCTCCGGCGATCTGGGGGTCGGCGGCGATGCGGTCCGCCGCGAGCCGCGCCCGGTCGGAGGCGTCGCGATAGCGGTGGATCGCGTCGCTCGCGAACGCGCCGGACCGCGCGTCCGCTTTCCCCGCCTGGCTGTCCTCGATCAGCCGGAAGACGACGACCCCGACGGCCACCATCGTCAGCACGACGATGAGCACGAAGAAGAGAGTGAGTCGCGTCCGAAAGCTCATGGTGGGCCGCCCCCGCGGGTTGCGAGCGTAGATCAGTCCCTGGCTACACTGCTTCGCGCCCGGCGCGCGCAACCCTCTGTGAGCGCGTCGTCGCGGGGCTATAGCTCAGTATGGGAGAGCGCCTGGATCGCACCCAGGAGGTCGCCGGTTCGAGCCCGGCTAGCTCCACTGTTGAGGAAATCCTGCACGTGCGGGGCTTCTGTCGTCGGTAAGCACGCTCCTTGGCACCCGGAGCCTTGATGCGAGGGATTGATCCGCTGGCGGTGTTGTGCTTGGGCCCGACAACCGGGTCGTCGTGGTGACGCAGCGGAGTTCGTCCTGGTGGTCGCTCCCCAAAGGACACATCGATCCGGGAGAGCACCCGGTGGAGACCGCGCGACGGGAAATCCACGAAGAAGTCGGGGTCGTGCAGCTCGATCTCGTGCAAGGGCTTGGGCCCTACGAGCGCTGGAGGATTGGACAAGACGGCTCCGCGCATGAGCACGAGCTGAAGACCATCCACATGTTCCTGTTTCGAACCTCGCAGTCCGAGACACGAATCAGGACGTGAACGCCCCCGGGGAGCGCTGGGCCGGCGTCGACGTCGGGGCTCGGAAGGGATTCGACGTGGCGGTGATCGATCCCCATGGCCTCGTCGCCGGTCCCGAGCGGATCACCGCGATACCCGAGGTGGTGCGCTGGCTTGGTGAGCGGCGTCCCCGCGTGGTGGCCGTCGATAGCCTCCGCTCGCCGGCGAGCAAAGGCGATCTGTCCAGGCTCGGGGAGAGGGAACTCGTCCGGGCAGGCGTCTGCGGAATCCGCTACACGCCGAACGAGGCTGCGCTGGGTCAGAACAAGACCTACTACGCCTGGATCGCCAACGGGTTCGACCTGTACGCCGCCCTGGTGGCGGAGAAGCGGACGGCGCGCTGGCAGGTGATCGAGTGCTTCCCAACAGCGACGTGGTCGCGCCTCGGCGGCCCCAGGGACAAGCGCTCGCGGGCTCGCTGGTCGCGCGAGATCCTCGACGGCTTACGGCTTGAGGGCCTGCCGAGCAGGATGAACCAGGATGCGCGCGATGCGATAGGCGCGGCGGTGACGGCGAAGCTCCACGACGACCAAAAGGTCGAGGCGTTCGGCGAGATCATCGTGCCGGCGATTCGGGCACTCGAGAGGTGACGAGCGCTTGAATCGCGGTCTTCAGCCCTCGAGCGCGCGCTCGCCGAGCGCCCAGTCGGGCAGGTCGTTGGGGTCATCGGTGTCGTAGATCATCACGTCGGCGCCGCGGCCGCTGGCGGCGATCCGGTCGGCCTCGGTCTGCGCCTCCTCGAGAGTCGGGTGCTCGGAGCGGATGAAGGCGAGCGAGGGGCCGTCGGTGACGAGGAAGGTGCCCGCCGGCCCGGGGACGACGTAGACGCTGAGACGTGCGCCGCCGTGGCGGCGCACCCAGCGGGCGAGGAGCGGGTCGAGGATGTGCAGCGCCTCGGCCTCGTCGCGCTCGAGGATGGCGCGGCCAAGGAGCGCCTGGGCCGCGCGCTGCGCGCTGCTCGCTGAGGCCAATCCCGCCACCGCACGCGCCTCCGCCTGGTAGGGAGAGAGGCCCGAGGCGACGGCGGCCAGCACGCGGCGCTCGTTCGCGCTCAGCCCGTCCCAGAGGTAGCGCAGCTCGGGGTCGACGGCCCTCATGGCGGAGTCGTAGGCGAGGCGCAGATCGGAGATCGTGGCCGGCTCGTCTCGCACCTGCTCCCAGAGGAAGTGCGCCAGCAGCATCAGCCGCTGGGGATGGAGCTCGGAGAGGTGGACGAGCTCGGGCGTCACCGCTCCGCTGTCCTTGCCGGTCTGCGAGAACCTGGCGGCGACGAAGTCGTGTGCGGCCTCGAACGCGATCCGCCCGAGGCGAAGCTGTTGCGCCTGGCCGTAGAGCGGCCGCGCACGGTCCTCGAACAGGGCGCGCAGCAGCGAGGGCTCCGAGCCGCAGAACACGTAGCTCACCTGCACCTGGTGCTGGAGATGACTGCGAAAGACGCCATCGAGCCCCTGCAGGTCGATCAGCGCCTGGAACTCGTCGAGGATCACGAGCACCCGCTGCCCGGTGCGCTCCGCGATCCGGGCGGGCACCTCAAGCAGCGAGTGCACGGTGGCGATCGGATCGCTCGCCTGCCCCCGCCGCTGGAAGGTGAACCCACCCAGCGGCGTAGTCAACCCGAGGCCGCCGAGCTCGCGGCCGACCACCCGCGCGAGGCGACCCGGCAGGGCGCGGTATGCCTGCTCGAGGCGCACCGCGACGTCGGCCACACTGAGCACGTCGCTGAGATCGATCAGGACGCTCGGCATCTTCTTGCGCTCCGCCGCCGCCCGCAGCTGCTTGAGCAGGCTGGTCTTCCCCATCCGCCTGGCGGCGTAGACGGTCATCGCATGTCCACCCGCGGCGCGTTCGAGCAGCAGCCCGACCTCGTCGGTGCGCTCGATCGCCTCCTCGGGAGCCAGCGCCCGGGCGTAGACGAAGGGGTTGGCTCGGATCGTGTCTTTACGCACCATGCGTAAGGCAGTATACGCGCCGTGCGTAGCGTGGGCTACGCCTGCCGCGTGGCGGTTGGAGGCGGCCGGGGACCCGGCGGTCCCCCGCTCCGGCTTTCTCTAACGGACCTGCTTATAGGCGGTTAGAACCGCTTAGATCCGCAGCGTCCGAATCCCCGAGCCGAGCCGGCATCCACCACCGGTCTTTTCAGGCGCTAATCGCCACGAGTGCTGAATCGAGAGGTAATCGCCGGATATCCCGGTTCGAGCCCGGCTAGCTCCACTGCCGAGGACGGCGTCCGGTACGCGGGCCCTCACGTCGTCGCCGCTGCGACCACGAGCGAAACCGCGACGATCACCGCCACGCCTAGGCCGATCACGGCGAACGCGAGCTCTCGGGCAGTCCCTGCTCGACCTCCTGCGGGTCGACGCCGATCTTCTCGCACGCGGCTCGCACGAGCGCCTCGAGCCGCCCGGCGGCGCGGGCCGGCTCACTCTTCCAGCGCGAGCAGGTCTCCGATGTCGAGCAGGTCGCGGTCGCGGCCGGTTGCCGCCTTCAAGCGGATGAGGTCGTTGCGTGAGGCGACGATGACGGGGGTTCCCTCGACCTCGATCGTGGCGGCGCGCGCCCGGAGGTCGGCGAACAGACGTCGGTACTGCCCATGAGCGAGCACGTCGATCTGGCCGGCGGAAGAGATGAAGCGCGTGTTCGCGTCGCGAGCGAGCAGGTCGGCGGTGACCGCGAGCTCGGGCTCGCCGGCGGGGTGCGCATTGAGGCGCACGAGCGCCTCGCTCATCCGCAGCGCGTTGGACGGCTCAGGCGAGGGGACGATGTCGACGTCGACCGTCGCACGCACCACGCCGTGAGCGATGACGGCGAAGCCGCCGACGGTCACGTAGTCGACGCCTGCCGCTGCGAGCGCCGCGAAGATCTCCTCCGGCGCGAAGCCGCTCACCGTTGCCGGCGGCCCGCGGCGGCAAGGCGGCCTGCGAACCGCGAGAGGCGCATGCCCTCGCGCAGACGCTCGGCGGGCGTCTGGGTCCTCGCGCGCTCGCGCACGGCGGGATCTCCCTCTCGCGCGCTCCGGATCGCCGCCGCCCGGGCCAGTGGCGCCGGATCGTCATGGCGCACCTCGAAGCTTCGCATGAGCGCGCACCGTAGCCTTTCGCGGCGCTCAGCACGACGACGAAAGGAGCGGACATGGCCCAGAATCCTCCGGAAGGCTTTCCCCGCATCACTCCGTACCTGCTCTACGAGGACGTCGACGCGGCCCTCGACTGGCTCGTGGGCACGTGCGGCTTCAGCGAGCGGATGCGGATGAAGGGACCGGACGGCAAGACCAACCACGCCGAAGTCGCCCTCGGCGACGGCGTGGTGATGATGGGCAACCCCGGGCCCGACTATCAGAACCCCAAGCGCCGGGGCGGCGCGACGCAGCTGATCTACGTCTACGTGGAGGACGTGAACGAGCACCACGAGACCGCCAGGGCGGCGGGCGCCCGGATCGTGCGCGAGCCGGAGGACCAGTTCTACGGCGACCGCACCTACGGCACCGAGGATCCTGAAGGCCACCAGTGGTCCTTCGCCCAGCACGTTCGAGACGTCGCCCCGGAGAACATGCCGCAGTGACCAATCCCACGACGCGCCGTCCGCCGATCGGACGGACGCCGGCTGCCACGGGCCCCGTCCGTCGTCATGGAGCTTTCGGCCGCAAGTCGATGCGCGAGCGCGGAGGCGGGTGAGAGCCGGTCAGGCGACGAGCTCGCGATCGCCGGCCCAGCGACCGTCGCGCGCGGCGCCGTTGGCGCGGGCGCGGCGCAGGAGCGCCTCTCGGCCATCGGCGAAGCGGGTCTCCACGCCGCCCCAGGCGGCCAATGCGTCGTCCTGCAGGGCGCGGCCGTAGGAGAACGTGAGCTCCCACGGGTGGGGCCCGCATCTCGCCATCGCCTGCAGGTGGGCGGTGGCCAGGTCGGCGCCCTGGCCGCCCGACAAAAAGGCCACGCCGGGCACCGCGGCGGGCACCACCCGGCGCAGGCTGTGCAGCGTCGCGGAGGCGACCTGCTCCACCGTCGCCTGCTGGTGATGGTCCGCGGCGGCCATCACCATGTTCGGCTTGAGCACCATGCCCTCGAGGACGATCTCCTGCTCGGCGAGCGCGGTGAACACCGCGCGCAGCACCTTCTCGGTGACCTCGGCGCAGCGCTCGAGCGAGTGCTCGCCGTCCCTGAGCACCTCGGGCTCGACGATCGGCACGATCCCCGACTCCTGGCAGAGCGCCGCGTAGCGAGCCAGGGCATGGGCGTTGGCGGCCACGCATGCCCGCCCCGGTCCGCGATCGCCGATGGAGATGACCGCCCGCCACTTGGCGAACCGCGCCCCGAGCTCGCGGTACTCGGCCAGGCGCTCCCTCAGTCCGTCCAGTCCCTCCGTGACGGTCTCACCCGGCGCTCCGGCGAGCGGCTTGGCGCCCGTGTCGACCTTGATGCCGGTCATGATGCCGCGCTCGAGCAGCGCGTCGGGGAACGGGCAGCCCTCCGAGTCGGGCTGGCGGATCGTCTCGTCGTACAGGATGGCTCCGCTGATGTGCCGCTCCACGCCCGGGGCGAGCAGCAGCAGCTCGCGGTAGCGCCGGCGGCTCTCGACGGTGGATTCGATGCCCTGCGCCTCCAGGCGCTTGGTCAGCGTCCCCGTGCTCTCGTCCGCGGCGAGGATGCCCTTGCCGTCGACCACCATCGCGCGCGCCGTGCCCTCCAGCTCTGCGTGGCTCATCGTTGCTCCCTTCCTCACGAGTGTCCCTCCGACGGCGCAGTCGCCGCGAAGGCCGGCGTCTCCTCCGTCGCGGAGACGGGGGCTCGTCCGAGGGCGTCGCTGGCCGCTCGCGCCACCTCATCGGGAGTGATGCCGAGACGCTCGAGAACCTCGGCGCCCGGCGCAGAGGCTCCGAAGCGCTCGATGCCCACCACACGACCTTCGGCGCCGACCCAGCGGTGCCAGCCCTGGGAAGCGCCGGCCTCGACGGCGACGCGAGCCTCGACCCGGCGGGGAATGACCTCCTCCTCCCATTCCGGCCCCTGGGCGGCGAAGAGCTCCCAGGAGGGCATGCTGACCACCCGCGCGCCCACCCCGTCGTGCGCCAGCGCGGCGCGCGCCTCGAGCGCGACGGCAACCTCGGAGCCGGTGGCCAGCAGCAGCACGTCAGGTTCGCCGTCGGGCGCTTCGGCCAGCACGTAGGCGCCCTGGGCCACACCACCCCGCGAACCCAGCCCCGCGCGGTCGATGACCGGAACGTTCTGCCGGGTGAGCACGAGGCACGCCGGACCGTCGAGCTCCTCGAGAATCACGCGCCACGCCTCCACGGTCTCGACCGCGTCGGCCGGGCGCAGGACGGTCAGCCCGGGGATGGCGCGAAGCGCCGCGAGGTGCTCGACGGGCTGGTGCGTCGGCCCATCCTCCCCGAGTCCCACCGAGTCGTGGGTGAAGACCCACGCCACGGGCAGCTTCATGAGCGCCGAGAGCCGGATCGCGGGCCGCATGTAGTCCGAGAAGGTCAGGAACGTCGCGCCGTAGGGCCGGACGATGCCGCCGTGGACGGCGAGGCCGTTGACGGCCGCGCCCATCGCGTGCTCCCGCACGCCCCAGTGGACGTTGCGGCCGGCCGTGGCGCGGGTGAAGGACCCCTCGTCGGGGAACTCCGTGCTCGTCGAGCCGGCCAGATCGGCCGCGCCGCCGAGCATCGTCGGCACCAGCGGCGCGAACGCCGCCATCGCCTTCCCGCCGGCCTTCCGCGTCGCCATCTCGCTTCCCGGCTCGAAGCTCGGCAACGCCGAGCTCAGCGCCTCGATCGGCCGGCCGGAACGGGCCGCCTCCCACTCGCGCGCGCGCGCCGGCTCGCGGGCGCGCCACTCCGCCAGCCGCGCTTCCCAGGCCTCGCGGGCCCGGGCGCCCCGATCGGCGGCCTCGGCGAACGCGGCATAGGCGTCCGGATGCACGGCGAACGTCGCCTCCGGGTCCAGGCCGAGCCGCTCCTTGGTGGCCCGCACCTCCTCCGAGCCGAGCGCGGAGCCGTGCGCCTTGGCGCTCCCGCCCTTGGTGGGGGCCGGCCATCCGATGACCGAGCGCACGCGAATCAGGGAGGGACGATCGGCCGTCTGGCGCGCCGCTGCGAGCGCGGTCCGGAGGGCGGGAAGGTCGTTGGCATCCTCCACGGCCTGGACGTGCCAGCCGTAGGCGCGGAAGCGCGCCTCGACGTCCTCGGCGGAGAACGCCAGCTCGGTGGACCCGTCGATGGTGATCCGGTTGTCGTCGTATAGGTAGACGAGACGGCCGAGGCCCAGGTGTCCGGCCAGGGACGCCGCCTCGGCGCTGAGCCCCTCCATGAGGTCGCCGTCCGAGCACAGCCCGTAGGTCCAGTGGTCGACGATCGCCGGGCCGTAGCGCTCGCGCAGGAAGCGCTCGGCCATCGCCATCCCCACGCCGTTGGCGAAGCCCTGGCCGAGCGGCCCGGTGGTGGTCTCGACCCCCGGCGTGGTCTGCACGCGGTCGCGTTCGGGGTGCCCGGGCGTCCGCGAGCCCCACTGGCGGAACGAGCGCAGCTCGTCCATGGGGAGGTCGTAGCCCGCCAGGTGCAGCGCCCCGTAGAGCAGCATCGAGCCGTGACCGGCCGAGAGCACGAAGCGGTCGCGGTCGGGCCAGGCGGGTGCGGCGGGGTCGTGCCGGAGCACCTCGGCGTAGAGCAGGCCGGCCAGCGGAGCCATCGCCAGAGGCAGGCCCGGATGGCCGGACTCGGCGGCCTCCACAGCGTCCATCGCCAGCCCGCGCAGGCTGGCGATCGCCCGGTCCAGGGGATTCACGACGCCACTGCCTCGGCGTCGGCGCGGGCGTTCCGCGCCCCGACTCCGCCGAGCGCGACCGCGGCCTTCGCGGTCACGAGCTGGTAGAGCACGAGTACCTGGACGATCGCCAGCGTCTCGGATCGGTGCAGCTCGGTGCCCACGGTGTACTCGCCGAGGTGGTCCGTGCGGAGGTGACGCGCGAAATGCATCTTCTGCCACACCGCCTCCTCGAGCTCCGCCGCGTCGTCGGGGTCGACGTCGGCCGGGATGTAGACGCGGCGCTCCTCGCCGCGGTCCTCCACCCTGATTCCGCCGCGCGCGTTGTCGACGAAGGGCGAGAGGTCGGGATGGGGGAGGTCCGGACGTAGGAGCAGCTCGGCGTCCAGGGCCGTGCTGCCGTCCGAGGCATCCAGGGCGGGCTGGAAGGAGACGACCACGTCGGCACGACGCTCCTGCGGACGGATGAACGCGGCCGAGTCGGCCTCGCGCCGGTCGAGCTCGGTGAGCACCTGGTCGGTCGTGTAGCCGCGGCGTGAGCAGTCCCGGTCCACCTTCCACTTGCGGCGGAGGGCCTCGGGCGGTGCGAGGTAGACCCGCACGTCGTAGAGATCGCAGAGCTCGTCGGTGTGGTAGCCGAGCAGTCCCTCCAGGACCGCGAAACCGTGCGGCTCGACGTAGGTGGGCGGCCCGAAGGTGCCGTCCGCGTGCCGGTAGACCGGCTTGAGGATCGGCTCTCCCGCCCGCAGGTGGCGCAGGTGCTGGGTCATGATGTCCACGTAGTTCGCGTCCGGGTCGAGCGGGGTGATCCCTCGCTCGGATCGCTGGTTGCGGTCGTAGCGGTGGTAGTCGTCGAGTCCGACGTGGCTGACCTGACCCTCGCCGAGGATCCGCACGAGCCCACGCGTGATCGTGGTCTTGCCGGCGGCGGAGTCTCCGACGACGCCGAGAATGATCGGTCGGGGCACGTGGTCTCCTCGCTCAGCCGACGTTTTTGGGCGCCGCGAACTCGCCCAGCTCGCCGTCCTCGTCGGCGAAGACCGAGCTGGCCAGGATGTCCTCGGCCTCGATGGTCACCAGGTCGGCCCGCTCCAGTGTCCCGCGGCGTTCGTAGAGCCGGCTGGCCTGGCGCATGCGAGCGCGGTCGATCGCGTTGCGGATGCTGCGGCCATGCGCGAAGCGCGGCCGCAGCGAGCGGCGCTCGACGTAGCGACGCAACGCCGACTCGGCCTCGGGCGTGAGCTCGTAGGCCTGCTGCCCGAGCATCAACGCCGCGATGGCCATCAGCTCGTCCACGTCGAAGTCGGGGAAGTGGATGTGGTGCGCCACGCGGGAGCCCATGCCGGGATTGGAGCGGAAGAAGGTCTCCATGCGATCGCGGTAGCCCGCGAGCACGACGACGAGGCTCTCCCGCTCGGACTCCATGACCTGCAGGAGGATCTCGATGGCCTCCTGTCCGTAGTCACGCTCGTTCTCGGGGCGGTACAGGTAGTACGCCTCGTCGATGAAGAGCACGCCGCCGCGGGCGCGCTTGAGCACCTCGCGCGTCTTGGGCGCGGTGTGACCGACGTACTGGCCGACGAGGTCGTCGCGGGTCACGGAGACGACCTTGGGCTTCTCGATGTAGCCCAGGCGATGGAGGATCTCCGCCATGCGCAGTGCGACGGTCGTCTTGCCCGTGCCGGGGTTGCCGGTGAAGCTCATGTGCAGAGAAGGACGCGAGGAGACCAGCCCCGCCTCTCGGCGGAGGCGGTCGATCACGAGCAGGGCGGCGATCTCGCGGATCCGCGTCTTGACCGGGACCAGCGCGACGAGCTCCGCGTCGAGCTGGTCGAGCACCTCCTCGATCTCGCCGCCGGGGGGAGCGGCCGCCTGATCGGCGACGAGCGTCTGCGTGGCGCTCATGGGGAGGGCCTTGCCCCGTCGGACGACCGCTCGCCGTTGGCGGTCGCCGAGCCGCTCGCGCCGTAGCGCAGCCCGCTGGGCACGTCGGTGGCGTAGGGGTGCAGCGTGTAGCGGATCTGACGGTCGGCCTTCTCCTGACGCTCGAGGCGGAAGCCCGGCTCGGACTCCGGCCGGCTCACGATGAACGAGAGCGCGGTGGTCTGGCGTCCCAGCGACCGGTCGTAGCAGACCACCTTCACGTACTGGTGCGGCCAGGCCTCGCGTGCGGCGCGCACCTCGCGCAGCGCGACGTCGACCTCATCCTCCTCGAGGTCGAACAGCGGCTGGCCCCACATCTCCCACAACGAGTTGCGCGGGTGCGGGTCGTCGGTGTACTCGACCATGATCGCCCAGTTGTTGCTCAGCGCGTAGCGCAGCTGGGCCTCGATCTGCTCGTCGGTGAAGTCGGGCAGGAAGGAGAAGGTTCCCTGGGTGATGCGCATGTCCGTGCTCCTAGCCGGGCGTCGGCGTGACGAGCACGTCGGCCGTGTCGGTAGAGGTGTAGTCGAAGGTGATGTCCTTCCACACTTCGAGCGCCGCATCGAGCTCGGGGCAGCCCTTGGCGGCGTCGACGAGGATGTCGGGGCCCTCGCTGAAGTAGTCGCGGCCCTCGTTGCGGGCCTGGATCATCGCCTCGACCGCGACGCGGTTGGCGGTGGCGCCCGCGGCGATCCCCATCGGATGGCCGATCGTCCCGCCCCCGAACTGCAGGATCACGTCCTCGCCCAGATAGTGCAGCAGCTGGTACATCTGGCCGGCGTGGATGCCGCCTGAGGCGACGGGCATCACGGCGGGCAGCGACGCCCAGTCCTGGTCGAAGTACAGGCCCGTCTCCGGGTTGGCGTGGTTGAACCGCTGGCGGCACACGTCGTAGTAGCCGCGGACCATGTTCGGGTCGCCCTCGAGCTTGCCCACCACCGTGCCCGCGTGGATGTGGTCGACGCCGAGGAGGCGGCACCACTTCGCGATGACGCG
>JAABUR0100003559.1_pt1 | contig 21759 bp, 24 predicted proteins | sample 5560091 | NCBI WGS metagenome assembly JAABUR01 (sample SAMN10711879, study PRJNA513375) | rock metagenome | isolation source: Antarctica rocks | place: Antarctica: Victoria Land, University Valley sud
TCGAAGAGCATAACTAGATACTCGAATAGTTCGAAACGAGTACGAAACGCGATCAGAGATTCGTCTTTCTCTCGAATACGCAATCTGTTAAAAGCAGCAATGATATCAAGCTTGATAAAGATCTTGACTCGACTAAGACGATTCAAGATTTCGAAGATTAAGAGCAGAGAATAGCGATTTTTAACGATGATTGCATTAAGATCTCGATAGTCTACACAGAAGCGAAGATCTTCTTCAGCTTTCTTCACAAAGAGAACGAGAATGATCGCTTCAGAGCGACTGACTCGAATGAATTCTTTATCAAGATTCTCATCTAGATATCGACGAAGTTCTTGAACTTCGTTATGACTCATATCATACAAGGCGAAGACTGAGACTTGAGCATCTTTCTTAAGATGAATGACATGATCATGAGTTTCGTGCTTGAGCAAGATATCGATCTCTTTCTTGAAGAAGACGTGTAAATGCTTTGAATAATGATTGAGCAAGAGCGTGACGAAATCGACATTCTTACTTTGTCGATAAGCTTCAAGTTCTTCTGCGATGATGATCGTGAACAAATGAAGTTTCTTCTTCATTTGATACAGAGCTAGACGTTGATCTCGATCATAGATTCGAAGCTTGATGCTCACATGTGAGAATCGAATTTCTGAGTTCAGACGAAGATCAACAAAGAGATGCGAAATTGAGAAACAATTGAAAGAGACACAGCTCAGAAAAGCATCTATCTGATCGAGAGTGAGACTAAAGAGTTCGAACTTCTTGAGACGTGCAGCATGATCAAAGCTACGAGCTCTCAACTCGACTACGTCGAGATGTATAAAAGAGCGTTCGACTTGATGAGCTGATCTCTCGATAAAGATACGACGGAACGAAGAATTTCGATACTTGATCTTAGATTGATATTTCTTCTGAATAGCTCGAGCGATACGACTCGAAATGTCTTCTTCGACAGCGAGTGAGACAGAACTGCATTGACTGAATTGATTGAGTTGACTGAATGAACTGAATTGTTTCTTTTGAACAGTTTGAATTCGAGATTGTTTCTTGTGAACGACTAGAATGCTAGATTGCTTCTTGCAAGCAGATTGAGAACTGAATGACTTCTTGTAAGTCGACTGAGCACTGAGTTGCTTCTGAGAAGTCGAGACGAGGCGAGATGACGTGATTTGATTAATACTGAGCAGAGTTTCTTGATCTTCGAGCTTTCATACTCGTTGAGACTCTTTGAGAAACAGAAATTCTTCTTCTCGTGTGACTTCATGTATTTTGACAGAGGTTTGACAGCAGTGAGCTAGACAGAAGAACGAGAACATAGTGAGAGTATTAAACTCGAAGCTAGCGTCGATTTCATGACGACGTAGTCAAGAAAGACTCATAATAATGAAATATTGATTCAGATCGATAACGTATAAGAACAGTCTTTCAATATGATCTTCTAGTGTCATGATGATTTCGACTACATGAATGATGTCTTCGATCAAAGCGATTTGACCGTCGAAGTCTCGAAGACGACGAGAGTAGATGAAAGAATGCAGAGAAAGATTGTGATGTTGCGCGAAGAATTTGTCAATAAAAGCATAGACGAAGACTTCAGAGTCGATTAAAGCGAGAACAGGTATTCTAGATTGAGCGTGACGTAGTATACAAGAAACGATCATATGACTGTCTTTAAAGAAAGAGTCGATTTCAAACAATTCTAAGACTGATTTGATGAAAAACTTCTTATAAGACTGAAGAGAAGAGAAGAACGAGAATGCTAGAAGACAATAGAATATGTATAATGATTTCTGAGCGCGACTTTGCTCAAGAACTAGACTTTTCTCGCGAACAGCGAAACATCATCGTCGATACTGACATCATCGTTCATATCAGTAACACGAAGAGTGAAGAATTTCTTGTTTGAGCATTCTTTGACTGTTTTACTCGAGTGTTGCAACTTGCAGTAGTAGCATAGCTTTCATTTGTTGCAGATATTTTTTATCTCAGAAATAGCTAGAGTCTTGCTCTGAACTGCTGTCATAGCAGAGCTAAGATTCATGAGTTCATCATCTTCTGAAGAGACAGCGAAGGCAACAGGCACGACGAAGATTGACTTAGAGCTCGAAGAATTGATGATCGAAGTCGTGAAGAACTTGAGCTTCGAAGAAGTGAAGCTAGAGATCGTGATACGAGATTGTCGATGTTTAAGCTGCTGAAGCTCTTCGTCGATTTTCGAGAAAGCTTGAACGTATTTCGAAAAGGTGAAGAGCTTCTTGCTCTCGATGATTCGTCAGAAGAAGGCGATCAGTTGAGTGATGTAGCTGATGTTGCGCTTCATGCAGTCGATCAGCGACGCGTCTTCTAACGCGAAACGATCTTTTTTCTGGCAAAAGAGTAAATAATATTCGGCAAAGCTCATAGAGCCTTGCTTAAGAGTTTCGCGAAGATACGTGCGAGCGTCTTCAGCTTCAAAAGAATTGCCACAACAGTGACGAAGAATTCGTAGATATTCGTCGAAGGTAGCAAGGTTGCAGATGCCATTTGTTCGATATGACATCATGAGAATGTGAGTCTTCTTCCCAATTATGAGACGGGACTCGACGTAGACGATCTTGGCTTCATCGATGATGTATCGATCGTGATTCATGTGCATGCGCTGCTTCAAGCTCTGCTTTCACGCATTCAGCTTGTCTCTATCTTCATCGTATTCGACGATATCTGGAAGCTTTTCAGACAATCGGACGAGAATGACTGCGACAGTCACAGACGCTGAAGGGAGATGTATAACAGGGACCGGCGATAAAGGTTGGTTTCGAAGAGTTTGAGCCACTGCTTGAGCTATCAGAAAGGCTAGGTTTTGCGAGTCTAAAGAAGCATAGGTCGAAGGGATTGAGACAGAAGAGGCGAAGAACGAGAGAGTTGCATTAGTGACTTTACGAGCTTGATTTTGAAGCTTCTGAAATCGGCGTAAGGCTGCCGCTGAGTCGTTGACGACATGTCGAGCGAACTCATCGACATTGAGTTCGTTCTCGAGAGTGTACTCGAGATGCTTCATTGAGCGATCGGGACGAGAAGATATCTTGAATCAACGAGGAAACGAGACGAGGTCGCAGCGCGTGAAAGCGTTGCAGAAATTGTAGATCTTTCGTAATGTCAGAGACTAGATTTGAAGAACTATCAATATAACGTATGATAGCTATGATAGAATCAGATCTAGATACAAGTAGTGTACAGAACGAAAGACAAGAAGAAAAGAAAGCAAGATGAGCTTGAAGCGACTATATTACATGGGAAATTAGATCTGCTAGCGCAGTCGCGAAAGAAACATGTAGTCACATGACTCTCATGCGACTCGGCCGAGCTTTCAGCCTAGCATCATGACATCTCTTAAGAAAAGAGCAAATTCAGCGATTTCTATTCAATGTTTCAACGTCTGTTCTTTTATCTAGAGTATCACGAAAAGCAATTGATCGTTGATTTATGAAACAAGATAGTTTATTGTCTTCATGCAGCTTGAAGTAGTTAATTAATTCAGTCAGAATCTTTGAACGAAATTCGTAGCTATCTGATTCATTTGAACAATGAGCATCGAGTCATAAGTGACATTAAAGAAAAGAAATTTCTGAACAAAGTCAGAAAGCAAGTCATCTTTGTTGAGAAACGAGATTCATTGAATTTCTACAGAAAGATTGAGATCACTACACTCGTCGATCATTCAAAGTTGCATGACGCGATTTTAACTAGCGTCAAAGACATCAATCTACAAGCTGAAATCTGTTTCATCTGTTACAAATCAGATCATACTTCTAGAGAGTGCTCTGATCAATCTAGAGTTAATGTTTTAGAAGATGATGAGTTTAATCATTTAAATTCTGATTTAAAAAACTAGTTATCTCTTTCAAAGTCATTGAAGAAGTAAAGATCATATCTTTGTGCAGTCAAATCAAAGTTTTATTGAAAGAAAACTATTTTGAAAAGTCATTTCTAATCAATGCTTCTTTTATCTCTTAAAGCAATTCTTTCAGCCTTTGTTCTTTGATAGATAGTGATTTCGTCATCTACATGCTGATACATGACAAGCTAGTCAATAAAGTATGTCAGAAACTTGAAATACAATCTATATTACTAGCAAAAGAGAAGTTAATACGAGAATATGATGAGAAGTTAGTTAGAAAGATAATTACTCATAAGATTCTACTCAATCTCATGATTGAAAGTCATGAGAAATTGATTATGTCAATGCTGATAGCTGATATTAAGCATCATAAAGCTATATTGAGCAAACTCTGAATGAATAAAAATGAAATATTATTGAACATGAAACATGATACTATCATATTTTCTGATCAATTAAATATTTCTATCTCGATTTTTTCGATCTCGTCAAATACAAAGCACTTAAGTTGATCGCGATCAACTTTGATCTCTTCAGCAGCTCACAGTCAAATCTTTAAGATGCTTAAGCACTCAGTTTCAACCGTTCAGAAAAAGTCTTTCTCGATTCAAAACATAGATGTTGTTTCTTTTTAAGCTCTGATAAATAGAAAAAAAAAGAATCAGACAGAGATTTTTGCTATGTTCATCGAAAACATCGATAGAAAAATCATCTACAATACTCAATGCAAACTAGATGTCATAAACGTCTTCTTCGTCAATGAAACGACTCAGAATCTAGAAGATATTAAAGTCAAGCTATCATTGAAGTATCAAGATTTTCTAGATGTTTTTAATCGAGCTCAGATAGACAAAATATCATCTCATCATTCATATGATCATAAGATAAAGCTTACTAGTGACGTAACGTCATCTTGCTGTCAAGCATATTGAATATCTTTCTACAAGCTTCAGAAAGTAAAGAAATATCTGAACAAGAATCTTTTCAAAGAATTTATAATCTTTAGCAAAGCTTCATATTTCTCACTTGTTCTGTTCATCTTAAAAGCAAATGAAGATCTACGATTTTGCGTTGACTATTGAAAGCTCAATGCTATTATCAAAAGAAATCGCTATTCTCTATCACTCATAAATGAGATAATCAACAAAATAGTTGATTGCAAACATCTGACTTAATTAGATATCATTTCAACTTTTAACAAACTGCGAATGCATTCTGATAGTGAAGATTACACTATCTTTATCATTGCTTTAGAAGCATACAAATCAAAGATGTTATCTTTTGAACTTATCAATGATTCTGTCTCATTTCAGCAGTATATGAATGATGTTCTTTGAAACTTTCTAAATGACTTCTGTCAAGTCTATCTAGATGACATTCTGATCTACAGCAAAACTTAACAAGAACATCAACAACATGTCAAGATGATATTAAATCATCTATGAGAAGCTGATTTACAAGTAGATATTTGAAAGTGCGAATTCAACGTAGAAGAAACTATCTTCTTAAAAGTCATAGTTTCAGAACAAGATCTTCGTATGAATTCTATCAAAGTGAAAGTCATAGTCAACTGAACTACGTTGATCAATTTAAAAGAAGTTCAGAGCTTCGTGAAATTTGTTAACTTTTATCGTCGTTTCATTAGAGACTTCTTGAAGCTAGTCAAATCATTCACTCAGCTGACTAGAAAAAACATATTTTTTGTTTAAAATGAAGTTTATGTTCAAGCTTTTGACAATTTAAAGAAACAGATCAGCTCAATCTCAGTACTACGACATTTCGATTTCAAATGACAGACTATTTTAAAGATCAATGCATCTGACTACATCAAAGATAAAATATTATTTCAGTACAATGATGAGAATATTCTTCACTCAGTAGCTTTCTACAGCAAGAGCATGATTCTCGCTGAATGCAATTATCATATCTATGACAAGAAATTGCTAATCATTATTCAATGCTTTGAACACTGAAGACTTGAGCTAGAATGCACGAAGCTGCTCATTCAGATGTTCATTGATCATCAGATTTTAAAGATCTTCATGAAAAACAAACAGTTAACTCAACATCAAGTCAATTATCTAGACATTCTATTTAAGTTTAACTTTCAGATCATTTTTCAATCAGACAAAATAAACACTAAAGTCAATGCTTTAATCAGAATGTTTCTGATCAACGTTTCTGAATCAATTCAGCGTACTGAAGATCACTATCAGATCATTCTAACATTTAATAGAATAAATATTCTAGCTATTGAATCTGAAGTTGATCTCTATCAGCGAGTAAAAGTTGTCAACAAGACAGATGAGCTTTGCAATGAGTATAAGCAAGCTATAAGTGAAAACAAGCAGAAGCTACATAGCACTGAATTGAAGCATTGCAAGATCATTGATGATGTTCTGTTTAAAAAAGATCTACTGTGAATTTCTGAGAATATGCATACGAAATTGCTAAAGAAAATTCATGATCAGTCTTTCATCTTTCACTCTGACAATCAAAGAACTATTGATTTAGTTCAACGTTTCTACTATTGATCAGATCATTGAGCAATAATTAGACGTTACATTCGAAATTATCATGTCTGTTAACGAAGCAAGACATCTAGAGATAGCGTTAATGAACTACTTCATTCTCTATCGATTTCACAGAAACGCTGAAAAGATATAGTTATGAACTTCATCACTGAGCTATCTCTATCAAAAGATTATAATGTCATTTGCACAATCATATGTTGTCTCATCAAGAAACGTCACTATGTTCTTTGTCATTGAGAAGACAATGACATCTCAGTTAAAGAAATGATTTGAATCATGCTATAAAACATTTATTGACTTCATGATTTATCTAGTTCTATTGTTTTAAACAGAGACTCTCAGTTCATATCAATCATGTAACAAAGTCTTTGCAAGCGACTAAGAATTACAGCTAGTTTATCAACAGCTTATCATTCTGAGATCAATGATCAATTGAAACGAGCTAATTAAGATGTTGAACATGAACTAAGAATCTACTGCAATTACATGCAGAACGACTGAGCAAAATGACTATCAATGATAAAATTCAGCGAGAATTTCAATATTTTCTCAATCATCTCAATGACTTTGTTCTACTTCAATAAGAGTTTTCACTCATGAATAAGTTTTGATTCAGATACAACTGACTACAAAACAACTTGTGAACGTCTTAAAGCTAGAAAAGCAGATGATATTATTACTTGAATGAAAAAGCTTCTTATTTTTAATCGTCAGCAATTAGAAAAGATGAAGCAGATCATCAAAGCTCAGATCAATAAACATAAACAAGACATCATTTATAAAGTAGATGACTGAATTTGATTATTCTTTAAAAACATAAAGATAACTAGATTATGTAAGAATTTGAAAGACAAACAGCTAGAATTCTATCAAATCACTGTCAAAGTTGAGATCTTCTATCATCTTCATTTATCAATAAGCATAAAGCAGCTGCATTCAATGTTCAGTTCAAAGTTATTACGTTCTTATTTCGATGATTTCTTATCAGAATAGCATTCAGAATCTTCTAAATTTCTTACTATTGAAGATGATGAGCATTGAAAGATAGATGACATTCTGAACTTTAAATGATATCAAGATTAAATACAATACAAGATCAAATGAACGAGACTAGATCAAAACAATGAATGATACTATGTCAATAAAGAAGAATTCAAGAGCTTGAAAGAAGTTTTAGTTGAATTTCATAAACTTTATTCAGACAAGTTATACTAAATTGAAAAACAGTGAAAATTTTTGCGTTTCATTTGTTCTATTCATGCAAACATGAATTTTCAAAGAAAAGAGTAATGTTATGAATGTGTCACAATTAAATAAGATCAAAGCTTTAACTTTAATTAATTCACAGTGAACGCTAGCGAGTTCACTGTGTATTAATTAGAGCTAGTTAATGATCTAGTCAAAATCTGACCTAGATCTGACTCAGATTTGACTCAAATATGACTCAGTATCTTTTTTCTTCTTTAGCATCTTCTAATTCGCTTCTATTGTCTTCTATGATAAACACACTTCTTTGTGTTACAAGTAGTTAACAGATGTTTATGATAAACACATTTCTTTGTGTTACAAACATCTTTTGAATCAACATCTTTCTTATGTTTCAACACGTTCTCTTTGAGACTAGCGTCAATCTGAGTAACTACTATATAGAGCGTGTTCTTCTTGCTTTTGTATCTTCTTTCTTCTGTATTTTTAAAGTCTTAGTTATAACTATCTTTATAGATCAAACATTCTAGTCACGTACGCACTTTGATTAGTTTTTAGACATGATCTCAACATCACTCAATCTAGATATGAACATGACTGTGTCAATTTTTATAAGATCGTCGATGATCTTTTGAAAGAACTAACTGAGTTGTTCAATGATTCAGATAAGAAAGTCAACTTTCATAGAAAATACTACAACTTGATTCAAGAATCAAAGAAGTTCAGCGAGTTTTACACTCAGTTTCAACGATTATCTTTCTATCTGAAGTATCATGAAAAGTAACTGATCATTGATCTGAAAGATAAAATAAACTCTTGTCTTTGATTCATTTAAATAGATCAATTAGTTCAATCTGATTTTCTCAAAAAGATTTGTTTCTATCTGATTCATTTGAATAATGATCAGCGAGTCATTCAAAAAATCAAGAACAAAGTTAATTTCATTAAATGCATTGATGATCTGTCAAAGATCATCTTTCATAAAACTGTTGTTACTCAGTCAGTTAATTATTCAAAATCTGATCATCTAAAGTCGCGTGACGCGATTTTAACTAGCATCAAAGAAGCAGACGTTTTAGTTGAAATCTGTTTCTTATGTCATAAATCAAATCATAGCTTTAAAGAGTGCTCTGATCAATCTACTAAAATCAATGCAGTGAACGATGAATATAATCATTTTGAGTTTGATTTCAATTCAAATTTCGATTCAAAAAACTAGTCATTTCTTCAAAAGTCATCAAAGAGATAAAGATTATATCTTTGTGCAAACTAGACGAATTTCTATCAGAAGAGAATTACTTTGAAAAGTCATTTCTAATTAATGTTTCTCTCAACTCTCAGAATCAATCTTTTAGTCTTTGTTCTCTGATAAACAGTGATTCAGTCACTTTTATGCTCATACATGATAATCTAGTCAATAAAGTATGCAAGAAACTAGAAATTTAATTTATATCATTGACAAAAGAGAAGTTAATAAGAGACTATGATGAAAAAATATTTAAGAAGATCATCATTCATAAAATTTTACTCAATCTCATCATTGAAAGTCATAAGAAATTGACTGTATCAATACTGATAGTTGATATCAATCATCATGAAGTCATATTGAGTAAGTTCTGAATAAACAAAAACGAAATATTATTGAATATGCAAAACGACGTCATTGTTTTTTCAAATCAATTAAATACTTCTATTTTGATTTTTTCGATTTTTCTCAATTCAAAGCATTCAAGTTGATCATGATCAACTTCGCTTTCTTCTATCATTCAGACTAAGACTTCTATTATGCTCAAATGATCTGTTTTAACTATAACTAAGAAAGAATCATTCTCAATTCAAAGCATAAATGCAGCTTCATTCAAAATGCTGTTGAATTGTTCAAAGAAGAATCAAACTGAAGTCTTTGCTTTATTAATGATCAATATAGATAGAGAAATTACGTACAATACTCAGTGCAATTTGAATGTTTTAAATGTTTCTTTAATTGATGAAACAACTCAGAATTTGAAAGTTATTAAAGCGAAGCTATCATCAAAATATCATAAGTTTCTGAATGTTTTTGATCGAGCTCAATTGAATAAACTACTTTCTCATTGCTTCTATGATCATAAAATTGAGTTCACTAGTGATTTAATGTTTTCTCATTGTTGAGTTTATTGAATGTTCTTTGTCAAACTTCTGAAAGTAAAGAAGTACTTAAATGAGAATCTGTTGAAGAAATTTATTACTTTTAGTTAAACTCTTTATTTCTTCTCTGTTTTATTCGCTCTTAAAGCAAATGAAGATCTTTAATTCTGCGTGAACTATTGAAAGCTAAATGTCATTTTCAAAAGAAATAAATATTCTTTATCATTGATAAAATAGTGAGTTGCAAGCATCTGACTAGATTGAACATCATATCAGCGTTCAACAAACTGCAAATGCACTTCAATAATGAGAATTACATCACTTTTATTACTGCTTTAGAAGCATATAAATACAAGATGCTATCATTCAAACTGACTAATAAATCAATCTTTTTTCAGCAATATATGAATGATGTTTTATGAGACTTTCTGAATGACTTTTGCCAAGTTTATCTAGATGACATTCTCATCTATAGCAAAACGAGAAAGAAGCATAGAAATCACGTCAAACTAGTATTGAGCTGACTATGTAAAGCTGAACTGCAGATGAATATTCAAAAGTGCAAATTCAATGTAGAAGAGACTGTCTTTCTAGAAGTCATTGTATCAGAACTAGATCTTCATATGAATCTCAGTAAAGTGACAGTCATAGTCAGCTGAATTACTTTGATCAATTTAAAAGAAATTCAGAGCTTCGTGAGATTTGTTAACTTCTATCATCGTTTTATTAAGAACTTCTCGAAGCTAGTCAAATCATTTATTCAGCTGACTAGAAAAAACATGTCTTTTGTTTGAAATGAGATTTGTGTTCAAGTCTTTGACAATTTAAAGAAACAAGTCAGCTTAATCTCAGTACTTCGTCACTTCGATCTTAAATGACAAGCTATTCTGAAAATTGATGCTTTAAACTATGTAAAAGAAGAAATACTATCTCAGTACAATGATGAGAGAGTTCTTCATTCAATGATCTTCTACAGCAAAAGCATGATTTTCGCTGAAATCAATTATCACATCTATGACAAGAAATTGCTAATCATTATTCAATGCTTCAAACACTGATGATTTGAGCTGAAATGCACTGAACTACTTATTTAGATGTTCATCAATCATCAGACTTTGAAGATCTTCATGAAAAACAAACAGTTGAGTTGATGACAAGTCAACTATCTGAACATTCTATTGAAGTTCAACTTTCAGATTATTTTTAGATCAGGCAAAATAAACACTAAAGTCAATGCTTTAATCAGAATGTCTCTAGCGAACGTCTCTGAATCAGCTCAGCGTCTTGAAGATCGTTTTCTGACTATTCTGATTCTTAATAGAGTCAATGTTTTATCTGTTGAATTGAAAGCAAATCTCTATCAATGAGTATGTATGATCAATTAAACTAATGAGCTCTGCAGCGAATATAAACAAGCTATGAACGAAAACAAGCTCAAATTTCATATCACTAAATTGAAAGACTGCAAAATCATTGACGACGTTCTATTTAAAAAAGATCTACTGTGAATCTCTGAGAACATGCACACGAAATTACTACAAGAAGTGCATGATCAATCTTTAATCTCTCATCTCGACAATAAACAAATCATCAATCTAGTTTAGCGTTTCTACTATTAATCAGATCATTAAGTTACTATTCAATGATACATTTGAAACTGTCATGCTTATCAGCGAAGCAAAGCTTCTAGAAATAGCATCAATGAACTTCATCATTCTCTTTCGATTTCACAGAAACGCTGAAAAGATATAACTATGAACTTCATCATTGAACTATCTCTGTCAAAAGACTATAACGTTATTTGCACAATCATATGTTATTTCATCAAAGAACATCACTATGTTTTCTGTCATTGAAAAGACGATGACATCTCAGTTGAAGAAACAGTTTAAATCATGCTATGAAACGTTTATCGACTGCATGATTTACTCAGTTCTATTGTTTCAAACAGAGACTTTCAATTTATATTAACTATGTGAAAAAGTCTTTGCAAGCGACTGAGAATCACAGCTAGTTTATTCACAGTCTATCATTCTGAGATCAACGATTAATCAAAATGAGTCAATCAAGACATTGAATGCAAACTTAGAATCTACTGCAATTACATGCAGAACGACTGAGTTAAATAAATATCTATGATGAAATTCAGCAACAATTTTAATATCTTCTCAATCACTTCAATGACTCTTTTTTACTTCAATAAAGAATTTTATTCTTAAATGAGTTTCAATTCAGATATGACTGACTATGAAACAACTCATGAACAACTTGAATTTAGAAAAGCAAATGATATTATCATTCAAATAAAAGAGTTACTGAGCTTTGATTATCAACAATTGAAAAAGACGAAGCTGATCATTGAAGTTCAGATCAATAAACATAGACAAAATGTCATTTATGAAGTAAATGATTGAGTTTGACTATCTTTTAAAAATGTCAAGACAATAAAACTTTGCAAAGATTTAAAAGACAAACAGCTGAGTCTTTATCAAATCACTGTAAAAGTGAGTATCTTTTATCATCTTCATTTATCAGTCAGCATGAAGCATTTGCATTCAATGTTCAGCTTAAAGCTACTGCAATCATATTCAGAAAATCTTCTATCAGAACAGCATTCAGAATTACTCAGATTAATCACTATCAAAGATGATGAACATTGAAAAATAAATGATATATTGAACTTCAGATGCTATCAAGATTGAATACAGTACAAAGTCAAATGAACAGATTTAAATAAAGATGATGAATGATACTATGTTGATAAAGAAAAATTCAATGACTCAGAGAAAGTTTTGAATGAATTTCATAAGCTATATTTAAACAAATCACGCTAAATATTAAAATAATTATCAACAAAAGTGAGTAAAGAAACTATATTTATGCAAACATGAATTTTCAAAGAAAAAAGTAATGTTACAAGCATATCAAGACTGAACAAGACTGAAGCTCTGATCAATTTGCAGTGAACGCTAGCGAGTTCTCTGCGTAATGATTAGAACTAATCAGCGAGCTAGTCAGATTTGACTCAAATATGACTCAAATATGACTCAACACTTTTTTTCTTTTTCAACATTCTTTTCTTTCATCAACATCTTGTTCATTTACATCATATTCTTCTCATGTCACAAACACATTTCTTTTAAGTTTAGCACAGTCTCTGAACATTACATACATAGAAGCTTTTGTATCAATCTTTCTCTGTATTCTTAATATTCAGTTATAGCTATTTCTAAAGATCAAGCACTATCAATTCTGATCTTCATTGATTGTATTGTTTAAACATGATTCTGACATGTGTCTGCAATTGCATTTCTTGCTTATTTTGCAGTTTTGAACAGTCTTCTTGAGAATTGTTCAACGTTTTGCATAATCTTTTAATATTCACTGCGTTTCTGTTTTCTGATGATCTTGTTCTTCTTGTCACATGCTTGAATGTACAAACAATCACAACGCGCGCAAAACGAACTTTTGAAAGAAGCATTATAAACGAGAGAGAAAAGATTGAGTAGATGAATAAATGATGACAAATTGCATGAGCAGCAGTAATGCTGATTCAATGACGGTTGCAAGCAGCGTTGACTTGTCACAAGAAAACAGCAATGCAAAGTTGCAACGCTTATGCAACAATGAAAAGAAGATAGCTGACATTATAAATCTACTAATAAAGACATCAACGTTAGAGAAAGAAATGAGCAAAGATTACTTGTGAAGAGAAATAGTACTGAAGCTGATGTGTCATCTTCGACTCGAATCAGAAGAAAAACATCACACGACTCAGAACGCGTTCATCACGAAGAATGTACAGAAACTAAAGACATCAGTTTAACTGCTAAGCAAGCAGTTACAAACGCAGAAAAATACGCGTTTCTCATTGAAAATCATGTCATGAGCAAACATGACAAAAGAAGAATTATCAACGAGAAAGCAACGTCTCAGAGAAGAGTCATCGTTGCTTTGCAAGAAATGTGAAGTCATGATAAAGATAGCAGACAAAGAAGAAATAAAGAAGATGCAGAAGAAAATCATTGAGCAGATTTTTCAGAGAATAGCAAACATGTCAACAAGTCAACGAAATCTGATCATGTCTTTTTGCAAGCTGAGTAGCAAAGACATCTTTCTTCACGCAGTCAGCTCAGATGCATGAGCAAATCTGAAAAAGATTCAAGAATGAGCAAAAGAAATTATGAACTTGACGCGCATATCGCGACGAATCTTCGCAGTGCTGACACATAATATATGTACTACAATCGACATGAGCAATCAGAAGAAAGTCATTAGCAAGCTGATAAAGAATAATGCAAGACTTCATGAGAATTTGAAGATTCTAAGAATAGTTTGACTCAAGAAAGTAGCAGAGAGCGAAAAGACTTATTCATCGCTCATCATGAAGATAACAACTGAAGCGATGACAAATCAACTGATGAACGTGAGTATGCTAAATGCATATTGTGAATGTGCATGCAAGCTGTTTAAGAAGAATTGTTGCATCACACAGTGCTTCAGATGTCAAGAATTTGATCACATGATCAGATTCTGCAGAAAGAATCAACGCTGCATCAAGTGCGCAGATAAACATCACATTAAAAGATGCATGATGTTTTCAAATAGAAAACGTTGCATTAACTGCAACAGAAATCACGAACTTTGAAGATGCATCTGTCTCAAATGACAACAGCAGATGAAACAAGCGTTCAAAATCTATAAAAACAAATCATTCAAATATTCAGAAGCATCTAAATACAATTGCACACTCTTGCAATTCTTGAGTTCTTCGCTGTCTTCAAGCTTTGCAGATTCAATGAACTTTTTGAATTCAATGAATTCTTCAAGTTCAATGAACTCTTCAAGATTTATGAATTCTCTCAGTTCAGCGAATTCATTGAGCTCAACAACAGCTATGCTGAAAACACGCAGTCTAGTTGCTCATAAATTAACATGACAGATGATAGAAGTCAAGAAAAGACGCGTCAATCATTTCTCTTGTGTAAGTAGTGACTCAGATGAGACGTTGCTTGAGCAGAGTCAGAAATGACAAATCAGAAGACGAGATAAACTTTCAATGATTGAGAGCATTCAAAGAGTCTTCTTTTTGCAGAGTCAACAACAGCTACAAATAACTTTATAATAAATCAATCTTTTCTACAAATACTGCAGTACAATATCAGAAAATCATTGAAAATTCAGAAATCATTTCTAATCAACAGAAAAGTTCGTGATTTCAACATCGTAGTCATACAGAAGCAGAGTCACAACATTAATGACATGCAATCATTTAACTTAGTTTACAACTTCTTTTATCTAGTGAAAAACACGTTATCACAGTTAAGAACTTGCATATATGTGAATAAACACTTAAGATTCAATCAATGAATGATAGAAATAGCTGAGTCAAACATTTGCTTGATCAGAATATTAACTTGCAACACAGATGATGAAATGCAGACGTTGCAACTTATAAACGTTTACAATTTGTGTTCACTGTTCTCTACATCTACAGAGAAATCTTTAATCATTTTTCGCTTGAGCGAGTTACTCAAAAACAACTGCAAACAACTGATCATGAAAGATTTCAATCTACATCACTTTCACTGAAAGAAATAAAGATGCTTCACTTAATATACAGCGATCAACAGTTTACTTGACATCATTACTAATGCTAAGCTGAAATTATTGCTGAAATCAGACATTATTACTCGCAAGACTCATAATCAGTTTACAACTATTGATTTAGTCTTTAGCAGCGAGAAAATACAGTTCATGACATGCAAGTGCAAGATACACATTGATCTGCATCAAGAGTCAAATTATCTTTCAATTGTCACAGAACTTTGTTTACAAACAACTTCAGTACAGTCTTCAACTCAATGATTATGAAAGAAAATGAATACAGAAGCATTAAGCGCGTATCTGTATATGCATCTTTCGTCGAATCGTTCTTTGAACAGCAAGACAATGATGAACGAAAAAGTATGCAAAGTAATCAAGATGTTACAAGAGATTATTGAGAAATCTACTCTTTTGACAAAGTCATCAAGTCAAGCAAAGAACTTCTGAAATTTGAACTGCTCAGAGATAGTAACAAAATCAAGACGACTGCGAATCATATAAAAAACACAAAGCACATTAAATGTGTGAAATGAATATCTGAAACACAATAATCATAAAAACAAGATCATTTAACAAGCGAAGCGCGCACATTTCAGATCATAAATGCATGAGCTGAGCGACGCATTTGAATCAATATGATGCTTCGCAAAATGAGTCAGAATCAAAAGTCAGTTATTTAAAAAAACTTTCTCAGTTTTTGTCACTGAAGTGAAGAAACATTGAACAAATGATAATGATGTTTGAGAAAAAAATCAAGATATTGCAAGAAAAATTCTTTCTTTCATTCTCTCAGACAGACATCAATGACATCACGAACTCATTTATACTCTTGACAGTGTCATTTGACTTACGCATCTCAGAAAATGAAGTGAGACAGACAATTAAAAGAATAAAAGCAAACAAAGCATCAGATGTTTTAAACATTTCAAACAGAGTGCTGCAGATGAGTCTTGCAGAACTGACTTTGATACTGATGAGTTTATTCAACGCATGTGTAACATACAGATATCATTCTAAGCAGTTCAAAAAGACTCAAACAATAGTACTATGTAAATTGAAGAAGAGTGATTATACTGATTCAAAGACATATTGATTCATTGCTTTGCTTGATATCATGAGCAAAGCTCTGAAGTCAATCATGATTAAAAGACTGAGCAATATAGCTGAGACTCATCACATGCTATTTGATGCTCAAATGAGAGCAAGATGCAAGTGATTCATGATCTTGACATTAAATCTACTAGTAGATCAGATTCACACAGTATAAGACTGTGAAATTAAATACGTAGCATTCATGCTAAGTTTAAACATCATTAAAGCATTCAATTAAGTCTTGCACGTCAGACTTCTGCATACTCTGAAAATGAAAAGAACTTCAAACTATATAGTTGAATGAGCATGCAGCTTTCTTAAGAATCAAGAAACATTGCTGAGATTTGATGAGTAAATGAGTGACATACGCGAGATAAATGCAGACATATTGCAGAGATTTCTTATTTCATTGATTTTCTTTCTATTCTTCAACGCAAGTCTGATTGAGAAGTGCAAAGCACTGAAAATTAAGATTGAAGTGTTTAACTTTGTAAATAACATTAACATTCTAGCATATAATAGATTCATTGAAGAAATTTGCAGAACATTGAGCAAAGCATACAACGTCTGCGCGAAATAAGCTTGCACTTATGACACAACATTTGCATCAGAAAAGTATGAACTTACACACTTCATCAGAAAATCAAAGAGATTTAACATGATGACTAGCATATAAATAAAAAGCTCAGTTATCAAGTTGAAATCAGACATGCAAGTTCTGAGAGTACAATTGAACATGAAATTGCAATGAGATGTGCATCTTCGTCAAATCGAAGCGAATCACATCACATGAATGCAAGCACTTAGTTGACTTGAAGTCTTCACATGAGAGATAATCTTCACAAAAGCAAGACAGATATACTCAGCAGTAGTAAGATCAGAAATTGCATTCAAAGCATCAGTCTGACATCAGTGAGAAAAAGAGAAAAAACTGTCAGGCAAAGAATGCAGACTTGAAACACTACAGAATCAGACTCTGTGTCACGTTGCAAAAATGTTCAAAAGAGTAAGCATCAAGATTCTGAAAGCAGAAATGTACACAAGTTCGCTGCATATTCATCTGAACATGCTGCAAGACAAGATCACGTTACGCAGTTGAGTCAACAATCGTACGCAGAAAATCAAACAAACATGCAAACTGATATGCACTCATCTGATGAGTGTTAATCACATCATTTCTCGCTCTTTCATCATCAAGAAAGTGATGCTTCTGAACAACTCAATTCAAGAAAACGCGAAAATATAGTTGAGATGCAAGCAATTAGTTTTTGCTGCAACAATTTCAACTAGTGACAGCATTGCAATAATGCAGTATCACAGAAGTCAGTGAAAGCAATGATGAAAAAAATATAGAAAATGCATTGCAGATGTACACGTCATCTCAACACAAAGATCACATCTGTTCAACAAGATGATAAAGATGCAAAATGATTTTCAGAGAATCAAGAACACTCTTGTCACTTACATTAAAATTGAATGCATAGATCTGAATGTTTATCTGCACTTCAGAAACGTTTCAGACACAGATAGTGTGCAATGCAACTGCAACTGAGATCATCAAATGATGAAACATGTACTCATGCATTGCTTGAACTGATTGCATCTGCGATCAAGAATGCTACAAGATATCGACTTCTTGAACTATCAAATAATCATCGCTATCACGAAGAGTTTCAGAGCAGCTGCAAGAATGATGATGAAAATGAAGCTTTTGAAGCAATTTAAAGTGACTAAGTCACTCATTCTTTAATGTGCAATCAATGTGAACTAATTTGATACATAGTCTTATAATGATAGTTTCAACTGCGTGAAGCAGTTGTATAAACAGCGAGTGATTTTCTATCTCAAAGAGTTTTGTTCACTCAATATAAATAGCATAAAGTCTTTCATGAGTCAACTTAATCGATGTTACAAGAATGTATGAATTTATTATTATTATGCTTGAATATACTCTGTTCAATCATCAATGATTCAACAACTTCTTCTTATTTATTGCATGCTTTTAATAATCTTCATACACTTTTTTGTTCATTCTGCTTTGATTATTTTATGTGATTTTGCTCAAAGAATGAAAATCTCAATGATCTTCTTTAATGCATTCAACAATTGCTTGATGTACTCATTTATGTATCAACATTTCATTTCATGATTCAACAATGATTTCAATATTTGTTCTTTCAAAGTATTAATGAATTTCTCTTCATTTATTGTTTTTCAGTTGCAACGTGATTTTCACGCTGACTTTTTGCAGACTCTGAAATTTATAATTGTCTGTATTAATAAATGATCTGAAAAGTTTTTCATTTCTTCATTGATTTTACATCATATTAATCAATTTATAATGTTGTTTATTGTGAAGATTAAATTTATTATTATTCGAGATTCTTGATAATTTCTCGTAATTGTGTCTTAAGATAATGCTAGCAATGCATTGATATTTATAATCATTTTAATTAATTCATTTAACAATAAATGTTATCTTGAATAAAATGATTCTTTTTATGTAAAGTGATGCAAATTAAAGTCTTTTACAAGAATGCTTTCTCTTAACATGTGCAGCATCTTTTCAATGTTTGAAAGATTTTCTTTTTCATGAATAATCTCATAATCTCTGAGTGATAAATTATATGCTTCGTGAATGTGTATAACTTTCTGAATTATCTGTGCATTATTTATTAATGTTTATAACATAATTGTATTTACATTTTTGAAATATCATGTTGAATATCAGATGTTGCTGTTGATTTTCTTGTTTATGTAGAAACAGATTCTATCTTCATTATTCTTCAGTGTGAAGTTAACAATTGCTGAGCAATATGCTTTGAAAATATCATTAAATCATCAGAGTTTTTGAAGAATCAAAATGTCATAGTTCTTTATTTTTTTCTCATATAGTAATGTTATCATCATCTTTTTTCTGAACTTGTGAACGTTGTACTGTAGTATTTGAAGCTTCTTTTGCTGAAATATTAAAATTCACATTTCAAACTGTTTTATATTCTCTTGAATGTTTGTAAAACACTTGCTTCACTTGTAAAATTCTTAACAGAAAATAACATTAACAACGACATGATTGATATTGATTTTGATTCATTTGATCTTAACTTCTTGATTAAGTGATTCATTATAGTGTTTTTTGATGTGATGACTGTGCTGAGCAAATGACTTTCATTCATTAAGCATTTTTGCTTTCTCTTCAAGTCGTTGTTCATCAATGATTTCAGATTGATAAATGTTTCTGTGAATGTCTTTAATGTCACTGTTTTAAGTTCTCTGTCTTCGTACAACATGATATAAAGATCTGTGCTTTGTGACTCTTTTTATTCTTTCTTTTTCAGCTTGTTGTTTATGACATTGAGAGTTAAAGATTCTATGTATGTTTCAACATACTTCATATTTTTACATGTTTTAAGTCTGTTTGTAAAAACAATGCTTCAAGCAATGATTCAACATGCAATAAATGCATTTTTATTTATTTTTGCATTCATATATTTTGTGATCATATTCTTGATACTTTAAACATTGATGCACTCTGCAACTTAAATCATAAAACTATGTGATCTTTATGTTGATCTCATGATATACTTTCTCATTAATCAGCTTGTTCATCATTTCAGTGCTGATTACATGTATCATCAGCAAAATGTATTTCTTCTGCTCACTTTTCTTTGTGAGTTACTTAATTTTCTTGATCATCATTTCTGAATGTATATTTTTGTTGATCTTGATGAGTATCTTTACTTCTTTCTTCTTTATGTTCTTAAACATTTCTTTGATTTTAATTTCATGTATCACTACTTCAAAACTGATTTTGCATAAACATGCATTCAACAATATCTCTTTGATTCAAAAATCATTTTTCTTCAATGTTTTTTTGCTGCTTTTCATCTTGATTCAAAATATCAGCAGTTTTGATTATCTTTTTATCACCTTTATGTTCTTGCGTGTCAACAGCATCTCGTCAACGTTAATCTTTCTTGCTCATCTCACTATGTTCTTTGTTATTGTTGTCATGATTCTCTTTACTTCTTCTTTTTCTTTGATGAAGATCTTTACTTCAAATTTCTTACAATGATTTCTTTCACATTGATGATGATATGTCAACATTGAACACAAGATGACTTTCAAATGATGTTGTTGACTTCACGCTCGCTCTCTTCACTCAGCTGTCAACGTGTTTTCTCTTCTTTATGAACTCTTTTTCAAGTCTGTTCATTATCTTTTTCAGTCTTTTCAGCTGATTCTTCATGCATTGATTGATAGTTGACGCAGCGACACGTTAACACATCAGCTTTTCTATCATTTCTGTCAAACTTCTCATCTCTTTTCAGAACATCAGCTCGTTGTTTTTACGTTCGTTGAGCTCATAGAGTACTCGCAGCTTGTGTAATTTCTTCTGTATATCTTTCGTCTTGACTGAATTCTTCTGCGAGATAGCGATAATCGTCTCTCGTTCATTCGTCGACGTCACGTCGACGACGCTTCTCATCTGTTCTTGACGGTCAGGATGAAGCGCGAGCATCATGCCGATGGTGTGCTCTGTCTCTAGATAGTTTAAGTAATTCGTTTTCGTGCCTTCTTAATTTCTGATTGTGAGATTCTAAGTTTGTGTAATTGATCTAAAAGTTATTAGTGTAGCTTGAACTAGGTATTGTCACAATCATGGTCTAGACGTTGGTTGAATCATTGAACAACGTCTACCTCAAATGCTATCTTGATTATAGGAGATAAAGCAAGCTCAACCTCACTCTCTCCATCAACCGGTCCACAAAACACCACAAAACACCATAAACCTCTTGCTCATACTTCATCCCACCTACTCTCCACCCCCATCCCCACCCCCATCCCCCCCACCATCAGCACCCGCATCAGCTCTCCCAGCATCAGAACCACTATCATCCGAAAAATGACTCGTCTCATTCGCCGGCGCGCCAGGGTCATTATTCGCCAAATTATTGGCATCGCTCGTGGCTTGATCTTTTTTCGCATCATTAGCCGAATATTCAACATCTGCGCGCCACCACTCTCACCTTTTCTTTCTTTTTATATACAAAACACCACCAGCAAAACGCCCAACCCACCATCTCCTAGGAAAATCCTTCCCCCCCCCCCCCAACCAGCGGCGCCGACAAGCGCAAAGGCAGCATGTTCGCCGCAATGGAGAACGACGACGGCAGCGCGTCTGAGCAAAGGGGAAGATGGTTTGTTCGACGTCGTGGTCAGGGTCGAGCGCGTTGCTGCGAGGGAGGCAGGCAGGTGCGCGAGGTCGTCGACTGTGCTGGAATCCGGGGGGGGGGCATGGAGAGGGTGGGGGGG
>JAABUR0100003561.1_pt1 | contig 21752 bp, 22 predicted proteins | sample 5560091 | NCBI WGS metagenome assembly JAABUR01 (sample SAMN10711879, study PRJNA513375) | rock metagenome | isolation source: Antarctica rocks | place: Antarctica: Victoria Land, University Valley sud
CGCGGGCGCAGCAGCAGCCAACCCGCTGTAAGGATCAGGACGACGGACGGCAGGTCACCAACGGTGAGGCCATGAGCGCGACCCAGGACGATCAGTGTCGGCCCCTCAACCGGCCCGTTGACCGTGGCCCAGAGAACAGCCGCGGCAACAAGCAGGCCAGAGGTAGTGCGCCGAAGGGCAACGGTCACCAAGTGCCTATCGACTACAGCGCATCCCGCCTGTAGCGCCGCAGGTAATCCGGGCGAGCCGCACCCTGCCGTGCCGGACGAGCAGCGTCAACAGACCCCTCGTGCTTTCCGTCGCCGGCAGTAGGAACCAGCCGGACGCCAGCACCAGGACCACGGACGGCAGGTCACCGACGGTCAGGCCGTGCCCGCGGACCAGCACGATCCACGTGGCCCCCTCGTAACGACCAGTGACCAAAGCCCAGAGCAAAGCAGCCACGACCATGAGGACAGCGGTGGCACGCCAAAGAGCGACGCCTGCTCGGCAGCAGTCGAGGACGGACCCTTTCGGAGCCTGAAGTGGCAGCAGGCGTGCGTCGTGCTGCGTCATCCCAGCACGTCACTGCCATACCGGAACAAGCACGTGAAGTCATGCTCGCGTCGGCCTGAGCCTTGCCAGGTACTAGTGCTCGTCCCAGTGGGCGTCGTGGGCGGCGTGCCGGTGTCCGTCGTGCAGGTAGTCGCTGTGGTCGCCGTGCGGTATGACGCCGTGCCCGCAGCCCGGGCCGTGTGTGTGCTCGTGCCCGGCGTGCGGGGTGTGGGAGCCGTCGCCGGGGCCGGAGCTGCGGGCGGCGACCCGGGACAGGAGGTAGGTGCCGCCGGCCGCGGCCAGCACCACCGGCCACTCCACGACCTCCAGGGCGCCGAGCAGGGCGGCACCTCCGTACAGGGCGAGCCGCTCAACCCCAGCCCTGCCACGACCGGCGCCTGCTTCGCCTTGCTGGCCAGCGAGCCTTGCGGTTACCTGCGGCAGGGACAAGGTGACGCTGCCGAACGGCAGTCTCACCGTCGCGGTCGCCGGTCCGGCGCTGGTCAACTCGGCGGCGGCCGTCACGGGCTCCTGGCTTTGGCCGTGCGCGTCGTGCTGGTCGTGCTGGTCGTGCTGGGTCGTTTCGGTCATGCGTCTTCTCCTTGTGCTCGGCTGCCTGCTTGCGTCAGGGCGTGGGACCACTAGCTCTGCCGGGAGGCCAGACGACCGGCGATCGCTGCGTGCACCATCTTGCGATCGCGGTGGGCCGTCTCGTACCGCTCGACGCTGCCCAGGTCGACGTCTGGGTGATCCAGGTGTGCCAGCACCCGCGGGACCGTCATCTGGTCATAGCCCGGCCATGGTTCGCGTGTCGGGGCGGACGGGCTCGGCGGCCGGCGGGTGTCGCGGGCCGGGCGCGACTGGCGCTGCTGTCGGGCGCTCGCCGGGGCTGGGGGCTGGTTGGGCTGGCCCGCTGCTGCGGATGTTGCAGCCTGCGGGCTGGTCTGCTCGACCGACACTGGCGCCGGCGCCGGCTGACCCGGCTGCCGTGGGGGTGAGACTGCTGGCGGGGCGGTGGACGGACCGGCACCGACAGTTGGGGAGCTCGGCTCTGGCTCTGCCGCGCTCGACCGCACCGGTGCCGGTTGAGCGCCGGCGGGTTGCTGGTCAGACAAAGGTGGTGCGGCTGGCGTGCGCCTACTCGCGGTCGCGTCGTGCGGTGCCGGTGCCGGCGCCGGCGCCGGCGCCGATGCCGATGCCGGTGCCGGCGCCGGGGGTGGACCTGCTGCCGGTGACTGCCCGGGGGGGCGGGAGGTGAGCAGGTAGCCGCCGGCTATCAGCAGCGCGACGGGCCAGTCGACGACGCCCAGCGCAGCCGTTCCGGTCACCGCGGCGAGGAAAGGCAGCCGGCGGCGTTCGGCGCCGTGCAGGCCAAGCAGCTGGGCGGGGACGGCGGAGACCTGCCAGGCCAGCTGGGGCAGCGCTCGCGCCTGGTGGGCTTCGAACTTGGGCACGTTCACTTTGCTCTCCTGGCGGCTGGGGACGTCGACGGCTCGCGGGCTGGGGTTCAAGGCAGGGTGCGCCAGCTGCGCAGGGCCAGGTAGCCCAGTGCGAGGGCGCCGGCGACGGGCCACTCCACGACCCCGGCGAGCAGCAGCGCGCCGGTGCCGAGGGCGACTGGCAGCGGGCTGGCGGGAAGGACCCGCTGGGCGAGCGCGACCGGCGTCACCAGCATGCTGGCTACCTGGTCGGTGCGGGACTGGGCGGTAGGGCCGGGGCCGCCGGGGTCGGGGCTGCGGCTGTGGGTACCGGTCCCGGTGCTGGGAGTGGTCATGTGCTGCTCCGTCCTGGACGTGGTGCTCGCTGGTGCTGCCGATACCGGTGCGCGGCGTGAGGCTGGGGTCAGGCGGCGGCGTCGAGGGCTTCGCCGAGGGCGCGCAGGGTGCGGCTGCGCCGGTCGTCTGACAGCAGGTGCCCTAGCCCGGTGAGCGCGGCGATGGGCCATTCGATCAGCCCGAAGGCGACGGCGCCACCGAGCCCGGCGTAGAAGGCGAGTTTGTCCAGCGGCGGGAAGCTGACGTCGACCGCCGTGTCAGCGAGGTGGAAACGCAGGTGGCTGCTGTTGCTGTCCACGGCCTGCTGGGCGGCATGCCGGTGCTGACAGCTACCCCGACCCGGGTGGCCTTTGGTTGTGTGCTGCCTGGTTTCGGGTTCCGCGCTGGCACGGCCGGCAGCGGAAGCAGTCGCAGTGGCCATCGGGGGCTCCTGAGGGGTCGAGGTGGGGTCACGGGCTAATGGTGGCGGGTAGCGCGGGCCGGGCCGGGGGCACGGTGCTGTGCTCAGCGGCGACGGCGGTGCTGCCGCCCGGGCCGGGGCCGGCGGGCAGCAGGTGCGGTGCGGCGGCGGCCAGCAGGGTGGCGCCGGCGGCGCAGCCGGTGGCGGTGGCCCAGGCGATCGGACCTAGCGGGGTGCAGCCGAAGAACTGGCTCAACCCTGGGGTCTGGATGATCACGGCCAGGACGGCGGCTGAGCCGAAGCCGGTGGCGAGCACCAGCGGGTTGCGGCCGCCGACGAGCAGGGTCTGGCCGAGCTGGGTGCCGACCAGGGCGGCCAGGGCGATGGTGCTGGCCCGCCGGCGGGTGCCGGTGACCCGGCCGACCTGCCAGGCGGCGAGGGCCCCGGCGCCGGTCGTCGTCCCGCGGATGGCGATGTCGCGCAGCAACGGGCCGCCCAGCGAGGGCACCCCGCCGGCGAGCAGGGCTTGGCGTTCGGCCGGGTCTGCTGGGGTGCCGGCCAGCGCGATCGCCATCGAGGGCAGCAGGTCGGTGAGCATGTTGACGAGCAGGAACTGGCGGGTCCCGATCGGCGCCCGGCCGGCCAGCGCCGTTCCGGCCAGGGTGAACGCAACCTCGCCGGCGTTGCCGCCGAGCAGGATCGCGACGGCGTCACGGACCCGGCTCCACATCGCCCGGCCCTCGACGAGGGCGTCGAGGATCAGGCTGACGTCCGGGTCGGTCAGGACCAGGTCGGCGGCGCTGCGGGCCGAGGTCGAGCCGTGCGCGGCCATGCCGATGCCGACGTCGGCCAGCCGGATCGCGGCCGCGTCGTTGGCGCCGTCGCCGGTCATCGCCACCACCCGCCCGGCGTGTTGCAACGCGGCGATGATCCGCAGCTTTTGCTCCGGCGACACCCGGGCGAACACATTGGCCTTTGCCACCAGCCGGGTGCGGGCTGCGTCGTCGAGGCCGGCGAGTTCGGGGCCCGTGACGACCCGGCCGGCGGGGATCCCGAGGCCGGCTGCGATGGCCTGGGCGGTGACCGGATGGTCGCCGGTGATCATGACGGCGGCAAGACCCGCGGTGTGCAGCGCCGCGATGGTGGGGGCGGCCTGCGGCCGGGGGATGTCGGCGAGCGCGACGAACCCCAGCAGCGTCAGGTCCTCGGCAAGCCGTTCGGGATCTGCCGCTGCCGCTGCCCACTGGTCGGCTTCGGGCAGGTCGGCGGCGGGCAGCACGTCGGTGACGTTGCGCCGAGCCACGGCCAGGACCCGCAGGCCGCGGCCGGCCAGGGCGTGCACCATCTGCTGGGCCCGTTCCCGGCCGGCCCCGTCCAGCGGACGTTTGCCGGTGTCGTCACGCTGGTGGGTGCAGCGCGGCAGCAGCACCTCCGGGGCGCCTTTGACCACCAGCCGGACCTTTCCGGTGGTGCGGCCCAGCGCCGCGGAGAACCCACGCTCGGACTGGAACGGCAACTCGGACAGCTTGGTCCAGTCCTCACCGGCCAGCCCGTCGTGCAGCGCCCGGGCGGCGTCCAGGATCGCCCGGTCGGTGGCGTGCGCGACAGGCTGGGTGCCTTGGGGCTGCGGACAGGCCCGGGCAGCGGCGCGCAGCACCCGCCGGCCCTGCGGATCACCGGGGTCCCACTGCTCGTCCAGACCCGCCACGCGGGCCAGGCGCAGCCGGCCTTCGGTCAGGGTGCCGGTCTTGTCAAAACACACCGTGTCGACCCGGCCGAGGGCCTCCAACGTGCGGGGCGAACGCACCAGCACCCCCCGGGCGGACAGCCGCCGCGCCGCACCGAGCTGCGCCACCGTCGCAACCAGCGGCAGGCCCTCGGGGACGGCAGCGACCGCGACGCTGACACCGGAGGAGATGGCCCGCGGCAACGGTCGGCCGCGCAGCAGCGCCAGACCGGTGACCCCAGCTCCGCCCAGCAGCGTGACGGGCAGCCCCCGGCGGGTGAGTTGCTCGAGCCGGGCCTGCATCCCCGCCGGGGCGGCGGCCCGGCCCGCCAGCGTCAGCGCCCGGCCGGCCTCGGTCGCCGGCCCGACCGCGACGACAACCGCCCGGGCCGAGCCGGCCAGCACCGTCGTGCCCTCATACACCATGCAGACCCGGTCGGCGAGCTCGGCGCCGGGGGTGGCCTGGGTCTGCTTGTCGACCGCCGCCGACTCCCCGGTCAGACTGGCCTCGTCGACCTCCAGGCCGGCCGCGGCCAGCAGCCGGGCATCAGCCGGGACCACATCCCCGGACTGCAGGTCGATCACCTGCCCGGGCCGCAGCCCGCTGGCCGGCACGATGCGCGCGGTGCCGGCAGCCGGGGCGTGCTGCAATGCGTTGCGCCAGGCACCAGCCGGGGCGCCAGGCGGAGCACCGTCCTCGCTGCTGGTCGAAGGGACCGTTTCGACCAGGCGTGCCGGGAGCTGCTGGTCGAGCAGCAGCGCACGCAGGGCCTGGTCGGCCCGTAGCCGCTGGGTGCCGCTGACGAGCGCGTTCGCGGCGAGCACCCCGCCGACGAGCAAGGCATCGGTCGGGGACCCGATCACCGCCGACGCGGCCGCGCCGGTCGCCAGGACCGGGGTCAACGGGTCGGCGAGCTCGGCCCGCACGTTGCGTGCCAACCTGCCCACTGGGGCCAGCGCCGCGGCCGGGACACCGAGCAGGCCCAGGACCACACGGCCACGACCCGACGGGACGGCCGGCGCCGCGAGCCCGGCGGCCGGACGCGGCAGCCGGCTAAGGACCTCGTCGGGTTCCAGGGCGTGCCACGGGGTGTGCAGCACCGCCTCCGGCGGCGGCAGGCGCAGCACCTGGCGAGCGGTCATCGTCCCCGACAGCAAGGCGGCGCCGGCGGCGGCGGTGACCGGCAGCACCGCCCGGGCGGTCCGGGCCGGCCCACCGACAGCGCTCAGCAGAGCGCCCAGGAACGTCGCCGCCGTCGCCGACGTCACCCCTCGAGCGCTCACAGCCCGCGCCGCGGAGACTGCGGCCAGCAGCCTTGGCACCTCACCGAGTCCCGGGCCGCACAGCACGTCCGCCGCCCACGGCACCCGGCCCGCAGCCGGGACCACACCGATCCCCACATCAGCAGCGCCCAGGGCGTCCTCCTGCGCCGAGACCAGCGCGACGACCCGGCCGGCGGCCTGCAACCGCCGGACCTGCCCGGCGAGCCCTTCCCCGTCCTCGCCGCCGGCTAGCACCTCATCAGCCCGGCCGGCTAGCTCGGGGGCTGCCGGATCGCGGGTCAGCACCAGCCGCAGCCCCGACACCTGCCCCGCGGAAAGGACCGCGTCGGCGTAGGGATCGACCTCGGTGCCGACCCAGCACCTGACCCACCGGGGTCCCGTCTTCGGTCAGCACCTGCAGCGACAGTCCGCTGTCCCGGTCCGGTCCGGCCCGCTCGACGAGCGCGAGCCGGTGCCGGTGCCGGCCCCGCGGCGGTGGCAGCGGCAGCGCCACGCCGCCGGCGAGCAACCGCTGGGCGGCGCTCCACACATGCTCGGCGGTCCAAGCCCCGGACAGCGGCAGCGCGGACAGCACCAGCGCACGCTCGTCGTGCAGCACAGTGCTGTCGACAACGACGGTGTCGACCCTGTCCAGGCGGCGTAGCGCCACCGGGTCCCCCACCACCACCCCGCGGCGCGACAGCCCGGCTGTCAGCGTGTCGGCAAACGCCTCCCGCCCGGAGCGGGCCGCCTTTGGCGCCCCGATCAGCAGCACCCTTCCGGCCAGGTCAGCGTTACCAGTCGCGGCGAGCAGGCCGCCGGCGGCCAGCAACGACCCGGCGGCGGCCCGGTCGGCGTGCCGCTCCACCGGACCGGGCGGCAGCGGGACCGGCCGCCCACCCCCGGCCAGCGGCACGGCGCGCACCGGCCGGGCCGGGGCGGCCAGCTCGGCCTCGCGCCGGGTGAAGCCGTCCCGGCGGGCCTGAGCGGCGAGCACCGCCTGGGTCCGCTGGCGGTGTCGACCAGCAGCGAGGGGACACCCTGGGTCAAGCCCTGCACAGCGGCGGTGGACACCGCCAGCGCCAGGTCGGTGGCGGCCGGGCCCAGCCGGGACTCCAGCAGCTCACGGACCCGCGGCTGGTTGTCCACCAGCACCACAGCCGCCGACGCGCTACCCGGCAACGACGGCAGACCCGCCAGCCGCCCGGCGAGCGCCGCGGACAGCCCGGCCGCGTCCGCAGCGAGCGCCCATGCCTGAAGCCGCACCGGCTCGGTGTCACCCGGGAAGGACGGCTCGTCGGGCGGATAACCCGCACCGGCGACGCCTGCCGCGCGCTCGGCAGCCGCCACCGCCTCGGCCAGCTGCCCGGTGCTTAGCAGGACCGGGTCGAAGCGGACCACCGCCCGCCGGGTCACCGCATCCACCCGTGCCCAGCACACCCCCTCGAGTTCGGCCAGTGCCTGCTGCACCCCGGCCACCACCGCCGGGCACTCAGGGCCGTTCAGGCCCCACACCTCCAGCTGCGCTCGTCCGCCCGCCGACCACAGCCGGCGCTTGGGGTCTGGAGCGAGCAGAGCCGTGGCGGCCCGCGTCACCGCGGCGGGCCCGGCGAGCCCAGCGCTGGCCGCGGCGCGGACGGCCCGGGAGCCGGCCGCAGCACCCGTCCGGGTCAGTCCCCACGAGGTACGGGCCGAGCTGCGTACGAGTGCCGGACCGAGCCCGCCCACTGCCCCGATCGCAGACAGCCCCATCAGCGGCGCGCCGCGGGCAGACAGGACGGCATCAGCAGCACCTGCACTCAGGCGCCGGCGTGCGGAGCGGTGGCGCGAGGCGGCACCGGCCCGTCGCCGGTCAAAGACCCCAAGCCCGGTCGGCTAGTCCCCGCAGTGACCGGGCCGCGCACCTGGTCGGCCAGGTAGGTCCCGGCGACCACCAGCAGCATCACCGGCCACTCCACGACCTCCAGCGCCCCCAGCGCCACCGCCCCGGCGTAGAACGCCGCCCGAGCCAGCGACACACCCCTCACCGGCGCCGCCTCGTCAGCCAACGGGCTACCAGCGGCCGGGACCCAGCCCCGCGAAGAGGCAGGCTCGGAACCTGGAGACGGCTCCTGGCCTTCCGGGCGAGCCGGGCGAGCCGGGCGAGTAAACGTGGCGCTGATCAGCGGCAGCCGGATCGTCGTGGTCCTGTCCCGACCCGCAACCAGCTGTGTCTCGACCGCGGCGCTTGTGCTCTTAGCGTCGGTCGTGCCCATGGCCTACCTCGCAGTCGTGGGTGCGTGAACAGTCTGGTGCGGCCAGGATGAGCTGCCCGTGCATAGGTCCTACCACGATGCATCAGAAGGTAACGAGAACTTTGCGGTTCGATGGACAACAGGAGGCCGACCGATGAATGCCCAGCACTCCAGCCCACTGTCACCGCCGGACTATCAGCGTCTGGCCGTCGCCCGGGCAGCCCTCGCGCGCTTCCAGCGCCGGGGCGAGGAACGCGCCCGCGGGCTCGGGCTCACCTACGCCCAGCACCACCTGCTGCTCGCCGTGCACACCCACCCCGGCCCCCCACCCGGCGTCGGTAACATCGCCCGTTAGCTCAGCCTTCGTCAGCACAGCGCCGCCGGACTCGTCGACCGCGCCGCCGCCGCTGGCTACCTGCACCGCACACCGCACCCCAGCGACGGCCGCCGGGTGCAGCTGCACCTGTCCGCGCTCGCCCAAGGACAACTCGCCGTGCTGTGCCCCCCGCAACTGGACGACCTCGAGCACCTCCTCGACGCCCTGAGCGATTAGAAGGTTCCCCGTCGTTGCCCGGCATGCAGGCTGGGTGGGCGCCCGCGGCCCGGCGGCGGCGCACTGTTCAGCTCACCGGCTTGGGTGCAGGATCAGCCATGACCACGCCCGCCTCACCGGTTCCCGCTACGACCTCATCCACCTCGGCCCGTTGGCTCTCTGGCGCCATCGCCGCCCTGGAACCGAGTCGGCTGCCAGCGGCGGGCCGATTGCTGCCACCCGCGGACAGCCTGGCCTTCTACGCCGCGCTGGCCATTGTGGGAATCGTTGAGATTGTCGAGTGGCCTGCCGTCCTGATCGCCGCGGGCGCTCAGGTCCTGCTCGACCGGCGCCTTAGCCCCCTCGAGGCCCGGCTCGCCCGGCCTACTGCCCCGCCACCCTGGCCGCTGGATGGCTGACGCAGTGACCGCGGGAGGTTGTGCGGCAAGCGGCTCCCCAGTCACGACCGAGCCTGCGGCGCAGCGACGTGTGGCGCCGGCTGCCGGGCGCTTATCTGTCGGCTGGTCGACGTGAACCGGCCGTTTCGTCCGACCCGGTGTCGCCGGGGGCAGGCTGGGTCGGTGTGTCGCCGGGGTGGAAGCTGACGTCGATGTATTGGAAGCCTGCGCTGCGCTGCGCTTTGCCGGCGGCGGTGTAGGCACGCTCATCTCCGCCGGTCAGCTGCACGTTGTCGGTGAACGAAAGCTGTCCGCGCAAGGGCACGCCGGGGTCGATCAGCATCCGCCGAGGCTCCGTAGAACTGCGCGAGGGCAGGGACCGGCGCGGTCCAGATAGACAAAGTCAGCCTTCCCACGGCGCGGGTACCTCCGGCTTCGGCTGCCGTCCCTACCCAGCCGTGTCCCTCGCCCTGGTGTCGGTCCGGATGTCACTACATCGGCAGCGCTGCTCCTGCGTCTGACGGCGGTCAATCCGCCGCGGGTGTAATGCACCCCGCCTGCCCAGTACTGCCCCTTCGCCCCCGGGCCGACCTCCATGAACTGCACCGGCGGCCAGTCAGCCGGGGAACGGGACCGGGGCGGGGTTCAGGAACTTTCGCGGGTGCGTACCACTTCCTTCGCGGCGCCGCTCCAGAACGGCACCGCTGCCAGAACCAGGCCGCCGACACCGATCACCCCGACCGCGGCGTCGACGCTGGTGCGGCCTTCGCTAGCCCAGTAGACGTCGGACAGGTCAAGCAGCAACGCCAGCTCGTCGACGACCAGCGCCGCGCCCACGCCGTAGGCGGCCGCGACCACCGGATGGGAACGGCGGTGTTCCTGTCCGTGGACTGCCACCCCCCCGACTGTGGTGAGCAGCAAAATCCCCAGGTTGTAGTGGTGGAAATGCTTGCCGCCGATCACGATCCCGCCGGAGCCGCCGCTGCTCGAGTCCCGGCGCCGCAGCCAGTGGGTGATCCCGCGAGCGGTGCCGAACGTCGCCGAGAACGCCGCCCACGACAGCATCAGCGCCTGCTCGGAGGCTCCGACACGCTCGGCGTACACCGCCCGAAGCCGGGCCGGCAAACTCGACGCCGGCGCCGCCTCGGCCGCCGGCCCCCTCCCACCACCACCAGCGGCCGACTGCTCACTGGGTTCCCGAACATTCGACCTGCCAGCTGCCGCCTGGTCCCGGCCACTCATCTGGGCGTCCACCTGTACTCCGTCCGCTTGTTCGACGACCCACCCGTGCCCGGGGCGGGTCAACAGCCCTGCTCCCGGCCGTCCCGCTGCTCGCCATAACCCTGCTGCTGGCCGCCGCCCTGGGAATAGCCCAGCCCCTGGCCGCCGCCCTGCTGCTGGCTAGAGGTGCTGAAACGGGGCTGCTGATCGGCGTAGGCCCCTCCGCCGGGCTGATAGCCGGCGAACCCGGGCAGCTGCTGGGCGTCGAAATGCTGCTGATAGCGCCCGCTTTCCAGCTGCCGAGGATCGACCCCCAGCAGGTTGAGCATCCCGGCGTGCTGCTGGGTGTCGACCTGGTTCATGCCGTGCAACTGTCGGGCGGCTTGCCGGTGGTCACCCCCGAGCTGACCGACAAGGTTCACGATCGACGACGGGTTGAAGATCATGGCACAGCCTTCCGGTTGGACTGTCTGGCTCCGACTGCTCTGGATCGGAGCGTGCTCCGGGCTACCGCTTGCTCACAGGTGAAGCGGGCACCGGGCGGCGCTGCGCCAACCAGACCCCGGCAGCGACCAGCCCCACAACGGGCCACTCGACTACACCGGTGACAGCCAGCGCACCGGCAGCCAGGTACACCACCGGCATCGGCGCACCCGCCAACGCCTGCTCGGCGACAGTCACCGGCGCCAGCAGCACCGCCTTCAGCGTCGCCGCTGACCTGCCGGACGGGGCAGGCGCGCTGACGGCAGAACCAGCAGCCGGCGTCTGGGCGGGTGGCGTTTTGGGGGATGTAGGCATGCCCTGTGTGTGCCCTCAGCGGAGCTGGGCTACCGCACCCGGTTGCGGGCCTGCTCGGCTGCGGCGGCGAAGGATCCCGCCCGAGGAGCACCGCTGCCGGTCGGACCGCCGAGCCCTCGCAACACCGTCGCGAGCGCTACTGACCGCCCGCGCGGCGGCCGCACTCGCCACCTTCAACCCCGGCCTGCGCCGGCTGCCGCCAGCGACCGAGTCGCGTTCTACACCGCCTGGCCGCCGTCAGCAGGGTTTCCCGGCTCGTCTGATGCCTGCGGCCCTGATCGCCGCAGCCGCACAGCTCCTACTTGGCCGCGCCTGGGCCCCCAGCCGAAAGGCGGCTGCGCCCACAGACTGCCGGTAGCAGGACTGTCGCCGGTGTCGCCGCATCGGGCACCGCCGCTGGCTCCTCTTCCCCCACAGGTCAGGGGAGCATCCAGTGCACTCGCCTGCGCTAGGTGGTCACCAGCGGGGTGCGGTGCAGCAGGCCGGCCAGCCCCGGGCGGTCGCCACGGCTGCCGGACAGCTTGGTGGTGCATCCGCTCGCAGCCCGCGGTGCTAGACGCATCCACCGGCGCCTCCAACGACTGGTGGTGGTTTCCACCCGCAGGGCCAACCGTCGAGATCGGCGGAGCAAAGGTAACGCCATCACGTTGCCTGCCATCACGTAGTCCTGGTCGACCGTTGGGAGGGAACGACGACGGCCCGCGCAGGGGGCCCGCCCGGCGGATTGCGTCAGGGGTCGGGGCCCAGGGCGCAGCCGCGGGCGGGTTGTACGTTGCTGAGCACTATGGCTACCGAGTGGACGCCTGCCTCGCCGGATCCGGCTCCGGGCGCCGACGAGGCGCCGGCGGGCGGGGCAGGTGCCCGCCGTCCGGCAGGCCGTTTTGACGGCACCCGCCCGGATGTGCACCGCGCGGGGATGGCGGGGTTGACGCTGGGTGCGTTGGGGGTGGTGTTCGGCGACATCGGCACCAGCCCGCTGTATGCGGTGCAGACGGTGTTCACCGCCGACAACCACGCGGTGGGCACCGGCCGGGTCGAGGTCTACGGCATCATCTCGCTGATCTTCTGGGCGATCATGGTCATCGTCTCGATCAAGTACGTCACGTTCATCATGCGGGCCGACAACGGCGGCGAGGGCGGCATCATGGCCCTGACCGCGCTGCTGCAGAACCAGCCGTTCAAGTCGGCCCGGTGCAAGGTCGTGCTGGTCACGCTGGGGATCTTCGGGGCGTCACTGTTCTACGGCGACGGGATCATCACCCCGGCGATCTCTGTGCTCTCAGCGGTGGAGGGGCTCAAGGTCCCCGCGCCGGGCCTGGCCTCGCTGGTGCTGCCGATCGCGTTGACGGTGCTGAGCGTGCTGTTCGTCATCCAGCGTTACGGCACCGGCCTGGTCGGCAAGTTGTTCGGCCCGGTGATGGCCCTGTGGTTCGCCATCCTTGCCGTGGCCGGCGCCCGGGAAGTTGTCCGCGAACCGGCGATTCTCAAAGCGCTCTCGCCGAGCTACGGGGCGCAGTTCATCGCCGGCCACGGGGTGGTGGCCTTCGTCGCGTTGGCCTCGGTGGTCCTGGCCATCACCGGCGCGGAAGCGCTCTACGCCGACATGGGCCACTTTGGTGCGGCCCCGATTCGGCGGGCCTGGTTCGTGCTGGTGCTGCCGGCGTTGACGCTGAACTACCTGGGGCAGGGGGCGCTGATCCTGCGCTCCCCGGCGGCGGTGGCCAACCCGTTCTTCCTGCTGATGCCAGGCTGGGCGCAGCTGGTGATGGTGCTGCTGGCGACCGTCGCCACTGTGATCGCCAGCCAGGCGGTGATCTCCGGGGCGTTCAGCGTCAGCCAGCAGGCTCTGCAGCTCGGGGTGCTGCCGCAGCTGACGATCCGGCACACCTCCGAACACGAGGTGGGTCAGGTCTACGCCCCGGCGGTCAACTGGGGGCTCTACGGCGCGGTCGTCGCGCTGGTCCTGGGGTTCGGGTCCTCGGCCGGGTTGGCGTCGGCGTACGGCATCGCGGTCACCGGCACGTTCATCATCAACACCATCCTGTTCCTGGCCGTCGTACGGGTCATCTGGCACAAGCCGACGTGGCTGGCCGCCGCCGCCGGGGTGCTGTTCCTGAGCGTGGAGGTGACGTTCTTCGCGGCCAACCTCACCAAGGTCGTGCACGGCGGGTGGCTGCCGCTGGTGGTCGCCGCCGCCATCTTCCTGCTGCTGATGACCTGGCAACGCGGCCGGCTCATCGTCACCCGCAACCGGACCGCCAAGGAAGGCTCACTCGCCGACTTCGCCGAACAGCTGAACGCGATGACCCCCCCGCTGCTGCGGGTGCCGGGCACCGCCGTGTTCCTCAACGCCAGCGCCACCACCACCCCGCTGGCGCTGCGCGCCAACGTCGAGTACAACCACACCCTGCACCACGCCGTCGTCATCGTCACGGTCCAGTTCGACAAGTTGCCGCACGTCCCCGACGACCAGCGCCTGGTCATCGACAACCCTGGCTACCCCATCGACGGCATGGCCCACGTGACCGCACACTTCGGCTACCAGGACCAGCCCGACGTACCGCAGCTGCTGCGCCTACCCGCCGTCAAGAACCTCGACGTCGAGCTCGACGTCGAGGACGCCTTCTACTTCCTGTCCCGGATGACGATCGTGCGCACCGCCGACCCGGGCATGCCCGGCTGGCAAAAACGGCTGTTTCTGACGCTGGCGCACAACGCCGCCAACCCCGCCGAGTACTTCGGCCTGCCGATTGAGCGCAGCATCAGCATGGGCGGCCAAGTCAGCATCTGACCCACCTTCGTCGCACAGCTCTCACCAGCTTCTGGGCAGAGCCGAACCGCGTGCCCAGCACCGCTCAAAAAATCCCCTGGGGCGTCGCCGGAGCAGCAGCGCTAGGAGGCTCCTGAAGAAGCCATAGCTGGCGGGCGCCGTGAGACGCTTGTTGGTTCTGAGTCAGCCAGGTTCGGGCGTTGAGGAACAGAAGGCTCTGCGGTAGCCGTTCCTGGCTGTGTTGCTGTAGCTGGCCAACTCTGCCCGGTGGGTCTGTTCCCGGACTTTCAGGCCAGGCTCCAGGCCCCGTTGTTGGCTTGCAGGCCGAGGTTGAGCAGCCGGCGCAGGTTCAGGGCAGCGGTCCGGTGGTTCAGCCAAGCGTTGTTCTTGGTCACGCCGCGGTAGCGCAGCCTGCGGTTACCTTTGGCGGTAATCCAGGCGATGGAGCGTTCGACCATCGGCCGGTGCTTGCGGTAGTCAGCCTGCCAGGCCGGGTCCTGGGCTCGCTGACGATGCTCTCGTTGCACCGCGAAGTGCTCACCGACGCCGACGTCTCGGCCGCGCCGGGCGGTGGTGCAGCCAGCGGCCAGCGGGCAGCCGGTGCAGCGGGACCCGAACCGTGCCGTGCCGCTCGCGTTGATCGGCACGGTGAAGCCCGCCGGGCAGGTGACAACGTGCTGGGCAAGGTCGACGGTGAAGTCGTCGATGGTGAACCCACCCGCAACAGCTGGCCTGACCGGCTTGGGCTTGACCAGCGGCCGGTGCCCGGTCTCGGACAGGGTCGCCAGCGCCTCACCGGTGGCGTATGCGCTGTCGCCCAGGACCTCGACCTGCTCGGTCTCGGCGGTGAGCAGGTCGATCCCGACGGCCGCGTCGGCGCCCTCCGCACCGACGGCCTTGGTCAGTTGGCAGGCGGTGACCAGACCGGTGTCAGGCTCGACCGCGACGTGCGCCTTGAAGCCGTCCTGGCGGCGGTGCACCGTCTTGTGCGCGTGCCGGGCCTGCGGGTCGACGACGCTGATCACCCGGTCCGGGGCAACCCGACGGGCGATCCGCCACCGCGGCACCGGCCGGCAACACCGTCGGGGTCGGTGTCGATCAGCTCAACGTCCTGGCCGGCGATCAGCGCCAACAGCCCGAGGGCGTCCGCAGCCGGCCCAGGCTCCGGGTCGCCCACCGCCTCAAGCACGGCCAGGGCATCGCGGACCAACGCGTCGATGAGCTGCTCACGGGCCGCCTTGTCATCCCAGGTAATCGCAGGCTTGCCGGGGTCGTCATAGTCGTGCGCCGACGTCACCCGCGCCACGACCGCCGCAGCTCCGGGGACCTCGCGGCGGACTCGGCGCACCGCCGCGATCAGCTGCGTGACAGTGTCCTGGGTAGCGACCGCGTCGTCCAGCACCGTCGAGTCCAACGCCCGCCGGGTCTTGCCCTTGATCGCCCCGCTTTGCGCGATCACCTGCTGCACCGCCTGGAAGATCCGGTTCGGCTCGTCGCTGGCAGCCAACCGCCTGCGCCAGTACGTCAAGGTCGTGTCGTGTAAGGCCCGGGCCGTGACCGGCCAGCCGACCGCGGCCTTCCACCGCAGATCGAAGGTCAACGCGTCGGTCGTCTCCGCGTCCGAAAGTCCGAACAGGGTCTGCAGCACAATCACCGCAGCCATCACGTCTGCAGGCACCGACGGACGGCCCCGCCCCGAGGGGAAAAGATCGGCGAACATCTGATCCGGGAACAGCGCCTTGCGGTGCTCAGCCAAGAACGCGTGCACGCTGCCGGGCTTCAACAGATGCCCCGCTACCGACTCCGCGTCCAACAGCTCCCGCTGATCCTCAGATCGACCCTGCATCGCCACATCGTCGCGGCCCGGCCACGCCCAACCAAGACAACACGCAGTTGTTCAGGACTCTCCTAGGCTTCGGCCTCGGCTCCAGCCGCCCGTTCTGGTCGACAGCCGGTGTCGCGCTGGCGAGCCATGACGGCAGGGGTGGGTCTGCTGCCCTGCCTTGACGGCCCGCGACCACGACCACCGCCGCGCTGGATGCTGACCCAGCTGACCCGGCTGAGCAGCAGACGCGGGCGGCAGCTGGCGGACGTTAGACCGCGGGCTGGCTGCGCAGCAAACGCGGCCCGCCCCAGTGTCCGGGGGGCCTGCACCAACGCGGGTGCGGTCAGCTGCCGCTGACGACCTGGTACTTAGTCAGCGAGTCGTTGATCTTGTTGGTGCCTTTGCCGTACTGCAGGATCTCATACGAGCCCTTGGCCGGTTCGCCGTGGTCGTTGAACGAGATGTCGCCCAGGATCCCCTCGTAGTGCAGGTCCTTGCCGGCTTTGGCCAGCGGCAGGCACGCGGCGAACGTCTTGCAGACCTCCCCGCCGCGGGTGACGTCGTCGATCTGCTTGGCCACCGCAACCGGGTCGGCAGTCTTGGCCGCCTCCGCAGCGAGAGCCGTGATGATGACCGCGTCGTAGGACGAGTCCGAGTAGTTGAAGTCCTTCAGCTTGGGGTCGACAGCCTTGAGCTTGGCGATGAAGTCCGAACCCTTCTTGGTGCCGGGCTGGGTCCCCTTGCTGCCGCCGAGCGCCCCCGGCTTCTTGATCTTGTCACCGAGCGAGTTGCCGACGTTGCCGTCGACGAAGTACGCCGGCACCTTGTCCGGGCCGATGCCCTTCTCGATCGCCCGGGTGAGGATCTTGGCGCCCTCGTCGAAGGTGATGTACAGGATGGCGTCGGGCTTGGCCTGGACCAGCTGGTCGACCTCGTTGTCGTAGGACTGCGCGTTGGGGTCGTAGACGACCTTCTTCACGACCTGGCCGCCGGCCGCCTCGATCGACTTCTGCGCCGAGTCGGCAAGCCCCGTGCCGTACGGGTCCTGACGGGCGACGATCGCGATCTTCTGGTGGCCATCCCCGGTGATCACATCACCGTCGAGCTGGCCCTGCAGGTTGTCCGGCGGCGCGGTCCGGAAGTACAGCCCCTTCTTGGGGTAGTTCGTCAGCTTCTGGCTGGTGTTCGCCGGAGAGAACAAGATGGTGCCGCTCTGCACCACCTTGTCGATGACGGTGAGCGTCACCCCGGACGAAGCGGCACCGATGATCGCACCGGCCCCTTGGCCGAGCTCGCGGTCGACGGTCTGGCTGGCGATGTTGGTGCTGGTGTCACCCGAGTCGCCTTTGATCAGCTTGACGGGCTTGCCGAGCACGCCGCCGGCGGCGTTGATGTCGTTGATGGCCAGGCTGGTGCCCGCGATCTCCGGCGGGCCGAGGAAAGCAAGGTCACCGGTCTCGGGTAGCAGGGTGCCGATGGTGAGCTGATCGGTTGCTTTGGGCCGAGCGGCCGGCGAGGCGGCGCTGCCGCCGCTGGGGGAGGCAGCGCTGGGTGAGCCGCTCGGGCTGGTGCTCTTGCTGCTGCTGCCGCACGCCGACAGGGCAACGGCACCGACCAGCAGCGGTACCGCCGCTGTCACGACTCGACGCTGATACACACAGATCTCCTGGGGCTGCCGGGCAGGACACCGAACGCCCGCCGCCTTCGCCGGACCCTAACGCGGGCGGGGCTTCTGCACGCGTGTTCGCGCCGAGCGTTATCGGCACGTGACCTACCGGCAACAACCACGCCTCATAGCCGACTACCGCGGTCTTCCGGGCCACAGACACTGCCACCGAAATGGTCCACTGCCGGCGGAACCCATACGCGACCGCGAGCTCCGATCGGTCGGTCGACCGGTCGGTCCTCGGGATAACTTGGGTCAACGTCTGCACGGGCACTTGCAGACAACTGCTGTGAACACCTACCCCGAGCGTGGTAGACGTGGGTGTGCCCTGCTCGTGGAGCAGAAGTAGCTGGCCGGTGTCGGTCGCCGTGCACCGGCGGGGGGTGAAACGCGTGTTCGGGTCGTTGGGCGCCGGTGAGATCCTGCTGCTGCTTCTAGTCGGGTTGATCCTGTTCGGTCCGGAGCGGCTGCCGACCATCGCCCGGGATGCGGCCAAGGTGCTGCGGCAGCTGCGTGACATGGCGACAGCTGCCCGTGACGAGGTCACCGCCGAGCTCGGTCCTGAGCTGGGCGAGCTGGACGTCCGCGCGCTGCACCCCAGGACGTTCGTGGCCAAGCACCTGTTCGGCGACGACGACGAGCCGCGCACCCTGCCGGCAAGCGAACCGTCCGATGCCAGCACCGCCAGCTTCGCCGGCCGCGCCGATGACGACGGTGTCTCGCTGACCAAACCCGGAGTTGCTGCGGTGACTCCTTTCGACGCTGACGCCACCTGAGCCCCGGCCAGGGACAGCAGACCGGCCAGGATGACACGTGCATGAACAGAACAAGCAGCGCCTTCCCGCGCTCTTGGCACAGCCGATGAACTCAGCTGCGGTACGTCGGCTCAGAGCTGCGCCGACGAAGGCCGATAGTGGCGATGTGAACCGAAGGCCAGCCGCTGCCCGGCGGCTCCGCCCGGTCGGCTCGGGCAGCTGGTGACCCGCATCCTGGGTGACCGCCGGGCCCGGAGCCCCTCCCCCACGGCGACGGTGCTTGTCCGGGCGCTGGCCTCGAGTGCGCCGCCGGAGCGCCGCGCGGTCCGCCGGCGCACCGCGGCGGAGCTGGTGGGCGACCCGGTTCTGCTGCTGGTGGCGGGTCTGCTGATCGCTGCCGGGCTCGGGGCGGTGTACGCCGCGACCCGCGACTCGCTGACCCTCACAGGTGCCAGCGGCACCCGGTACGTGGCACGCGACGCGGTCAACGTGGGGGTGGCGGTTGCTGTCGGCCTGTTCGTTGCCATGTTCGGTCACCGCCGGCTGCTCCCGTTGGCCCCGGCGTTGTTCACCGTCGCGTGTGTCGCTCTGCTGGGGGTGCTGACACCGCTGGGCGCGACGATCAACGGCGCCAAGGCCTGGTACGCCCTGGGTCCGGTGCAGGTCGAACCCTCACAGCTGGCCGTACTGGCCTTCATCGTGCTGGTCGCCGCCCAGCTCGGACCGCACGTCGCCGGGGTCCGATCCCCGGCCGGGCACGGCGGGCCGCCTACCGGCAGTGGCGGTATTGCTGTGCGCTGGGGCGGGAGCCCTGGTAGCGGCTCTGATCGTCGCCGAACCCGCCCTGGGCATGACTGTCGTGCTGGCCGTCGTCGCCGCCGGGTTGCTGGTGCTCGCCGGGCTGCGGGCACGGACCCTGACCTTGACCGCGGTCGCCGGTGCGGCCCTTGGCGTGGCGGCCTGGCACGCAGGGGTCATCAAGCCCTACCAGCAGCATCGGCTCACTGCCTTTTTGCATCCGCAGCTGTCGGACAGCACCGGCTACCAGGTGCTGCAGGCACTCACAGCAGTCGGCTCGGGCGGTCTGACCGGCCAGGGCCTGCTCAACGGCAGCCAGACCAACGGCGGTTTCGTCCCCGAACAGCCCACCGACTTCGTGTTCACCGCCATCGCCGAGGAGACCGGCTTCGTCGGCGCCGCCGTCGTGCTGGTCCTGCTGGCCTGGCTGTGCGTGCGGGCGCTGCGGATCGCCTCAGCCGCCGGTGACGGTGAAGATTTGCTGCTCGCCGGCGGGCTGGGGGTGTGGTTCGCAATCCAGACGTTCATCAACGTCGGCATGGCCGTGGGGATCATGCCGGTGACCGGCATCCCGCTGCCGCTGATCTCCTACGGCGGGTCGGCGCTGTGCGTCGACCTGATCGCCGTTGGCCTGCTCGCCAGCATCGCCCGGCACACCGCAGCAGCCCCGCGCCGCACCTAACCGGCGTACCGCCCCGCTACTGGCGCCGCTGGGCGACCCTTGACCGCAACCAGCCAACCCGCACTGTGCGAGCTCACACCCAACGTCGGGTACACGCCCTGCGGGCACCTGCCATGCCGTGCTTGCATCTGCCCGGACGCCCAACCAGATCTGCCGAATGGGCGATCAACGCTGATGATGGTCAGGTGGACGTTCCGGGCAGACCCACCAGCGGGGACAACACGAGCTGCGTTCCCGGCGGCGGGTGCTCACCCGCCGCCCCCGCTCAGGGCAGGCCGGGCAGGACGCGTCTGCAGCAGCTCGAAGGCGAGCTCGTCCCGGCCTGGCGACGGCCCACCGACGCCGAGAACCGGCTGCCGGCAGCCGCGGCGATCATCGCCGCCGTCGCCATGCAGCTCACCCTGCCCAACAAGTACGGGCTGCACCCCCGGTGGCTGCTGCACGCCGCGGAACTGGTCCTGCTCGCCGTCCTGAGCGCTATCAACCCCGTCCGGCTGACCCGAGCCACCCGGCTGGGCAAGTACACGTCGTTGCTGGTCGTCGCCGTCATCACCGTCGACAACGCCTTCAGCGCCGGCCTGCTTGACTACGACATTCTCAGCGGCAAAGCAAGCCAGGACGCCGCCGGTCTGCTGTCGGCCGGCGCAGCGATCTACCTCACGAACATCATCGCGTTCGGCCTGTGGTTCTGGGAGGTCGACCGCGGCGGTCCGTTCACCCGCGCCCAAGGCACCCGGACCCATCCCGACTTCTTGTTCCCGCAGATGGCCTCACCCCAGGTGGCCCGCCCGGACTGGGAGCCGCGTTTCGTCGACTACCTCTACCTCAGCTTCACCAACGCCGTCGCCTTCTCCCCCACCGACACGCTGCCGCTCACCCGACCCGCCAAAGCGCTGATGGCGCTGCAGAGCATCGTCGCCCTGTCCACCATCGCCCTGGTCATCGCCCGAGCCGTCAACGTCCTCAAATAGCACCTGGCACGAACCACACGCGTGGGTTGTCACCGGCCGCGGCGCTCGGCTAGCGAGGACCGGGCTTACGGTGCTGGGGTGACCCGGCGGGCCAGCTCGCTACTCGCCGCCGCGTTGCTGCTGGTGGCTCTGGTTGCCGTCGCTCAGGTGCTTCCGGTGCCCTACGTTGCGTTGCTACCAGGCCCAGCGGTCGACACCCTAGGGGTCAGCGACGGTCATGCTGGCCGGCCGCTGATCGAGGTGGCGGGGCGCCGGACCTACCCGGCAAGGGGCGAACTGCTGCTGACCACCGTCGCCGAGCAGCCGCATCTGACGCTGATGAGCGCTGTGCGGCGGTGGCTGTCGGGTACGGCGGCGGTCGTCCCGCGCGAGCTCGAGCAACCCACCGGTGTGTCAGAGCAGAACTTGCAGGTGATGTATGACCAGCAGATGCGCGACTCGCAGAACGCAGCCGAGTCCGCTGCGATCGGATACCTGCAGATACCGGCCAGCGTCATCATCAGCGAGGCTTCCGAGGGCGCCGCAGCTGGCCCGCTGCGCTCCGGTGTTCAGCTTGTCGCGCTCAACGGCGCGGCGGTGCGCAACCTGGCCGGGTTCTTGCGGCTCCAGGCAGCCATCCACCCGGGTGCGGTGGTGCAGGTTGGCTACCGCGCGGGCCGGGCGGCGCCCAGCACGACTGTGATCACCGCACGTGGGTCGGCCAAGGGCGCCGGATCCTTAGGACTGTCGGTGCGGGAGAGAGCGCCGTTCACGCTGAACTTCGGGCTGAGCGGGGTCGGTGGGCCAAGTGCCGGGCTGATGTTCGCGTTGGGCATCGTCGCCAAGCTGACACCCGGCGACTTGAGCGGTGGGCGGATCCTCGCTGGTAGCGGAACGATCGACCCCCCCGGAACGATCGGACCGATCGGCGGGATCCAGCAGAAGCTGCTCGGTGCACGGCGTGCTGGCGCGGTCGCCTTTCTCGTTCCCGCGCAGAACTGCGCGGAGGCGCGACGGGCCGCCCCACCGGGCCTGCAGCTGATCAAGGTCGATAGCTTAAGCGATGCCGTCGACGACGTGCGGGCAGTGGGCGCGAGGCAGACCAACGAGCCGCGGTGCTAGAGCCGGCACTGCCGACTGCTCGGCCGCAGCGCCGTGAGCTGTCCCGGCGCAGCCCTCGTACGCCGTGCACAGGTCCGGTTACCGTGACTGTCAGCGGTTAGGGCCCGGAGGGAGAGCGTCTGTGGTTGCGCGCCCGACAGTGTCGGTGCGTCCGCGGCTGCTGATCCCGCTGTTCGCCTTCGTCGTCCTGGTCCTTGTCGTGCTGGTCGGGACCCGGCTGTGGACCGACCTGCTGTTCTTTCGCTCGGTGGGTGCGAGCCGGGTGTTTCGCACGGTGCTGGGCACCCGCACGTTTCTGTTCGT
>JAABUR0100003564.1_pt1 | contig 21739 bp, 24 predicted proteins | sample 5560091 | NCBI WGS metagenome assembly JAABUR01 (sample SAMN10711879, study PRJNA513375) | rock metagenome | isolation source: Antarctica rocks | place: Antarctica: Victoria Land, University Valley sud
GAAGGACAGCTCGTCTACGGCTGGAAACCAGCCCTGACTGCCCTCGCCCTGCACTTCCCCGAACGACTCGACACCTACCTCCACTAAAGATCACCACGACGACTTACACAGAAAACTTGACAACCTCGCAGCAGGCGTCGCAGCAACACCAACTCCCCGGACAGTGCCGACCAGGGAACCGGCTGCGGAGTTGCAGCCGACATCGCGTGTCGGCACGCACGGCTCGCGAGCATGGCGAGTAGCGGCACCGCAAGGGCTGCGATCACGGCGGTTGCCCTCACGATGTGCGCTCAGCGTGGGGCCTGGTCAGGGCGCCTTGCCGGCAGGGCTCTGGACCGGTTGCCGGAACCGGTGGCACCGTCGCTCTACCCCCGGCTGGGTGCCCAGCGTTGTGGGGGTGAGCCGGCGGCGCTGCAGTCGGTCGAGCCGGCCGACCCGGGACAGCTGCGTGGCGGACTGCGAGAACCATCGCTGTCTGCCTCCCTGTCAACGGGCGGACCACCCGGCGCCTCATGCAGACAGACACGCACCCGAGGTTTGCGCATGACGTGCCATCACGTCGGCTACCTCGAGGGCAAGCGCGGTCGGCGGCGCTCACGCAGGTCGGCATGTGCGCACTGCCGCGTGCTGCTTGCAAGCTCGACTCCGACTCCGACTCCGACTCCGACTCCGACACCGACACCGACACCGACACCGTGGAGCGTCGTGCCGACAGGTCGTGGGCTGGTACGACTGGTCAGGAGTAGAGCGCGAACCACAGGCCGATGTAGTGGCAGGTCGCCGCGAGCACGGTGCAGGCGTGGAAAACCTCGTGGAAGCCGAAGGTTGACGGCAGCGGGTTGGGCCAGCGGGTGGCGTAGGCCAGCGCGCCCAGCAGGTACACCCCGCCGCCGGCACACAGCAAGGCCAGGGCAACCACGCCGCCGTGGCGCAGCAGGTCGGGCAGCACGAACACTGCCACCGCGCCCAGCGCCGCATAGGACGGGGCGCTCAGCCACCGCGGAGCGAAAGGCCACAGCAGCTGCAGGCCCACCCCGGCCAGGGCGCCGGCCCAGACGATGACCAGAATGACGGTCGCCAGCGAGGGTGGCAGGGCGACTGCGCAGTAGCCGGTGTAGCCACCAGCAATCGCGAGGAAGATCATCGAGTGGTCGAGCCGTTTCCACAGCCGGGTTCCCGCCGGCGACCAGCGGCCCCGGTGATAGAGCGCACTGGTGGCGAACATCGCCACAAGGGTGGCCGCATAGACGGCCAGCGGCGTGCGGTAGCCGTCGCCGGCAGCAACGAGCACGACGCCCGCCACGAGGCTGACCGGCGCGGCCACGGCATGCAGCCAACCCCGCAGCCGCGGGCGGGACAGCCCGGTACCCGCGCCGGGCAATGCCGAGCGGGCCGGGTCCGTTGCCTGATGCGACTCAGCGGTCATCGCGCCTGCCGGCGGTCTGTAGCGCCCTGACAGGTGCAGTGAACGCGATCGGCACCGCCCGGCGCCTTACCCCCGGCCGGGTAAGTGAGCGTGATTTCGACGGCGGCTTCACCCAGACGGCGGTCGTTAGATGTCGCGCTACACCCGCGCACGGTGGTCCCGTCGGCGGTGTCAACCGTTCGAAGCCGACCGTGGAAGGGCAGCGCGAACGACGGCCGCAATCTCATGCCACAGGTGGTCGGCGCTGACGGACTGCTCCTCAAGATGGCAGGTGGCCGGCGCACCGCTGGTCGACGGTTCTGCCGTCGGTCTCCTTCTCGAGTAGGTAGATGGCACCGGTGAGCGCGGCGGGTGAGCGACGGTCATGGTCCCCCTGTTTGAGCTGCGTTCTTGCTGCTGTAAAGCTTCGCCCACACACATAACTCCCCCGGGGGGGAAGTGAAGAGGCCTGCTCAGGCGCCTGCGTCGGGCGCCCTCAAGTCCGCAACCAGCGGGTAGCCGAGGCGTCCGCGTCACCGCCGGATACAGCGCCGAGGCTCATCGCCGCTCCTTCAACCGCCCAGTGCCACGTACCGGACCTCCCTCTCTGAAGACACGCCCGGCAGGGCTTCAGATGACGCGCGACCGGGACGCCCGAGAAACGGGGCGATCCTTTCGCCGGCACCAGCCGTTAGAACGCACCTTCGGGCGGCTCTGGCGAACGTTCTTGCCCCGAGCCGGTACCGCCCTTGGAACGGTCGACGGCTCCGCTTGCCCGTCTAGCGCCCCAGTGGGAAAACGTCAGGGTGTCGACAGCGCTCGAACGGTCGCTTCCGCGGCCTTGCGGACGGCGCCCCGCTCGTCGAGCCAACCCCCGACCAGGCCGACGCCAGGCAGCTTGCCGATAGCGCGGAACACCTTCGCGCCGCGCGGTCGTTCGTCGAACAACCCTCGCAGCCCGAGCATGGTCCGGGCGAGATGGCGCACGGTGCTGCTCGCACGGTGCGGGGCCGGGTCGGCGGAATCGGTAAGTGCCGCTGCCTCGCCGTCGTGGGCAGAACCGTCGAGGGAGGCCTGCATCTCCCGCGGATTGAGGTCGAGTCCTTGGGGCAGCGCACGGTCGAACAGCACCCGCCCGAGCAGCGGAACCCACTCACGGTGGTCGTGCACCCCGTGCTCGAGGGCGACGGCGCAGACCGCGATGCCTGCGACCGAGGCGCCGAGCGCTGCCTGCAGCGGAAGGCGGTCGGCGGCAGCACCGGCCAGCCGAGGTGTAGCGGCCAGCAAACCGGCCAAGTTCGCAATGTGGGTGACCCACCACTCGGCCCGTTCGTCGGGTGTCCGCTCTGCCCAGTGCTCGCCGCCAGGTGCGTCTGCCAGCAGATGCCCAGCTGCGCCGGCGAGCCGACCGGTCGAAGGCCCTGCTGGCGTCCTTCCCCAACCGAGCCAACGCTCGGGGTTGCGCAGCACCACGTCAGTGAGGGCCGCAAAGCGAGAAAGGACGGCAACCAGAAGCTGATCGTTGTCCGACGCCGCTTGCGGAGCCACCATCTGAGCCTAGCCGTGGGGACGGGGGCGCGATCACGCTCATCTGCAGACCCGGGCGGACGATCATCCGCCTAGCGGTGCAACCCGCACGTGCATGTCGGTGCCGCCCCGAGACGTCGGCGCCCGGCCTGCCCGAGGCGGTAGTGGTCGGTGCCCAGCGAACTCGGACCGGCTGGCCGGCGAACGCGGCCTCGAGGGGCGGCTCGGTCGTCACACCCGGCACAACCCCTCGCGCTGGCTATTGCGTGGGGTGCTCGCGGGTCAGGAGCGTCGTGTCCGCGGCGGCTGCTGCGTCATTCCCAGACCGGCTCACTCGGCGCTCCTTTCGCCAGTTGCCACGTTCGTGGCACGGTGACGGAAAGCGCCCGTCTGCTGGTAGTGCTCGTCGCCCACGGCCGCGGCTTCCAGCCGGTGCATCAAGTTGGCCAGCGAATCGTCGAACTCTTCTTTGGAGTCTTCCTGGGACAGCTGCGGGCGCAGCCTGAGCAGCGCCGGATAGCCCGCCAGCGGGTCGTCGGGTTGCTCGACGGTGCTTTCGTCGCCCTCGATCGGGCTGATGTCAACGCCTTGAGCGGCTACTTCCAGCAGCAGGTGGCCGAGCAGGAAGCCGGTGAACGCGCGGTAGGCGTACACCGCGGTGTCGTCCGAGAAGCCCTCAGAGCTCAGCGCGGCCAGGAACGACTCGATCCAGCGAAGGCTGCGAAGCGGTGGCCGGACCCAGGGGGCGGTCGGTGGCCGGGTGGCGACCAGCGGAAACAGGTGAGGATGGGCCAGCGCCATCCGGCGCAGCCCGTACGCGAGCCGGCTCAGGTAGTCCCGCCAGCCGCCGGTGGGAACTAGCAGCACCTCGGGGTCGGCGTAGAGCTCGTCGACGACCAGGTCCACGACCCAGTCAATTAACTGCTCCCGGCCCGAGACGTAGCGGTAGAGCGCCATGGCCTGCACGTCGAGCTCGCGGCCCAGTCGCCGCATGCTCAGGGCGGCCAGACCGTCGCGTTCGATCAGCGCCGACGCCGCGCCCAGAACGGCCTGCCGGTCCAGCCGGTGGCTGGCGTGCCGGCCAGGACCACCCGGGGCCTCGTGGGGGGACGCCCTGCCGCTGACTGACACGAATTCGCGCTCCGCTCGGATCCTGCCTGGGGTCGCGGGCAGTAGCGACCGGCTGAGGATGTCTGGTTCCTGGCACTTGAGCGGTTTAACCCCTACGCGGCCTGGCCCGCCCCGCCACCCTGGCATACCTGTGCGGCTGCGAGGGGCGGATGCAAGTCGCGGCTGAGTGCTTAGCTCAAGCCGTCTTTGAGGTTCTCCCCAGCGTTCTTCAGGTTGCCCTTGGCGGTGTCGGCCTTGCCTTCGGCCTGCAGGTTCTTGTTGCCGGTGCGTTCGCCGGCCTTCGCCTTGACCTGCCCCTGGACCTCTTGCAGCTTGTTCTTGGCTTTGTCGATGAAGCTCACGGCTGTCTCCCTCTAGTAGACGAATCTGAGTCGGCGGTGTGCCGGATCCGCCGTGTCTCCAGTGTCCCCGGCGGCTGCTGGTGCACTGCTGAGCCGGCGGCGCACCGGGCACCTGCCGCCGTTGGCCTTCGTTCTTCCCTGCCGCGGGCACCGTGCTCGCCGACGAACCCGCTGGTGGCTCATACCCGGCGACAACCCAGAGACACCGTCAACGTCGAGTGTCGGCTGCGGGCAAGTAACCGCACAGTCCTCGCTTGCCAGCGGCTCGGCTCGGGCGAGTCTTTCCCGGATGTTCCTCCCCGTCGGCCGTTTTACGGTGTAGACCTGGGAAAGGCTCTGGTTGCCAGCCACCGCCACATGGGGGCGCCAACCTCCGGACCGCGCACCACGAAGGGACCAAGCATGCCCATCACCGACCCCGACAGGCTCGACGGCGCAACGGTCTACGGACCCGGCGGCGACAAGCTCGGCAAGATCGACGCGGTCTATGAGGACAACGACACCGGCCGTCCGGAGTGGGCCGCGGTCAAGACCGGGATCTTCGGTGGCCACGTCTCCCTGGTCCCGCTGTCCGCAGCGGAGCAGAACGCCGAGGGTCACCTGACCGTCCCGTTCGACAAGGAAGCGGTCAAGTCGGCTCCGCACCACGACCCCGACGCCGCGCTCTCCACCCAGGACGAGAAGGACCTGTTCACCCACTACGGCATCCCCTACGGCGGCCAGACGGTCACCGCGACCGGCGGCCCCGGGCAGGCGAGCGGGCAGAGCGCGCCGCCGGCGCCGCGCACGGGTGTGCAGGGCAGGGACACCTCCGGGCCGGTGACCGACGATGCGATGACCCGCTCGGAGGAGCGGCTGCACGTCGGCACCGAGCAGGTCGAGGCGGGCCGGGCCCGGCTGCGCAAGCGGATCGTGACCGAGACCGTGACCCAGACGGTGCCGGTCTCGGTCGAGCGGGCCACCGTCGTCCGAGAGCCGATCACCGAAGCGAACATGCCTAACGCGATGGACGGCCCCGCCCTGTCCGAGGAGGAGCACGAGGTGGTGCTGCACGCCGAGCAGCCCGTCGTGCACAAAGAGACAGTTCCGGTCGAGCGGGTCCGCCTGGCGACCGAGACGGTCACCGAACAGCAGCAGGTGTCCGAGCAGGTCCGCAAGGAGCAGATCGAGCAGGTCATCGACGCACCCGACGAGCGACCCCGGCGGTAGCTCGCCGCCTAGCCCTGCCGGCGGACAACCAGCAGGGCTAGGCGCGGCGCCGCCGCAGTGCTGATGCCCGAGGTGCCAGTAGCCGCGGACGCGCCGCCGGGGACGCGGTTCCTGCGGCCGCCTGGTTTCTGACCCCCGCACATGATTGGCCTGTCGGCTTGCTGGCGGTGTCCCTAGCGCCCTCTCCTGCCGGCTGCACATCGACCTCGGCCCGGTTCTGCAGCTGTCACGTCATGGACTGCGGCGCCCAACGTGTACATCACGGCAGCGACGCGCAAACGGCGGCCCACAGCCGGCACGGCGGCCCATGTCAGGGCCGAAGCACCGACCTCTGGAGAGTTGATGATGGACGACCCCTCCCGCCAGGCTTCCGCTGTCGAGACGGTGCGCGCAGAGGAGCGAGCGCAGATCACCACCGTCTGGGTGGCTGCCGAGCGGGTGACGATCGAGCGCCGCATCGTGACCGAAAAGCGGCAGGTGAATGTCACCGTGCGCCGCGAAGAGCTTGTCGTGCACCGCACGGCGCTGCCCGATGGCGCACCCGATCAGCCGCCAGGTCAGGCCGCGTCCCAGCCGCCGCTGGTCATGGTGCTGCACGAGGAGGTGCCGGTCGTGCAACTGGCGGTGCAGCCCTACGAGCGGGTCACCGCCGTCGTGGAGCAGGTCACCGGGCAGCAGACGGTGAACGCAGAGCTGCGCCAAGAGCATGTACAGATCCAGACCGGCCGGGGCGCCGGACACGCGCCGCAGGGGCGATCCTGACAGCGAAGAACTGTCAGGGCCCGGCCGCGATCTGACCCTGGACGTGTCACCTCCCGGCGTGTCGTGAGCTGCAGGAACCGCGGGGCTCCTGGCACTGCGGTGCCCGCGCGCTGAACACGTCGGATCGGCGGACTTCTCGGCGCGGACCGAAGGGCCCACGGAGGGGCGCAGCAGACGTCACCGGTCTGCGGCAATTGCCACCTGTTGCGTCATGGCGGCTGGTCGGGCGCGTGTCAGTGGTGAAGGGGTCACCGCGACCCAGCTCGCCCGCCGGTGAGCTTGCCCAAGCCTTGGGGAGTACCTGCCATGTCGCATGCACCCGCACCGCCGTCGCCGAACCGCACCGGCGCTGTCGCTGCCACCCCCGACCGGCGTCGCCGCCCGGCGTGGCTGATCCCGCTGCTGGGGCTGCTGGGGCTGCTGGGGCTGCTGGCCCTGGCGCTGCTCGCGTTGGCGCTGTATGCGTTATTGCACCACTCGGGCAAGAAGAGCGTGACAGCCCCGGTCGCTGCGGCCAGCCCGACTGGGGCCAGCAGCCCGTCGGGCTTGCCGGCTTCCCCGTCGTCGGGGACGGCATCCGGTGCAGCGGCACCCGGCGCGGGGTCGGGCAGCGCGCCGGCGAGTGCGGGTAGTGGCGCGGCCGGCGGTAGCGGGTCCGGCGCGGCAGCTGGCGGTAGCGGCGCTGGTTCGGCAGCTGGCGGTGCTGCTCTGGTCGGCGGCGGCGGGGTTGCGGCCAAGGCGGCGAGCGGCGTCGAAGCAGGCACCGCTGCTGGCAGCTCTGCTGCCAAGGGCGCGGGGTCGGCTGCTGCCGGCACCGCGCAGGGGACGGTGCTGTTCGCCAGCGACTCGGCAGCGTTGGACGCCAATGCCCGCCAGGTGCTGGCTGCTGCCGCCGCACGCATCAAGGCGCAGCACCCGTCGAAGGTGACCGTGACCGGCTACACCGACGTCGTCGGAGGCCAGCCCACCAACAGCGGCCTGTCGCTGCAGCGGGCCGAGGCGGTTGCCTCAGTACTGCGCACCGACCTGGGTTCCGCCCCGCCGGTGACCGCCGCCGCCAAGGGCCAGGCCGACCCGGTCGCCTCCAACAGCACCGCCGACGGCCGGCAGCAGAACCGCCGCGCGTCGATCACCACCAGCTAGCCCCGACTGCCCCACCCTGGCCTGCAGCGGACCCGTTAGGACCACCGACCCATAAGGAGCAGCACATGGCGACCCTCGCCATCGACTACAAGACCGGTCTGAACAACGCGTGGAGCAACATCGCGACGTTCATCCCCAAGCTGGTCGTCTTCCTGATCATCTTGGTCGTCGGCTACCTCGTCGCCAAAGCCATCGCCAAGATCCTGACCAAGGTGCTGCAGAAGGTCGGGTTCGACAACCTGGTCGAGCGCGGCGGGGTGAAGAAGGCGTTGGCCAAGTCGGAGTACGACGCCGCCGGCATCCTGTCCAAGGTCGTCTTCTACGCGATCATGTTGTTCGTGCTGTCGACGGCGTTCGGCGTCTTCGGCACCAACCCGATCAGCGGCTACCTGCACTCGGTGATCGCCTACCTGCCGCTGGTGTTCATCGCCATCGTCATCCTGGTCATCGGCTTCGCCATCGCCGCCGCCGCCAAGGCGCTGATCGAGAACAGCCTCGGCGGATTGTCCTACGGCACTGTGCTGGCGAACGTCGCCTCCACGGTCATCATCGCGCTGTTCGCGATTGCCGCGCTGGACCAGCTGCACATCGCGCAGAACGTGGTCAACGCGCTGCTGTACGCCACCCTCGCCGCCATCGTCGGTGTCGTGATCGTGGCTGTCGGAGGCGGCGGGATCTCCACGATGAGCGGCCGCTGGCAGGCGATGGCCGACAAGTACGACCTGGAGAAGGACAACATGCGCCAGCAGGTCCGTTCCGCGCCGAGCATCCGCCAGCAGGCCCAGCAGGCCAAAGCCAAGGCGCAGTCCGCCACCAGCAGTGACGGCGGCGGCTCCACCGCCGGTGCACGCCGGCAGTAGACGCATTGCCCAATGCCACTAGTACTCGTCGACAGAACGGAAGCGACAATGTCAGCCAGTCCTACCCAGCTCAGTGCCACCTCCCGGCGGAAGATGTTCTTCCTGCCGCTTCCCCTGCTGCTCGCTCTGGCGCTGCTGTTCACCGGAGCGGCGGCGTGCGGGAGCAAGACCTCCACGACCTCCAGCGGCTCGAACGGCACTAGCTCAAGTTCGAGTACGGGTTCGGGTTCGGGTTCAAGCTCTGGTTCCTCAGGTACGCAGAGCGGCGGCACTGCCAGCGGGTCGACGTCCGCGTCGTGCGCCAGCGTCGGCAGCAAGAAGATCCCCAAGACGCGGGTGTTGGCCGACCTGGGGATCTCGGCGGGTGCGTTCCACCGCTACATCTACAAGCCCATCAAGAGCGGTTCGTTCACCGGCGCGACCAAGACCAAGAAGGTCGTCACCCTGGTCAAGGGCGCTGTCGCCGCCGGCGCCATCGCCCACTTCCTGGGCAACGCGATCGACAACGCCCGCTCGGACGCCACCTTGTGCAAGTACGTGCCGAACATGACCCAGATCAAGACCAAGCTGGCCGCCATGGGCAGCCAGCTGCGCGGCGGCAACACCTCCCAGGTCGACTCCACCAACAGCTCGTTCACCGACCTGCAGCACCAGACCGGGTTCACCCCCAACGACAACGCCACCGTCCCCGGCGTCGGCTAAACACCGCGGACGAAGAAGCACGGCCAGCACCACCAGTACGCCCGCCGCCGGTGGTCAGGGACTGCCCCCCTTGCCCACCGGCGGTGCGCCGTGGGCGGTGCCAGCACGACGAGATCAGGTATCGAAGCGAGCTCGCCCTGGCCTGGGCAATTAGCACATCACGGTTGACGAAGCGACTCAGCCTGGATCTGGATGTGGATGCCCTGGCTGTCGAGCTGCCCTGCCCCTTCACGTGCGTCGACAGCGTCCCGGCTGGCGAAGCCCGGGCCGTGCGCGACCAGGACACCGGTGAAGCTGACCGGGTGACCCACGAGCACCGGCCGGCTGATCAAAGCCGGATCGGTCACGTGCACGTAGACCCGGTCAGCTGGCGTCGTCCCAATCCAAAAACCCGGGTAGGACACGACGGACTGCACCGGCGCACCTCGCGCCACGACTCGCTGCCCGGCGAGCCTGGCGACGTTGCCGAGCGCAACAGGACTCCCGTCAGCTGCTCGTAGCCAACCCACCGCCCTAGGCGTGGCCGTAGCCCTTCGCGTAGGCCCGGGCGTGGCTGCGGCTGGGGAAGGCTGGACGGCGGCGGTGGCCGCGGCCGGCGGAGTCCGGGGCGCCTGCGAGTGCTGTGAGCTGCCGGTGCCGAGGATTGCGAAGGCAGCGATGGCGCCGGCGACGCCTACCGCCGCGCTCGCCTGGGCTGCTGGGTGCTGACTCACCCGGGCTACGCGCCCACCCGCTGCACCGAGCAGCACCAGCGGCGCAGCGGCGATCCCAGCCAGAAAGCTGCTGCGCTGCGCCAGCGGCGGGATCAGCTCCGCGCAGGCCGCGCAACCAGCCAGGTGGCCGGCGGTGTCCAGGGCGCGTTGCCGCCGCAGGTCGCTGGCCGACACTGCCAGCAGCACCGGCCGGCACAGCTTCGTCGGCAGCTGGACCTTTCGCAAGGCGATGACGTAGTCCACCCGCAGCCGGGCCCGGGATCGCGCCAGCCGTGCGGCGACCGCCCCCGGCGTCGCCGAGTCCCGCTCGGCGAGGTCGGCGGTGCTGACCCCGTCTGAGTGGGCCACCAGCGCTTCACGTTCTGCCGGTTCGAGCCCGCCGAGTGCACTGCTCAGCGCCCGGGAACGTTCCGCGGCGAGCACCTCGTCCTCGGGCTGAGCGGCGTCGGTCAGGTCCAGGAGCCGGTGCTGGTTGCGCCGGTCCCGGGCCGTCGCCCGGAAAGCGTCGACCGCCAGGTTGCGGGCGGTGGTGATCGCGAACGGCAGCCGCGCCGCCGGGTCCAGCCGGACGGCTGCGACCAGCACCCTGGCGAGTGTCTCCTGGGCGACGTCCTCGGCCGCGTTCCACCCGCAGCCGCGGGACACGGCCGCCCGCCGTGCCGCCTGCGTCAGCTCGCTCGCCTCCGCCGGGTCAATCGGGCTGATCATCGGCGCCCGGGACAGGGCCGGCTAAATACCCCGGCCGGCAGCGGGTAGCGCTGCGGCCCGCTTGTCATCTACCGCTCCTTCCCGTGCAGCCGAGGCCCGGCACGTGACAGCTACCAATCTCTCACGAACGGATCAAGCTGATGCTCACACCGCCGGTCCCGTGATTGTCAGCGGAGGTGGCCGGCCCCCCGTGCGCGCGCCACCGGTCCGAGAGGGGCTTAAGCAGTCGTGCGACGTCCTTCGGATCGATCCTGCCCACACCGAGCCCGCTGTGGGACCAGACGGCCCACTGCGCCTGCCGGTGAGGCAACAGGGGTGTGTGCGTCATGGGCGGGCCGTGGGTGCGTGTCTGTAGCGGACGGGTGCACCAGCACCCGGAAGCGCTGGCGCGGCCGTTGTGGTCGTTCGTCGTCGATGGCCAGCCAGCCGGCCGGTCAGCAGCAGTCCCACGTAGAGGAGCAGCATGCCGCATCCCCGCACGATGAACCCCGACCACCTCGAGGGCCTGCAGGTCCTGGACAACGCCGGAGCCAAGGTCGGCAAGGTCTCGACCGTCTTCCTCGACGTCGAGAACGGCAAACCCGAGTGGGCTGCTGTGAAGACCGGCATGTTCGGCAGCCATGAGACCCTCGTCCCGCTCGTCAACGCCACATCGGCCGACGATGAGCTGACCGTCCCCTACGCCAAGGACATGATCAAAAGCGCGCCGCACCACGACCCCGCCGCGGAGCTGTCCAACCAGCAGGAGGCGGACTTGTTCTCCCACTACGGCGTGCCGTACTCGGGACAGACCGTTACCGCCGACACCGGCGCGGGCGCCCCGGCGCCGGCACCCGTGCAGGGCACCGGTCGGGACAGCTCCCGCCCCGCCACTGATGATGCGATGACCCGCTCGGAGGAGCGGCTCTCGGTCGGGACCCAGCAGGTCGAGGCCGGCCGGGCCCGGCTGCGCAAGCACATCGTGACCGAGACCGTCACCCAGACCGTGCCCGTGACCCATGAGGAGCCGGTGATCCAGCGCGAGCCGATCACCGACGCCAACCGGGCGCAGGCGATGGCCGGGGAGCCAATCCGGGAGAACGAGTACGAGGTGACGCTGCACGCCGAGCAGCCGGTGGTGCAGAAGGAGACGGTGCCGGTCGAGCGGGTCCGGCTCGCGACCGAGACCGTCACCGAGTCCCAGCAGGTGAGCGAGCAGGTCCGCAAGGAGCAGATCGAGCAGGTCATCGAGGAGCCCAAGGGCCGTCCCCAGCGCTAGCCCGCTACGCCGGCGGCGGCCCAGCGCCGGCGGCGCTGGGCCGCCGCCGGCGCCGTGCCCGGGACTGTTCCCAAAATGTGGGTGTAGACAGATGGTTCCCGGTTCGCCGATCGTCTTCGGGCCGGGGCAAGTTGGCCAGTACCGCACGCCGTGGGCGTTGCTGCGCTGGGCCTTCTCATGGGACTGACGAGACAGGCGGTGCGCGTATGCCCACTTCGCTGCACGCCGGTCGTGGTGGCCGCGGTCACGGCCAAGGATGACCCGACGGCCGGGGTATGTCCCTGCGTTGCAGCTGCAGATCCTTGAGGAGTTCACCCGCTCCCGGGTGCCGGTCACCCTGGTGGAGTGCTCAGGGTCGCTGACCGGCCCGGACGGGACGCGGCTGCGCGACCAGCTGCTGGTGGTGCTGCGCCACGGGCCGCGTCACCTGCTGCTCGACCTTGCCCAGGTCACCGACTTCGACGACGTCGCTGCCGCGATCCTGATCGACACCCATCGGCGGGCCCCGGCGGCTGGCTGCAGCTTCGGCCTGGTGGCCCCGGCTGAGGATGTCCTCACCCGGTTGCAGCTGACGGGTCTGCACCGGTTCCTGGTCTGGCACGCCACGCTAGAACAGGCCTTGAGCGCTCTGGAACCCCCGATCGACGAGCCGCCGGAGACGTGAGTCCCGTCCGGTCCGAAGAAGCGACCTGGCGCCTCGGCACCGAACGATGAGGACCCCGGCGGCCGGTCAGGCTTCCTGCGCCGGTGGGGCGGTGGCGAACTGGTGGACCTGGCCCAGCGGTCCGGTAGGTGCTCGTGCGTCATGCCTGCTGCCTGAGGGCGTGTCTAGACCAAGGCAGGTACACCAAGCGCAGCCGCGACCGCAGCTTCGCCGGCACCCCGGAGACCATCCGGGCCTGACACTGCCAGGAGCGTTCCATGATCCTTCTCGGGCTTCTACTGCTCGTCGCCGCCGTCGTCATCGCCGTCGTCGGTGTGCTGAGCAACATCGGCAGCAGCCATCTGCTGACCCGCAGCTTTGAGATCCTCGGCTACCACATCACCGGGTCCACCGGCCGGCTGCTGCTGATCGGCGTCATCCTCGGCGCCGCCGGCATGCTCGGGCTGAACCTGCTGCTCGCCGGCATGGGCCGCGGGATCAAGCGCCGGGTCTCCACCCGCCGTCAGCTCAAGGCCGACCACAAGGAGCAGCAGCGCCTCGCAGCCGAGCGTGACCAGCTCAGCCGCCAGCTCGAGGATGAGCGCAGCGAGAAGCTCGCCGCCGGGGCCAGCCTCCAGGACGGCCGCACGCAAGGTGAGGACACCGGCGGGGTAGGGGCACGCGAGGTCCGCACCACCCGGCGAATGTCGGAATAGAGCTCGCTGCCCGGTCCGGTGCCTCTGACGCCCACGCAGGAGGAAAAGCTATGGCTCGTGTGACCCGCAAGGCACGTCGCAAGCAAGCGCTGAAAACCCAAGCTCACGCCCAGGAGCAGGACCAGTTCGCCCAGCTGGTCGCCGAGGCGGCACCGGTCGACGTCCAGCAGACAGGACCCGAAGGGGCAGATGCGTCCTCGCCAGCAACCGAAGCTCTGGTCAACGCTGCGCTCGACATCGTCGTCTCCACCGCCACTGACGCCGTTCTTTCCGACGCCACCACCATCGTCGTCGCCGACGCCACCGACACCGTCGTCGCCCAGGCAACCGATGCTGTCATCGACAGTGTCCTGGGCGCGGCGATGCAGGCAGTCGCCGCCGCAGCAAGCGACGTGGTAGCCCAGACGCTGGCCGCCGCCGCGCAGGACGTCGACGCCGACGTCGACGTCGTCCCGGACACGCTCGTCGGACCGCCTGCACCGGACGCCGCCCTGGACATTGTCGGCGGGGCCGCGGCCGGCCGGCTCACGGCCAGGACGTCAGCGGCACGGCTAGCTGCCCGCCAAGCGGCCACCAGAGCTGCTCACGCCGCCCGCGGCACCGCAGCGCGGCAAGCCAGAGCACGAGGCCACGCAGCCGCCGAACGCAGCCGGCAGACCGCCCACCGAGCCAGCGAAGCCGCCCAGGCTCGCAGCAAGCAGGCAGCCAACGCAGCCCAGGCCGGCAAGAAGCAGGCAGCCAACGCAGCCCAGGCCGGCAAGAAGCAGGCAGCCAACGCAGCCCAGGCCGGCAAGAAGCAGGCAGCCAACGCAGCCCAGGCCGCCAGGAAGCAGGCAGCCAGCGCAGCGCAGGCCCGCAGGAAGCAGGCAGCCCGGGTTGCCCGACAGCAGGGCGCACACGCGCGCGATGCCGCGCGCAGCTCAGCCAGCCAGCTGCTGTGGGCGGCGGTTAACAGTCCCATGTTGCAGAAGCTGAGCCGGCGGGCCCGGCTAGCAACCCGGTACAAGCAGGCCCAGGCACGCCGGGCCCGCATCCGCAGGTTGTCGGTCGCAGGCGTCCTGGCCGCGGCGATTGGGACCGCCATCGGGGTCTACCTGAACCGCCTCCCGGCACCCGGCGCGACACCTCCCGACCTGCTCGAAGCGCCGAGCACCGCCCCCGAGGTACCCAGCCCCCCGCCCGGCCTGCTCATCCCCAGCACCGACCCGGCAGCTGGAGCGAGCACAACGCCAACCGTCGGCAGCACCTTGCCGGACCCAGCCGCAGGGCCCGACGGCCAGCAACACTGACCGCAGCAAGCACGCGGTACGGATGCGTCGCAGCTCATCGACGCGGTAGCCGGCCAGCTCCAACACCAAGGCGCGACCATTGACGATGCCGGCGCCACCCACCCCGCCGGCGGCGGCCCAGCGCCCGGCGCACCCCGATGACGGGCCACACCGCCGCGGTACCAGCCGACCGGGCTTGGCACTGCCCCGGCTGCTCCAGGTGGTGGGAAGCCCCACCGGGCAGGCCCCCAACACCCGCCACGTCCCGGCGGCACCAAGACCAGACGCAACCAGCCGACAGACACCCCGAAGGGCCACCCCATGTCAGACACCGACCGGCTGCCAGGCACGACCCGTCCAGCTGGTGAGGACGTCTCCGACGAACAGTTCTCCTCCGAGGTCGCGGGCAGACCGACTCCGACCTTGAAGTGCAGGCCGCGTTTCAACGTGAAGCCCACGGCGCCGCCACTGACGCGGAGATCGCAAAAGCCACCGGTGACGAGCTTGCCGGATGACTCGTTGGTCGGCGAGCTAGCCGATCGAGGTGCGCTCACGGCGAGGTGCTAGCCAGCACTTTGGCTGCTTGTAGCCTCACCGGCGGCAGGAGGCATCGGGCGCTGCCCGGGGACGGCACCCAGTGGGTCTACCGATGGGGTCATCACTGCTCTACTCGGGCTGGTGCGTCATGGCGGGGCCGGTTGAGCGTGTCTATCTGCAGAGGCAGGGCGTGTCCTCGGGGTCGCCGCAGCCTGGGTCAGCAGACCCGTTCCCCCGCAACACATCCTTCAAGGAGAACGTGGCATGGCTATTTCCGCAGCAGCAGCAAATTCAGGTACCCAAGGCGGATACAAGATCAAGACCAGTGTGGCGGCGGTGTTCGCGCTGGTCTTCGGCGTCTGCGCGCTGGTTTGCGCCCTGACGGTTCTGCTGTCACCGGCTGCGCTGGTGCTGGGAGTGATCGCGCTGATCCTGGCCGCCGCCGGCATCGCGATGAGCCGCCGGCCGCACGTGACCGGCAAAGGCGTTGCCATCGGCGGGCTGGTCACCGGTCTGCTCGCGCTGATCGTGTCAGGGGCGCTGATCGGCGGCGCGGCGACCGTGCTGAACAACCGCAGCGCTGTCGACCGGCTCGACAAGCAGGTGCAAAAGCTCAAGGACAAGCTGCCGAACAAGGTTCCCAGCCAGATCACCAAGTAGAGCCGGCAGGCGCACCGCAGCCGGCGGGCGCCCCACCCTGACCTCGTCCGGTCCGTCGGCGGACGGCCCGGACGAGGCCGAACCGGCTGGCTCGCAGCTCACCGGCGCCAGCGGCGCGCTGCCCATCCCGCCACCGTCGACAGGAGCCGCAATGTCCTACACGCCACCATCTGGATGGGTTGAACAGCTCAGAGATATTCCGCAGGGGCGGGTCAACGGCCGGCGCTTCCACGTCCGAGAAGACTGTTCGGCGATACCAGAAGGCGCCGTGGTGCAGACGACGGACAAGCCCTACAGCGCGGCACGCTGCTGGGCCTGCGCCAAGTAGACCCGGCACGCACAGCGATACGGCGGACCGGTTCTGCAACCGACTTTGAGCGAGATCGAAGCGTCCCTGGCCGTCCGCCCGGGGCCGGATCTCATCCGGTAGCAGCCGCCGCTGAGCACCTCCTGCCGCTGCGCAACCGGATGCAGGACGTGGTGGACAGCAAGAACCGGTCGCGGTGCTGCGAGGTGTTCTTCCCGGCTGATCTGGGCGGAGGTGTGGGCGGTGGCTGCTGTGACCGCGACGGTCAAGGACGAGCTGAGCCGCCGGCCTATCGGCAGGGCATGCTGCCGCCGCGCGGAAGTCTCAGCACTGCTGCGTTTCGCCGGCGGGTTCTACCTAGCTGACGGGCAGGTGCAAGTTGCCGCCGAACTCGACAACGCTCTGTGCGCCCGGTGGCTGGCAAGACAGATCGACGAGCTGTTCGACGACCTCGCTGCCGTCCGGCTGCTACCGGCAGGCCGTCCCCGTCCCGGCCCGCGATACCTGGTGCGGGTGGAGCACGCAGCGCCGCTGGCCCGTGCCACCGGCCTGATCGACCAGTTCGGCAGGCCCGTGCGCGGGCTTGCTCCGGCGGTCATCACGGGCGGGACCTGCGACGCCGCCGCCGTCTGGCGCGGTGCATTCGTGGCGAGCGGCTCGCTGACCGGCTCGGGTGGCTCGCTGGCGTTGCACGTCGACTGCCCGGGACCGGAGGCTGCGCTGGCGCTTGTCGGTACCGCCCGCCGGGTGGGTGTGCTCGCCACGAGCACGCGGGCCTGCGGCGCCGACCGGGTTGTGGTCCGCGGCAGCGGCGCGGTCCGCGTGCTGCTAAACCAGCTGGGGGTATCGCAGCGTGCGCTGGCATGCCAGGAGCGGCAGCCCCGCCGGGTGCGTGGCAGCAACGACCAGCCGGCGATGTTCGAGGAGGCGAACCAGCGCCGTTCGGCGGCGGCGGCAATCGCTACCGTCACCCGGGTGCAGGCAGCGCTGGCGCTGCTGCACGCAAAGGACAGCGAGCACCTGCTGGTGGTGGGGCGGCTGCGGCTGGAGCATCCGCAAGCCTCGCTGGAGCAGCTCGGCGCCCTTGCCGACCCGCCGATGACCAAAGACGCCGTCGCGGGCCGGCTTCGCCGGCTGCTCGCCCGTGCCGACCGGCAGGCGGCCTCGCTTGGGTTGCCGATGACACACGCGCGGTGAGCTTCGGCTGCTGCCGGCCGGTCGACCAGGGCTGAGCTGACCTTGCCGGCAAGCTGGTGGTGCTGCCGGCTGGAGGACCACGCGGTGGTCATCGCCCACCGGGACTCAGCGCCCCAGCGATCCGGCGATCCGGCGACCCGGCGACCCGGTGCCCGGTTGCCGTCCGCTGTCGGAATCGCCAGCCGGCCCCGAACGGACCGGGGATTTCCAACCGGTTCTGCTCACGGGGACTCGCCGGGGGTGCGTTCGAGGACCAGTGCGGTGACGTGCATCGGGCTGCCCTGCGCGGTCCATCGGTGTAGACCGTCGCGGCGGGCCCGTTGCCGGTAGGCGCCGCCGGTGAACAGCTCGACGTAGCCGGCGAGTTCGGGCACGCTCGCATAGCCCTGGCTCACGGTTGCAGCCAGCAGGGCGCCGGGGCGCAGGAGCCGGGTCAATGTGTGCAACGCCGCGTGGAACTAGCGAGCATCACCGCGGTCGGCCGCGACCGTAGCGCCATCTACACCGCCGCCCGCAGGATCGACCTGACAGCACCGACCCCCGCCGACGTCGGCTGGCTCACCCAGCTCGCCCCCGATGTCGTCACCGTCGCCGGTGCGATCGGCTGGGGCCACCTGCCCGTCGCCGACGCAGCCCGTACCGGCGCCGACGTCAAGAACCTGCAGCTGGGCGCGGCGCACCGGCGGGCAGACCGACGCCAGCACCTGGACTAGCAGCTGCGGGGAACGCATCCCAAGGCGCACCAGGTAGACCGCCTCATACAGCCCGGGTACCGCGTACAGCGCGCGGTAGTCGTGCAGCCCTGTCTGCCTCGGCTCACCGTCCGGTGCCCGCCAGTGCACGACGTCCTGGGTCTCATCGATGACCAGCTGCCCCGCCAATACGGCCGCGGCACCATCAACATCCATCAGCAGGTCCACTGTTCACGCTGAGGCCGCCACTCGCCCCGATCGCCCGGGGCCCGGCCGGACCCCGAGCCCGCCGGCCCTTAACCGTCCGGTGCGAGCTCACACGCCGGGTGCAGGTGGGCGGGGGCTGTTGCGCAGGTACCTGCAGCGAGGCAGGGGCGCTCGGCGTCGTGAAGCGCCGTCGAACCCGGGCATCTGGGCGTACCGCCGCCCGAGGCTGGTGTAGCCGGCCGGCCCGGCCCGGGATGTCCATAACCGCCTCACCCCAGAAGTCTTCGTTTCTGGCAGCGCCGCCGGGGAGTTCCACGGCGGCGCTGTCCGCGCTGCGGGTCAGGAGCCGATCGGGCGGGCTCCGAACAGCACGATCTCGCGCTCGAGGTCGTAGTAGACCTCGTCACTGGCCGACAGCCAGTCGAACAGGTTGTCAGCGTCGTCGACGTTGACCGTCAGGACGACTTCGGAGGCGCCGTTGTCAAGGACGAGCTGGAACAGGTAGCTGCCGGGCTCTCCTTTGCCGGACAGGGAGAAGTTCGGCTGCCAGTGCGTCACCTTGCGGGTCTTGATGACGCTCTTGCCGATGTCGCTCGCGCCTGGGCCCTGCTCGGTAGTGGTGGTCATGGCTGTTCCTCTCAAAGGTTGTGCCGTGGTGCCGGATCTGCTGAACCGACTTACCCGCGGCAGGCGTTCCCCCACCTGAGCGTTGCAAGATCAGGGAGGGCGTGAACAGCCGGGCCGTGCGGTGACGCCTTCTGGCCTGGATACTCCCTGCCACGCTCCCGAACGCCTCAGGTGGCCGGAGCCTGCTTTGTCTTGGCATGCCGTGGCGCCGCGGCAGCATCGCTGGTGGACTGGTGAGGTCCTGCGGGGTCCGACACGCTGAGCCGGGCGAAGCGCTGGGCTGCGGCCTGGGCTTGGGCGGCCGCCGACGCGTGGCCGCCGCGGGAGATCTGCTCGGGCAGGCCGTAGTGAGCGTAGAGGACGGCTTCGACGTTGGGTGTCAGGAACGCGCCGGTAGGCGCCAGCGGTGCCTGGCGCACCAGTTGGGCGCAGAAGGCCACAGTCAGGCCACGGGCGCCGCGGGAGCTGCGGGCCAGCGGCACGAGCCGAATCCGGCATGCCCTGCCGCCGGCTAGGGCGACGGCGGCGAAGACCGGCCGCTGTCCGCGGGGGTCGATGTACAGCGACCGGACGTGCCCCAGCAGCACTCCGTCCGGGTCGCAGACGGGCAGTGCAAGCAGGTCGAGCAGCTGGCTCGCCAACTCGTCGTCGGGGTCGGGGTCGGGGTCGGCCATTGCAGGGATCCTTTCCGCGTTGCGGGCCGGTCAAAGTCGGCACGGATGTAGCGCAGTCGAGCGCCGACGCCCCCGGGGGCGCCGTCAACCCAGGTCGGCTAGGCGACGGGCGTCCAGCTCAGGTCCAGGGACCGGGCGGGCGATGGAAAGGGTGAGCTGGCTCGGCCGCTCGGCCGGCACCCCAGGCAGGCTGAGGGGCCGGCGGCCGGTGTGCACTGCGCCGCGCCACCTGACGTCAGCCCAGCGGTGGTTCGGAGCCGCAACGCTGGCTTTTCTGGCGGCCGCTTGTCACAGCTCCGTTCCGCCCGCGACCCTGAACTGGCGGCGCCGGGCCTACGTCCTGGTGCCTCAGCTGAAAGCGTCCTTGATCTTTTCCCCGGCGTCCTTGAGGTCACTCTTGGTCTGGTCGGCCCTGCCTTGGGCCTGCATGTCCTTGTCGCCGTTAGCTTCGCCGGCCCGCTCTTTGGCTTTGCCCCGCAGTCCCTGAGCCTTGTTTTTTGCCTTGTCAAGCAAACCCATGGGTGGTCTCCTTCTCGTTGTCGGTGGCTGCCCACCCGGGCAGCACAGTCATCCGATGGCTTGGCTGGTAGGACACGGCTGGCGAGCCGGGGTTTCGTCGCCCGGCAAGATCATCACATCGAGGTCGGGCCGCGGGTTGCCTACTGGCGCCTGGCACTTGGTCCGTAGGGGAGCCTCGCCGCCTAGGTTCAGCCTTCCTCGTCGACGTCGAGGTCAGTGAACAGAATGTTGATCTCGACGACGTCGAGCCCGGTGAGTGTGGAAACGTCGTGCTGGACCTGTCGGCGTACCGCGTTCGCGAGCTCGGGCAGCGGGGCACGCAGGTCTGCGACCAGCTCGAGGCTGATGACTGTGCGTCGCCCGGCGACTCCGGCGCTATGCGGGTGCTGGTGGACTCCTCGGACAGCCTGCGGCACGCGGGCGGCGAGCTGGGTGAGGGGACGTTCACCGGCCTGAAGGACGGCGTAGCAGACTCCCGGCACCCGGTCCGCGGCGACCCGGGCGACTGCAGCCACGACCCACGCCGCGATGCGGGTCAGCCCCTGTTCGCCGTCGTGAAGCCCGTACCAGGTGTGGGTCGCCAGCTCGCGGACCCGGACCATAACCCGGTCTACCAACGCAGCAGGTGCGGTGATGCGCTCGGCGGCGGCGCTGTGGACGGGCGCCCACAGGGCGGTCAGCTCAGCGAGCATGGCCCGGCAGTGTGCGCAGCTCGACTGATGCTCCGGGTTGAGCGCCGGCAGGTGGTCAGACACCTGCTCGAGCAGGTCGTCGATGGCCACACCACAGGGCAGTACGGCATCCGGATCAGGCGTGGCTCTCACCTCCAACCCCGCAGCGCCTCGGCCAACAAGCGGCGCGCCCTGAACGTTCGACCCTTCACGGTGCCGATCGACACACCGAGAATGCTGGCGATCTCCTCGTAGGGCAATCCTTCGAATTGATGCCAGACCAGCGGTGCCCGCAGGTCCTGCGGAAGCGCCGCGATCGCCCGGTACAGCGCAGCATGCCGGCCTGCTTGTTCCGTGGCGACGTCCGGACCCAGCCGGGCAGCCGCCGGGTGATCCGGGTCCAGCGGAACTGTCGGTGAGCGGGTGCGGCTGGCGTAGTTCAGCGCCGTGTTGGTCACGATCCGGTACAGCCAGGAGGAAAAGGCGCTGTAATTTCTGAACCGGCCCAGACCGCGCCAGGCGGCCAGCATCGCTTCCTGGGTGGCGTCCTCGGCATCGTGAGGGTTGTTCAGCAGCCGCAGCGCCACCCGGTAGGCGGTGTCCGCATGGCGGCGCACCAGCACGTCGAAGGCAGCAGAATTACCGTCCTGAACGCGGCGCACGAAGTAGGCGTCGTCTGGCCCGGCATGGCGCACGCCGGCGGTCAAAGCACCGCTCTCCTTCCTGCACCCGCCGTGCGTCCGGGGTCTCCTGGTCGCCGCGCCCAGGAAAGGTCGGACCGTGGCGAAACCCTAGCCCGCCTCGCGTGTCGTATCTGTTGGCGATAGCCCGGCTCGGGTGTGCTGCAGCGTCCCCGGGCGCGGCCGCACACCTCATGAGTGCCAACACTGATGAGACGAGTCGGGATGACCGCGCATCGCCCGCAGTGCTACCACCGATCACATGGGCGAGGAAGAAGACGTGACCTGCAACGCTCCCGCAGAGGGGTCGCCTATCGGGACGCCGCCCTGGTGGCCGCGGTCCCTCAAGCGGACGGCATCTAGCGTGCCCGGACAGGTCGGGGGACACGGCCAGTTGCACCGCGATCTTTCGTACTGCGGCCTGCAGTTTCCCCGGGGGTGGCGCTGGTGACGGAGCTGGTGAGCTTCTCGGGTCGGACGTCCCAAGTCGGCAGGGCTACCCGAACCGCGTCGATGGCAGCTCCGTCGAAGTCCTGGCGCGACAACTCCGGGGGCGGCTGCCCAGCGGGCAGCTCGCTGTCC
>JAABUR0100003566.1_pt1 | contig 21731 bp, 32 predicted proteins | sample 5560091 | NCBI WGS metagenome assembly JAABUR01 (sample SAMN10711879, study PRJNA513375) | rock metagenome | isolation source: Antarctica rocks | place: Antarctica: Victoria Land, University Valley sud
GGGTATTGTAATAGAGGAAAGGGTTGGGGGGGGTAGTTTAGTGATGTAGTAATAGTAGAAAGGGCGTTTTTCGTGTGGCATGGCATGTGAAGTTGTAGGTGAAGGTGTAGGATTAGTAGAGTTAGGGTTTCGAGAATAGGATTGGGGGTGGGATAGAAGTAGAGGTACTAGAGGTGGAGGTGGAATATCAATATAGGGTACAGAGGTATAGGGTAAGAACGGCTTAAGGCTAGTGTAATAGTTTAGTGCAATAGTTTGGTTGTAGAGGATAGTAGGTTTGGGGGTTTAGTATAGGTCGGTAGGTAGAGGTTGTAGTAGAGTGGGTTAAGAGGGGAGGGATTTTTTTTAAACGATGGGGATGGATATGGATATGGATGCGGATGGTTTTGGGATGGGGATGGGGATGGGGATGGGGACTAGGAGGGTACTGGGAGGGTACTAAGGGTAAGGTTCTAGGATGGGATTATCTATGTTGTATAGAGGAGGGGTTTGGGTTTTTGGTCTGGTGAAGTGGGTTGAGAGAGGAGGGGGGGGTCGTGGTTTTAAGAATGGGGGTGGGAATATGTGGATGTAGATGTGGATGTGGTGGTGGACTGGGAGGGTACGTACCGAGGGCAGAGTCTGTTGGGGGGAAGAGATGGAGTGGTATTCCAGGTCTTGCGATAGAATGGAGATGTTGAGGTAATTTCTCGGGTACAATAGTATATATGGAGGAAGATGAGATATATACGTGCCTTAATAGATCTAGCGGGTTATTAGAGCAAAGACGGTTGGGACGTGCGGAGGTTCTGAGCTGATCTTCCCTTTCTGGGCTTCTGGTGCGTTATGTTGCAGTGGACTCTGCGCTTTCTCTTTCTTGGTCGGCCGGTAAGGGAGTAGCGGCGCGTATGGCTACGGCTGCGATGGAGTTGGTTGGCTGCTTAATTTGTTATTGAAAGAAAAATCCCTGAACTCTTCCTGCATCGCCGGACTCAAGGCTAAGAGAGACTTATATTAACAGCTTGATACTAGCAGACTGAGAGAAGATGGATATACCAGATTGCACAGGCGTCAAACAAGGCGCCATACCCACAAACTCCTCATCAAAATTGCTCAGATTGTTCCTGTCTCCAATCGTCGGCCGGAATGGAGGAGCCACTTCTTTCCTATAAAGGGCGTCCCAATCAATCGACGCGAAGAACCCGTGGTCCATTATCTCCTCTGCACCTTTGTGATACCCTAACCTCTCTTCCGGCTCTCGGACGAGCAGTTTTCGTATCAGATCCACGGCATCGTTTGGCATGTATTTTGGGTAGGAGGGCTCGTCGGCTAGGATTGCATCGTAGATTTCGTCTTCGTCTTCGCCGTGGAAGGGCGCTAGGGCGGTCATCATTTGGTAGATGAGGATTCCAAAGGCCCACCAGTCTACGGCGCGGCTGTAGGGTTTTTCTAGTAGGATCTGGAGAGATCATTAGGTTTTTCTGTTATGGAGCTGCTTTCGATGGTCAAGGTAGTTTACCTCTGGCGTTATAAACTCACACGTGCCACGGAAACTTGTTGTTGTGCCATAATGATCGTGGATGCCCTCTGCGGATGTGATGAAGTCTATGACCTTGATATGGCCTTCGGAGGTGAGTAAAATATTGTCGAGCTTGACGGCTCGATAGATGATACCGTTCTCATGCAAAAACTTCAGGACGAGGCAAACTTCGGCTGCGTAGAATCTTAGACATGCATCAATATTGCAGTTCTGGCGAGCAACGTAGTTGGTGCTTCTCTGAATCATACACTCGCAAGCGCCACAGAGCCCGGACGGTCAAAGGAACTCGAACTTACCTTGACCTTGCGACATCGAAACGTCCTCCCTGAAGATGATGCATCAAATCGCCTCCGGGAGAATACTCTAGTACAAAACACAGCCTCGTTTCTGTTTGGAACGTCGAGATGAGCCGTGCAATGAATGGATGATCAAGCTCTCGTGCTTTCATCAACACGATCCCTTCAATCTTTGAGCCCTTTACTTCGTCATTCTTAATCAAGAGCTCTTTCTTGAGTAATTTGATGGCGTACAAATGCTGATTGAATTTGCTCTCAGCTAGCATTACCTTGGCGAAAGTTCCTTTCCCGATTGTTGCAAGGAAATTAAATTGATCCATATTTGAGTACTGAATTTCGTCCTGAGGTTCTACCTGCTCTCGAGTAACATTGGCTGGTACTGTCTCATCGAGCTGGTCGTGAGTGCTGTGGGTTCTGGATCTTTACTTATCCCCCATTGACATGCAGCCACTCATCATCCTGACTTCGTTGGTCATTAAACGTAGGAAGAGCCTGGAATCTCGCGGTGTTTGCAGCTTTCCTGGTTTGGATATTAAGCGCACATAAGCGTATTCTGTTTTCAGGATGTCCACAGGGACTTTTCCCATCAACAGCCTACCTTACGTCTTATGTCTTCTTCGAATCTGACCAAGCCGAATGTTGAGTGTTTCCAATCGATTCTAGCTCGATTGCTTGTAATACTAGTCCTCGTAAATGTGGTGGTCACAGCCCCTTTGCCCACGGATACAGCCCCCCTTCCCGCGGGCAAGTTGGTGGCCTAACGCTCCGGGCGCAACGTGTGATATTTCTGTTGGCAATCGCAGTCGTAAACCCTGAGTGGACCTTTCAAACAAGGAGTCCAAAGATATGATAACCTTCAATATCGGCATGTGGTCAAGGATAAACTTCGCAGGCCATGATGTTAGGCTAAAGGGGCTTTGTGCCACCAGCTTGCCCGTGAGGAGGGGGGCTGTATTTGCAGGTGGTGTTATCCAATAACGGTAGCGTGGCAACAACCTCGTCGCGGACAGTCTCTTTTCCACAGTCCCTTTACATTAGCTTATGTTGTAGACTCTCCACTACACCACCCGAGGGTTGGGGACAAAAGTCGTTGCCGACCTTTTCAATCATCGTAGGGCTGACAGTGACTATTTCTACAACCTAGCCTTTATCGGTTTAGCCGCTGTTAGGTGTGACTTCGTCAGTGCCCCCTCTTCGGCCCTCGGTGCTTCTTCATAAGTAGACCCGCTATTCAACAAAGCGAAATGGCAGATTCAGATGCTAAACTTGAGGTGCTAGTAGAAGAATTCACCTACTTCTGGTCCAAACTTATTTCTGGTCCAGCCCTAAGGGGCTAGCGTCCCAGAGCCCTTCCTTTCCGTACTCCCGACCCTCGTCTGGGGTCTCTTAGGCTAGAATACTGTCGCCTCTATAGATTAATAATTAGAGCAGTTATAAGAATTATTTCGCGTTAAGAACTATATAGATTTAGATACTCTATAATTCTTATATTAAAAGTAAGTTATTAAAATTATTCGTTACGGAAGTAGAGGACGTGAACCAGAAGTAAGTGTGGACCAGAAGTAGGTGAATTCTTCTATACAGCGTCAAGCCTATTTCTCAAACCGTTCAAGCAGCCACAGGAGATCTCCCGTTCGATCAAGGCTGGATCCTCCAGTCACCACCATCTATATCTGTCAAGCTCCTTTGTACCCGAAGGGATCCGAAGGGGATCTCCATGCTATAAATCCACAATCATGTACATCTCTACAATGCTGAATCCATCCCGCGATCCCATCATGCCGGGCTGGATTTCCTTCGTGGCCGTCGTCGTCCATCCTCTTTTCAAATAGTAGCTTTCATATACTTCCTTCATCACTGATATTAATAGTATGACTTTTCCGCTCGCGCTCTCTGTGAGGGAACTGGAAGGGGTAGAATGGGAGCTGCTCCTGCAACGGCGCTTTATTTCATCAATGGTCAAGTTCATCAGTTGGGATGCTAGACCATGGCCTTGAAGGGAGGGATCCACGGCCATGGCTAGGATCTCCCATTTTGGGGTGTCGGTGGCGTCTGCGCCGCTTTGGGAGCTGGAGGTAGGGGGTCGTTTGAAGAGGTGTGTGGCATGTGTGGATTCGACTGATGAGGAGATGGGGTGGTTTGAGTGGTAGGGTTTTGCGGATGCGGTGCCGATGATGCGATGGCCGGTTGACGAGATGAAGCCTGATGTTGCTCCGGCATCTGGTGGTGGAGGAGAGGATGGGGTGTCCCATTGGAGCATGATGAGTATGAAGCCATTGGGGCCGACCTCTTCGCCTAGTTGGGTTTGGGTTTGTAGTCGAGCGTTCTCTGACCGGGGAAGGTAAGAGAAGCCTTTTTCGTTGTGGGAGTGGTCGAAGGAACGGTTTATAAGGCTGCAAAGCGTGGGGAGGTGAGGGGAGGCGAGGAGGGTCGTCGGAGTATGGAGTTCGACGGTGCTATGCACTGAAGGATGTGAGGTATTTGGGGATCCAGGCAGTGGGTTGGAAGAGGCCATGGCGTTGAGTAAACCGATTGGATACCAGGCAATCAAGCTTCTGCGGAATTCGTTCTTGGTAGGTCGCCTGCCTAGTCAGACGACCGAGATTGGCAACTCCCGAGCGTTTTGCGAATACACAGAGCTTGCCCATGGTCACTGATAATCCTCACTCGGTAATTAAAGTTCGAGCCGTTTTCTGACGGACGCTCCGGCACATCATATTGCTTGGCATAACGGGTTGCCCTACCTGGCTCCCAAAGCTCAGCGTCTTATGAACATAAGTGAAGTACTCTCCGCTCTTTATGGCTATGCCGACTCGTCAAAATCCGATCTGGCTGAAACAGAGTCAGTTCGTGGGTCTTCATAAATTCATGACATGGAATCCGGGTTTCAATTAGCCAGAAATCGGGTCACGAGACCAATCTAGAATAGAAGAAAAGCTTCCTTCCAATAACGATTTTGGTCCCTCATCGATCCCATTCACTCGTTGAAATATCCCAAGCGCCATAGATCAACTTTGCCCACCCTACAGTTTCGACCTTCCCCCTGACAGACCCTTATCCCAATCATCCACCCGCCTCTTCTCCTCAGCCTGCCTCCGTTCCTGCTCCTGGGCCTCAGCCTGTGCTTTCTGCTCACAAGCCTTGTAGGTATCCAGTAAGGTCACAGTCTCTCCCCACATCTCCTTCTTCAACTGCCCATACACCCCACTTTTCGCCCTATCCAAGAGACGCATCTCCTGCACAAACACAATCGCCTCAGGTATACCTCCCAAACCGTCCAGAAACCCCTCTTTGAGCCCCTCCAGTGCGCCATATCTCTTGCTCTCCAGCACCATCGTCCGGAATGTATTGGGATTCGGCACTTTCTGCCTGAAGATGGACGCCATGGGAGGTTTGAGAGGGGCGCCGAAGTCGAGCTCGTTGAGGCAGAGGAAGCCACGGTGCGGGTTCATGAGGCGGTAGTCGTGCATCATGGCCGTCATGAAACCGGCTGCAAAAGCGTGACCGGGAATGAGTGCGATGGTGGGCATTGGGTAGCTGTATATATCCAAAATTCATTTAATTAGCTACATCATCCCGTGAGACTAGAGTTGAGAGAAACAGAGGACATCACGTACGTCAAAAGTCGTCTCCAAAGAGGATATAAGCTCTCGGGAAAGAACGTGGGTGACTTGACCACACTCTCATAATCCAAGCCATTGCTGTAGAACTTCGTAATCGATGACGTGGTCACGACGACCCCTTTTGGGAATCTGTGGTCTAGGATGTCGAGGGCGAGGTGAAAGGTAGCGCAGAAGGAGGGGGTGAAGCGGTTGTCGGGTGGGGAGTTGAAGCTGAGGAGGTAGATGCGTTGGGATGGCTGAGTGCAGACGATACGACCACTGGGGGTAATGGGAAGACTGAAGAGAGGTGGAATTGGTGGCATTTTATGATCGACAGTGTTAGTAGACAGATGTTCAGCGGGATGGTGGTGGAGAAGGTCACTGTTATCTACGGAGCGAGCCTCCGGTCTTATCTAGAATACCTCTGATAACGAAGTCTACCCTCACTCAACCTCCTGTATGTGCCTATGTGTAAGCCTCGAACTCCCCTTGACGTCCGCAGTAGGTCCAGACTTCTACACGAGATATAAAAAGCAGGGATACCAAATCTCTCATTCAACATTCGACATTGAACCTCGGGGTAGATTGAAATCTGGTGAATGAAGAGAAGGACGTTGTCACAACTAACAAGTGGTCGCGAGCGGTGCTTGCACCGCTAAATTCCTGCAATTCACAATCAATTAGAGTCGCAAAAGGGGGGTTTAGACTGAAGGAAGATATAGCGATGGGGTTCGAGAAGGTCTCTCCGCATGTTCCTGTATCCAGGCATAGCGACTGTGTCCCTTCTGATGGTGTTTGGGTAGAACAGAGGATTCCCAAGGCGTTGACAATGTCAAGAGGACAAGTTGACGCTCTTAGACCGTTTGACTTCTTTAAACACTCGCCCAGATGAAGAATTTCTTTTCTCTAGCCTATTCGGGGTTTCAGCATATCTTTGACACATCTGTCTACCACATAAGCTATCAACATCTATCATCCTTCCATATTCCGCTGGAATGTACCAAAGATATAGCCCAGATCCACAAAGAATTCAGTCACCACATGGCAACAGTGGTACTAAGATCCAATGATGGAGACATCGTCCAAGATCCTTGGCCCCGACGGACACATCTCACACCGCACTCGCTACCATTGGTGCTTCGGCACTGTCTTTGGCAGCCCTGGCCATGTTCTCCATCCCGAGGGTCGGCGCTACGCCTACTCTTTCCTTGCCCAAAAGATCTATGAGTAACGGGCTTGGCTTGTTGTTCCTATGTGGCTGAATAATCGCTTGATTCTCCTTGTATCTCTTGACACTTTCAAGGTAGGCGTCGAATAGGAAGCTAGAATCTAGAGGCCCTCCCTTGGCCTCCGGATGGAATTGTGTAGAAAATATGGGACGCGACTTGTGTATGATGCCCTCATTGCTGCCGTCGTTCAGATTCACAAAATATTCTTTAAAGTCGCTAGGTAGCGTTTGGACATCAACCTAGGTAAGTTCAAAGTTAGGGATAGCTCAATTAGACATAACGAGTGCGTAGAGAGACAAGAACGCGGATTGAAACCTCCGAAACCCGAGATTTACGCAAGGTTCCAGATGGATAGGGATAAAAACTTACAGCATATCCATGGTTTTGAGAGGTGATGTGACACCGTCCGGTAGTCAGGTCCAGCGCCGGTATGTTGTGCGCCCTATTACCGTAGCGCATCTTTATCGTCTTGGCTCCTGCAGCGAGAGCGACAAGTTGATGGCCTAAACATATGCCCATGATGGGAATCTGGCTCGTGGACATGAGTTCCCGTAATGAATGGACAGTCTCTTGACAATACGTCGGATCTCCGGGACCATTAGATATGAAAACTCCGTCGAAGTGGTGAGCTACTTTCTCGATAGGATAATCGTAGGGAAAACACGTGACGCTGCATCCTCTACCTACCAGACTCCGAAGAATATTCTCTTTGACGCCACAGTCTATCACAGCAACATGAAGGTCCCCGGTACCAGAGCTTATATGGAAAGGGGCTTTGGTGGACACCTTTTTCACCAGATTGATTTGCTCTGGATCGACAAATGCTTCGTCTTGTTCTTCGTCGTATTCCTCTCCGACGGTGATTTTGGCGAGAGAGCTTCCTTGTTCTCTCAAGAATGTCACAATCTCGCGAGTGTCGACTCCGCTGATGGCTGGTACACCTTCTCTAGTGCACCACTCGCTGAGACTCTCCACAGCCGTCCAGTGCGAGTAATGATCTGCTACGTCAGCAACAACCACGCCGACTGCCTGTATGTTGGGACTCTCGAAGTAGCGTAGAAGACCATTTTCATCACGAGCATTCGAGGGGACTCCGTAATTGCCAATCAATGGCTGTGTGAACACTAATATCTGACCGCGGTAGGAGGGATCGGTCAAGGCTGTGTAGAAGTCAGCAACGGGCTATGAAGTGCAAGAGAATATCCGCATACACTCTGGATATCCCACCAGAGACGTCGTAAAGACCGCTTCCCCACTGACGTTGGATTTGGATCCAAAAGATCTGCCATTGAAGACCGGCCCACCTCTGATGGTGAGATTTGCAGTGTCATGGGACACTGGGGTTCGCCTTCTGTGGGAAGAAGGTAGCTTCCCAAGGGTGTTTGTTTGCACCTCGGCAAGCCCACGAGCTTGAAAGCGGATAGTCATCGGCTTGTTTCCCAGGCATCGAAGGCCCTTCGCGGAGCTCTGCAACATTCGAGAGAACATATCTGAGGCAATTTGCAGACTATTTGTAGTATTCTTGTGATGAGTACTTTGTCAATTCACCGAGGCCTTCCAGAGGTGGTCTATAAATGTGTCAGGACGCTGCGGCCCATAGTACCGTCGTCGAAGTACTATACCAGAGATATAATCCTGGACACCAAGCAATCAGCATGCGATCTATGGTTGCTCGAAGACGGGTAGTACATGATTAGACTGGCAGGCCAACTGTACATACCTGAGATGTGAATACTGTCGGAGAACAACGCATACGCGCGACTGTGCTCTCAGCACTTGATTGTTGGGTGGGATTCGGTTTGTGGGTGAATCTGAAGAAAAAGGCGGCTATTGGCCGTTGTTGCTAGCGAGTGGGGCTAAGATAAGCCTCCAAATGAAGGTCCACGAGTTGAAGAATAATGCAGAAGGCGAACTGCTACTCAATGAAAAGTTATCTCCTGATGTTGCACAGTGGATGGGTGGGCATCAATTATTACAAACGCAACGTTGAGGTACCCGACGAGAATTTGGGGTTAAGCGATGGGTGAAGCCTGCGACTCATAGGGCTGTACATATCTTGGCATTCTGTTATCTCCGTACTTGCCGCTTTTGCCTTGCAGCAAATCAGGTGCGGGACGACGAGCACGGTGGCGACGACATTGTCTTGGCAAACCCAAATCAATCTTTACGACTTTACGAGATATAAGCGATGATTTCGCCATGTACACCGATACTGATCATATCTCCAGTGTATATAATCTATTGGACATGAACCAAAGTCCTTCACTTGGGAGTTGCGATGCGTTTCCCCCAGATCCTTCGTCCCTTCCGTCTTCTTCGCCAGGATCTTTATAACCTTCGCTTTCGCTATGTGTCTGACTGGACCGTCTTCAGCCAACTCATCATTGCTTCTGCTGTCTATGTCTTCTTCACGAACTTACTACCAGGTATCACATTCGCGAGTGACTTGTACGTGCTGACTGGGAAATCATGGGGCACGATTGAAGTGGTCTTCAGTACGGGGCTTTGTGGGGTTATCTTCAGCTTGTACGTACTTCCGTGGAATGATAGCTCAGCTTTTTCCTCCATACTCGTGACTATATTGCATTGATCTGCTACTTAAAGGCGAGCCGGAGAGCATGTGCTCATATTCGGCCATTCAGGTTTTCCATCCAGCCACTTACGATCCTAGGAGTGACTGGTCCATTCTCTGTGCTTGCCGAGAACATCTACACACTATGCATTACTTCTTTCCATGTAGGTAAATTCCCTCAGTCTCCGTCGATTGAGCTCAGTATCCCGTTTCCCAGATACCTTTTCTTCCCTTTATGGCGTGGTCCCTTATACACGCTGGTTGGATGCACTATATCCTTGCCATCTTCAATGCGCATGACTGGACCATGCGATATGTAACGACATTTTCTACAGAGATCTTCTCTCTCTTGAACAGCATCATCTACTTCCATAAGGCAGTACAGGAGCTTCAACGCGCCCACGCAGCTCTTTCCTTCGCAGCATTCCTCTACGCCGTTATTGGAGCCATCGGCACTATGCTGGTCGCTATTTTCCTCTCAACGGCTGAAAATTGGAAGCCACTGTTCCACAGATACATTCGAATGGGTCTGGCGGAGTATGCGGCCGCAATCAGTATCATTATCTTCATTGGTATGCCTCACGTGGGTGAACTCGCTTCTCTCGACAGGGAAACGTTGCAAGTAAGCAGCCACGCTTTCAGACCAAGCAGCCCTGATCGCTCTGTTTTCTTTGTTCAATTCTGGCACCTACCAGTCAATTGGATTTTTGCAGCCATTCTCCCTGGCTTTATCATCACTGTATTGTTTTTCTTCGATCATGAGGTCAGTAGTATCATTTGCACGATCGATCGCTACGGAACCAAAAAACCGGGCGGCTTTGCTTGGGATATCGTCTTGCTGGGTACGACGACAGCCCTCTGCGGTATACTGGGAATACCTCCGGCGAATGGTCTTCTACCTCAGGCACCGCTGCATTCAGAGAGTCTTCTACATATCGAAAAGGAAGAGATCACGGTTGTTGTTTCTGGTGAACAGAAAACCGAGGTCCGCGAGGTCAATAGGGTTTACGAACAAAGGTGGAGCGCCTTCCTGCATGCCGCAGCAATCTTGGTCTTCATAAGCCCCCCTTTCCAGCTTGTCTTGGGTCTCACACCCACAAGTGTACTTGCAGGACTATTCATGTTCATGGGCGAGCAGAGTCTTGCTGTCAAGTAAGTTACAAAGTGTATCATTGCGATGGCTGACTGATTTATACTTCAGTCCTATTCTCTACCGCTTTTTCTATCTCCTAACGCCATCGTCCGAGCTACCGAAATTGCCAGCAGTCGTCAAGAACTACTGGGGTATGCATATGTATACCATCGTACAGATCGTGGTGACCGTCATTATATTCATTGTGACATTAACAAGAGGAGCTCCTGCCTTCCCAATCATCATTATCGCTTTGGTACCCATTAGGCTACTGCTGATGAATCGGTTGTGGCATAGAGAAACACTGAGGTTCGTAGATGCATGGGCGTGTAGAGACGGAACTCCAGAAGACGATGAAGACCAGACTTCAGTGCTACAAGAGCAACTTCGAGCTGGGGACCCTGTACCGGGGCAAGATACCACAGAAAAGGTATGAAAGCCATGTCTGACTGGTACGAGAAGAAGACATGAGAGAAAGATATTGGACCTGGCTTCAAAACCCATCTCTCATATAATCTACTCACCCGCGGGGTTTGAGGCACTCCACCACATCAGCACCAGGCTTGTCGATACTCCAAAGACTAGAATTAACCCCTGGTGTTTGGTATGCTCCATCAATAGCGGTGTTATGCGGCTTCTGCTCTCGCCGGATCAATGACTATACAAGAGACATACCGACTGCCAACAACACTCATGACCCGCGAATCGATGCCCGTTGACGAACGCAGACTCGCCCATTCTTGCATCTTTCACCTCTAGTGCCTACTCGACTGTCAATATTGACAATCTAATTGCTACAAACCTGTCACCTTGAGAGCTTCCTTGATAGATCAATGAAAAATAAATGATACTGAGGTACCTCAGCGTCACGGTACTGGTCCACGACCTCATCCTACCAAGCGCCGGCATCGATATATCACAATTCCCACTACAACGCACGATCACACCATCAGACTCTCCAAAACCCTCAAGACTCATACCACCTACATCCCCAGCGTATCCCCATACCAACCAAGTACCGCTAGTACCTCAATCGTCGGTATCAGCAACATTCCAGCCCACAACCTCCAGCACCCCCACGACGTTTGAACCCCCCTCCGACAACTCAAACCGCGACGTATACTCAACTCCCGGAAAACAGGTCCCGAAATGTTCCACAAATCACGAGTAAATCATGATAGATACCATCCAAAAGCATCAATATGCTCGACGCCCATTTGGCGATACAGCTACAACACCTATCATGAGCGTGGATATCTTCATTGTCGCATATATATGTGCTGCAGCAATTGGTTTGAATTACTCGGAACCCTACGTTGAGATCAGGATGAGTGACTGGACTTTCTGTCGAGCTGCGGAGCTGCTGTGGTGGTTGGGTTTTGGATTTGTGATGTGGAAGTAGGGGTAAAGGAGAGGGCTATGGATGGAGTGGTGGGATTGGTACCTGGTACCGTATTGAAGTTTCTCGAGAGAGGTGGAGATGAGTGGGAAGGAGAGCGGGATTGAGTGGGTGAGTTATCTATTGGGATTGATGAATTGGGAATACGATACGTGGGGAAGATATGTGGGTCCTTTATTATTTGGGAGGTTGGATGGAATGATGATTGTTGTATGTGTGAGGACATGACGGGCCGCGATGTGAAGTGGGTTTATTGTATGGTGTCAAGTGTATGAATTATCGGTATGTAGTTCACTGAAGGGATGCGGTTGTGGGTGGTTTCAGGGCTTCTTGCTTGAACTTGGAGCTATCGGGTCATCACAGCTGACAGGATAATGCATAATGTCTATCACGACATCATGCCTCGATTCGTCCGATATCACCCATCATGTCCTCCAAACCCACCACCCAGAACCCCAAACATCCTACATCCTAAACACCCCAAACCTCCCCTTCTCCCTCCCCCCCGCACCCCCACCCCAACCCCCACTCCCCTCCTCACCCATCGCAGCCCTCAGACCCAACCCCAGCACGCGCCTCGTATGCGCCGGCGGTATCACACCATCGTCCCACAACCTCGCCGACGAAAACACCGCCCCGCTCTCCCGTTCGATCCGGTCTTTCAATTCCGGATCCACCGTCTTACCGACAGCTTCCATCACGGAGGAGAGCTGCTCCGCGCCCATGACGCCGATTTTGGCGTTCGGCCACATCCAGAGGAAACGGGGGGAGTAGGCGCGGCCGCTGGTGGCTTTGTTAGTATTGGGCTATGATAGGATCGAATCTGGTTTTGGGGGGAGGAGGGTTTTACCACATCCCGTAATTTCCAGCGCCAGCGCTCGCTCCTACTACGACGGTGAGTTTTGGCACGTCGGCGCAGGCGACTGCGGTGACGAGCTTGGCGCCGTTTTTCGCTATCCCTCCTTTTTCGGCGTCAGCGCCGACCATGAAGCCACTTATGTTCTGCAGGAAGACGAGAGGGATGTTCCGCTGGGTGCAAAGCTGGATGAAATGTGCGCCTTTGAGGGATGATTCGGAAAACAGGATGCCGTTGTTGGCGAGGATGCCGACTTGCTGGCCGTAGATGCGGGCGAAGCCTGTGATGAGCGTTGTGCCGTAATATTTTTTGAACTCGGCGAATTCGCTACCGTCTACGATTCGGGCTATGATTTCGTGGGCGGGGATCTGTTTGCGTAGGTTGATGCCTACGATGCCGGCGAGTTCTTCTGGGTCGTGCAAGGGCTCTTTGAACGGTGCTTGTTTCGTTTGCGGAGCAGGCCAGTTGAGGTTGCTGATGCATCTTCGAGCTAGGACTAGAGCGTGGGCATCGTCGACTGCGAGATAGTCTGTGACGCCCGAGATGGAACTGTGGAGTCTACCGCCTCCTAGATCCTCTGCCGAGACGATCTCTCCGGTTGCTGCTTTGACGAGTGGAGGACCGGCGAGGAAGATGGTGCCTTGGTTTTCGACGATGATGGATTCGTCTGACATTGCGGGAACGTAGGCACCGCCAGCTGTGCATGGGCCCATGACGACGGAGATTTGGGGGATGCCCATTGAGCTCACTGGAAGGGTTAGCACCTGTGACTTTCGATTTTGGTGTGGGACGCACACTTCGCGCTTGGTTGTAGAATATGCGGCCGAAGTGGTCTCGATCTGGAAAGACATCTGCTTGATGGGGAAGGTTTGCTCCTCCAGAGTCGACAAGATAGATGCATGGTAGCCCTGGAAGCCTCAGTAGGTACCTACCCAATACGCTGAGCGTTGTTGCCAGTACTTACGATTTTGTTCGGCTATCTCTTGAGCTCGTAGATGCTTCTTTACTGTGATTGGATAGTAGGTGCCTCCTTTGACCCTTCAAGACACATGAATACGGGCTCAATGTAGCAGTATGAGTTGACCTACGTGCTGTCATTGGCTACGATCATACATTGGATTCCTTGCACAATTCCCACACCTGTGATTATACCACCAGCTGGCACACTTTCGCCAGGGTACAGATCTTGTCCCGCGAGGGCCGAGAGTTCCAGGAACGCACTTCCAGCATCTGTTAGAGCGGTAACGCGGCTGACCAACAAGTATGTTAGCCTAAGCCGTTATAGGACCAGAACAATGCCGACCACCACATACTCTCGCGGTAGCATCTTCCCTTTGGCCAGATGCTTATCCCTAGCTTTCGCTGAACCTCCAGCCTCGATCTCCTGGTGTAGGTTCTGCATCCGTGCCATGACCTCACCCATCTGACGCGCATTCTCTTTGTACTCCTCTGACGCCTTGTCGATTTTCGAAGGTAAGGTTGAGAGGGCAGAGGCATGATGGCTGTAGGTATGGGTTGCGACTGATCGGGTCTGGGCCTGCAATTGACTTGCTGCTATTGCACGAAGCCATGTCTTGTGGAGACTACGACCAAGGCATAGTGAGCGGTTCATAGCTGCTGCATCATCAGATCAGCTCTCGATGGGCGTGTATCTCAGCCCATCACGCTCTCATTACAAGGGCAGAAGGGTCTTCCGTTACTTAAGTAAAGTAGGCTTTGTTTCTTTGCTGTAACCGCGTGTAGCCGCGTACAAGCGGCCATATCTTTGGATTGGTTTCTGCAATATTTAATTGATAAACGATGGTATAGGGTGCAGTAATGGCAAACTCTTGAGTGATCAAAGGCTCGGATGAGGGTTCTAGACAGAGGACCTTTACAGAAATGTCATGTTTAGTTGATGAGTTCATCGATCTTATCCAAACCGCTCAATTGGTCACGAATAGTGTACTGGAAATTGGCAGAATTGCTAGCATAAATGTATAAAGTATATGCCTTCCAAACATGTTGAGTCCATGGAAATGTGTACATCGTTCCCCTTGATGAATTGCTCGATCTAGTGTAGGTCTTTGAATTTCTCCAGACTCAGTGGCTACGAATGCACTCTACAGTACGCCACTCAGCCCCAAGTCCCATTGAAAGCCACTGGTCCGTAATCATCTCTCCCAATGTACGCACATTCGCTTCCAATTGTGGTTGGCATTGCCTTCCTTTTAAGCCCGGTTCTTCAAATCCTGGTCTCTTTTCCCAATGGTTCCAACCAGTCTCCTCTGCTTGCTGAGGGCATTTCTGCCCTTTTCACCCTCAAACTCGAATGCGGATCTAGCAGGGTCCGTGGATCGTGCCGTGGGATACTGCGAGAGATGTATGATGGGGACACGACCAGGAGCAATCAAAGGGCGTGGGAAGCGGGCTGCAATTTCTTCCTATGGAAAGTCAGGGCCGAAGTTCTTTCCTAACAAGCAATTTGTGTAACATGATCAGTTTCTGAAGGGCAAGGGCTACAAAGCATGTGGCAAGCCGCAACCTATCCAAGAGGAAGCCTTATGAGAAGTCTCGCTCTAGTCTCACGGCCGGCAATCGTCTTACCTCTGATGTACCTCTTGCTCGTAAAGCATTGATTGCTTCTAGCTTCTCTTCTGGCCACGCTATGGGAGAAGCGATAGCTCTAGCGATAAGGTGGGACAGTACTGCCAAGAGCTGGACAGCCGGTAGTATATGCATGATAGTCGAATGACGAAGGAAGGTAAGTACCTTTGCGATGATGGTGTTCGCAGAGCTGTATAAGCGGTAGGTGGTTGAAGAAGGAAAGAGGCATATGACCCAACAGCATATATCACAGGAGAGCTCAAAGAGTTGCTCGAAAATACAAGGATCCGGACCACTCACATTCCTTGCTGCACATGGTCTCGGCTGATCGGAGCAAGGCAGGTGCAAACCTCTCCGCTTGACGAGGATCAAGCCAATCAGCTGCCCCGGATCGCATTGACGCTCGACGGGGATAACCTTGGCTGCGGTTACCTATACAATGAATGGGCTGTATTCCCCTCCATATCTCCATTTCGGTAGCCCTTCGCAATTGTAATAGCCAATTCGAAGCCGCCCTAGAGCTCCATCAAGATAATGGATGGCAGTATGCTGTACTTTCTTTCGGTATAATGCCGACAAGGTTCAAAAGAGACACGCAGCACGTGGCTATCCCTTACACGGCTTGACCCATCCAAGGAATGTGTTTCTTGATGCTTACCCTTGCTCCAGTAATGCAGCCACAAGACCCAATTAGGATAGTCCACAGACTGTGGAGGAACATTATAGTTGAGACGTTGGTTCTGAAAGGGAAGAATGACGCTAACCCGCTGAGGCCTAGCGTAAAGATCACTGCTTTGAGTCAGCGTCGTTCCTTGGCAAGGACTCAATTGAGCAAGCCTGCCGATGTCAATTACGTTACTTACCATCTCGTCTCTGAGTATGTTTCTGTGGACTCAACATTGATCATGGCTTTCCCTTACGACTACTGCAATGACGCTGTTTGTTCCTCGGGGGATCTTTCCGTACCTCGACTCCCTGCCTCGATCATACTTTCTCGGACATCACCGTGCTGGTCTAAACAAAATGAAGACCATGCTTACATACATAGACCTGGTGATTGAATGCCGAGACTACCGCGTTCCTCTTACTTCCCGGAACCCTCTATTCGAAGAAAACCTGGCAGGGCGGGAAAGGTTGATTGTCTACACGAAGCAGGATTTGGGCAGCGAAGGGAAGCACGAAGATCGAAATGTATGTTCGTGGGAGCCATAAATGAACGTGATAGGGGATATCACTACTTATAAGGTTCTGCAGAGGGAGAGCGTCATAAGAGAACACCAGCGTCCCACTCCAGTACTCTTTTCAGATCACAAAGACCAAAGCTCAGTCCGCAAGGTTCTCAACTTTTCGCGCGATCATGCTACCAGGAAAGATTCTCTTACCGGCTCTAGGATGATGGTCGTTGGGATGCCGAACGTGGGCAAGTCATCGCTGCTGAATGCTCTCCGGCGAGTCGGCGTCCATAAGGGAAAGGTTGCCTTTACTGGTGCCCAACCTGGGGTCACTCGAAAGATAGGGACTACAGTGAAGATCGTCGAAGGCAGCGAAAAGAGTGAGGGAATATACCTCATGGACACCCCAGGGGTTTTCATACCGTACGTGCCTAACGCAGAGTCTATGCTGAAACTTGCACTTTGTGGAAGCGTGAAAGATACAATCATTGCTCCAACAACCCTGGCAGACTATCTTCTCTATCAGATGAATCTCTACGATCCAGTCATTTACGAAGAGTACGCAGCTCCTACGAACGATATCTCGGAGCTTTTGAGTGCTGTGGCACACAAGACTGGAAGGCTGCAGAAAGGAGGGATTCCTGACGAAGAAGCCGCAGCGCTCTGGGTGATCCAAAGATGGAGAAACGGCCACCTTGGACGGTTTGTGCTGGACGAAGTGACAGCAGCTGGTATGGAAACAGCACTAAGGGATAATGAGAATTTAGGAAGCAGTCTGAATCAAGCTCGCAGAGCAGACAAAGATGTGAGACGGCAGAGGTCGAAGCAGCAGTATCTAGATTCCGGCTGATGAACGGCGCTACTACTGCGTAATCCACCCCACTCGACCTAGTCTAACCTCCCTCCAATACTGCAGGCTTTTCCGATACTCCAAGGTCACGATTCACAATGGACGCAGGACCACAGACAGCTACTTTACCTTTTCCTCTCTAGTAATTCCGGGCCATCAGTTACCATCAAGTCTCCACAACCCCTATCGCCGCCAAATCTAGATAGTGATGCAAGCGTTCATTGCCAACGCTCTGCCCTTGATCATACCATTCACAGGACCTACCACATGCGCTGTATCCCACCACCAAAAGCTTTACAGCCTTAGGATGTTGCGAAGCTCCAATCAAAAACCTCCTACCCCTGCATAGGTCGCCAGCGGCCCGCTCCCGCCTCCGCGTCTATCTCTTGGCACATCTCTCGATCCCTCATTGCTATTGATATCTCCCCATCATTCAAATCAATGAACAGGGTGAAGGGTCTGAAGTTATTATCTGGTTCAACGAAGTACTCTCGATCATGGCAGGGATTGAGAAGTCTCAGCAGCAGCTCCCAGTTTGGCGCAGCGAATCAAGGTCAAGATGCCGTAACCGACGTCTCGAGAACGAGGAATATTGGGATCATTGCACATATCGATGCAGTACGTCCACCCTGCATATGACGATGATGCATCGTGCTGATTTTCTTACAGGGCAAGACGACGACCACAGAGCGTATGCTATATTACAGTGGTCACACTCGTCGAATTGGGAGTAAGTAATCTCGCTATCGTCGATCTTCTCATCTTCAAAATCAAACAATGATCGGCGAATAATCAGTATCTTTACTTGCAATTGGCCTCTTGACAATCAGCTCAACACCCTCTAGTCTAATCTTACGTTGTTCTTAGATGTGGATGAGGGATCTACAGTCACAGATTTTCTTCCTGCCGAGCGAGCAAGGGGCGTCACAATCCAATCAGCAGCAATATCCTTCCATTGGCCTCCGTTCCAGAACACACCTTCCGACCACATCTCCACAAGCGCAGCGAAGATAGTGCCTCACGTTATCAATCTCATAGACACACCAGGTCATGCAGACTTCACCTTCGAAGTCCTCCGCTCATTACGCATCTTAGATGGCGCCATCTGTATTCTTGACGGTGTTGCCGGGGTTGAAGCTCAGACGGAGAAGGTTTGGTATCAGGCTGCTAAGTATCACATTCCTAAAATCATATACATCAACAAGCTTGACCGAGATGGCGCCGCTTTTGGGGAGACGGTAAGGCAGATTGCTTCGAGGCTACACACTTGGCCTGTTGTATGTCAAATTCCGTGGTGGGATGGCGGAAGGGGACGATTCGTTGGTGTAGGAGACGCAATTGGCCTGAGAGCATTGAGATGGTTGGAAGGGGGCGATGGAAAAACCTTTGAGATCACTACTATCGACAAGTTGGCGTCATCGGAGGAGTACTTGGTGCATGAGGTCAAGAGGGCTCGTCGAGCACTCGTGGAAGTCCTCAGCGAAAACGACGACCTGATGGTGGAAAGCTATTTAGAGGCCGAGGAAGACCATCTGGCAATCCCAGAGGAAGCAGTCATTGCAAGTCTGAGGAGATGTGCTCTCAACCCCGCATCAAACATTGTTCCTGTTTATGCGGGCGCAAGTTTCCAGAATATAGGCGTTCAGCCTCTCCTCGACGCTGTTGTTCAGCTCTTACCGAGCCCCGCAGAAAGTCCAGATCCAGAGATCAATCTTGGTGGTACAGAAGGCACGATGTCAAGCTTGATCAGCGGAAGTATGCTATCCAGCGAAAAGGGTCTGAAGTCAAAACCATCAATGGCCAAGTTCAAGAAACCAAGTACGGCCCTAATTCAGAACCTGGAAGCTTGTGGTCTAGCCTTCAAGGTGGTTCATGATCCTCGTCGTGGCACGCTTGTGTACGTTCGTGTCTACCATGGCCGTATCGTACGCCAGTCTATATTGTTCAATACCAACCTGCAAATATCTGAGAGAGCGCCTCAATTACTCAAGATGTACGCATCTGAGTCCGTTCAGGTCGACGCGATACCAGCAGGCCAGATTGGTGTCGTAGTTGGCCTCAAGCACGTCAGAACAGGCGATACGCTGATCGCTTATAGTGGCGCAAGTTCCAAGTCTGGACCTCCTGCACCAGTGAATACGCTACAGCTCCGGCCAATAGAAGTTCCACCAGCTGTCTTCTTCTCGAGCGTTGAACCTCACAGCCTAGGTGAAGAGAGGTCTGTCAAAGCCGCATTGGACCTGCTGATCAGAGAAGATCCAAGTTTGCAAGTCTCTGAAGATGAAGAATCGGGACAAACACTACTAAGCGGCATGGGGGAATTCCATCTTGAGATCGCACAAGACCGCCTCGTCAACGAGCTTAAAGCTAAAGCTTCGATGGGTCAAATCGAGATTGCGTACCGAGAAGCGATTCTCCACCCCTCGCAGCCGAATATCTATGCCTTCGATCGCGAACAGGGGGGAAAGCAAGGTCGAGCCTCGTGCATGGCCACCGTCTCACCATTATCAGAGACCTCGGACATAGCAGCCAGCGACGATGAATTCACATATACAACCTGCCAAGACGGCAACAAAATCACCATAACTCTCCTTTCATCTCCCGACCCATCCACAGATCTCCCAACCTGGACCGGAGAATTGCCATCCCACCTTTCCATCCCCTCAGTCCATTACGCCCTCAAAAACGGTGCTCTAGCGGCTTTAGGTCGCGGTATCAATTACACATTCCCTATGCATAGCACCTACGTGCAATTGACTCTCGACCCGCGTCAACACATCTTCGGCACCGAGACCACACCCGCTGCGCTCTCTTCTGCTGCGCGACTGGCTACGAAAGCGGCGCTGAAAGCCACAGCGCTGGAGCATGGCTCTGCACTGCTAGAGCTGGTAATGAACGTGACCGTCACCACCGACGAAGCCAGCCTGGGTGCCGTGGTAAACGACATCTCCAGCTCGCGAGGCGGACAGATCCTCTCGCTAGACGACAGCGGCGTAACATCCGGCATTGCCGTGAACTCCACCGACCAAAGTTTGCCGAGGATCGACATCGGCAAGGTCTATGCGCCGCCCGACCCCTTTGGCACTTCTTCGTCGTCGGAAACTCAGGATCAGGGCATTGCGGTTGATGGGAGCAGGCAGCGCAATGTCACGGCTCGGGTGCCGTTGAAGGAGATGGTGGGGTATTTGAAGCATTTGAGGAGCTTGACGGGGGGGAGGGGCACTTTTGTTATGAGTGCTGATCGGTTTGAAAGGGTGGTGGGGCAGAGGGAGAAGGTGCTGCGGAAGGAGTTGAAAGGTTTTTGATTATGCGTCTGCTGATGTTGCAGCAATGATGGGTGGCCCGTGAGACAAGCACGAATCTGTCGATGTGCTTGTATGTATGCAATATTCTTCCTGTGATGGGAGATTCCCAACATTTGTGGGGTGTTACCTTAAGGTAGAATCACGCTCGCTCTCAAGTCATCACGTCACCGATCCCGTCACTTTGAGTACGCGTGTCCATCAGCTAGCTGGCTTCCCCAACCTCCAAGTGCAAATCACGCCTTCATCAGACACTCACGCTTCCAATACCTCAAAACCACCCCTGTACCATCCAATCCAACCACCTTACCACTCCCCCCACCCCCCCTCCTCCTTCTTCCCCTCCCCCTTCCTCATCGCCGACGTCCCTATCGCCGACGAACCCCCCACATCCCCACCAAACGAATCCCAAAAATCCTTTTTCTCCGGCTGTACCGTACCCCTCGCCCTCCCACCCACACCCGCACCCGCACCCACACCACCTCCCTCACCAGCATTCTCCACAAAACTGTTGAATTTCTCCGCCGCGCCTTTGGTGCCCGTTTGGATGGTCTTGGCGGCTTGCGCGGCTGTGAGGCGGGCTTGGGTTGCTAGGTCTGCTTCTGCGATCTGGATGGATGGGTGGGATGTGTATTAGCACATGCCACTCCGTACGAAGGGTAGGATAGATTAGAAGAAAGGAAAGAAGGAACAATACCTTCTGAGCGGTCGGCTGTATATAGCCCTCATTCAGCGTCTTCGCCCCCTTCCCCACCGCCCCCGCAAACCCCCAAAACCCCTTTGTCAGCGCCCCCACCGGATCCGCCTGGAAGGCCTCCACCCCTCCTCCTCCTCCCCCACCAGCGCCTGGCGGAGAAGCCACCGGCTCGCTCCCGAACCCAGCATACTTCCCCCCCAAACTCGGCGCCACACCCTCAGGCCTTTCCCCATTCTCACCCCCCTTTCTCGCAAAAAAGTCCTCATTGATCTCTTTTCGACTCCTCCCCCCTCCCCCCTCCATCGACCCTCCCTTGCGTACATCTATCGTAGCAGCCTCCTCCCCCCTCCGCACCACCCCACAAAACTCCCTCCCATCAACCAAACACCCCAACCGCTCCTTCCACTCCTCCCCAAACCCCCCCCCCAAACAAACCCCCCACACCCCCCCCCCCCCCCCCCACCCCCCCCAACCCCCCCCCCCCCCCCCCCCCCCCCCCCCCCCCCCCACCACAAAACA
>JAABUR0100003572.1_pt1 | contig 21713 bp, 20 predicted proteins | sample 5560091 | NCBI WGS metagenome assembly JAABUR01 (sample SAMN10711879, study PRJNA513375) | rock metagenome | isolation source: Antarctica rocks | place: Antarctica: Victoria Land, University Valley sud
TGTCCTCGAGGATGTACTTCGCCGCATCTATGTAGAGCGAGACGACCTCTCGTCGCTGCGAGATGGCGATCACGAGGGCGTCGGTCTGCTTTGCCACCCGCTCGGCGGTGCGATGGCGGGTTCCCGTTTCCTGCGAGAGGATCGTCGGATCCGGCGTGAGCTGGATGTTCGCCCACCCGATCTTGGTGGCGTTGGCGTTCAGCGCGATCGCCCCGTCCATCTTCGCGATCTGGTAGAGGAAGGCCGGGGAGTAGTCGATGTCGAGCTTGATCCCACCCGAGACGAGCTGGGCGAGGTCGTCCCACTCGCCGACGACGATCAGGGCGCCGGTCCGGGCGTGGACGATGTTGTCGATGCCCTCGCGCAGCGCGGTGCCGGGGGCGACCATCTCGAGCGCCTTGACCAGCCGGGGTTCCTGTCTCGAGTCCAGCTCTTCCCCGGTCGACGGCGTCATCCAAGAGGCATTGTACCGGGTGTTTAAGGGGGATTCCGGCCGCCCCCGGCGCTCTTGACCGACGGCGCGCGAGCGCGTTGACCCGTAGGCGCTCAGGCCGCGCGCGCCGCTCGGCGGCCTTCCTCTCCGAACGCCGCCCGCAGAGCCGCGCGCAGGGAGCCGACCCCCGGGCTTCCTTCGCCCACCCCCGCGGGAGCGATCACCTCGGTGAGCCCGAACTTCGCGGCCTCGGCGCGTCGGCGCTCGGGGTGGCCCACCGAGCGCAGCTCGCCGGTCAGCCCGAGCTCGCCGAAGCAGGCTAAGGGCGCCCGGACGCCGGGCCCCGCCGCCACCCCCCGGGCCGCCGAGGCGACCGCCAGCGCCACCGCCAAATCGACCCCCGGCTCATCGACGCGCACGCCTCCGACGACGTTGAGAAAGACGTCGGCGGCCCCCAGCCCGACTCCCCCGTGGCGCGCGAGCACGGCGAGCACGAGCGCGAGGCGGTTGCGGTCGATGCCACTCGCCAGCCGGCGCGGCGGAACGAGCTCTGAGGGCGAGACGAGCGCCTGGACCTCGACGAGCAGCGGCCGCGAGCCCTCCATCGCGCAGAGCACGACGCTCCCCGGCTGGCCCGTGGCCTCACCCACGAAGCGCGCCGAGGCGTCGAGGACCTCGACCAGCCCGCCCTGGCTCATCTCGAAGACGCCTGCCTCGCTCGTCGAGCCGAAGCGGTTCTTGAGCGCGCGCACGGTCCGGTAGGTCCGCTCGCGCTCGCCTTCGAAGTGCAGGACGCAGTCGACGAGGTGCTCCAGCGCACGTGGGCCGGCGAGCGCGCCGTCCTTGGTGACGTGGCCCACGAGGAGCACGGCGATCCCCCGCGCCTTGGCGATTCGCGCGAGCGCGCCGGCCACTTCGCGGACCTGCCCGACCGAACCGGCGCCGCCCGTCAGCTCGGCCGCGTGCAGCGTCTGGACGGAGTCGATCACGCACACCTCGGGGCGCTCGCGCTCGAGCGTCGCGAGCACCGCCCCGAGGTCGGTCTCGGCGATCACCGGGATCTCGAGCGCGGCGCCGGGAAGGCGCTCGGCCCGGAGCTTGATCTGCGCCGCGGACTCCTCCGCGCTCACGTACAGAGCGCGAGCACCGGAGCCGACGATGTTCGCCAGCGCCATCGTGGTCAGCGTCGACTTGCCGATCCCGGGTGGCCCGCCGATGAGCACGAGGGATCCGGGCACGATGCCTCCGCCCAGGACGCGATCGAGCTCGCCGATGCCGGTGCTCACCCGATGAAGCCGGTCGGCCGCGACCTGCCTCAGGGGTTGCGGCTGGATCGCCCGGCCGGCCCGCACGCCTCCCGAGCGGTCGGCGCCCGCCCCCACACCGCCGGGGGCGCGGCGTGCCTCTTCGACGAAGGTGTTCCACTCGCCGCAGCCGGGGCACTGGCCGAGCCAGCGAGGCGACTCGTGACCGCAACCGGCGCAGACGTGGATCGAGGTGGCTCGGGCCATGGCTCTGCCGAACATACGGGCCGCACCCGACGGCTTCCCGCGCGTCGGCCCGCCCGCGGGCCGTTCCGGCACGAACCGCGACGAAGTTGTGACTCCTCCGCTACAGCGCGTCGAGGGCGCGAGCGGTGTCGGCGAGCAAATCCTCGGTCGACTCGCAGCCCGCGCTCAAGCGGATGAAGCCCTCGGGCACCGCGTCGGTGCCCCAGCGCGCACGCCGCTCGGCGGTGGTGTGAACGCCGCCGAAGCTCGTCGCCTCGGCGATGAGCTCGCTGGCGCCGAGGAACCGCTCGGCGGCCGCCGCGTCGGGCAGCTCGAAGCCGAGGACCGTGCCAAAGCGCTCCAGGCACCAGGCGGCGAGCGCGTGGCCGGGGTCTCCCGGGAGCCCCGGGTAGCGCACCGCGCCGACCTCCGCCCGCGCGGCCAGGAGCTCGGCCAGCGCGAGGGCGTTCGCGCACCCGCGCTCTAGGCGCAGCTCGAGCGTGGCCAGGGAGCGATGGGCCAGCCAGGCCTCGAAGGGGCCGGGAGCCGCTCCGGTCAGCGTGCGCCAGTCGCGCAACGCCTTCGCTCGCTCGCCGTCGCGCACGGCGACGTAGCCGAGAAGGAGATCGCTGTGGCCGGTCAGGTGCTTCGACGCACTCGAGACCGACAGCTCGGCGCCCAGCTCGAGCGGGCGCTGGGCCAGCGGCGTGGCGAGGGTGTTATCCACGGCGAGGAGGACGCCCTCGGCCCGTGCCTCCGTGGCGAGCGCCGCGACGTCCATGATCTCGAGCCCCGGGTTGGAGGGGCACTCGATCCACGCCAGCCGCGCGCCGGGGAGCGCCGCGCGCAGCCCGGCCTCGTCGCCGCTCGCGTAGAGCCGTGCCTCCACTCCGCGCTCGGTCAGGTGACCCGTGGCGAGGGTGCGGACCGTCGGGTAGCAGTCGGAGGGGATCACCACCGCGTCGCCCGGCCTGAGCGCGGAGAGGAGGACCGCGCTCGCCGCCGCCATCCCGGACGCGAAGAGCACCGCCTCGCCCCCTTCGAGCTCGCCGAGCGCCGCCTCGTAGAGGGTCCAACTCGGGTTGCCGTAGCGGCCGTAGACGTAGTCGGCTCCGGCGGGATCCCCGCGCAGGTGGTACGGGGCGGCGAAGGTCGGACCGGGCAGCAGCGGCTCGCCGTTGCGGGCCTCGGGCAGACCGGCCCGCACCACCCGAGTGCCCGCGCGCCGCTCAGCCGTCAAGAGCGCGCTCGCAGGCGTCGAACCCGGCGTCGCGGTGGGCGGCGTCGCAGAAGGGCTTGGTGTGCGACTGCCCGCAGCGGCACAGCACGATCGAGTCGCCCGGAGGCAGCTCGAACGCATCGCCGCGCGCGTCGAGCAGCCGCACCGGCCCCGTGACCTTGTACGGGCCGCCGTCGCGCACCTTGATCTCCACGAGCGCTGCGCTGTCCCCCGGGTTCGCGGGGTGCATCGTCCTCAGCCCGTGACCGGCGCGGCGTCGGGCGGCACGGGAGCCTTGCGCCCCTGATCGATCGTGACCTTGGAGGCGAACGCGCCCGCCCCGAGCTGAGCAAGCGCCCAGGGCATGCCCGAGGTCTCGAGCGAGAGCGCGTGGTCGAGCGACCACGGGCCCGGACCGGCGTCGGCGAGGGCGAACAGCGCGGCGAGCAGAACGAGGTTGTACTCATAGCCGCCGTCGGAGGCCCACGGACCGTTGGCCGCGTGGACGGTGCGGATCGCGGTGATCATCGTCGCCGACAGGGCCGTGGCGGCCAACGGGGTGAAGAGCCCGGCGGCGAGCAGCGCGCCCCCGACGGTCTCCGAGGTGCCGGCCGCCAGCGCGTTGCGCTTGCCCGGACGCAGGCCGAGCGACTCGAAGAACTGGCCGGTGCCGTCGGGTCCGTGGCCGCCGAAGGATCCGAAGAGCTTCTGTGCGCCGTGGCCGGCGAACAACAGGCCGACGACGAGGCGGATGACGAGGCGCCCGAGCTTCATGGCTGGCTCCCTTGATCGAGAAAGGATGGAGGAGCGCCCGAGCCTAGCGCAACAGTCGTTGCGCGTGCAATCACCCTTCGTGCGCCCGGCACCCACGAGCGCTTCGCGGCCGCGGAAGGCTCATACTGCAATGCGGCGCAGCGCCCGGAGATGCCGCGCCGCGACCAAGGGAGGAGGAGCCGAACGATGCGACAGCTCACCAGTCTCGACGCTCAGTTCCTGGCGCTGGAGACCGCTCGCCAGAGCGGACACGTCGCGGGGGTGGCGATCCTCGACCCCTCGACCGCGCCGGGCGGAGCGCTCGCCTCGTCCGACGTCGAGGCGCTGATCGCCGAGCGCCTGCCGCTGCTCCCGCCCCTGCGCTGGCGCCTCGCCGAGGTGCCCTTCGGCCTCGACTACCCCTACTGGGCCGACGATCCCGACTTCGACCTGCACTTCCACGTCCGCGAGCTCGCGCTCCCCACGCCCGGGAGCGACGCGCAGCTCGCCGAGCAGGTGGCGCGGATCGTCTCGCGACCCCTCGACCGCACGCGTCCGCTGTGGGAGCTCTACCTGATCCACGGCCTCGCGTCGGGCAACGTGGCGATGTTGACCAAGATCCATCACGCCCTGATCGACGGCATGTCGGGAGCGGAGATCATGGGGTTGCTGCTCGATCTGAGCCCGGAGGGTCGCGAGGCGCCGCCCGCCGACACCTCCTCGGCGGCGCCCGATAAGCCGCCCGGCGACCTCGAGATGCTCGCCCGCGGGCTGCTCGGCGTGCCGAGGTACCCGTTGCGAGTGCTCCGAGCGCTCCCCTCGACCGTGCCGAACGTCGAGGAGGTGCCGGCCATCTTCGGCGCCATCCCGGGGGCGACGACGGTCGGACGGATCGCCGGGCGCGTGCAGCAGGTGGTGAGCCGCAACGGCCCCGGGCCCGAGCACATGAAGCACGTCGCCCCGCGCACGTCGTTCAACGGGCGGGTCTCCGCCCACCGGCGCTTCGCCTTCGGCCAGCTCCCGCTCGAAGCCGTCAAGACGATCAAGAACGAGTACGACTGCACCGTCAACGACGTCGTCGTCTCGATCTGCGCGGGGATGATCCGACGCTGGCTGATCGAGCACGGCGAGCTGCCCGAGGAGCCGCTCGTCGCCCAGGTTCCGGTCTCCGTGCGCACGGGCGAGCAGGTCGGCACCTTCGGCAACCGCATCATGCTCATGAGCGCGCCGCTCTTCACCGACGAGCCCAACCCGGTCCGGCGGCTGCACCTGACCCACGAGGCGCTGCGCGAGATGAAGGACCGCCACCGCGCGCTGCCCGCCGAGCTCCTCCAGGACGCCAACCACTTCATCCCCCCGGCGGTCTTCTCCCGCGCCGCGCGCCTCACGCTCGCGCTCTCGACCGGCCTGGCCCGACCGACGTGGAACCTGGTGATCTCGAACGTCCCCGGCCCGCAGGTCCCGCTCTACCTGGCGGGCGCGCGGCTCGAGGCCAACTACCCCGTGTCGGTGATCACCGACGGGATGGGCCTGAACATCACCGTCATGAGCTACTGCGGCCATCTCGACTTCGGGATCGTCGGCGACCGCGAGCAGGTTCCCGACCTGTGGTGCACGATCGAATGGCTCGAGGACGCGCTGGACGAGCTGCGCCCGCCCAAGAAGAAGCAGGGACGGGCCGCCGCGCCGGCGAAGCGACGACCCGCACCCAAGCGCGCCCGCACCGCGCAGGCGTGAGCGAGCCGGGGAGCGAGCCGCCCTCGGGCTGGGCCTATTGCCGCGCGGATCGCGTGCGCTTCGCCGACCTCGACCCGCGGGGGCATCTCAACAACGTCGCCTTCCTGCAGTTCTTCGAGGCCGCGCGGATCGCCTACCTGGCCTCGATCAATCCCGAGAACGACGCGAGCGAGCCGACGAGCGGCGACCTGATCCTCGCCGAGCAGACGATCACCTACCGCTCGCCCTCGGCCCTCGAGGACGAGATCCGCACGAGCGTGCGTCCCGAGGACGTCAAGCGCTCGAGCTTTCGCCTCGCCTTCGCCATGCACAACCTCGAGCAGGACCGCCTGACCGCCGAGGGCCACGGGATCTACGTCGGCTACGACTACCAGGCGGCGCGGGCGTGTCCGCTGCCCGACGGGCTCGCGCGGGCCCTGCGCGAAGCCGAGCCCGAGCCAGCACCGCCAGAGGACTAACCCGTGAAGCGGGGACGCCCCCGGGGTCGGCGCGCCCGTCCGCCGATCCCGGCGCGCGCGCAGCGCGCGCCACCGCGCGCGAGCGTGCCTGTGAGCGGTAGGTCGCGCGAGGAGCTCCCGACCGTGACGCGGTAGCACCCGGGCGCCACTCGCCAGCCGTGGCGCGCGACGCTCCAGTAGGAGAAGGAGCGATCGTTCAACCGGAAGACGACGCGCCTGCTCTGCCCGGGCGCGAGGGCGAGCTTGGTGAAGGCCTTGAGCTGCCTCGGCGGCTGGCGCACCCCGGGGCTAGGCGGGGGCAGCGCCAGGTAGAGCTCGGGCACCGCCACCCCGGGCCGCGCCCCGGTGTTGGTCACCTCCGCGCTGATGCTCGGTGGCGCGCCGCTCCCGTGCCGCGCCGGGCTGATGTGCAGCCCGCGATAGCGAAAGGCGGTGTAGGAGAGGCCGAAGCCGAACGGGAACGCCGGCGCGAGCCGGTGCGCGTCATACCAGCGGTAGCCGACGAAGACTCCCTCCTTGTAGGTCTCGCTCTCCCCGACGCCGGGATACTTCTGCGGATCGCCGGCGGTGGGGATGTCGGCCTCGCGTTGGGGGAACGTCACGGGGAGCCGTCCTCCCGGGTCAGCGTCGCCGAAGAGCACGCGCGCGAGCGCCGCTCCTCCCCGCTGCCCCGGGTACCACGCCTCGACGAGCGCGCGCACGCGGTGGCGCCACGGGGTGAGATCGGGGCCACCGCTCTGCAGGACGACGATCGTGTTGCGGTTGGCGGCCGCGATCTTCTCGATCAGCCCGTCCTGATCTCCCTGGAACGTCGGGCACTCGAGCGAGAGGCACCGGCGGTCCACGCCCTCGGTGAAGTAGTCGCCGGCGAAGACGATCGCCACGTCGGCGCCGCGGGCGAGGCGGGCCGCGCGCTCGGGATCGGCGCCGTCGTCGTAGCCCACGCGAGCGCCGGGACCCGCGCGGCGGACGATCGCCTGAAGCGGCGAGGAGAACGAGAAGGGCTTCACGTTGCCCGATCCCCCGCCGGTGACGAACGTTGTCGCGCCCTTGCCGATCACCGCGATGGAGCGCTCCCGCCGAGTGCTCAGCGGCAGCGCACCGCGGTTCTTCAGCAGGGTGATCGCCGACTCCTCGATCCTCTGCGCGCTCCGGGCGTGCGCGGCTTGGTCGATCTGGCGGTCGTCGTTGACGAACGCCGCGCGATCGAAGAAGCGAAAGGCGAACAGCGTGCGGAGCATCCGGCGCACGTGCTCGTCGATCGTGGCGCGGCTCACGCGGCCGGAGGCGAGCGCCGCCCGCACCGCGAGGGGACCGTAGGTCACCCCCGGAAACGGCTCGAAGTCGAGGCCGCCGTTCAGGGAGGCAAGCGTGTCGTGCGCGGCGCCGTAGTCGGCGAGCAGGTACCCGGAGAACCCCCACTCGCGCTTGAGGATGTCGCGCAGCAGGTGAGCGTTCTCGCACGCGTAGGGCCCGTTGAGCCGGTTGTAGGAGCACATGACGCTGCCGACGTGCGCCTCGCGCACGGCGGCCTCGAACTGGGGCAGGTAGACCTCGTGCAGCGTGCGCTCGTCGACGTTCGCGTTGACGAGCAGGCGGTTGCCCTCGACGGGCGGGGGACCGAGCGGCTGCCCCGGGGCGCTCCGGTCGGCCGCGGCGCCGGCGTCGCCCTCCTGGTTGTTGGCGGCGAAGTGCTTCACGTTGGCGATGACGCCCTGGGACTGAGCGCCCCTGATCCAGCCCACGGCCATCCGCGAGACGAGCCACGGATCCTCGCCGTAAGCCTCGTAGGTGCGCCCGCCGAGCGGCGTGCGCATGATGTTCACCGTGGGGCCGAAGACCACGTCGTTGCCCTTGTCGGCGGCCTCGCCGCCCACCACCGCGCCGTGCGCGCGGGCGAGCTCCGGATCCCAGGTGGCGGCCAGGGCGAGGGGCACGGGCAGCGCCGTGGCCGGACCCTGCCGGGGTCCCACCGGCCCGTCGGTGTAGTTGACGCTCGGCAGACCCACGCGCGGCACACCGGCGCCCACCCCGGTGTGGTCGTTCGGATCGATGCCGAGGACCCCGGTCAGGTCGTCTCCGCCGAGCAGCGAGATCCGCTCGTCCTCGGTCAGGGCGCCGAGGAGAAGACCGGCACGCTTCTCGGGCGAGAGCGAGGTGTCACACCAGGGGCGCCGGGCGGTCTCGCCGCAGCGCCCCGCCGCCCGAGCGGCGGGCGCTCCAGTCCACCCCATCGCCAGTACGACCGCCCCGGCCAAGCCGAGCGCCAGCCTTCTCGCCCGGCTCCAGAGGGCTACTCGGTGGCTGCTCATACCGACTGGAGCCTACGCCGCGGCGGGCTCACCGCGGCCCGCGAATCGCGGCGATCCAGTCGTCGCGCTTGCCGCAGACGATGCGGTATTCCTCACCGCCGGTGGTCTGCACCGCGATCGAGTTGGGCGCCAGGGGGATCGCGCCGAGGAACTTGGTCCACACCTTCCGCGCATCGGCCACGTCGGCCAGCGCGATCTCCGTGGCGCCCCGCTGGACGTTCACGGCGTGCGACTCGAAGATCAGGCGCTGGTCGGTCAGGTAGAGGCGGCCCCCGACGGTCTCCGCGCCTCGCTGGAGGTTCGCGCGCGAGTCCCTGACGACCGCCTCCCCCGGGTGAAGATCGGTCTTCAGGGCCATGCCGGCATGGTACGCCTGCCTGGTCTCAGTGCGCGAGGATCGGCTCGCCGATCGGCGCCGTCGGCAGCTGCTCCCGGGGACGCAGGAGGAGCGCGCACACGAGCGCGCCGAGCGCGAAGATCGCCGCCGACCAGTAGAACGCGGTGGTGTAGCCGTGGACCGAGGCGCGGGCCACGAGCTCGCGCGTGGGGCGGCCGGCCCCGAGCATGTGGTTCGTCGCGGTGATCGCGAGCGTGGAGAGCAGCGCGGTGCCGATCGAGCCGCCGACCTGCTGGCTCGTGTTGACCATCGCGGAGGCGACGCCCGCATCCCGCGGGTCGACCCCGAGCGTGGCGGTGGCGATCGCGGGGGCGAAGATGAGGCCGAAGCCGAGCCCCATGAGGAGAAGGGCCGGCAGGACGTGTCCGACGTAGGTTGAGTGCGGCGCCAGCCCGGTCAGGTAGACCATGCCCGCGGCCCCGAGCAGCATCCCGCTCGGCACGAGCGGGCGCGCGCCCGTCCGCGCGAGCAGCTTGAAGTTGGCGGTGGTCGAGCTGAGGACGATCCCGGCGACCATGGGCAGGAAGGCGAGGCCCGCCATTATCGGGGAGTAGCCCAGGTTCTGCTGAAGGTAGTAGGTGAGAAAGAGAAAGACCGCGAAGATCGCGATCGCCGACATCGCCACGGCGAGGTAGGAGCCGCCGCGGTCGCGGTGGAGCACGACGCGGAGCGGCAGCAGGGGATGCGAGACGCGTCGCTCGATCACGACGAACAGGGTCAGGAACACGGCGGCGAGGACGAGCATGAGCAGGGTGAGGCCGTCCGTCCACCCCGAGGTCTCGGCGTTCGAGAAGCCGTAGACGAGCGCGAAGAGCCCCGCCGACGCCGAGAGCGTCCCCGGGATGTCCAAGCGCGGGCGCTCGGCGGCGCTCCGGTTGTGCAGCAGCACGAGCGCTCCCGCGACCGCCGCCCCGGCGAACAGCAGGTTCACGTAGAGGCACCACCGCCACGACAGGTACTCCGTGAGCACGCCTCCGAGCAGCAGACCGACGGCGGCGCCGCTGCCCGCCAGCGCGCCGAAGACCCCGAACGCCTTACCGCGCTCGGAGGGCTCGGTGAACGTCGTGGTGAGCAGGGAGAGCGAGGCCGGTGCGAGGATCGCGCCGAAGACGCCCTGCGCCGCGCGGGCGCTCACGAGCATGCCGAAGGACTGAGCAGCCCCGCCCACGGCCGAGGCGACGGCGAATCCGATCAACCCACCGACGAAGGCCCACTTGCGCCCGAAGAGGTCCGAGATGCGACCGCCGAGCAGGAGCAGCGAGCCGAAGGCCAGCGCGTAGCTCGTGATGATCCACTGGCGGTTGTCGTTGGTGAACCCGAGCGCCTTCTGGGCCGAGGGAAGGGCGATGTTGACGATCGTCGCGTCGAGCACGACCATGAGCTGGGCGATGCCGAGGACGGCGAGGATGAGCCAGCGGCGCTCGTAGTGGGGGTTGTCCATGGTGCTGACGCTCCTAAGCGGAGATGGTTTCTCAAGTTAGGAGGGCACCGTAGCAGATGCGGAGAACATCTCTCCGTTTCCCGCTAGACTCGTTTCATGTCGGCCACGCCGCGCCCCCTGCGGGCTGACGCCGAACGCAATCGCCGGCTGCTGCTCGACGCCGCCCGGGAGCTGTTCGCGCAGCGCGGGCTGCAGGTGACGCTCGACGACGTCGCCCACCATGCGGGCCTCGGCGTGGGCACCGCCTACCGCCGGTTCGGAACTCGGGAGACGCTCATCGACGCGCTCTTCGACGAACGCGTGCGCGACATCGTCTCGCTCGCCGAGCACGCTCTCGAGGTCGAGGACGCCTGGGAGGGGCTGGTCGGCTTCCTCGAGCGGACGCTCGCGCTCCAGGCCGCCGACCGCGGCCTCAAGGAGCTGCTGCTCGGCACGAGCGAGGGTCGCGAGCACATCGCTTCGATCCGAGAGCAGATGCGCCCGCTCGCGACCGAGCTGGTGCGCCGCGCGCAGGAGGCGGGGCACCTGCGGGCGGACTTCACGCCGCAGGACATGCCCCTGTTGCAGATCATGCTCGGTGCGCTGATCGACGCGTCTCAGTCCGTCGAGCCGAACCTCTGGCGGCGCTACCTCGCGCTGCTCCTGGACGGCATGCGAGCGCACGGGCGCCCCGCCTCGGAGCTCGAGGTCGCGCCCGTCGACTGGAGCGAGCTCGACCGCGTGCTCTCCTGCTGGCGCCCACCGCAGCGACGCCCCGCCTGATTGCCCTACCCGGCTCCCCTCGCCGCCGCGGCTTCGCGGGTCGGGTGCTCGCCTCGCGCGACGAGCGGCAGCGTCGTCCCGTGGAGCGCGAGCGCCGCCAGGCTCGCGGCGAGGAAGCCGAGCGGGAGCCCCCACGAGGCCAGGGTGAGCGCGGCGACGAGGCAGAAGCCGGCGAAGCCGACCAATCCGGTGATCATGCCGCGCAGCAGCGCGGCGGCGGCCCGGCCGCCATCGCCGAGGTGGGTGAACGCCGCGAGCAGCGAGGCGAGCACGGGGAACGCCGCGAGCATCCCGCCGACGTGCGGCCCGAGCACGCCGCCCAGCGCGCTGAGGAGGAGGACGAGCGCGGCGGTGGCGAGGACGCGCATGAGGAGCAGCCCGCTCCCGCCGCCCGGGGCGGGCACGGTGCTCGAGGGGTCGAGCTCGCGCGCGAGCGCCCCGCCGAGCCCCAGCGCGATGACGACGGCCGCCCCGGCGACGGCGACGGACGGGTCCCAGCGGGCGGTGGCGGCGGTGAGGGAGAAGAAGGCGACCCAGCCGGCGAAGAGGGACGTCACGACCCCTCGCCCCGGCGCGAGGCGGACGTAGACCACGATGAACGCGACGAGGGAGACCATCCCGAGCAGCGTCCCCGCCGCCGCGCGCTGCGCAAAGGCCGCCCCGTGCTCGAGCGCGAAGATGAGGAGCACGGGACCGGCGATGAACGGCAGCGCCGAGACCCATCCTCCCAGCGCCGGTCCGAACCGCCGGGCGACTAGCGTCGCCGCGGCGATGAGCGCCGGGGCGAGGAGAAGCTTGAGGACGAGGAGGTTCAACCCGCCTGGGCGGACGGGCGGACGAGCACCTCGTTTACGCTCACGTTCTCGGGCTGGCCGATCGCATAGAGGACGGCGCGGGCGATGTCGTCGGACTCGAGGGGCGTCACGCCCGCGAAGCGCTTCTGCATCTGCGCGAGGACCTCCTCGCGGTTGTGTCCGGCGAGCTCGGTGGCCACGGCGCCCGGCTCGACGAGCGTGACGCGGATGCCGGCGCCCGCGGTCTCCTGGCGCAGCGACTCGGAGAACGCGCCCACGCCGAACTTCGTCAGGTTGTAGACGCCAGAGCCGGCGCGCGCGACGCGGCCGGCGACCGAGGAGACGTTGACGATGTGCCCCGAGCCCTGCGCGCGCATGATCGGCAGGGCGGCGTGCGTTCCGTAGAGGACGCCGAAGAGGTTGACGTGGATCATGCGCCGCCACTCCTCGGTGGGCGCACCCTCGATCGGACCGAGAAGCATCACGCCGGCGTTGTTGACGAGCACGTCGAGGCGTCCGAGCTCGGCGTGGGTCTGCTCGACGAAGCGCCGGGCCTGCTCCTCCTCCCCCATGTCGGTCTCGATGGCGAGCGCGCGGCCTCCCTCGCCCGTGATGCGCTCGGCGAGGGCCTCGATGCGCTCGGCGCGCCGCGCGGCGAGCGCCACCGCCGCGCCTGCGCGCGCACACTCGAGCGCGGTGGCCTCCCCGATGCCCGAGGAGGCGCCGGTGATCGCCACGACCTTCCCTGAGAGATCGCCGTCCAAGGTGCTCGGCTCAGGCATCGATGCTCGACATGTCCGGGTAGCGCTCGCCCGCGGTCGCGCCGTGCGGCGCCGCCTCGTCGATCCGCTCGAGGTCCTCCGCGCTCAACGAGATCTCCGCCGCGCCGACGTTCTCCTCGAGGTAGGAGACGCGCTTGGTCCCGGGGATCGGGACGATGTCCTCCCCCTGGTGGAGCACCCACGCGAGCGCGAGCTGGCTCGGGCTCACGTGCTGCTCCTCGGCGATCTCCCGCACTCGGTCGACGAGCTCGAGGTTCTTCTCGAAGTTCTCGCCCTGAAAGCGCGGATTGTGGCGGCGGAAGTCGTCCTCGGGCACGTCCTCCGGGGAGCGAAAGCGCCCGGAGAGGAAGCCGCGCCCGAGCGGGCTGTAGGGCACGAAGCCGATGCCGAGCTCGCGCACGGTGGGCAGGATCGCGTCCTCGGGGTCGCGGGTCCACAGGGAGTACTCCGTCTGCAGCGCGGAGATCGGGTGCACGGCGTGCGCGCGGCGGATCGTCTCGGGGGCGGCCTCCGAGAGGCCGAGGTAGCGCACCTTGCCCTGCTCCACGAGCTCGGCCATCGCTCCCACCGTCTCCTCGATCGGGACGGTCTTGTCCACCCGGTGCTGGTAGTAGAGGTCGATGTGGTCGACGGCGAGGCGGCGCAGCGACGCCTCGCACGCGCTGCGCACGTAGTCCGGGGAGCCGTTGATGCCGACGAAGGAGCCGTCCTCGCGGCGCTCGTTGCCGAACTTCGTCGCGAGCACCACCTGATCGCGCCGGTCGGCGATCGCCCGGCCGACGAGCTGCTCGTTGGTGAACGGCCCGTACATGTCGGCGGTGTCCAGCAGGCTGACGCCGAGCTCTAGCGCCCGGTGGATCGTGGCCACCGCTTCGCTCTCGTCCGCCTGCCCGTAGAACTCGGACATCCCCATGCATCCCAGCCCGAGGGCAGAGACCTTCAGACCGTGTGCTCCCAACGTGCGCTGCTGCACTGACTCGCTCCCTGTCGAATGACGTCCTCGCAGACCCTGCCCGATCGTTGCGCGGGCAAACATCGGCGGGCGGCTCGATGGTGGGCGATCCGGCGCGACCGCGCCGCGGGTGTCGGGAGCTACGTGTGGCTCGCGCGGCGCTGAGTCCTCCATGCGTTGAGGGCGCCTGCGCCGAAGAATGAGCACGCTGAGATCATCGCCGGGGTAGAGCACATGCTGACGGAATGCCTTCCAGAAGAAAGCCGAGTGTGCTTTCCCAGTGCCGACGTCGGACTGTGACTGCGCCGCGGGCGTGCTAGCAGTCCGTTCCGATCCTGTCGTTGACGTTCATGGCATAGGGACCATCCGCGCGACCGGGAAGTGCCGCGTGCTAGCTGCCCATCCGGTTCGGCAGGCATTGGCGCCCGCGCTTACACGCGCGCGTCCTTCGCAGCCGCGAGCAACTCGCCGACGTCTTTGTAGTCTGGATCGTCGGCGTAGATGCGGCTCAGATCCTTCGTCGCCTGAGCCTTCTTGCCGAGCTTGCAGTAGAGCTTGGCGCGCTCGTAGCGGGCCACCTTGAGGAACTCTGGGTCGCGTTTCTTGCTCCGGAGGGTGTCGCGGTACACCTCCAGTGCGGCTTCGTCGAGGCCTTTCTCCTCCATAGCTTCCGCCTGGAAGAGCCGGATCAAGAGGGTGAGGTCGTCGACGTTGCGCACGTCGGCGGCAACGTGCACAAGGTCGTCCCAGTCCTCGACTCGCTGGTACAGCAGACAGAGCTGGAGCACGACGTAAGGGTGGTCGTCGAGGTCGGCGACCTGTTGGAGGACGCCGATTGCTTCTTCAACACGGTCGAGGCGCGCGTAGGCGTCGGCGAGCAGCAGGCTCGCGGCTATCGAGCCCAGCTCGACCCTGATCGAGAGGGTCTCGTTTACCTCCATGGTCAAGGCCATTTGGGGGGCATACTTGACCATGAGGGCGTCGGGCAGCGGCTGGTCGGAGCCGACGACCTTCTCGAGATGGCCGACGGCCTCGTCGAGTTTGCCTAACTCGGAGCAGACGAGTCCGGCGAGGAGGTCGTCGGCGACCGAGCGGTGCTTCGCGTCGGTGCTCGCAGCGTCCGTTAAGTACACGTACGCTTGGTCCCCGTTGCCGTCGGCGTAGGCCCGAACCCCATTCGCGAACGCCTTCTCGTAGTGGGGCGCGAAGAGTCCGGCCTTCGGCGGCCCGACGGGCTCAGGCGGCGCGTACACGGGCTCGGGCTCATACGTGGCCGACCTAGCTCGGCGTCCCCCCGACCGGACGTCGATATAGCTGAGGCCGGTACCCGGGATGCCTACGCTCGCCTGTCTGCGGCCGGAGGTATTGAACGAATAGTGCGCGCCCCGTGGTCCTAGCGTTACGCCCATGCTTCGCTTGTTCAGATTGAGGCGTACACCCGGGCCAAGCTTGATGCTGCGGCGCGCTCTCAGGTAGGCCACGTCTTCTCCTCGCTCGCTGGTAGCCCGCGGCGCGTCGTGTCTGACACGCGTTCGCGTTCTCGATGCGATACGGCATTCTCAAGCTTCCGCAGCCGCTCGGCTATCTCGCGGACCTGATTGAGGACGTCGTCTTCGGAGAGCGCGACCTCGTCCGCGACCGCCTCGACCTCGCCCGACAAGAATCGACGGGCGATGGCGCCCGTAAGAAGCGCCACGAAGCCGATTCCCACGAGTACGGCGACGATGGACAGGACCCGGCCGCCCGTCGTCGTGATCGGAATGTTGGACCCGAACGTCGTCATGGTCATGATCGACCAGTAGATCCCGTCCCAAGTGCTCCGATGCTCCAGCTCCGCGAACATCGCGCCACCTGCGAACACTGTGACGAGCGCGATCACGGCGGTGAGCCGAAGACCTTCCAGGGACAGCGCCCGTCGTCCAACCTGCGCCAAGCGCATGAGTCGCAGCAGCCGGAGAAGGCGAAACACGCGCGCGACTTGAAGACCCGCCGTGAGGAACGGGGGCGTCAGGACAACGATCGCGACCTCTAGCGGGTGCTCGCGGAGCCAACGGCCGCGATGACCGACGATGGTCGTCATGACGACTAACTCGGCCAGGAAGAGCAGCCAGACAGCCCAGTCGAGGATGACCGCGCCGGCACGCCACGGCTCGCCGACGTGCGACTGCTCGAGGACTATCAGGGGCACAACGAGGAGCGCTCCGACCAACAGCGGGAGGTCAAAGGCGCGAGCGACACGCTCGCTTCGCGCCTCCTGAGCCCGGATCGAAGTCACGGGGGCGAGAGTAATCCTCAGCGGCAGAGCGCGCCCGGTGACCTTGCCCGGGCTGGGCGCGTGCGAACAGGGAGTTAGTACGCCGCGGGACGTCCGCGCGGCAGCGGCCGAGCTACCCCCTCGGCCTGGACGACCGCCTCTTGTTGAGACCTCGGCGTACGGCGAGATGCGGATAACGATCCGGCCGCCGTCGTCGATGGCGCCCACTGGTGGGCAGCAGAGCGCCTGCCGCACATGCTGGCGTTTGTTCTCCTTGCCGAGCCAGCTCCGCGCCGGCACCACGGCCGCAACGATATGGCCGCTCGGACGCCCGAGATGGTGACCATAAGCATCGTTCGGGACCGGAGATCGCGGTTCGGCCGCCTTTAGAGACGCCGAGCGGTGGCCAAGGGGCGGTAGCCACGTAGCCCCATGACTACCGCCCGGATCTACGACCAGCCAAACCCTGTACGAGCAGTAATTTCGCTCAAGCGGACGACGGGGGTCGAACCCGCGATCTTCGGCTTGGGAAGCCCCTGATTTGCAGGGATTTCGCAGCACCTACGGACATCTGAGTTCGCTCGCGGCGACGTCGGTTCGGGTCAGAATTGCTGCGTTCGGGACACGGTTGGGGACACGGTTCAATGCGACGGCGCGCCGAGTCGGTCGGTAAGGCCGGGCACGTGCGGCGAGTTTCTGCACGCTGATATCAGCGCCGCGCTTGGAGGTGCTTCGGCCCACCAAGCGATCCGGTTCTAGTTGGGGGTTGAACGCTGCTCGGCCTTCGCGCGAGCCGTTACCCGCACATGAACGTCCGTTCATGTTATCCTGGGTGGTATGGGCCATGAGCGCGACGGCACCGCAAGCGAGCAGCCGCTCAATCAGGAGATGGCACGAAACGTCGCCGAGACGATGCAAGCGCTGTCGACTCCCAGCCGCGTACGCATCCTGGATTGCCTCAGCGAAGGGAGCTGCTCGGTGGGGGAGCTAGCCGAAGCCGTCGACATGGAGCAATCCGCCGTTTCGCATCAGCTTCGGATCCTTCGACACCTGCGCCTTGTGGTCGGAGAACGCAGCGGGCGAACCGTGACCTACTCCTTACACGACGATCACGTGGCCGTCCTCCTGCAGGAAGCGGTCTCTCATGTCGAGCATCTGCGCCTCGGGGTAAGTGACGCTTCGTCAACCGCAGCGGTTGGGATTGCCGCCCGATGAGCGCTTCGCCCCACACCCACGACGATGACCACGTGCATGACCACAGTCACGGCCCCTTCATCGACACCTCCATCACGCGATCAAAGGCCGGCGTCGAGGCCGTCAGCATCAGCCTCGTCATCCTGCTCGTCACCGCCGTCATTCAGGCGGCCGTCTATATCGCCACGAGCAGCGTCGCGCTCCTCGTCGACCTATTGCATAACGGCGGGGACGCGCTGACCGCGATTCCGCTCGGCGCCGCCTTCCTGCTTCGCAGCCGGCGCGCCGAGCATGCTGCCGGCTTCTTTGTCGTGGGGACGATCTTCGTTAGTGCCCTCAGTGCAGCGGTCTTCGCGATCTACCGGATTATCCATCCGCTCCCGATTCAACATCTCTTGGCCCTGGGGCTCGCCGGCGTAGCAGGATTCATCGGGAACGAGATAGCCGCGAGCGTTCGCATGCGCGCGGGCAGGCGACTCAACAGCCCCGCTCTGATCGCCGACGGACAGCACGCCCGTGTCGATGGCCTCGTCAGCCTGGCCGTCGTCGGCAGCGCCATCGTCGTGGCCCTTGGCCTCCACATCGCTGACCCGATCATCGGACTTACCATCACACTCGTGATCCTCAAGATCACCTGGGAGTCACTGCAGACCGTCAAAGCCGGCCCCGAAGCGAACAGCGGCAGCCACCATCACGCAGCTGAGCACTGATCACCCCTCGTTGCACGTTGGCCGAACCGTCGCAGGCTGCTGACGTTCTCGTTGTTGGGCTTGAGGCCGGCCGCGAGCGGCGCAGGTTGGCGGGTGGCTCATAGACATAACGGGCGAGCGCCCCGGACACCAATGCCAGGACGACGGCGAGCCGTCGTTGAGGTCGCGCCAGAGACGCGCCGCCGAACAGCGAAGAGGGCTCACGTCGGCTTTCCTCGCAGATCGCCGCCTGCGCGATTCGCTGCCACGAGCGCTACGTTGACCACGGGGCTCTGCGCCGACTGCGACTTTCGGTTGGTCGTCGTTGCTCGCTGACCGCAGCCGCAGAGGGCGGCGGCGATGCCGCCGGCCAGCAACAGCGCCGATGGTCGGGACCGTACACGCCGCCACGGCACCTTGAGCCGCTGGATACGCGCGAACCACCCGAGTCCGGCCACGCAGAGGACGCTCGCCACGTACAGGTTTAGGCGCAGTCCGAACAGGTGGTGAGCGGGATCGACACGAAGGAGCTCCTCACCGATCCGGCCGAGCGAGTATCCGGCGACATAGAGCGCGAACAGCCCGGGCGCGCGAATCCGCTGGCGTCGGCCGAGCCAGATGAGCACCGAGGCCAGCGCGAGGTTCCACAGGAGCTCGTAGAGGAATGTGGGGTGGAAGGTCGCAAAGCGCTCATAGCCGACCGGGCGGTGGGCCGCGTCGATCTCAAGGCCCCACGGGAGGGTGGTGGGGCCACCGAAGAGCTCTTGGTTGAAGTAGTTGCCGATGCGACCGATGGCCTGGGCGACGAGCAGGCCGGGGGCGGCGGCGTCCATGAAGGCGGCGGTGTCGACGTGGCGGCGGCGCAACACCCACACCCCGGCCAGTGTTCCGCCCGCGATGCCGCCCCAGATGCCCAGGCCGCCCTGCCAGATTGCCAGCGGTCCCCACCATTGATGAGGGACCTCGTTCCAGCTCGTGGCCAGGTGGTAGAGGCGCCCGCCTACCAACCCCGCGGGGAAGCCCCACAACGCGACCTCGTGAACGAGCGTCCGCGCGCCGCCGCGGCGCTCCCACCGGCGCGTCGTCAGGGCGATCGCCGCCGCTACCGCGACGACGTACGCCAGGCCGTACGCGTGGACGAAGATCGGACCGACATGAAAACCATTCACACTGGGGCTAGGTAGGAAGGCGGGCACAAGCACTTAGCGCCACCGGACTCGCCGGCCAGCGGCGCATGTCGGCCTCACGTTCCGCTCGATCGTGCCGCGTATCACTGGGGTGCTCACGCCTGCGTGAGCTTTGCGAAGTAGGCAACGGGTGGACCGCTTCGCCACTCGAGACGCATCCCGGTCTGCTCCGCTCGGCGCCGCAGCGCGCTCACCGAGACGAAGTGCGGGTCGCCGAGCAACTCCCCTACGACGAGCCGGCCGGTGGGCTTGAGCACGCGGCGCAGCTCCGCCAGCGCTCTGCGTTGGTCGGGGATCTCGCCGAGTACGGTGATGAGGTAGGCGGCGTCGAAGCTCGCGTCCGCGTAGGGCAGATTCTGCGCGTCGCCCTGCGTCGCGTTGACGTTGCTCAGTCCGCGCCGGTGGGCAGCGCCGAGCGTGTGATCGAGCATCTCCTGCTGAAGGTCGAAGATCTCCAGCTGGCCGTCAGGGTCGAGCCACTGCGCGACCGGGAGCGAGTAGTAGCCGGTGCCAGGGCCAACTTCGAGAATCCGCTCGCCGGGCGCGGGAGTTAAGATCTCCCGCAGCCTCCTTCGGGTGATGACAGGGTGCGGCGCCTCGACCCAGAAACGCTGTCCGTACGGGCACGCCGAGGGATGCGTGCGCCACCACAGCGCCGCCGCGGCGATTCCCGCGGACGACGCCGCTGCAAGCTTGACTGGAGCGCGCACGGGTCAGCCGTGACGAAGCAGGCGTCCGACGGCGCCCATCAGCTCGTCGGACTTGGCCATCCGCTCCTCGCCTTCGGCCTGCACCATGCAGTGACGGGCATGGTCGTCCAGGAGGCCGAGCGCGACTTTGTCCAGCGCGGCCTGTGCCGCAGTGATCTGGGTCAGGACGTCGATGCAGTAACGGTCCTCCTCGACCATGCGCTGCACGCCGCGAACCTGGCCCTCCGCGCGACGCAGGCGCTTGAGCAGCTGCTCCTTGCTCGCGGTGTAGCCGCGCGCCGGCGCAGGTGGCATACGATCGCTCATGCCCATCAGTATACACACCCCCCGGGGGGTATGCTAGACTCGAACCAAGACCAAACCGGAAGGACTTCATGACCACCGTACTGACCGTCATCTGGCACGGATTCAAAGACTCCTTCCTGATGGCGTGGGAGGTGTGGTGGGCGCTGGTCTTCGGGTTCGCGATCTCCGCCGTCGTGCAGGCCTGGGTCCCGCGCGAGCGCATCGAGGCCGCCCTGTCCGGCAGCGGGCTTAAACCCATCGCCAAGGCCACCGGCCTGGGCGCCGCGTCGAGCTCGTGCTCCTACGCGGCGATCGCCATCGCCAAGAGCCTGTTCCAGAAGGGCGCCTCGGCCTCCTCCGCGCTGGCCTTCCAGTTCGCCTCGACGAACCTGGTGTGGGAGCTCGGCCTCGTGCTGTGGGTGCTCATCGGCTGGCAGTTCGCGCTCGCCGAGTACCTCGGCGGCCTGATCATGATCGGCCTGATGGCCGTGCTGCTGCGGCTGTTCGTCTCCCGCAAGCTCGAATCCGAGGCGCGTGAGCACGCCGGGGAAGCCGACACCGGCCACCAGCACCACATGGCCGGCGAGCGCATGACCTGGCGCCAGCGGCTGACGAGCGCCTCGGCGTGGTCAGACGTCGCGCACAACTTCCGCGGCGACTGGCAGATGCTCTACAAGGAGATCGCCATCGGCTTCCTGCTCGCCGGGTTCGTCGCCCAGCTCGGCAACGGGTTCTTCAACGGCCTGTTCCTCCACGGCTCCCCGACCATCGTGCAGACGATCTGGGGTGCGTTCATCGGCCCCGTCATCGCCGTCCTCTCATTCGTCTGCTCGGTCGGCAACGTGCCCCTGGCCGCCGTGCTCTGGTCCGGTGGCATCAGCTTCGCCGGCGTGATGGCATTCATCTTCGCCGACCTCATCGTCCTGCCGATCCTCGCGATCTACCGCAAGTACTACGGCACCGGCTTCGCGGTGCGGATCACGGCGCTGATGTTCGTGACGATGGTGATCGCGGCGCTGGTGATCGACGGGCTGTTCAGCGGCCTGAGCATCATCCCCCACGCGCGACCCACCCGCGCCAACATCTTCGGCTCCATCCAGGTCGACTACAAGCTGTTCCTCAACGTGCTCGGGGTGGCGATCTTCGCCGCCCTGTTCTGGCTGACCGCCCGCCGCGGGGTCACCGACCCGGTGTGCGGCATGAAGGTCGACCGCGCCAAGGCCGTCACCAAGGAGCTTGACGGGCAGACCTTCTACTTCTGCTCGGAGCACTGCCTGCACGCCTACGAGACCGGCCAAGACCGCGGGGACGGTGATGGACGGCCCATGGAGGCGAAGGTCGCCGACCACGACGCCGGCCGCGCACACCCTGCCCACCAGGCCTGAGGCGCGGGTGGCTTCGCCCCGGTAGAGGGCACGCCCTCAAACGCCACCACGCCTCAGCGGGGGCAAGAAATGACGGCAGCGGGCGCGGCAGCACGGCTCATTCCGGCCGCGGTGGCAGCCGGGATGCTCACAACCAGCGCTAGGACCAAGGTGGTCATTCCGACCGCAGCGGCTGTCGCGCAACGGTTGACGAAGTCGCTCGAAATCCGGCCATGGTCCTGGGTGAGCAGCCGCACTCGATGCGTGACATTACGGCTGCCGTAGAGGGACAACACCGCGCCGCGAGACGCTCCCGTCCCAGCGGCCTTGCAGATCGCGCTGGCCAAGTCGAGCGGATCATGGAGCCGCGCAACGGCGTATTCGTCGGCGTCGCGCTCGAGGTGGAACTCAAGCTCCTCGATCGCCCGACGGGCACCCGGCACGAGCCGGCCCACCGCCCGACAGAGCTCGCCGAACACGACCGCGAAGCGGTGACGGCG
>JAABUR0100003574.1_pt1 | contig 21690 bp, 15 predicted proteins | sample 5560091 | NCBI WGS metagenome assembly JAABUR01 (sample SAMN10711879, study PRJNA513375) | rock metagenome | isolation source: Antarctica rocks | place: Antarctica: Victoria Land, University Valley sud
GTGTCACAGGCGGCGATCTGCCGTATCATCAGGGCCATGCGCTACTCCTTCGGCGAACTGGCTGCCAGCACATCCAGTATCGCCGAAGGAGTAGCGCAGACCCTTATCTAAACGGTATTGCCTCTAGGACCAGCCCCATCCCATTCTTCTCCCGCGTCCTCTGTGCCTCTGTGTCCCCTGTTCGGTCCCTATTCGTCATTCGTCATGTCCCGCTCTGCGTCTCTGCGGTGATCCCTCGTTCCCCGGCTCTCAGCGGTTCAGCACCTTCCGGGTCAGGAAATCGTCGATCCGTTGCGCGTCGTCGAGGTGCGTGGCGACGTGCCGCCAGCCGTGCCCCTCGCCCGGATAGGTGTGGTACTCCACGTCCTTCCCGGCGCGTTGCAAGGCGTCGTGCATCATCGCCATCTGGCTCGGGTGGCAGACGATATCGGCCTCGCCTTGTAGGATCAGGATCGGTGCGCGCACGTCGTCCACGAAGGTGAGCGGACTGCGGTCGCGGTAGAGCGCGCTGTTCGCGCCGGGCGCACCCATCAGCCTGGCGATGTAGTGCCGCTCGAAGACCCAGGTCTTGTCGGTGAAACTCGCCAGTTCCGCGATCCCGAAGCGGCAGACCCCGGCGCGGAAGAAGTCCGGCGCCTTGGTCATACAGATCAGCGTGCCGTAGCCCCCGGCGCTGCCGCCCATCGCGATCACCTTGCGGCGGTCCACCAACCCTTGCGCGATCACGAACTCCGCGCCGGTGACGTTGTCCGCCAGATCGCCGCCGCCCCAATCGCCATAGAGCTTCTCCATGAAGGCGCGGCCATAACCGAGGCTGCCGCGATAGTTCGGCGCGAGGACCACGTAGCCCCGCCCGACGAGATACTGGATATGCCCCTGCCAGTTCGGCAGCGCTTGCCCCACCGGCCCGCCGTGGATGTGGACGACGAGCGGATGCTGGCCGGGACGGCGCTCGCGCGGCGTGTAGAGATAGCCGTGGATCGTGGTGCCGTCGGTGCTGGTCCACGATACCTGCTCCGGCTCGACCAGCTTGCCGCCGAGGATGCCACCGGTGGCGCTCCGGGTCAGCGCGCGACGCTCACCGCCGCGCGCGTCGATCACGTAGACATCAGCCGGGAGACTTGGCGAGGTGAAGAGGCCGACGAGGTGTTCCTCATCGAGCCAGGCGAGATCGGTCCAGACGCCGGGCCCACTCGTGACCAGGTGTGCCCCTCCTTCGGCCCAGCACCAGACCTGGCAAGCGCCCCGCTCGTTGCGGATGTAGGCGATCTGCCGCCCGCTCGGCGACCACGCGGGCGACAAATGACGGTTGTTTTCCCGCACCAGACAGCGCGCGTCCGTACCGTCGCGCCCGATCGTCCAGAGGTTGGTGTATTCGCTGTCCCGGTCCGAGACGAACGCGATCTGCCGACCATCGGGCGACCAGACCGCATCGCCGTTGACGACGCGCGCGCCGCCCGCGATCTCGCGCCGCTCGCCGCTCGCCGGATCGGCGACGATCAGCGCCCGCTCGTCCCACGGCATGTCGTAGTGCGGCCACTGGCCGTAGAGGAGCGCCGTCCCATCGGGGGACCAGCGCGGCTGCAACACGTATTCGTCGCCGTCGCTGATGACGCGGGCCGCGCGCCCGTCGAGATCGGCCACCATGATGTCGCCGCGCTCGCCGCGCTCCGCCACGAACGCGACGCGACGCCCGTCGGGCAAGACGGCGGGGGAGTGGTGATTGCCGGGGGCCTCGTCGATCGCGCGCGCCGGACCGCCCGCCGCCGGGACGATCCAGAGCTTGCCATCCTTCCCCGAGGCGTAGACGATATCCCAACCATCGGGGGTCCAGGCGATCGCGGAGGCGTGGCGCTGGCTCGGGTCCGCCCCCTGCAAGGTCGCACGGTCGCTCAGTTGCAGGGGCAGTCCCCCCGCCACATCAACGACCCAGAGATCGTTCCGCCCATCGTAGGCGCGCGCGAAGGCGATCCGCTGCCCATCCGGCGACGGGCGCGGCGTGGCGATCGTCGGCACGGTCGCGTAGGCTTCCGGCGCAAGGGGCGCTTCCCAACGTCCTGGCTCGCGGCTCCAGTGCTCGGCACCCGTCGGCATCAGGTTCTCCCTTCGCGTCACGCACATCTCAATACCATCGCCGCACTCTACCATCGCTCGCGTGCCAGTCAAGGAATGACCAGCGTCACGCGCCCGCCCGCCCGGCGACAGCGGCATGACGCGGCGGCGCGGACGTGCTACAAAGCGACGGTGGGAATAGACCAGCAGGGAGGACACCGATGAAGATCACCGCCGTCACCGCGCGGGCCGAATCGCGCCAGCGTGCCACGCCGATCCGCGATGCGCTACAGATTCTCGACACCCGGGGGTCGTGCCAGATCACGATCGAGACCGACGCCGGGATCAGCGGGCAGGGGACGATCGGGTTCGGGCGGCTCGATCGCGGCCCGGCGGTCCTCGCCAATCTGGTCGAGGAACTCTTTGCCCCCGCGCTCATCGGCGCGGACGCCACGCTGATCCGGGGCATCCGCGACCAACTCTGGCGGCTGACCGACTATCACGGCACCACCGGGCTCGCCCTCCTGGGGATCGCCGGGGTCGACATCGCCCTCTGGGACATCATGGGGCGCGCGGCGGGGCAGCCGGTCTGGCGACTGCTGGGCGCGCAGCGCGACCGCGTCCCGGCCTACGCGATGGTCGGCTGGCTGAACTACGACCTACCGGAGTTGCAACGGGTCTGCGAACGGGCGATCACCCTCGGCTTCGGCGGGGTCAAGATGAAGGTCGGCGCACCAGGTCTCGCGGAGGATGTGCAGCGGATCGAGGCCGTGCGCGCGGCGATCGGCCCGGACGCCCGGATCATGGTGGATGCCAATCAGGTTTTCTCGCGCCACGAGGCGTTGCGGCGCGGGCGCGTTTACGAGGAACTCGGCTGCTACTGGTTCGAGGAGCCGTTGCGCGCCGATGACACCGACGGCCTCGCGGAGCTGGCGCACGCCCTGACCATCCCGATCGCCTCCGGCGAGAACAATTTCGGCAAGCGCCAGTTCCTGCCCCTTTTCGAGCGCCGCGCCGTGGACATCGTACAGCCCGATTTGCGCCGCGCCGGGGGCGTCACCGAATGTTTGGAGATCGGCCTGCTCGCCGATACCTTCGGCGTCCCCTACGCCTCGCATGGCGGCGGGGTCCATCTGCACGTCCTGGCCGCGCTGCCGAACGCCCTCTTCCTGGAGAGCGGCCCGGCAGCGGACGGCACCGCGCCGGGGCTGGTCGATGGGCACTATCGCCTGCCGGAGGAGCCGGGCTTCGGCGGACGGTCGTAAGCCCAGCAGCAAGACGGCGAGTACAGACGAAATGTGCCGCGCCCGGTGTTGAACCAGGCGCGGCACGACGCGCAGAGGACGGATTCGATGACCCTACCGGTGACGCTCTTCGTCCTCGACCTGCTGCTCAACGGCTATCTCTGCGGCGTGATCTGGTTCGTCCAGATCGTCCACTACCCGCTCCTGGCCGAAGTAGGCGTCACAGACTTCGCCCACTACCATGCGCGGCACAGCGCCCTGACGACGCGCGTCGTGGCGCTGCCGATGATCCTCGACCTCGGCCTCTCGGGGTTGCTGATCTGGCGACACCCGCCCGGCTTCGCCGCGCCGTGGACCTGGCTCGGCTTCGCGCTGGCGCTCGTCACCTGGGCCTGCACCTTCGGGCTCTCGGTGCCGCTGCATCAGCGCCTCGGTGCGGGCCACGATGGGACCGCGATCGCGCGGCTGGTGGCGACGAACTGGCCGCGCACCGTCGCCTGGACCGCCCACCTGGCGACTCTCGGGTGGGGGCTGTTGCGCCTCCTAGCGTGATGCCGTCCCGCCCGGCTCCGTGAGCGCCAGTGCCAGCGCCGCATAGCCGATCAGGCCGTCCTGCAACATCGGTAGGGCGATCTGATCGTGGATGGTGTGCGCGAAGTGCTCCTCGCACGGCGAGAAACCGATCGTCGCGATCCCCGCCTGCATGAACCAGCCGCCATCGGTGGCGAAGTTCCAGGTGCCGACCTCGACCGGACGCCCGAAGATGTCCGCCAGCGTCCCCTGCGCCGCCGTGACCAGTGGGTGATCGGCGGGCACCGCGTAGGCCAGCGACTCGCCGGTTCTGCGCTCCTCCACGCCGGTGTAAGTCCGCAGCGTCTCCTCGTGCCGCACGATCCGCGCGGTCACGCGGTCGGTTAGCGAGCGGTCGATGAGGGCCTGCACGGTCGCCACGATCTCTGCCGCCGACTCGGACGGGATGTTACGCCAGTCGAGGGCCAGACGCACCCCGTCGGGGATGACGTTGCCGCTCTCGTTGTTGCTACGCAGGATCGTCGGGGCGACGGTCGAGCCGCCGAAGGTCGCGTCGGGGCGCATCGGCAGCGTTTCCAGGCCGCTCAGGAAGCGCGCCAGCGCGTAGTGCGGATTCGCCGCGCGCTCCGGTGCGCTGGCGTGCGCCGCCACCCCGGTGAACTCGACCCAGAGGCCGACGCGCCCGCGATGGCCACGCCGGATGTTGTTGCTCGTCGCCTCACCGAGGATCGCCGCATCCGGGCGCAGATCCTCGACCAGCAGGCGCGCGCCCAGCCCGCCGACCTCTTCCTGCACCACGCTGGTGACGAAGAGATCGCCAGCGGGGCGCAACCCGGCCTCGCGCAGCACGGCGGCGGCGTAGACCTGCGGGGCCAGCGCCCCCTTGATGTCGCTGGCCCCGCGCCCGTAGAGGACGCCAGCGACGATCTCGGCGGCGAAGGGGTGGTGCGGCCACTCGGCAGGGTCGCCGACCCCGACGTGATCGAGGTGGGTATTCAGCATCAACGAGCGCCCGCCGCCGGTGCCCCGCAGCACGCCGATCGCGTTGCCGCCGCGATCGATCCAGGTGTCGTCATAACCAAGCCGCCCGAACTCCGCGCGCACCAGCTCCGCCAACGTCCCTTCCTCGCCGGGCATACTCGGCTGGCGGATCAACCGCTGGCAGAACTCGACCGTCGCGGGCATCTGCCGCTCCCCCGCCGCGCGCAACCGCGTCGCTGTCTCAGTGCCGAGCATCGTCCACCCCCAACATCTTCATCGGTCTTCATCGCGCGTCCGCGCCCGTCGCCACCGCACCGCCGAAGCGGCAACTCGTCATGGCTCGGACATTGTACCCGCGACCGCCGGGGCATAGGTGTGCGGCGGATAAATTGACAGCCATCGGTCGATTCGCTACACTTCCGGTCGGCTGTGCTAGATGGGGAGTTAGCGATACCCTGTAACCCGGAACTCGCTCTACCGGGGTCGAATTCCCTCTTGAGGTAAGCGGTTGTAGGACTGTCCCCTCGTGATGTGTTGAGAGCCGAGTCCCGCGCGGCGGCGTGCCCCGAACCAGGTCAGGACCGGAAGGTAGCAGCCTTAAGGGGAATTCGCCGGGTGTCGTGGGGTCGCTGGGCTTGAGCTGATCGTTCGGGAAAAGCTGGAACAGTTCTATCGAGGGAGGGTGCACGGCCACTCTTTTGCAGATCAGACAGGGCGGGGCTGCGGTCCTGCCCTGTTGTCTTGTCCGACGCAGAACGGACGCCAAGTGCTCTGGCGCAGCGACCCAGAGTACAACGAAAAGGCGGGGCGAGCGTCGTACCCGTCCCGCCTTTTCGTATATGCTGCGCGAGAAGCCGAAGCGGCGGTTAGCGACCGCGCGGCGCGGGTCCGCCCGTGCGCTGGCGACGCTTCTCCGCCCGGGGCGAGCGCGGCGTCGGCTGACCGTCATCGCCGACCGGACGCTTGCGCGACTGCTGCTGATAGTAGCGCTTCGCCTGCTGTGCCTCATACGCCTTGATCTGTGCGCCGTACCGCGTACTCCAGTTGTAGGCGATCGCCGCCAGGGTGGCAACCACCAGGACGATGCTGATCCAGGCCCAGACGCGCCAGCCGAGGAACGGCAACCCCATCAACTGGAAGAGGTAGAAGACCAGCCCGAAGCCGAACGCCCACATCGCCCAGGTGGTGTAACGGGCCGTGAAGGTGCGCTTGACCGGATGCGCCTTCCATGCTGCCGGTGGGCGCAGGTAGAGCGCCAGCGACACCACGAAGCCGATCGCGAAGACGATCAGGAAGCCGAACGCCAGCGGCGACTTCATCTCGTCTTCAAATGGAACCTGAGTCCACTGCGTAGGTTTAAACCAGTCGCCCATGCCGACGCTGCCCTCCCTGTATCGCCACTATGCAATTCGCCGCCACAACATTGCGGAAGTATAGCGCCGCCGATGGAGGGGTGTCGAGAGGCAATTCTCGCCGGTCACTGCCTCGACAGCGACTTGACAGTACGGGGAAGTGGCCGCTAGTCTCCCCTGTACGTGCAAGGGGGAAGCACGAACGTCCAGATAGCCAGCGATGGCGAGAATGTGACGGCGCCCTGACGACATGAGACGGAGGGCATGGTGCGGATCGCGATGGTCGGGACGCGCGGGATCCCGGCCAGCTACAGCGGCTTCGAGACCTGCGTCGAGGAATTGAGCGCGCGCCTCGCGGCACGCGGTCACCAGATCACCGTCTACTGCCGCAGCCATCACATCACCTATCCCGGCCAGCACTATCGCGGCGCGCGCCTCGTCAAGCTGCCGACGATACGCAACAAATACCTCGATACGATCGTGCACACCGGCCTCTCCTGCCTCCATCTGCTCATCCAACGGCACGACGTGGTGCTGATGTGCATCGCTGGCAATAGTCCGGCGGCGATCCTGCCCCGCCTGGCGGGGATGCCGGTGGCGCTGAACGTGGACGGCCTCGATTGGCAGCGCGAGAAGTGGCCGACCGCGGCGAAACGCTATCTCCAACTGGCAGAGTGGCTGGCGACCAAGTTCCCCAACGCGGTCGTCACCGACTCGCGGAGCGTGCAGCGATTCTATGCACGCCGCTTCGGCTTCGCCGCCGAGTACATCGCCTACGGGGCCACGGCGCACCACCGCGCGCCCGGCGACACCCTCGCGCGGCTGGGGCTGGAGCCGGGGCGCTACGTCCTCTACGTGGGGCGGTTGGAGCCGGAGAATCGCGCCGATCACCTGGTGGACGCCTTCGCCGCGCTCGGCGACGAATTGCCGCCCGGCATGAAGGCGGTGATCGTCGGCGACGCGCCGTATGCGAAGAACTACATCGCCGGGCTGCGCGCCCGCGCGGGGGAGCGGGTCGTCCTGCCGGGGTACATCTTCGGCGCGGGATACGAGGAACTGAATAGCAACGCCTTCGCGTACGCTTTCACCTCGGGCGCCTCGGGGACGCACCCGGCATTGCTGGAGGCGATGGCCTACGGCAACTGCGTGATCGCCAACGCCATCCCCACGAACGCCGAGACCGGCGGCGACGCCATCCTCTACTACGACGGCGCGCACGGTGCCGACGATCTCGCGACGCAGCTGCGCCGAATTTTCAACGAGCCGGACCTGCCCGACCGTTACGGCTCGCTTGCGGCACAACGGGCGGCGGAACGCTACAATTGGGACCGCATCACCGATGAGTACGAAGCGCTCTTCCAGCGACTGGTCGAGCGCCGAGGGGATCGAGCGTCGTGACCACGAACGAGCGATGAAGGGGCGATCGATGAGCGCGCGCATGCTCGATCGCTACGTCATTATCTGCCTCGCCCTCGATAGCCTGCTGATCCTCGCCGCCCTGGCGGTGGCCGAGTCGCTGCGCCTGATCCTCCCCTTCGGCGCGCAGCTGGGCGATAGCAGCTATGTCAATCCCGGCGTCTACGGGCTCGCGCTCCTCTGCTGGCTCGTCAGCTCCTTCCACTTCCGCCTCTACGAGTGGCGCTGGACGGTCACCTGGCGGCGCGAGGCGGGACGTATCCTCGCCTCTTGCGCGAGCTTCGCCCTCCTCTTCGCCGCCGGGCTCTACCTGAGCTTCCGCGAGGTGCCGCGCCTCCTCTTCGTCTACTATGCGCCGCTGACCTTCCTCGTGATCATGGCGAGCCACCTGATCGTCCGGCAGGTGGCGGCGAGCCTGCCGTGGCGCAGCACCGTGCGGATCGCGATCGTCGGGACCGGGCGGATCGCCGGGGTGCTGGCGAGCCGCATCGCGCGGCGCTCGCGCTCCTGGCCGCCGACCGTGGTTGTCGGCTTCATCGACGGCGCGACCGCACCCGAGGAGCACGGCGATTCGCTGCCCTTCCCGATCCTCGGCGCAGTGGGCGCGATCGAGGCGCTGATCGACGCGCACGGCATCACCACCGTCCTGCTCGCCCTGCCGCCCGAGGAACACGCCCTGGCGCTCCGCCTCAGCAAGACGCTGAGTCAGAGCGCGGTCGACGTGCGCCTCCTCCCCGACGTGCTCGACCTCGCCTCCGCCCAAGCTACGATCGAGTACGTGGAGGGGCTGCCGCTGCTCGGGCTGCGCGACCCCGCCCTGACCCTGCCGAGCCGGATCGTCAAGTACACCTTCGACCGGGTCGTCAGCGCGGTCGGGCTGGTTGTCATCTCGCCGCTCTTGCTGCTGATCGCGCTCGCGATCAAGCTCGACTCGCCCGGCCCGCTGATCTATCGCGCCCAGCGGATCGGCGAGGGGGGGCGCGACTTTGACATGCTGAAGTTCCGCACCATGCGCCCCGACGCCGAAGACGATCTGCTCGACACCATCGGTCCCGAGGCCGCACGACGTGGCATCTTCAAGATGCCGGGTGACCCGCGCGTGACGCGTGTTGGGCGAGTTCTGCGGCGTACCAGCCTCGATGAGCTGCCGCAGTTCGTCAACGTCCTGCGCGGCGAGATGAGCATCGTCGGCCCGCGCCCCGAACAGCCGTTCATCGCCGAGCGCTACGAGCTGTGGCAGCGCAAGCGCACCGGCATCCGTCCCGGCCTGACCGGCTGGTGGCAGGTGAACGGGCGCAGCAACAAGCCGCTGCACCAGAACACCGACTTCGACATCTACTACCTGGAGAATTACTCTTTCTGGCTCGATCTGCGGATCATCGGGCGCACCGTCAGCGCCGTGGTGCGCGGCGAAGGGGCGTACTGAATCCTGTACGTGCAGCACGGCGATGGTTGACCGACCGCCATCCCGTGTATACTCCCCTTCGCCAACGATCGCCCATGCGGCGCAATACGACGACAACCCGGAGGATTTAGCACCATTGCGGTACGCCACCACCATGCCGCACAACAACACCTCGGCGCGGACCGGCTATACCGGGATCATCCGTGACACGGCGGTCGACGCCGCGATCCTGATGGTGGCCTACGTCATCGCCACCTATTTTCGTCAGGCGCTCCCGATCGGGAAGGATGTCGGCGACAACTATACCTGGTTCAGCATCGCGATCTACGCCATCATCGCGCTCGGCGCGATCATCGGTCATGTGGCCACCCTGCCATTGTGGACACGCGGCCGGACGCTCTCGCAGCGCGATCGTGTTGCAGCGGCCTTCATCAGCCTCGGCGCGGCGATCGTCTTGCTCAGCATCTCCTTGCCACTTCAGTCGAGCATACAAAAGGCATACTTTGCAGGAGCCGCTGCGGTCCTACTCCTGCTGATCGTCCCAGTGCCGGCGGTGGCCCACAGCGACGAGGGACTGCCCTCATTTACCGCAAATCTGCGTCGGCTCTGGGCGAATCGCGGATTGCTGCGAATTTGGGTCCAGTACAATGTGCAATCCCGCTATGCCCAAGCGTTTTTGGGTATTCTCTGGATCATCTTGCTGCCTCTTTCCACCGCATTAGTGATGAACATCGTCTTCTCGGAGCTGTTGACCCAGCAGCTTGATGTTCCTTTCATCTCTTTCCTGCTCGTAGGCTTGGTCGGATGGGGATTATTCAATCAATCGATCGCCGCCGGGATGCGCTCGATCCTCGGGGCGATGGGGCTGGTGAACCAGATCTACTTCCCACGCGAGATCATCGTCCTCTCGGCGCTCGGTGAAGCAATGGTAGACGCTTTCTTCATGCTGATAGCGACGGTGGTCATCAACGCCTTCGTCGGCATCTACCCGACCTTTTATTTTCTGTTACTCCCGTTCGTGATCGTCATCCAATTGGCCTTCTGCCTTGGACTGATGTTCATCGTCAGTTGGCTGAGTGTCTTAGTGCGCGATATCCCACAATTGGTGAGTGTGTTACTGCAAATCCTCTTCTACCTTTGCCCGATAATTTACGCTGTAAAATCGCTACCCGCACGATTCCAACCATTGATCTCACTAAATCCGCTTTCCGCTTTGATCACCGCGTATCGCGACCTGATTATCTATGGTCGCCTTCCCGACTTGCTCAGCCTTGTCTATCCGGCGGCCTTGGCGGCGGGCGTGCTTATCTTCGGTTATCGTCTCTTCAAGTCGAATGAAGATCGCTTCGCGGATATGGTGTGACACAATGACCGTTCAGATTGAACCCACTACAGCGACGATGCCATTGCTTGAGGCTGAGGACACCCGTCCACCGGTGATCATCGCCGACCACATCTATAAGCGTTATCGCAAGCAATCCCAGCAGGTAAGCCTGCGCCACGAGGCCCAACGCCTCCTCGCGCGAGCATTACGGCGTAACACCGGACCGACCGAGGGGCCCTTCTGGGCACTACGCGACGTAACCTTCACCATTCGAGCAGGTGAATCGGTCGCGCTGATCGGGCGCAACGGCGCAGGGAAGACCACCCTCTTCCGTGTCCTCTGCGGCATTACCTATGCTAGTCAGGGCCGTGCGACGATCAAGGGGCGCTTTGCTACCCTAATTGCGTTAGGTGCCGGCTTTAACATGGAGCGTAGCGGGCGCGAGAATATTCTCCTGAACGCTGCTATTCAAGGCGTACCGCTGCAAGACGTCAAGAGCTTGATGCCAGAAATCATCGCTTTCTCTGAACTCGGCGACTTCATCGACACCCCGGTGAAGCGCTATTCGAGTGGCATGGTGACACGACTCGGCTTCAGCATCGCCGCTCATATTTTCCCGGACATCATCTTCGTTGATGAGGTGCTCGCAGTCGGCGACGCCGCCTTCCAGCAGAAGTGCATGACTCGTATCATGGAAATGAAGAACGAGGGACGTACACTGATGTTCGTCTCGCACTCGTCAGATACGGTGCGTACCCTCTGTGAACGAGCCATCTGGCTGGATCACGGGCAGGTACGGATGGATGGCCCAACATCTGAAGTACTCGATCATTATCATCGTATGCTCGCGGCGGAGGCCAAGGAATAATATGCGACATTTCAACCCACTTGACTATCCAATTGTTTTCGCACAACCCCAGCGCATACCTAATGAACCGACAGTACCAAACTCAGCCTGGTTAGAACATGTACCTTTTGCAATGTTCATCATTGATATCGCGAGACCAAAACTTCTTGTGGAATTGGGTACGCATTCAGGAATTTCTTATTGTGCTTTTTGCCAGAGCGTAAAAGCGCTTAATATCGACACCCGCTGCTACGCCATCGACACCTGGGAAGGTGATGAGCATGCTGGGTATTACCCACCCGAAGTTTTCGCGGAATTGCGCTCCTATCATGATGCCAACTACAGTGGTTTTTCACAGTTGCTCCAAACCACTTTTGATCGTGGGGCTGAGCAGTTTGCTAATGGGACTATCGATCTGCTCCATATCGATGGCTGCCATACTTATAATGAAGTCAAACATGATTTTGAGAATTGGCGGGAGAAGCTAAGCGAACAGGCTATTATCCTCTTTCATGACATAGCAGAACGTGGGAATGATTTTGGTGTATGGAAGCTTTGGGAGGAATTGCGAGGAAGTTATCCCTCCTTCGAGTTCCATCATGGCCACGGACTTGGTGTTCTTTGTATTAATCGCTTCCCGACAGATGCAGTTCGCCAGTTATTGGAATTACCGGAGGCCGAACGGCCAATGGTACAAGAGTTTTTTTACCAGAATGGTCGGCGCTTGACACTACGGAATGAACGTCACGAAATCACCGAATTTTATAAGCGCGAGATTTACGAGAGAGAGGTGACAATACGTCAGCAGAAAATACAAGCAGAATATTTGAATGAGCAGATGCGCGAAGAAGCCGAGCAGATGCGCGAAGAAGCCGAGCAGATGCGCGAAGAGGCCCACAAAGAACGTTCCGCACTATTGCGCTCACATGAAGAAGCCATAATAGTACTTCAACGGACGTATGGGGAACGCCAGGAGCAGCAATTACAAGAAGAGTCACTAACGTTGCGTGCACATAATGCTGAGCGCGCACAGTTGCGTGAGGAAGTCGCGATACTCGAGAGCGAACGAGCGTACTTGCGGCAACGTTTAGCATCGATCGAGTCACGCTTTAGTTGGCAAATACTGTCGCAGGCATGGCAACTCCAGATGCGGATCGCCCCCCCTAACAGTCCTCAAGGGCGCGCATGGCTAGCGTTAACCCGGCTCACGCGAGGGCGCGCCCAGGGCAAGGTAGCACCGCCGATGGTGGTCACCTCTGCGCCGTCACAAGGTCCGTTGATACCGGCGGCACATCAAGAAATCGTACCGCTGACGCCGGAAGAATCTGCGGCGTTGGCATCGCAATACAACAGCTACGAAAGTTGGGTATTGCGGTGCGAAGAGATCCGTTACAACGCGGCGCGTGCCGCGCGCGTGATCGAGGGCTTCACGTATTTGCCGACCCTGAGTATCGTCATGCCAACGTACAATAGCCCGTCAGAATATTTGCGGGCGGCGCTCGACTCGGTTATGAACCAGTACTATCCACATTGGGAGCTATGTATCTGCGACGACGCCTCGCCAGAAGAGCACGTCCGAACCATTTTGAGCGAGTACGCAGCACGCGACTCGCGTATTCGCGTCACCTTTGCTGAACACAATCGCGGTATTGGTGGAGCATCGAATCACGCCCTTTCTATGGCAACAGGCGAGTATATCGGCCTGCTCGACCACGACGATGTATTAACACCCGACGCATTATTCGAGGTAGTCGCGGCACTCCAAGAGGTTCGCTCAGACTTCCTCTATTCCGATGAGGACAAACTTGATCTGGATGGTCGCCGCTGCGAGCCATTCCTCAAGCCAGGCTGGTCACCGGACCTCCTGCTGACTTGCATGTACACCAGTCACTTCAGTGTCTATCGTAGCGAGATCGTTGAGGCAGTCGGTGGCTTCAGCGAGACGGTGAATGGGAGCCAGGATTACGACTTGGCGCTGCGGATCTCGGAGCGGGCGAGGACGATAACCCATATACCGAAGATCCTCTACCACTGGCGGAAAATTCCGGGCTCGGCGGCGGCGAGCACCGGCGCGAAACCATACGCTTATCTCGCGGCACAGCAGGCGCTTACCGATGCGCTGGATCGACGTGATATTGCGGGAAACGTTGAGATCGCGAATGCATCGGGCTACTACCATATAAGGCGAGAATTCGACACTACAAGCAGGGTTTCGATCATTATTCCTACCCGCGATCAGTATAAGCTGCTCGAACGGTGTATTCGGTCGATCGAAGAAAAGACCGAATACACCAACTTTGAGATCATCGTTGTCGATAACGATAGCCGAGAAGCGGCCACGATCGAGTATCTTGCACATTCACCACACCGTATCATTCATCACCCTGGTGCATTCAACTACTCGCAACTCAACAACATCGGCGTGCGCGAGGCCACCGGAGAGTATCTCCTGCTCCTCAATAACGACACCGAAATTCTGTCGGGGTCCTGGCTATCGGCGCTGGTAGAGCAAGCACAGCGACCAGAGGTGGGCGCTGTCGGGGCGAAACTGCTCTACCCTGATGGTCGCATCCAACACGCGGGCGTTATCCTCGGTCTCGGTGGCGTCGCAAGCCACGCGCAACGCTTTGTCGATGGCTATACCGGGACCGGATACTTCAATTATCCGAACGCCCTGAAAAATTACAGCGCGGTAACCGGCGCTTGCTTGATGGTCCGGCGACAAGTCTTCGAAGAGATCGGCGGCCTAAACGAGGATGAGCTACCGATCAACTTCAATGATGTGGATTTTTGTTTGCGTTTGCGTGAACAAGGATATCATATCGTCTATTCCCCGTATAGTTTGGTTCGTCACCACGAATCGGCGACACGCGAACCGATCGTTGATACTGCGGGACAGGCGTATATGCTCGCACACTGGCAGAAGCAGTTAGCAAGCGACATCTACTATCATCCGCAATTTGATCTCGCCGCCACAGACTTTACCATCGATGTATCTAGGCCGGACTCGCTCCATAGTATGTACACACAACGCGTGCGAGAAGCGGTTACGAGCCCTTTGCAGGTAAACCATAGTATCGGTCAGGTTTTCACCGTCGCTGAGGATACATTCGCAGCGATCGGTGTGCAGTTTGCCACATACGGGCGCTCATGTAGCGGCAAGATCGTGTTCCACTTACGCAAATCGCCCATAGTCACGCACGATATTGTTACGGTCGAGCTTGATGCGGCCCAGGTTATCGATAATCACTTGCACCTTTTCTCCTTCGATCCAATCGTGGACTCATCGGGCCAGCGTTATTATTTCTTCTTGGAATTTACTCCCACACCGAGTTATGACAAATTAGCGATCTGGAAGTCGTTGCAAACTGATGTGATCGCAGGAAATTACTATGAACGCCACCGGCCAGCAGAAGGAACGCTCGCATTTGCGACCTATAGTCAAAAACAAGTATATCGGCATACGACTATTCCTGGCGGTGAACGATGATAAGAAATAGTGCCGAATTGTCACTTATATGCGTGCGATCCGGCGCAATCGACTCTCTGTATCGTGCGGCACACGGAATGCCCGATGTATGGACACAGAGCAACCCTGAGCCGCTGGAAACAAGGCTATTGACTATCACTCCCAGAGCGATAGCGATACCGGGAGGGATTTGATGTGGCTCCCAACAAACCGAGGGCGCTTGCAACACCTGAGGAAACGTATCGGTGCCAATCGAGCTATATTGATGAAGGAGTCCGTCGCACTTTTGTGTCTGGCTCTCACGCTGCTCACTATTCTCGTTGTGCTATCGATTAAGCTTCCTCTACGCATCGATGCTTCTGTCGATACACAGCAAACAGCAGTCCAATTAGGGAATTGGGCGGAGACGGAATATAAGGACACCTTTGCGTCTCGCCGCCTCCAGGCGAACGCCAACATTAGTTATCGCAGCGGTGGACCAGCAGACTTCAGTATCCGCCTTTTCCTCCGGGGCGATGAAGGACTGAAGGGAGCGTATCTGCTGCCGCTCATGCTCAACGGTATCGCTATCGATCCACTCAATGTCACCGCCGGATTACACGAGTATCAGCTTGAATATCGTCTTGTCCCGGCGGCATGGAATCCGGGACAGGGGAATATCATCCAGATCACTATGCCCACACCCCAGGGGACAACCACCGCGCCTTTACCGGTCGCGCTTACCAGAGTAGTTATTGAACCAATATCGGCCTCTTCTTCATTGAATCCAGGATTGCTCCTCGCCGACATATTGCTCTTCGCCGCACTCTACCTGGCGCTGCGTATCATCTTCGTGAAGCGTTTCTGGCTCGCTGTGAGTGGATTGCTTATCGGGGTGCTGGCGGTGGGGTTGTTTGCTGCGGTACTCCCCGCCGAAACCTTGTACATGGCGCAGCAATTCGGTTTACATCCGAAGCGTACTGCCGCGCTCTTATTGGCAATTCCTCTCGTCGCGCTGGGGTTCTCGCGGATCAGCGACTACATCCAGAAGCGCTATCCGCGTCGTGCGGCAGTTGGCAAGCCGACAGAAGCGACTAGCACCAGCGCTAGTTCCGCATCACCAAAGACGCTTGTGCGCGACTTAACGCTAGTTTTCATCGTCGCGCTCGGGTTCCGGTTGATTTGGGCCTTGCTCGTTCCCCCCTGGCAGGCGCCCGATGAGGGGGCACATTTTTCTTATGTCGCCCACATTGTCGAGAGCGTTGAGTTACCGGGTATAGGGACACCGAAGTATGGTGGTCCCGGCTACTCGGTCGAATTCAACAACAGTTGGAACAACACTCTTTTCAACCGTATATCAACTGTAGGACTTCCTCGGACACCAGAGTTTGCGTTCCTCCCGCCCTCTTATGACTATGAAATAGCGCGCGATTACCAGGCACCGGCTGAAGAGCGCCACAATGGTGCAGGGGGAACCGCGACACCATATCCTCCCCTGTACTATCTCATAATCGCATTGCCATATAAACTTTTTCAGAACGAACCGATCATCTCCAGATTGTTTGCCTCACGTATTGTATCTGGCATCTTTGGCGCGCTTGGTTGTATTTTTGGATATCTCATGGCGTATGAGATTCGGCGCGAGCGGTTGTGGGGGTTCTCCGTTGGCCTCTGCATGGCGCTCCTGCCGATGTATACATTCGTTAGCATTTCAGTCAATAATGACACGGCAATAATTTGCGCCACGACCGCGCTGATCTGGACTGCTGTCCGAACGTTCCAACAGCAACAAGTGTCTCAGCGCCTCCTCTGGGCAATGGGCATGATCAGTGGCTGCATTCTGCTGATAAAACCAACTGGTATCGTTGTGGTCGCACTGGTCGGCGTGGCCTTGGCCGTGTGGCAGTGGCCGATTGTACGTCGTCCGTGGCGCATACGTTGGTCTCGTGTGCGCGCAATAGCTTACTTCGCAGTACCAGTCATCGGACTGTATAGCTCCTTGATTCTTCTACGTATCCTCCTTAATCGCGCGAGTACCGGCACGTCGAGCGTCGCAGGGATGAACATCGCTCTTGTGCCGACTTATTCATTTTGGGCATATCTACAGAACGAGTACAGTGCTGGGGGGCCATATTTCTTCTGGTTATTCGTCAAGACCTTTTGGGGTGCCTTCGGTTGGCTCGAAATATATATGCCCGACTGGATCTACTCAGTAATGCTTATTTTCTGCGCCATCGGTATCGTCGGACTCGTCCTGGGTTTCGTTAGAAGGAGACAAGAACGACGCTGGACCCTGCTCTTGTCAGGGCTAATCATCGGTCAACTCGCCTTCCTCTTCGTTGTTGCCGATTATGTCCTGAGTTACGCACAGATTGGTATCGGCCTAGGGTTGCAAGGACGGTATCTTTTCCCTGTCCTCGCACCGATACTCTTCTTACTCCTCGGCGGCTGGCATGTTCTCAGTGGTGGGAGAAAGTCAATTTTATATCTCGCGCCATTCGGTGTGCTCCTCCTCCAGTTTGCCTCCCTGACGACGATCATCACCAGATACTACGGGATCACATTCGGATGGTGAATCAACGCTGGCTCAAGATACCGGTCATCATCGGCGTCCTCCTTGTGTTCGGCGGCACTCTTATTATTCCGGTACATATTCCAGTAGCGGAAAGTTTCCGCACACCCGCCACAGCAACTGTACCGAGCACGCCCCTAATTCAAGGAGTGGAGGTTGTACAACAATTTCCCGCTACTGGCGCACCGATCACGGCTATCGCGATACAGTTCGCAACATACAAGCGTGTCAACGCCGGTACGGTGCAATTGACCGTGCGAGTGATACGCGGCGGGCAATGGCAGGTTTTAGCAGTAAGAACAGCCGCAAAAGATCGGTTAAGAGACAACGCCTTCCAATCATTCGAGTTTTCCCCGCCCCTAATAGCTAATCCGGATGAGATTCTCGCCATCGCTGTTGCCGCCGATCAGGACAGTTCACAGGCGATTAGCTGGTGGATCGACCCAACTTTAAGCCGAGCATCTTATCAATTGCTCGTGGACGGAACACCGCAATCGGGTATGGCGGTATTCTCTATCGCCTATGCACAGAAAAGCGGGCCTTTACTAACGCTCCTGCCCGAGGTATGGCAACGCCTAACCGTTTTCCTCGATCCTCTCTGGCAAGCACTCCTCCTGCTTGGGATCGCTTTGGCGCTCTTTCCGCTACTATGGATCGTGCGGAGGATATTGAGGCCAATACGATAGTGTCGAAATGAACGTTCTCCTGTTCTTGCTTGTCGTAAACGCTGCGGCTATACTGCACCGGTCACATCCATCGATATCCAAGAAACCTTCTCCGCTACAATTACTGATGGAGAGATACTGAGCATGACCGGGACCATAGCTGATATCGACGCACAGGCTCAGCAGAATCAGATACAGTCACCGCCGGCTGATACTTCGTATCAACCGGTAATCGCCGCTATCCCCGCTTTCAATGAAGCCCGCTTCATCGGCAGCATCGTCATCCAATGTCGTCGCCATGCCGACATCGTGCTGGTCATCGACGATGGCTCGCGTGATCAGACGGCGGCCATCGCCGAGGCGGCGGGGGCTATGGTGCTGCGCCACGAGCAGAATCGTGGCAAGGGCGAGGGGCTGAACACCGCCTTCGCCGAGGCACGACGGCTGAATGCCCGGTGCCTCATCCTGATCGACGGGGACGGGCAGCATGAGGTCGAAGAAATACCGGCGGTCATCGCGCCGATCCTCGATGGCTCCGCCGACATGACGGTCGGCTCGCGCTTCCTCACCACGAAGAGCGAGATCCCGGCCTATCGCAAGGTCGGGCAGCATGGCCTGACCATCGCGACGAACCTGAGCTCGGGGGTACGCCTGACCGACTCGCAGAGCGGTTTCCGCGCGTTTTCTGCCGCTGCGATCAATGCGCTCTCCTTCCGCGGCACTGGGTTCTCGGTGGAATCGGAGATGCAATTCCTGGTTAAGGAACATCGCCTCAAGGTTGCAGAGGTGCCGATCAGCGTCGTCTACGAAGAGCCAGCGAAGCGGAATCCGATCGGTCACGGCTTGGTGGTGCTCAACGGGATCATCCGGCTGGTGAGCCAGGGGCGACCGCTCTTCTTCTTCGGGGTGCCCGGTACATTCGTCATGATCCTGGGCGTGCTCCTGAGCTTACGCATCATCGTGACCTACCAGGAGACCCAGGTACTCGCTATCGGCTATGCCTTGATCGTCCTCCTCTTGATGACAATCGGCATCCTGGCGATTTTCACGGGGATCATCCTCTACTCGATCCGGGGTCTCATCACCGACCTGGAGAAGGTACGGCGGGCGGGGTAACGGGTGCCGGTATCGTATATGTATCACTCGTCATGGAGTATCGTACGAGATACGGTAGATACTGCTCACGCGACAGGGATTTCCGGGAGGAGCAAGAACACAGAGTATGGTAGTCGGAAGCACACGACGGCGCACTGAACAATCGAAGGCGCGCATCCTTTTCATTCTCGAATTCTTCTTCCCACATGTCGGTGGTCTCGAGACGCTCTTCCAGCACCTCGCCGAAGGGCTCGTGCGGCACGGCTATCGGGTCACCGTCGTCACCTTATGGCTTCCCGGCACCAACAGACGAGAGATCCATAATGGGGTCGAGATTGTCCGCGTGAAAACCCCGGGCTTCGCGCAACGCTACCTCTTTATGCTCTACGCGCTTCCCACGGTCCTACGTGAGGCGCGCACAGCCGATCTCATTCACACCACGACCTACAATGCGGCGTTGCCTGCGTGGCTCGCCAGTTGCATCACGCGTCGTCCGGCGATCATCACCGTGCATGAGGTATTCGCGGAGCAATGGCAGCAGTTGCCCGGACTGAATCCGCTGCTCGGTTATGCCTTCCGTGCCTTCGAATGGGCGATCCTCCATCTCCCCTTCGCGCACTTCATCGGCGACTCCAACTTCACCGCACGCCGCTTGCGGCAACGGATGCATATCCCCGCCGACAAGGTCTCGACCGTCTATCCGGCGGTGGACTACGACTTCTGGGATCGCGCGCGCCACGAGCGCCACGTCCTCAAGGACGCGATTCCCGGCATCGCGGATGGCCCCGTCTACCTGTACTTCGGGCGGGCCGGGCTGTCCAAAGGACTCAGCTATCTGATCGAGGCGGCGCGGATCATCCGGCGCGCACGACCCGATAGCCACGGCGTCTTCATCCTCGCACGCGATCCGCTCGCCCCCTACGAGCGGGCAATGCGACAAATCGCCCGATATGGCCTCGCGGAGCATGTGATCGTCCTCGATCCGGTGCCCAGGGCGGAACTACCCGGCTATCTCCTCGCAGCGGATTGTGTGGTCGTGCCCTCCATCTCGGAAGGGTTCGGCTATGCGGCGGTGGAGGCGGCGACGCTCGGCTGCCCGGTCGTCACGACGACCGGGCACTCCGTCGAGGAGGTGTTGCCCGATAGTGCGCGCTTCGTGGCCCCGCGCGATCCGGTCGCGCTGGCCCACGCCATCCTCGATACTATGCAGGATCGCCCCGAATGGCGCGAGCCGGAACGCTACGATGTGACGCGGCATATCGCCGACATGGAGATGGTATATTGCCGCCTCGGCATCGCTGGTGAGCAGCAGAAAGTATAGTAAGGTAACATGGAGACTGACAAACCACTCATTACAGCGATCATCCCTACCTATCGACGGCCAGGTTTGCTCCAGCGCGCAATTCACAGTGTTCTCGCGCAGAACTACGGCCAGCTGCAAATTATAGTCTATGACAATGCTTCCGATGATGATACGGCTGCTGTCGTCGCAGCACTTGCGCGCGAGGATCCTCGAGTCGAATACTATTGTCATCCTGAAAACGTCGGACCGGTTGCCAACTTCGCATACGGCATGGAGCAAGTAGAGACGCCGTACTTTTCAATGCTTTCCGACGCATTGCGTCACTGAAGATAGCACTTTGCGGCGGCGCTTGCCTCACGAATAATCGCACCCGACGCTGGTGGACCACGAGCGAAGGGGGAGAACGTGAGGACGCGGATGAGTTTCCAGGCGAAGCGCGAGTTATTGGCCCAGACCGCAGCGCGCTATCAGGCGGCGAGCCACGCCCAGAGGCGGCAGATCCTCGACGAGTTCATCGCCGTCACGTGCTACACCCGCAAGTACGCCAGCCGGCTACTGCGCCACCCGCCCCCGGTCGTCGCGGCGATCAGCCGCCCACGCCCCGCACTACGGGCCAGCGGTGCAGGAAGCCTTACGGGTGGCGGGGGGGGGCGGCGAACAGCATCTGCAGCAAGCGGCTGGTCCCGTTCCTCCCCGAACTCGTCTCGACCTTGGAGCGCCACGGGCACCTGACCCTGCGCGACGATGTTCGCGCCCAGCTGCTCACGCTCAGCCCGGCGACCGCCGATCGCCTGCTGGCCCGCGCCCGGCGTGCCGCTGAACCGCGCGGGATCACCACCAAGCCCGGGCGCTGCTCAAGCGGCAGGTGCCGCTGCGTACCTTCGCGGGCTGGGGCGACGCCGCGCCCGGGTTCGTGGAGGCGGATCTCGTCGCGCAATGCGGCCCCCAGACCGTCGGCGCGTTCCTGCACACGCTGGTCCTCATCGACGTCGCCACGGAGTGCCTGCCCCTACTGACCCGCAGCCACGACGCCGTCATCGGGGCGCTCAACCTCGCGCGCCAGCTGCTGCCCTTCCCACTGCTGGGCCTCGACACCGACAACGGCGTCGAGTTCCTGAACTACGAGCTGCTCGGGTACTGCGAGCGGGAGCGCATCACCTTCACGCGCGGGCGGGCGTATCGCAAGAACGACCAGTGCTTCGTGGAGCAGAAGAACGGCGCCATCGTGCGCCAGCTCGTCGGCTACGGCCGCTTCGCGGGGGTGGATGCCCACCGGCAGCTCGCCGAGGTCTACCGCGCGTTGCGGCTCTACGTCAACTTCTTCCAGTCCTCGATGAAGCTGCGCGCGAAGCGGCGCGACGGCATGGCGCTGCACCGCCGCTACGACCGCGCGCAGACGCCCTGGCAGCGCCTGCTCGCGAGTGAAGTTCTCGACGAGACGCGCACGGCGCGGCT
>JAABUR0100003576.1_pt1 | contig 21685 bp, 23 predicted proteins | sample 5560091 | NCBI WGS metagenome assembly JAABUR01 (sample SAMN10711879, study PRJNA513375) | rock metagenome | isolation source: Antarctica rocks | place: Antarctica: Victoria Land, University Valley sud
GGCACACGGCAGCCACGGTGCTGCTCGAGGAGGGCGTCAGCGTCGCCGTGACCAGCAAGCTGCTGCGCCACACCCGGCTCGCGACGACGGCAGACATCTACAGCCACCTGACCGAGCGGATCGCCACCGAAGCGGCCGACACACTTGACGCCCGGCTCAAGCGACTTCACCAAGGCACCACCGAGCCGTCGAGATGAGCAGCCGCTTGGCGGCGGCAAGTGCTAGACGCCGACTCCAGACGTCCTCACAGGGTGAACTAGGAACGCTGGCCTGGACTGTAGACAGCAGAACCTGCCGGGACGGCACCGCGGCTGGGACGGCCAGACCGACGCCACGGACTCAAACGTTTCAGTCCCTACTCCACGAAGGTGCTCCACATGACGACTGTGAATCGTCGCCGCAAGCAGGTTCCGCGAACTCCCGCTCGTCCGCAAGCGACGCCCCTGCCCTGGAATGAGATAGACCTCGCGGTCAGCGACACGACCGTGTCAGCGACGGCGAAAGACGTGAGTGAGCCGCCCGCCCTGACGACGTTCACGAAGGTGTCGGACCTCGTCGCCTATGACCCCCGTCTTGATCCGTACGCGAAGTGCGTGTACATGGCCGGCTTGACGCGACACTGGGATGTCACTGCCAGCAAGGGAATGATCATTTCGCAGGCTGATTTGGCGGTCCTAACTGGGATGGGCGAGACGAAGCTACGGGAGAGCATCAAGCTGCTGCTCTTCGTCGGCTTGTTCCGGCTTGCCCGGCGAGGCGGGCATGGTCAAGCGAACGTGTACTCGGTGGTGCAGTGTTCGGCGGTGCCCGCCCTGTATCGCGGCGAGCGAGAGGTGTCGGCCTGGATCGGGGCCTTCAAAGCAGGGGGTCTGACGGAGGCAAAGGCAATTCAGTTGGGGCGGGAGCGGCAAGCGTTCCACTCCAGCGCAAGGGAGGCGGCGCGGGAACAATGGTCAACCAGGAAAGGTAAAGGCAGTCGCCGGAAGGCCGTCGGAACCGCGTATGACAACCAGCGCAAGTTGCGCGACAGCGAACAATCTCGGGAGCGACTGCGGGCTGAAGTACGCAACCTAGAGGGCATCGTGCGCCGCCAGGACAAGGCGCTGAAAGCACCAAGTGACGGTGAGTCCCGGTCGCGCCGTGCGCCACTTGTTCCGACCAGGCTGCGAGCTGACGGATGAAGGAGGCCGCTGATTTTCGTGCTGCTGTGCCGCAGTCGGTGTGGGTTGCTTGCCCCACCGGCGCGGTCAGGAAGGTTCTCGCTGTGCTCGTGCAGCACGCTCGTGGCTGGCCCGAGGTGCGAGGCATGCGGCAGAGCGACATCGCTGCCGAAGCCGGTTGCTCGACCCGCACCGTCAGCCGTGCCGTCGCTGCACTGGAGTCGCGGGGCCTCATCGAACAGTCCTGGGGAGCGCGCGCCAACGTCATTCGCCTGGTCTGGGTGTCAGACATGAAGCTCGTAACGCGCGGTTCATGTGCCGCGCCGGGCGAGAGCCTTGCTCCGCGCCACGCGTGGACTAACCAGACGAAGGAAGCTGACGAAAGGGAACTAGAAGAAGATGAAGTACATGACCGCCGCCGAGCGGCGCGCTCAGAAGCACTCGGGCAGCCCCAAAATGCTGTGTCCCCAGCCAAACGGATGCTCGACAGCCCCTCTGCACTAGCCCGCTTCTTCGAGTCGCAGGTCCGGAAGAACCAACCTGATCTGATCTGGACTGCGAACGCACCAGCCCTTGCCGCCCGACTCAAGGCGCTGATCGCAAGCGGTTACAGCCCTGACGAGCTCCGCGACGCGATGAGATACTTCGCCCGTGCGGAGTTGGGTGGGCAGTCGGCGTACGAGGCTATGCAACGTCAGCGGTGGATGAAGCCGGTCAGCAAGAGGGCCGCCGAGGCGATTGTGCGGTGGGACCGCGGCGGCTTGGCCGGCAGCGGCTATGACGCCAAGATCGACTCGAACTGGCCATGGAAGTTCTTCCTCTCAGCCGCTTACAGGCTGGTGCTGATCGGTCAACGGGCGCAGTCATACGAACCCCAGAATTACATCGGCGACTTCGACTAGCGCCGACATGCAACCTTCGAGCTTCCCCGAGGGTTTGGTGTCGATCCCGAGCGACAGGGCTACACGATCACCGGCAGACCGAAGGCACCCGCATCATCGTGGCGCCTGGTTCACCGGCTGGTCACCCGGTCTGGATTGTCGGACGACGCCGCTAGACACGTCGTGTGCGTTTCTTCTCTGGCAACGGTTCGTCTGCCCTCTCGTGGGTGCAGGCCAACCTCCCCGACACGGCGGCGGTGGTGTTCTGTTGCCCGGTGGATGACAACGGGCTCGCTGCAGTGCGTCCGCAGGTGCTGGCGCTCCTCGAAGCTGGCGGGACGGCAAGGTTCATCGTGTCGAGCACGCCGGCGACGTTGGAGCTGATGGAGGTCGAGCACTCAGGCGTCTCCGTCGTGCGAGACCCGGTCGGCCTGTTCTCGGCGGTGGCGCTTCGGCTGCGCGATGGAACGGCTCGCTGCCTTCTGGGCAGGTTCGACCTGACCACACAGGGCTTGGCCAGCGGCTTCACGATGGTCTTGGACGGGGTACGCGACGTGCCCGCGGCCCACGGGTTGCTGCACGAGCTGGAACTACTGACACCGAAGCCCGTCCAGGGAGCGGCGCGGGCGCTCACGGACCTCATGCAGCCGGCGATGGACGCCTTGGAGGCCCTCACGGGCCGGGAGGGCAGCACGGGACCGCACAAGACGGGCTTCGCGGAACTCGACCACCTGACCGGAACCGATCACGGTGGTCAACTCTGGCTCATCACCGGATCGGTCGGCATCGGCAAGACCACCTTGGCCCTTGGGCTGGCCCGGGGCTGACTGTCACCGCCGACGGCGTCGTGACAGCCTTCACCTCCCTGCCCACGGACATCTTCGGCGCGATCATCGAGCGGGCCGGACTCCAGAAAAAAATCGCCTCCATGCTCGGCCCGCACGCCGGACCCGCCGACGACCTCGCCCTCGCCGTAGGGCTCTCGCCGGCGGAGAAGGTCCGCGAGGGCAACCCCGCCGACGTCGGCACCCGCACCAGCGGGAGCATGACCACCCGGTCCGGCCTGTCCATCAGGACCAACCCGGACTTCACGGTCAGCCGCGCCAGCCTCACCACCTCGACGGGGGACCTCGCCGCGGAGCTCGCCACCCGGCTCGCCAACGACGTGCGCGCGATGCCTTCCTACTGAGCCTGCAAGTCTGCGGGCCCTGTTGCTGGGGCCGGTCGTTGCGGTCAGCCGCTGCCTGCGGCGTCGTCTGTACGTCGGAACCAGGGTGCTCACCGCGCTCATCGATGCCGGGCCCAGGCTGTGCGCATCGCGTTCTGACGGCCCCGACGGAGTGGAGTCCTCGCTAGCCGTCCCCCTCCTCATCGTCGGGGGTGGCTGGCTCGGGCGCCGCCTCGGGGCTGACCTCAGACGCCGCTACAGCGTCGAGGTCCAGGACGGTCGCGAGAGCGAGGACGGTGAAGAAGCCCGGCTCGACGACCCGGCCCGTCTCTACCGCCCGGACGGTCCCGATGGCGACGCCTGCACGGACCGCCAAGTCCTGCTGCGACAGGCCCTTGTCGCTGCGGGCGGTGCGCAGGGCGGTGCGCAGCCGTTCGGACCGCGCCAGGTGGGAGCTGTCCTCCCGGCGTGCCCGACCCGTCACACTTCGATGGTACTATTTCTTTGGCGCCAAACTATTGACGTTTTGTCGAGCCGGGCCTTACTCTTCGGTCATGGCCGGACGTCACCTGCGCGCGCTCCTCGCGGCCTACCGCGACGGTGACGACCTGGCGTTCCGGCGGGCCGCCACGAACCTGATCGACGCGGAGGAAGCGAACCGGCACGTCCAGTTGGCGAGGGACCTGCGCGGGTTGCTCGCGTCCGGGCAGACCCGGTCGACGCGGCCCGGGGTCGACCGGGGGTTCACCCCGGCGCCGCCCCGGGACAGGGAGAGCGATCTTCCCCTGGCCGACGTCCAGTCCGTCGACCGTCACCTCGCGGACCTCGTCCTCGCGCCGGAACTCCATGAGCGGCTGTCGGACCTCGCCGCGGAGGTAGAGCAGTGGCCACTTCTCGACGCGGCTGGGGTCCCGCGCCGACGCCGGCTGCTGCTGTACGGCCCGCCGGGGTGCGGCAAGACCAGCGTCGCGGCGGCACTGGCGGGTGATCTCGGACGGCCACTGGTCACGGTCCGCGCCGAGGCGGTCGTGTCGTCGTTCCTAGGCGAGACAGCCAGCAACCTGCGTCGGATCTTCGACTTCGCGGACAACTCCCCCTGCGTTGTCCTGTTCGACGAGTTCGATTCGCTCGGGAAGGCACGGGACGACCCAAGCGATCACGGGGAACTCCGCAGGGTCGTCAACGCCGTGCTGCAACTCGTGGACCGTTACGACGGCCCGTCGCTGCTGGTGGCGTCCACGAACCACGAGGACGTCCTGGACCCGGCGCTGTGGCGTCGCTTCGACGAGGTCCTCGCGGTCGCCCTCCCAACGGTCACCCAGATCGAGTCGCTCCTGTCCCGGACCCTGATGGGGCGCGTCGAACCGGAGGTCAACCTGCGGGAGGCCGCGTCGTCACTGAACGGACTCCCCCACGCAGCGGCGGAGCGCGCCGCCCAGGAGGCCCTTCGTCAGGCGCTTCGCAGCGCGAGGCCCCGCGTCGACCCGCAGGACCTGCGTTGGGCCCTGACCGTGATCCTGGGGCGACGCTGGGTGTAGCTCGGCTGCGCGTCGTAACGACGCGCTTCGGAGCCGGGTGGGCGAGACTTTGCGGGTGCCCGACCCGTTGCCGCTGCCTAGGCCCGCTGCTGTGGGGTCAAGGCGTAGGAGCGGAGGGCCGCAGGACCGGCCGCAGGTCGACCGCCGAGTCCACGGCCGGGACATCGCGGGGAGCCTCGATGCACTGGACGCCGTCGCGGGAGCCCCTGCGGAGGACCCCGGGGACGACGTCCCGATCGTCCTGAAGCTCGCGGGCAATACCCGACTGGAGACCGGCCCGTTTCGCGCCCTCGGCCTGGAGGCCCTCGGTGAGAGCGCCGACTGGACGTACTACGCGCTCATCGGTGCAGCGGGACGGCTGGCCCTTCGCGAGGTCGTCGGTGAGTACGCGACACCGGACCTGGATTGGGACCGGCCCAAGTCGTGGGCGGGCCTGCTCGACAACCTGCAGGGCGTGTCGCTGTACTCCCGGGAGGACCGTGCCGACCCGGACCTCGACACCGGGGCCACAGACCCTCAGATCGTCGACGTGAGCCTGTGGCCGGCGTCCAGCACGCTGGTCGCCAACCGGCGCCTCGCCCAGGTACTGGCTGTCGTCGACCCCGCGACCGCCGTCGACGCGACCGTCCGGGTCCTCGCGACCGACCCCCGCCCGGACACGCTCAGCGTCCGCGTGAACGCGGACCCCGCCCTGCTCGACGAGCTCCTGGACCTCGCGGTCGTGGAACGGGTACGCCCCCCGCTCCGGCCGCTGATCACGTCCGGCGACGTCCTGCGCGCCCGAGTCCCCGCCGACCTGCCCGACCCCGACGGACAGACCGTGGGCGTCGTCGACGACCTGGCCGTCACCGCGAACCCGCTTCTTGCAGCCGTCGTCACCTCGCAGGGCGGCTTCCCGGTCGGCCACGTCTTCTCCCCACCGACCGACCACGGGACGCACGTCAGCAGCGTCACCGCCTACGGCACCCTCGACTCGTTCGTCACCGGCGGCCCCACCCGCGCGCCGTTCCCGGTCGCCGTCGCCCGCGTCCTGGACGCGGACCCGCTGGGCCGGCCCCAGGTGGTCGGGCAGCCCCACGTGACGTTCGAGGCGGCCGTCCGGTGGCTCGTGGCCGAACACGGGGTCCGGGTCGTCAACTGCTCGATCACCTACCCGCACCCGGCAGGCGGTGGGCTCCCCGACCCGTTCACCGTCGCAGTCGACACCCTCAGCCGCGAACTCGGCGTGGTCATCGTCGTGTCCGCAGGCAACCGCAGGGACCTCGACGCCGGCGACCACTGGCTCACCGGCTACCCCGCCTACCTCAACGACCCGCAGGCCCGGCTCGCCGCACCAGCCGACGCGGCACTCGCCGTGACCGTCGGCGGGGTCGCCCATCGCGACGTCCCCTCCGGGACGGGCGCAGGTACAGGCACCACCCACACCGCGATCGCCCCAGCAACCCGCCCGTCGCCCTTTACCCGGTCCGGACCGGTGCGCGGCACCGGAGGAACCGGCAAGTGGGGAACGAGCAAGCCCGAGTTCACCCACCACGCAGGGAACTGGGCGTGGGACCACGCCGGTAACCGCGTCGTCGACAAGGACTGGGGCCTCGGGGTCGTCGTCGCCGTCCCGCCGGTCGGCGCCCGTTTCCTCGGCGTGACCACCGGCACGAGCGTCGCCGGCGCAGCGGTCACCCACGAACTCGCCGCGATCGCCACCCGCTACCCGGACGCCGGACCCAACCTCCTGCGCGCCTACCTCGCCCTGTCCGCCCGGCAACCCTACGGACACCAGCGCCCGGCATCCCCCGACGACGCGCTGTCCAGCGCCTACGGCGTCCCGGATGCCGGACGAGTCCTCGACAGCGGCGGGAACCGGGTCCTCCTGAACTTCCAGGGAACCATCGACACCGGGACCGCGCTCATCCACCGACTGCCCATCCCGCTCGCGTTCGTCGGCCCCGACCGGCACCGGACCGTTCGCGTCGCCCTGGCCTTCGACCCGCCCGTCAGGCGTGCCCGCCGCGAGTACCTCGCCGGGCACATGGCCGTCGAACTCGTCTACGGACTCTCGCTCACGGAGGTCCGCGCTCACTACGGCCAACAACCCAGCCAGGCCGACACCAACGCCAACCCGACGCTGACCCGCCTGGTGCTCCCAGACCCCGACCACCGCCCCGAACTGCAACCAAGGGTCCGCAGGCTCCTGAACAACACCCTCCAACGCCGCGACTTCGACGGCGGGAACTGGCGAGAGCGGCACCAGGACTGCTTCCTCGTCGTCACGCACGACCACACCAAGTCCACGCCCGCCCAACGGCGGGACTACACACGCCAGGACTACGCCCTCGCCGTCGAGATGGCAGACGAGACGAACATCGACCTGGACCTGCACGCCGCAGTCCGACAAAGACTCCAGACCCGCATCCGCACCTGACCGCCACGCCACCGCTGAGTCCGCACGGCCAGGCACACGTGGCCCTTGGCTGCACCCTCGTCACGCCGTCGCCCGCACCTGAACGCGAGACCGCCTACCAGTCGGCGGTCCCGGAAACCCCGACAGGACCTCGGAGCGGCGTCCCGGACACCCCCTCTGACCTGCGGTGATGCACCAATCCCATCAGAAACGCGTCACTGCCCATCAGCGGGTCTCGGCGGCACCCTCTCTGACCTGCACCGATAGGGTTTCCAGACGTCTACACCGTGACTCCAGGTCGCCTGCCCTTGGCTACGGTGCGCCGGTGACCGACACGGCAAATGCGGTTGCGAACCGCATCAAGGACATCATCGAGGCACCCAAGGCGTCGGAGCTGGTTGCTGCCTACTTCGACCCAGCGTCACCGTTCAGCGGCGCCACGTTCGACTCCGTGGGTACCAACGACCTGTTCACTTTCAGCGTCGATGACCTTCTCGCCTTGACGATGTTGGACGTGGGACTCAAGCCGCTGGCCGTCCGCGAAGTGCTTGGCCACGGCCAGGCCACACTGTCGGAGCTACTACGTGCCGTCCCACATGAGCAAGATCTCTGGGAGGCCACGGACGAGACCCTCGACGCCGCCACTCGTCTGTTCGCCGAACTCGACGCCCTACCAGCGGTGGGAGCCGTGAACGCAGGCAAGCTGATGGCGCGGAAGCGCCCACGGCTCATCCCGGTCATCGACAAGCACGTCATCACCGCGCTCCAGGCACCCAAGGGCAAGTACTGGGCCACCATGCGCGACGCACTCGGGAGGGGCAAGCTCTGGCTGCAGATCGAGCAAACGCTCAGGGTGTCCGCGCCGGCCAGCGTGACCACCCTGAGGCTGCTCGATGTGGCCATCTGGATGCGGCTGTCAGAGGCAGACAGCGCCCGGCTGGTACGAAGCCAACTCGGCCTACCCGTGACGCCTAGAGAGAACCGCTCAGTGCCTTAGGTGTCTGAGCAGGTACGCCCGCTTGCTGACGATGAGCCATAAACCGGAACGGCTGCTTGTGCACCTGTTACGAACGCTGCGCCCCTGGTTATCCCCGCACGCTCCCAACAGGCTCTGAGCAGGTACGGGACCGGTCTCAATCCCCAGATCCGTCCACATGCCGGGCCAGGCACGCACGTGGCAGCTTCGCCGGCTAGGCAGTGGCGGCCGTGGCGGCCAAACGAGCGGTCAACTCGGCGTCGCACCAGCGCCGGGGCCGACGCAAGTACAGGCCGATTTCGACGACAGCGATGGCTGCGTCGATGACCTGCTCGCGGGAGTAGAGGCGCTTGCGCCCAACGACGTCGCGGCTATGGGTACGGAACGGCGGCGCGGGCAGCCACCCCTGCGCCTCAAGGCGCCGGACGGTGCCGACCGACCGCCCTAGGGCGCTGGCCATCGCGGAGATAGTGAACAGGTCAAGCAGCTCGCCGCGGTAGCGGAGCCGCATGGTGGTGCCCGCGTGCAACCACGCCGGGTCACCCGGCAGCACCAGCGCCCGCGGACGTGGTGTGGAGCGACGGACGGGCTTGACGAAGTCGCTGCGGGCTTCACGCATGGTCAGGATGCGCTGCTCAGGCATGTCGTCAAAGGTAGGTCGACGCCGGGCTGACCACGTCGAGACACACGCTCGATGCCGCGGGTCGCGGACGACGCCGGCCGCGGTATGGCCTCCATGGCATTGGTCGAGATGGGAGCGGGGAGAGCCGCGGTGCCCAGGTTAGGGTGCGTCAGTTCGGGCTCATGTCTTTGAAGACTCGGTAGTGTCCCTGGAAGGCCACCGTGTGAGTCTGGGTAGACCCCGTGCGGTTGCGAAGCACCTGAAGGTCTGCCTCTCCGGCGCGCAGGTTGTCCTGATCGAACAGGTCTGGTCGGACGATCCGCAGGATCACGTCGGCGCCGCGACGGAGCTCGGCTCGGGCGTGAGTACCTTCCAGCCACTCTTCTTCCGACATGGTCACCACGACCGTGCAGTGTTGTTCGCTGGCGCTTTTGCGCAAGCGGCGAAGCCTCTCCAACATTGGCGTTCCCTCATCGCCGCCGTACAGCCATCCCAAGTCGTCGAAGTCGTCGATGATGACAACACGACCTGACCCCTCGCCCGCGACGCTGGCGTTGAACATGGCTAGGAAATGATCTCGATGCTCAAGGGGCGACAGGCCATCGCCCTCCGACCAGATCGATAGCGGCGACGTCCGCAGTTGGCGCCTGGCGTCTGCAATCCTGTCGGCCTCCCCTGATTCCTCACCGCCACGCTGGAGGCGGTGAGCAGGAACCTGCGCTAGTTGGCAGTACATGTTGAGCAGCGCGACCCGGCTCGGCTCCCTTGCGAGGACCAGTGACGTCACCACCCCTGAGCGCAGTGCGGTGTGGGAAGCGAACTGCGACGCGAGGATTGTTCTTCCCACGCCCGGTGTCCCGAGGACGAGCCACAACGCTCCAGGTAGGAAGCCTCCTGTGCTGTCATCCAGTTCTGGGAAGCCAGTTGAAACGCCCTCTGAGTAAGTACGTACGTCGGCAGACTCGATCAAGCTTGCGATGTTGGGCATGCCGTGAGTGTCATCAGCACCGCCGACAATGTTGACGGGATGACCTCTCTGTCAGGGACGGGAGGCACACTTCCCTTTATGGACCTGAGGTGTGTGACCCGCAACCTGGCTCGCTGGGCGAGCGGACAGCAGTGGGTGGACGAAGTGGCCGCTGGTGGACTTGCTGACCTGATCCTGGTGCAGGAAGCCCCAGCACCAAGTGGTCTGCGCACCCCTGCTGGGTACACCACGTTCCCCGACGATCCATCGCAGCTCCGCGACAGGGGGCACTGTCGTTCGCTCACGCTCGTAGCCGAGCGGCTGGTAGGCCAGGTCGACTCGGCTAGCTACGTCCTGCCTGAGGTCTTGGCTGACTACGTCAGCGAACTCGTAGTGACCCTTCCTGGCGCGGAACCACTGCATGTCTTCAACGTCCACGCCAGCCCCAGGCCGGTGGACGATCCCGAAGTTTTCCTGACGTGGAAGAGAGATGCCGAGAGTCGCGTCTACCACTCCGACGTCGTCAGCAGCGTGCTCGCAGAGCGCGCAGGCACGGGCGTCGACGTTCTCGCGGTGGGTGACTTCAACGAGGCGTGGCTCTGGGATGAGCGGCACCGCACCTCATCATCCAAGGAGTTCTTCGAGCGGCTGGCCAGCCACGGCTTCACTGACGTCACGATGAAGCATTGGGGTGCGGAAGTGACGACGCAAGTCCAGCACCGCTACCAGGTCGACCGCCTCTTCGCGACGGAGGGCGTCAAGTTGGCCCTGTCCGACCCGTCGCAAAGCATCGGCCCAGCGGACGGAATGAGCGATCACCTGCCGATTACGTTCACTCTCCTGAGGTAGCGGGCGCTTTCTGACGCCGCGGCAGCCCCTCCCGGACGGTGGCCGCGGACAAGCGGGCCTCACGCGGCGTCCAGCAGTCGTCCCTGACCCTGGCCACGTCCGCTCCGCAGCGCGCGCACGACGTTCGGACGGTCGAGACCGTCCTTGCCGCAGCATCCATTGCAGTACGGCATGGGGGACGTCGCGGCTCGGTCTCTACGCACGCAAGGCCGTCGCCGGCTGTAGAACAGGATCATGCCTGGACTGAGCCCGATTGATGTGCAAGCCGCTCGGCAGGTGCTGATGGACCTCTTGGCAGTCGTCGAGCGGAACGAGCTCGCAGCCGACGGCCCGTTGGGGCGAGTGATGCGCGCGCACCTGCAGGGTGCGCTTGCCGCGCTCGACGCGGTCCAAGGGTCGAAGATGCGTCACGATTAGCCGGTAATTACATAATACGGTGGTTTCCTGTATTGTTTATGCATGGCCAAGCAGCGCAGGGTGACGGGCGAGGGCGCCACAGCGGTCGGCTACTTGCGGGTGAGCACCCAGGAGCAGGCCGAGTCAGGGGCGGGGCTCGCCGCCCAGCGCGCCGCCATCGAGGCAGAGGCCGCACGTCGTGGCTGGCAGCTTTTGGACATCAAGGTGGACGCTGGGTTGTCGGGCAAGACGACGGCAGGGCGTGTGGGCCTCGAGGAGGCTCTGGATGCGGTGTCCAGCGGTCAGGCCGACGTGCTCATCGTCGCCAAGCTCGACCGGCTGTCCAGGTCGCTGGGCGACTTTGCGATGATCATCGAACGGGCACACCGGGAGCAGTGGAACCTGGTGGCTCTGGACCTCGGGATCGACCTCAGCACGCCCGCCGGGGAGTTCCTGGCCTCGGTGATGGCGAGCGCGGCGGTTTGGGAGCGCAAGATCATCGGTGGCCGTACGAAAGATGCCCTGGCCGCGAAGCGGGCCGCGGGGGTGCGGCTGGGCCGACCCTCGAAACTCGACCCCAAGGTGCGACGTCGGATCGAGGCTGCACGGGCCGGCGGCAACACCTTGCAGGGCATCGCGGACGCGCTCAACGGCGACGCCGTGCCAACGACCCGCGGGGGAGCCCGATGGCACGCGAGCACGGTCAGCGCCGCCCTTCAGGTCGCCAAGCACGACGCACGCGCAGCAGAGGCATCCGCTGCGACTTGACAGTCGTCGCTGCTCAGAAGGCACCCCGTACCTTAAGGAACCTTTCCCTCACCGCGAGGCCCGGTTACGCGGATGGGGTGCGCGCGAGGTGATAGGGCAGTGGCGGCAATGAGGCAGTGGCGTCGCGTGTACCCGAAAGGCCGCACCGCGCCGCAGGGAGCAGCCGATTGGTTGCGGCTAGGTCAGCGAGAACCGCTGCGGTAATCGAGGTGAGCATCTGCTCCTTCTCCGCAGCGTGGGGTCGGTCGAGGTCCAGGGCTCAAGGGGGCTCCGCACGCCCTGATCGAGACGACGAGGGCCGCAACTGGCCAAGGGGGCAAACTTGATCACGTGGGGGGCGTGACCCCTACCCTCGCGTACGTGGAGATGAACGAGTACCTGGTGAGCGTGGGTCAGGTTGTCGCCAATGCCACGGTGCTTGAGCGAACTGCTGCCGGCGTGTTGTCGCAATGCCTCGACATAGATCCCCTTCTGGCGGAGATCGTGGCCGGTCAGATGCAGTTGGCCGGGACTCTGCAGTGCATCAGGAAGATCATCGACTCCTGCGAACAGACTGAGGACGTGACCAAAGTCCGGGCCTGGCTTGTGACCGCCGAGCAGGCTCGTGCGGCCCGAAACAACGTCATCCACCAAGCGGCGTTTCTCGATGACGCTGACAGAGTCACCGGCTTCGTACGTAGGGGCGACGTCTCGACCCTGACAGCACAGGATCTCGGCGACGCGGTCAACCTCACGCTGGAGGCGGTGGCATCAGGGGCCGACCTGCTCGGGGGGCACCACGCCTGGACAATCGTTCACGTAGTCGAAGGCGGCTAGCGCCGCCTGTTCGCAGTCACCAGGTCACCGCTGCGGGGCACGCAGCAGTTCGTCCCCCGGTTCCTCGCGGGTCAAAAGCACGACGTCGGAGCCACCCGTCGTGATCGGCACCTAGGGTCGGCGCCGTGGCCGACGCGATCTTCGAGCATCCCCGGCTCGCCGGCATCTACGACGCACTCGACCCTGACCGCAGCGACCTCGACGTATACGCCCGTCTCGCCGTTGATCTCGGTGCAGGCCGGGTGCTGGACGTGGGATGCGGCACCGGAACGTTGCCGCTGCTCCTCGTCGGCCGCGGGATTGACGTCGTCGGGGTAGACCCAGCAGCCGGGTCGTTGGCTGTGGCGGGGGCCAAGCCGGGGGCTGACAGGGTGCACTGGGTGCACGGCGACGCGACCGCCTTGCCGCCGCTGCAGGTCGATCTTGCAACCATGACGGGCAACGTGGCCCAGGCCATCGCCGACCCGGCGGCTTGGGAGACCACCCTGCGAGGGGTCAGGGCCGCGCTTCGCCCGGGCGGGCACTTGGTCTTCGAGACCCGCGACCCCGCGCGGCGTGCCTGGGAGGAGTGGAACCGCGAGGCGTCCTACAGCGCAACGCAGATCCCGGGCGTCGGCATCCTCGAGAGCTGGGTTGAGCTCACCGAGATCGCCCTCCCGCTGGTGAGCTTTCGTTGGATCTACGTGTTCGCCGCGGACGGGTGCACCCTGACGTCGGACTCGACGTTGCGCTTTCGCGAACGAGACGAAGTCGAGGCCAGTCTCGTCGACCACGGCTTCATCGTCTCCGAAGTACGTGACGCGCCGGACCGACCCGGGTTGGAGCTGGTGTTCCTCGCAAGCCGTCCGGACTGAGCTGAGGCAGCCCTCCGCCTTGCGGCGGTCCCGCCGCAAGCGCAGAGAACGCCAGGGATGTTCAATGGCGACGTACTCCCGCCCGGTCTGACCCGGAGAACGCCCGGCGCCTTGGCTGCCTTGTAAGCGATCAGTCGACCGGGCGGGAGTCGCCATTGGGCACGTTGCCTGTCGTGAGTGACCTGGTAGGAGCCTGCCGTTAACGGGCCCGTCCCTGGACTGTCCGACCGACTTCGCACCGTGCCCGTCCTGAAGTGCGACCAACAAGGACGAACATGACCACGATCGCAGCACCAGCACGGTTCGTCACGGGCGGAGTCGACACGCACCTCGATGTGCACGTCGCGGCCGCCCTCGATTCGATCGGTGGCGTGCTCGGAACGGCGCCGTTCCCGACCACGACCGCCGGTTACCGACAGCTGTTGGCCTGGCTGCGCACCTTCGGTGAACTCGGCCGGGTCGGGGTGGAAGGCACCGGCAGCTACGGCGTCGCGTTGAGCCGACACCTCACCGCGAAGGGCGTGGCGGTGATCGAGGTGTCGCGTCCGAACAGGCAGGTCCGGCGCCGGTACGGCAAGACCGATGTGGTCGACGCGATCGCGGCTGCCCGTGCGGTGCTTTCGGGTGAGGCCAACGCAACACCGAAAACGCATGACGGCTCGGTAGAGGCGTTGCGGGCCCTGAAAGTGCTGCAGCGCAGCGCAACCAAGGCCAGGACGCAGGCCCTCAACCAGCTGCGGAACCTGCTCGTGACCGCACCCGACGAACTCCGCGGCCGGCTGCGGGATTTACGCACCAAAGAGCTGCTCAGCGAATGCGCCGCCTTCCGGGTCGCCGCCGACGACGACACCTTGAACGCCATCACACGCTTCGCACTTCGTGAACTCGCTCAGCGGATACTCGACCTCGACCAGCGCCGCGAGCAGGTCCGTGCCCGCCTGCACCGCATCACCGCCGTCATCGCCCCGCAGCTCGTCGCGCTCAAGGGCATCGGGCCCGATGTGGCCGCGACCCTGCTACTCACCGCCGGCGACAACCCCGAAAGGCTCCGCAACGAACGGTCCTTCGCCGCGCTCTGCGGCACCAGCCCCGTGCCAGCCAGCAGCGGCAAAACCCAACGCCACCGCCTCAACAGCGGAGGCGACCGTCAAGCGAACTCGGCCCTGTGGCGCATCACCCTCGTCCGAATAGGCAGCGACCAACGCACCAAGGACTACATGGCAAAGCGCGTCAGCGAGGGCAAAAGCAAGAAAGAAGCCATGCGCTGCCTCAAGCGCTACATCGCTCGAGAAGTCTTCAACGTCCTACCCAACGCAGCACTCAGTTGACAGTAGGAGCATCGCCTAGCGCTATGCGGGGTCCGGCGGTCTATCGCCGGCGTTTCTCTGCGGGCGGCTGCTCCGCTCGGATCAAGCTATCGGTTTGAGGAACGATTTGACTTCTACCAAGCCGGGGTGTTCCTGAGCGACTGCCTCCCGGTCTCGGTCGCTGGCGGCAACCACCTCTACGACGGCTGTGCCGAAGGCGTTGCTTGATTGGCCCGAGAGAAGCCCGAATCCCTTCTGCTTCACCTCATCGGACACCTGCTCCTCGAGCGCCGCCAACTCTCGTTGCGATGCGCCAGCCAGCTCGACGCAGACCGGGCCGTCGTACACGGCCGCAAGTTCCCTGCGATGCCTTTCGAGTTCACCGGTGAACGGCGCAATCATGATTTTTTGACTCTTGTCTATACGAGGCGAGCCACCGTCGCGTTGCGCGTTGACGTACGCGACCACGCGCGAGACCCCGCCTGCATTCACCTTCGCAAACGGCCATCCCCCGGCCGGAGGGCGGCACCTCACCGGCGGGTCGGGCTTGGCAGGCGAAGGAGACACCAGCGCCGAGCGGGTAGGAGGCTCGGTCAGGGTCAACACCCCGTCCCTGTACGTGCCGACCAAGTGCATGACCGGCGTCGTGACCGTCCCATTCGGGTACTTGGTCGTCCCCGGAATCCGGTTCGCGCTAACGCCGACAACCTTGGCGCCGCTACAGCCAGCCGGAGGCAGGGACAGCAGACTTACATAGCAGGCAGTCAGGGGCTGACTCGCCGTCTGCAACATCGACGCATCGACCTGCCAACGCGGGACGCCCAGCGCCCCCTCCCGACCGCCGCTGAGCGACCCTGCACTCTGCCCGCCACAGCCAGCGAGCGCACACGCTCCCACGAACGCCACCGCCCGACGCAGCACAGCCACACCACGCAACCTGGCCCTGAGCGAGCTGGCCAAGACCAGCGAGGCAGCGAGGTGCTTCATCACCATGGAACGCAGCATGGGCAACGCAGGTTCCGTCCATGCCGGTTCTCGCCCGCGAGTAGTGCCGGTTCCTCGAACCGCGAAGAGCGCCGCCTAGCCTGCGGCGGCGCGAAGACTGAGTTTCACTCGCCGGAACTCCTCCTCCGTAGCGAGCACACCGTGAACTCGTCCTGCGCCTCGGCGAGCTGCAACGCGGGCATCGGCTCGAAGCTCATGGCAGTCCCTCCGTCAGGGAGCTGACGTGGGTGCAGAGACGCATGCCGTCGGCGAACTGCTCGACCTTCACCCATCACGCGTCTTGATTCGTTCGTCGTTCGTCGTCGAGCTCGCGTTACCCAGATGCCGGGGGGCAGCCCCGTCCTGACGATCCGTCCGTGCTTGACCCCGGTACCGCCGTGCCGGTCATCTGCCTGGCCCCATCGATCTCCAGCACGAAGGGGCCAGGGGGGATCTGGACCGTCACGCGCGTGGACAAGCCGCTGTCGGCTTCAGCCAGCACCACTTTTCCCCGGAGCCAACGAAGATGCATCACTTTGGTCGAGTGAGCCGGATGCGCCGGCGAGACTCCGACGCAGAAAGAGGTGGTCACCAGGCTGGTAGTCGGGGATGCAGCCGCGGTAGTCGCGGATGCAGGCACCGCCATCGGTCCCGTCGCTGGCCCGCCAGAACTGCAGGCAGCCAGAGGAGCGACGAGCAATACCAGGGCAGCTCCCGAAGGCAACGGCCAGCTCATAGCCGGAAAGTAGCAGGTGCCGCACGTCCTGCCTGACAAGTGAGTAGCGCCGCGTCAAAGCGGTTATCAGGGCGCCGTCCCCACGCTGGAGAGCATCACTTCTCCACGGTTCCCGAGCGCACACGGGCGACCCTGCAGGGCATGAGCAGCGAGGGCGACGCGACGAGCGGGTTCCGCGCTCGGTCGAGTCATGGGCCCGCCGGTCAAGCCTCCGCGACCACATCGTCAAGGGGCGGACCCGTCGGACCGGCGAGGTCGGCCCGCACTGACAGGTACCGGGCGGCGACCACACCAAGTGCTGTTATCGCGAGTGCGGCGGCAGTTGGGCGCCAGATCGCTGTGTCGCCGTAGGAGAAGCCGGTAGAGGCCGCGGCTGCGACGCCGGCCGCGACAGCGGCGACCGCGATCAACGGCAGGCCGCGCACGAGGTAGCGCACGGTACGAGCACGAACGGGATCGGCGACCGAGCGCAGGAACGACGACACGACCAGCACAGACCCCACCGCCGACACCAGGAGCCCGACTGGGTACGCGAGCAACCGGAGGACGCCGTCGTACGACGGGTAGGTGTAAAAGATGCCGTGGCCTGTGCCGTCGGACCGGTGCGGTTCGTGCAGTCCCCGGCCGAGGACGCGGTCGAACGCGCCGATGCGGCGGTCGACGCGCTGCTGGACGACTGGGACGGCGGTCAGATCGCGCTGCTGACGACCTACCACCGCCACCCCGTCCACGCGCAGGCGGTCGAGCACCGTGGGCAGTAGGGGTGCTGGGACGACTTCTTCGCCGAGGACGACGTCTTCTACGGGCACGTCCTCGGGTTCAAAGGGCTCGAACGACAGGCCGTCGTCCTGGCCGTCGACGGCTCCCGCGACCCGGCTCGGGCCAAGGAGATGCTGTACGTCGGGCTGTCCCGAGCGCGCACCCAACTGGTCGTGGTGGGTGATCTCGAGCAGCTCCGAACGGTCGGCGGCGACGGCGTTGCCAAGCGACTTTCCGGCGCCGAGCAGTGGGTCTTCTGACCCCCGAAACTGTCGTACCTCTCTGCGATTGTGTACCCATAGGAGAGGGGTCAGGCTTGAGCTACACACAGATGGCGCACTCCCACCTGCAGCGGCTGCTGCGGGAGGGCATGCAGCTGCACGAGGTCCAGCAGGACAGCGACGGGGACTACCCGTTCCGGCACAAAACGGCCGCGTACTACCTGTCCGTCGGGCGCGACGGACACATGGTGAAGATCTGGTCCAACGTCGTGTTCGGGCTCAAAGGAACAGCTCCCGTGCTTCGCGCGATCAACGCGACGAACGAGCGGCTCATGCACTGCCGCATGTTCCTGTCAGGCACCACGCTGCAGATCGAGGCCTTCCTGCCCATCGAGCCGCTGGTACCGGGGTACCTGACGGCGGTATGCCACGAGCTAGGGGAGACGGCCAACAGCGTCGGCCAGCTCATGGCCGCGGTGCACGGCGGCAGCATCGCATTCGATGACGAGCTGGAGGCTGCAGATGACTGAGGTGACTGAGCGCCCGACCTGCGGTGCGATCAGCACCAAGCCGATCGCGCGGAGCTGACCGTCGGCGCACCATCCGATGCTTCCCCGGCCGCGCCGCCGCGCATCTTCACCGCGGGTCATCACGAGCTGAATGTTTCGCCACTTGCGGCTATCGGTTCGGACGCCCCGAGCCCTGCAAGCAGCCACGAGCTCTATACTCGGTGCTTGGAGTTCAGCAACGGCCTCACGGCTGAGTTCGGGCCGTGCTGTGCACACGGGAGCCCGGACCGGTAAGGCAGCGGGCGTTAGCGTCGGTGCCCAAATCCGTACCAGACGGCGAGGCCGCACAGAGTCACAGACCCCACTCGCGTTGCGGCGTGAATTGGACCAACGCTGGCAGAAGCGCGGCAAGTGCGCACCGGTGACATGTCTACTCCCGAGCATGTCTGTCCCCGGCCCGGGCAGCCGCTGTGGCGCCGTGACCGTCGCCTTTCCGTCGATCTTCGACGGGCGCCTACCGGTACCGCCGGCGGCTGCCGAGTTATCCGTTGCGGCGCGGCACACGCTCGCGACTCGGGTGCGGGAGGTGCGCCTCGTCGCGCGACGGTCGCACGGCCGACTGTGAAGCTCTGCCTGCCCGCGTCCGACGGGTCCTATCGTCCGCCCCATGACGCATCCAGTCCCGACAGCTGAGCAGAAGCGGCAGGCGTTCGCCGCCGGCCGGGCCGATGGCCTGGCGCAGCTCGCCGGTACGGATCCTTCCAGCCGGATCGGGCCCGCCGACGGTCGCAGCGAACGGTTCGTCTGGTACGCCGACGACTCATCGCTAACGCTCGTCGTCGGCGAGCAGGAGGACTCGGACACCGACCTTGCCCTAGCGGTCGGCCTGGGCGAGCGCGGCGACCGGGACCTGCGCCTTGTCCTGCCCCGCGGCTGGCACGACCCAACGCTGCACCGCTGGGCGTGGCTTGCGGACCTGCCGATCGAGGTGTGGTCGCACGACTGGCAGCACGACACGGACGGCTCCCCGCCGAAGCAGGAGGGCCGCCCGACTCGGGACCAAACGCAGCAGTTGGTTCGGAGCGTGGACAAGCCTCAGCTGCACCTGGGCGACCGCACGTCCTGGATCGAAGGGCTCCTGCGATGGGCCGGAAGCAAGGACGACCTCGACGCGTCCCACCGGCAGGACACACGGGCCTGGCAGTGCCGCGGGCAGCGAGTGCTTCGCGTCCGCCGCGCGCAGGGCGGCTTGGAGATCCTCGCCGGGATCGACTGGGGAGCGAACTCGGCTCAGCCGTCACCGCAAGCCCTGATGATCACCGGGCCGCTGACCGCCGCCGAGGAGACGACCTGCCGCGCCCTGGTGGAGGCCGGGATCAACGAGCGCCTCGACGTCGCCGGCGCCGCGCACCACGCGGACGAGCACTGGCTGCAGGCTGTGCTCCGGCGCCACCCCCGCTCGCTCGGCCTGGAGCAGCCAGTCCTGCGCGAGGTCGCGGCTTGGCGGCCGCGGGGCAGCCTCAAGCACACCAAGGACAGCCAGCAGCGCCAGACCGGGACGATCTCACGCAGCCCGGCACGTGGCCGTGGCTTCGTTGACCTCGCCGGTCTCGACGCCGCCGGGAACCTGCTCATCGTCGAGACGAAGCTCGGCGCCGACCACATGCTCGTCCTGCAGGGCTTGGACTACAAAATCTGGGCTGAGGCGAACCGCGCGCGCCTCAGCGCGCGCCTCGACTGCCGTCCCGATCTCCCGATCGAGATCTCCTACTGCGTCGGAGGGAAAAACGGCAGCGCACCGACGCGGAGCGCGCACCCCCAAGCCCAGCTCGCCGCGCTCGCCCCCGACATCCGGTGGCACGTGCAGGAGGTCACCGACTGGACCGGCGACGATCCTCGCGCCCGCCGCGGGGCGCTGCGCACCTTCCCGCTGCCCCCGCAGGGGTAGGACAGAATCGATCCGACTTCGCGTGTGCCACGGTGCACGGCCGGCCCACTGCGGCCTCGGCGCGCCGGGGCGGCGATGGCGCCTCGGTATACACCGTGCTGATCGCTTCCCCGAATTGCTTCTCGTAGCTGGCTGACAGGGTGACGAACTCGGTCTTCGGCGCTGTCGAAGCTCTCCAGAGGCTCACCTCGGCGGCGAGGTTGAACAGTGACCCTGCGCCGATGGGTTACCGCTGGCGACTTGCCCGCTCCCGCGGAGGAGGTCCTGAACGGGATGCTGCACCAGCGTGGGCAGCTCGGTCTGGGAGCGCTCAAACGACCCACACTGGGCCCAAAGCCCCAAGCGGTCCCCGTCATAGCCCTTCCGCCGGGGTCAAGCAGACCAAACTCGACGGGCTTTCGCCGTTGAAGACGTTGTCGCTGATGATGCCGTTGATGTGCTTGCCGACGATGCCGGGACAGCCTCGTCACTCACATGCACCAGGGGATGCCTTCTCAAGCCGCTCGAAGTTGGTGATGGTGATGCCTTCAGTGACTGTTCCGTCTCGGCTGACTCCACGGTCACGGGGTTGAGGTCGCTGTCGGCGCCTGCGGTGCGTAGCCGGGTGGCGGTGAGCAGGCACGGTCGACAGTGCTTCGCGAGGTCTGATCCCCGATGCCACCGCGGCCCCGAACGACTACATCGGCGAGGGAGTACCACACCTCGGCGTCGAGACTGGCAGTGACGAGTCCAGCGCGATCAAGGCTTTCGACGGGGTAGCTGTGCGAGGAAGAACGTCATCCGGTTGCAGTGCGCCACCGGACCCGAGAGGCGGACGCACCGACGGCCGTCGCCTGGTGCCAACTCACGACCCTGCTGCGGGCCTACGCCGACGTACGTGCGGCGCTCATCGACGCGGGACACCCGCCGTGGATGTCTACGAGCTGACTCTGGCAGGACGGCCTGACCGGATCGCCTGAGGACATCGGTGCGCTTCATGTCAGACCTGGTCCCTACTGTGGTCAGGGTGACATACAGCGAACAAGAGAAGAGCCGCGCAGCGGCCTGGAAGCGCTCCACCCCGACCCTGCCCGCCGCGGCAAAGGTGCCCGCGCCCTACATCGGCAAGGACGGTACCGCTGGACCGCGGCTGTACGAGTTCTGCCTCCCACCCGAATTCGCGTCGCTCTCGCTACTGCCCGAGGTGCGCGTGACAGCTCCAGCGCTGTTCACCGAGCTCGCGATCCCCTGGCACGCCGGCGTGGACGGTGGACCGAGTAACCACCTGCTTTCCTCGCAGGTGCAGTGCGTCAACGCGCTGGGCCAGATGGTCACCGATCCGTCCCGGATCGTCCGGGCGTTCGGCGATCTCCTCGGGATAGACGAGGTGCTGCCAATCGAGCCCGGCCGGTATCTGACCTTCGAATATATCGGCCCTACCGACTACTTCGACGAGGCCCCGAACGGACAACGGATCCGTGGCGCTCACTGCACCAGCGTTGATGCTGCGTTCTTGCACCGGACTCACGACGACATCGTCGAGCTCGTCCTGCTGGAGTGGAAGTACACCGAGTCCTACAGGGTCCGGAAGCCGGACCCTGGTAAGGATGCGGTGCGGCTCGGCCGGTACGGCGTCGCGTTTGCCGACCCCGATGGGCCGGTCCACAGCGACTTGCTGCCGTTCGAGCTCGTCCTCGACGAGCCGTTTTACCAGCTGGTCCCGACTTCCGCAGTTGGTAGGCACATTTGGCCTTGATCAATTGCATCGTTGCAGGTCAGAGGTCATCTGATGTCTCCAGAGCGCGATTTTGTGTAGGCACACGACTCTGGGCGTGTCGCTCGACAGGGC
>JAABUR0100003578.1_pt1 | contig 21679 bp, 24 predicted proteins | sample 5560091 | NCBI WGS metagenome assembly JAABUR01 (sample SAMN10711879, study PRJNA513375) | rock metagenome | isolation source: Antarctica rocks | place: Antarctica: Victoria Land, University Valley sud
CTTGGCCTGCGCGGGAGTGGGCTTCGCCGGCTTGGCCGGCTTGTCGGCGGGACGAGTGGCCAGGGCCACGCCGGGGAGGGCGAGCAGGGCCGAGGTGGCGCCGAGGGCGAGGAAGCGATGGGTGCGCATGTTCGAGACTCTCCTGTGGTCGTTCACTGAGCCGTCAACGCACCGGGCAGTCGAAGGTCAGGGGCGATCGCCGGCGGATCCGCCGTGACCGGAGCTGGGCTGCCCCTTCCCGGCCCCCTGACCGGTGCCGCCACGCCCGGGTGGGGACGCAGGGGGCGTGACGCCCCCGTGCTTCGGCACCGCCTTCGGCCGGCGGGGCGGAGTCGGGACGTGCTTCGGCTTCGTGGCGCGCGCCGGGGAAGATCGCCGGGATGCCGCCGGCCCGCGCGCCGTCCCCGGGCCGTGCGCCTTCGCCGCGGCCTTCTCCGACCCGCCCCGTGTGCCCCTGCCAGTGCTGGGCGCGCCGCGGGCGCGCACGCCGCGGGCGCCGGCGGCCCCCGCGGCGGGGGCCGAGGATGCACCAACGTGCCCGCCAGACGACGCGGCGGCGCGCGGCTCCGCGGTCTCGCGCCGGCCTCGGCGGACTCCATGAGCGGCGGGCGCGCCGGGGTCCGGCGCATGACGCGCGGCGCCGATGCCCACGGACGACGGGGCCAGGACCACCCGCCCCGACCGGGAAAGACCACGCGCGGGCGCGGACCTGACGTGCTCCGCGCCGGGCCGATCGTGATGCGCGAGGCCACGGACCGCCACCGTGCCCCCGGCCGCCACGGCCACGACCATCACCGCGGCGGCCTTGGCGGCCATGCCGCTCGCGAATCCGACCGCGGCGGACCCGGCTGATGACGCCGACCCGGCCGCCACAGCCCCGAGGCCCGCCGCCCCCGTCCCCCCGGCCGCACCCGGCAGCGCTCCCGAACCCGCCGCCGCCAACCCCTTCGCGAGCAGCGCGGCCCCCACCACCGCGGGCAGCGGGGGGCACAGCACCGCGAGATCGGCGGAGCGCCGGTCGATCGCCGCCCCGAACGCCGAGCACACGGCGCACGTCCGCAGGTGCCCGCGGATCCGCCGGCTGCCCACCACGCGGCCGTCGCCGTCCGAGAGCGTCCGCTGCACCTCCTCACAGCCCATGTCGCGACCCTCCGCGCAGTCGAGCAGGGCGCGCCGCGCCTCGAAGATCGTCTGCTTCGCGGCGCCCGTCGTGCCTCCGATCACCTTCGCGATCTCCTCGTGGCCGAGACCGCTGAGCTCGCGGAGCACCAGGGCCGAGCGCTGGCGCTCGGGCAGGTCGGCGAGGTCGTCCTGGAGCTGCGCGATCCGGGCGCGGTCCTCCACCGTCTGCGCCAGCGAGTCCTCCCCCATCTCGGGGGTCGTCCCGAGCTCGCGCTGCTGGGACCACTGCCTCGCCCGGAGCACGGACACCGCCTCGTTGTGGGCGATCCGGAACATCCAGGGCCGGACCTCGAAGTCGCGCTCCTCCCGCTGCAGGGCCGACCACGCCTTGGTCAGCGCCGCCTGGAGCGCGTCGCGCGCGTCCTCGTCGTGGTGCACGATCGAGCGGCAGTAGCGATAGAGCTCCTGGTAGTGGCAGCGGAAGAGCTCCGTCAGGGCCGCCGGATCCGCCCGCGCGGTCGTCGATCGCAAGGCCTCGCCGCGACGCCAGCGCGCAGGCAGCGGCGCGCGCACGTTCGTCGCCATCAAGGTCGCCCGTCACACAGGGTCAACGCCATCGTGACCGTTAAGTCTGGCGCGAAGCCGACGAATTCACACCAGATCCGACCGAATGGGGGACCCGAAGCTCGCGCGTGACCCTCCGTCGAGCCCTTTAGAGTCTCGCGCGTGAGCGTCGGCATCGTGGGCATGGGCTACGTGGGGCTGCCGCTTGCGGTGGCGTTCGCGGAGGAGGGCGAGACCGTGGTCGCGCTCGACGTCGACCAGCGCAAGATCGACGCTCTCGGCGCCGGTGAGTCCTACATCGAGGACATCCCGAGCGCGCGCCTCGCGCCGCTCACCGGGCTCATCCGCCCCACCACCCGCTTCGCGGAGCTCGCGAAGGTCGACGCGATCGTCATCTGCGTCCCCACGCCGCTGACGCCGAACCGCGAACCCGACCTCGAGCCGCTGCTCTCCGCCGCGCGCGGAGTAGCGGATCATCTCCAGGCGGGCCAGCTCGTCGTGCTCGAGTCCACCACCTACCCGGGCACGACCCGCGAGCGCCTCGCCCCCGTGCTCGAGCTCTCGGGCCTCACCGCGGGCGTCGACGTCTTCGTCGGCTTCTCCCCCGAGCGCGTGGACCCCGGCCGCACGGACTACACGCTGAGGACCACCCCCAAGGTCGTCGGCGGCCTCACGCCGGCCTGCCTCGAGCGCGCGCTCGCGCTCTACGGGAAGGTCTGCGACCACCTCGTCCCGGTCTCCTCGCCCGAGGCGGCCGAGCTCACCAAGCTGCTGGAGAACATCTTCCGCTCGGTGAACATCGCGCTGGTCAACGAGCTGGCGATCCTCTCGGACCGCATGGGGATCGACATCTGGGAGGTCGTCGACGCGGCGGCGACCAAGCCCTACGGCTTCACGCGCTTCGAGCCGGGCCCGGGAATGGGCGGGCACTGCCTCCCCGTCGACCCCTTCTACCTCTCCTGGAAGGCGCGCGAGTACGACTTCGCCACGGAGTTCATCGAGCTCGCCGGCAAGGTCAACCAGGCCATGCCCTACCACTGCGTCGAGCGCATCGAGCGCGCGCTCAACGACGCGGGCAAGCCCGTCCGCGGATCGCGCGTGTCCGTGCTCGGGGTCTCCTACAAGGCCGGCGTGGGCGATCTGCGCGAGTCGCCGGCCCTGAAGATCATGGGCCTGCTCGCCACACGGGGCGCAGAGTTGGCCTACCATGACCCGCACGTCGAGGCCGTGCCCGGTCTCGGCCTCCGGTCCACGCCGCTCGACTCCGCCGTCGACGGCGCGGATCTCGTCGTGATCGTGACGGCCCATCCCGAGGTGGACCATGCGGCGGTCGCCGAGCGCGCGGCGCTCCTCATCGACTTCCGCGGCGTCACCCGGGGTGTCCGCTCCGACACCGTCACGCGGCTGTAGTCCCACTATATTTCCTGAAGTCTTGTCGGCTTTCACCCATCTCCAGGCCCTCGAGGCCGAATCCATCCACGTGTTCCGCGAGGTCGCCGCGCAGCTCGAGCGGCCGGTGCTCCTGTTCTCCGGCGGCAAGGACTCCGCCGTCCTGCTCCGCCTCGCCGAGAAGGCGTTCTGGCCTGCGCGCCTGCCCTTCGGAATCATGCACGTCGACACGGGCCACAACTTCCCCGAGGTCATCGAGTATCGCGACCGCCGCGTCGCCGAGCTCGACGCCCGCCTGATCGTCGCCTCCGTCCAGGAGTCGATCGACGCCGGCCGGGTCCGGGAGGAGACGGGCCCGCGCGCCTCGCGCAACCGCCTCCAGACCACGACGCTGCTCGACGCGATCACCGAGCACGGGTTCGACGCCGCCTTCGGCGGCGCCCGCCGTGACGAGGAGCGTGCCCGCGCGAAGGAGCGCGTCCTCTCCTTCCGCAACGACTTCGGCCAGTGGGACCCCAAGGCCCAGCGCCCCGAGCTGTGGAACCTCTACAACGGCCGTGTGCGCAAGGGCGAGCACGTCCGCGTGTTCCCGCTGAGCAACTGGACCGAGCTCGACGTGTGGGAGTACGTGAAGACCGAGGGGCTCGAGCTGCCCTCGATCTACTTCTCGCACCGGCGCGAGGTGTTCCGCCGTGACGGGATGCTCTACGCGGTCTCCCCCTTCATCACGCTGATGGACGGCGAGGAGCCCTTCGAGGCGAGCGTCCGCTACCGCACGGTCGGGGATGCGAGCTGCACGGGCGCCGTCGCCTCGGGCGCCGCGACGCTGGACGAGGTGGTGGCCGAGATCGCCGCGACCACGGTGACCGAGCGCGGCGAGACCCGCGCCGACGACCGGGTCACCGAGGCGGCCATGGAGGACCGCAAGCGTGAGGGCTACTTCTGAGATGAGCGCGACCTCCTCCAACGGCAGCGGAAGCGGGCACGTCAAGACCCCCGCGCTCACCGCCGAGCTGCTGCGCTTCGCCACGGCGGGCTCGGTCGACGACGGCAAGTCGACCCTGATCGGCCGCCTGCTCCACGACTCCCAGGCGATCATGGAAGATCAACTGGCGGACGTGACCGCGGTGTCCGAGCGCCGGGGCCTGGAGGGCGTCGACCTCGCCCTGCTCACCGACGGCCTGCGTGCCGAGCGCGAGCAGGGCATCACGATCGACGTCGCCTACCGCTACTTCGCGACGCTCAAGCGGCGGTTCATCATCGCCGACACGCCCGGCCACGAGCAGTACACGCGCAACATGATCACGGGCGCGAGCACCGCCGACCTCGCCGTCGTGCTCGTGGACGCCCGCCACGGCGTGGTCGAGCAGTCGCGCCGCCACGCGACGGTCGCCGGGATCCTCGGGATCCCTCATCTGCTGGTGGCCGTGAACAAGATGGACCTCGTCGGTTGGGACGAGTCGAAGTTCCGGAACATCGTCAAGGACTTCGCGGAGCTCGCCGGCCGCATCGGCGTGCCCGAGGTGACGTTCATCCCGATCTCCGCTCTGAAGGGCGACAACGTCGTCGAGCGGGGCGAGCACTCGCCCTGGTACGACGGCCCGACTTTGCTCGACCACCTCGAGACCGTCCACGTCGGGGACGCGTGGAACCTCGACGACGCGCGCTTCCCTGTCCAGTACGTCATCCGCCCCCAGCGCGAGGAGTTCCACGACTACCGCGGCTACGCGGGTCAGGTGGCTTCGGGCCGGTTCCGTCCCGGCGACGAGGTCGTGGTCCTGCCGAGCGGGAAGCGCAGTCGGATCACGAGGATCGACACCTACGCCGGGTCGATCGACGAGGCCTCACCGCCGCTGTCGGTCACGCTGCTGCTCGAGGACGACCTCGACATCTCCCGCGGGGACATGCTCGTCTCGCCCGCCCGGCAGCCCGTGGTGAGCCGTGAGTTCGAGGCCCGTGTGTGCTGGATGGCCGACGAGCCCCTGCGCCCCCGCTCGCGCTACGTGCTGCGCGCCGCCACCCGCGAGGTCAAGGTCGTCATCGAAGAGGTCCGCTGGCGCCTGGACGTCAACACCCACGAGCGCGACCAGGACGCCGGCGAGCTCGGCCTCAACGCGATCGGCCGGGTCGCCCTGCGCGCAAGCGCGCCGTTGGCGTTCGACCCGTACTCGCACAACCGCGCGACGGGCTCGTTCATCCTCATCGACGAGGCGACGAACGAGACGGTCGGTGCGGGGATGGTCCGCGAGCACGACGCGCCGCCGGTCCGGTAGGGCGGTCACCCCATGCCGGGGCGGCCCTACGCTTATGGCCAGTCGAGCTGCTCGGTGAGTTCGGCCGGCCCGACGTCGATCAGGCCACTGCGGTCAACGGGCCGGTACGCGCCGTGCCCGTCGAGCGCGAGCCAGTGGACGGCATGCTCGTGGGGATCGACGATCAGCAGCTCGTCGACCCGGTGCTCGGCGTAGAACGGAAGCTTCTCCCATGTCTCGTCGCCGGGAGAGAGGATCTCCAGCACGAGTGCGGCGGTGGGCTGCCACACGCCGCCAGGACGCCCCCGATGCAGCCCTCCGTCGGGGACGCGGAAGTCGTCCTCTGACTGCCCGAGGTTGAACTGGCCGCTGGCCGTAAGACCGCTGGCGGTGGCGAGCGGGCGCAGCAGCGCAGCGAGCTGCCATTCGAGTTCGGCGTGCGCGCCGGAAGGGGCGGGGACCATGTGCAGGACACCCTTCCACACCTCGTCCAGGCGATCCGCGCCAGCCTGACGGCGGCGCTCGAGCAGCTCGGTAAGCCCGGCGGAGGGCGGATCGAGGATCAGCGTTCGCATGGCCCGAAGCGTAACCGGCGCCGGGCGATTGCGGTATGCCGGTCGCCGCGTAGTGTCGTGAAACGTCGTTGGCCTTGAGCCCGGGGGAGCTTCCGGCGCCCTCCCACTCAGGTTCGGCTAGCGGCACACCCGGATGTCGTTGACCGTGGTGAGGGTCTGCGAGCCGGTCTTGGCGTAGGCGAGTAGCGCTGATGCCGTGGTGATGCGGCCGGTGCGGAGTGTCGCGGTGTAGCGGCCCGCGTGGCGGCGGACAGCGTGCAGGGTGAGTCTCATGGCGTGCCCGCCGGTGGCGGCGCGCAGGACCGCGGTGATGCGGGCGCGGGGTAGACCGCGGTTGCGGCTGGTGAGCCGCGCGTTGATAGTAACTCCGCGGCGCGTCTGGTTGGCTGACAGACCGAGCCGGAGATCGGATCCGGTGAGGCCGGCGGCGACCGCGACCGGGACCCTCCTGGCGTTGGATGTGGTGAGCGTCAGTCGCCACTTTCCGCGACGTGGCTTGCGGATGACGATCGTGCGAAACAGCTGACGTCCCGCCGGGCTCGAGCCGCCGATGGTGCTGCGCGCGTGATGGCGCGGGTCGGTGAGTCGCGAGGAGACGCCCGGTCCCGAGAACGCGGTGATCGTCAGCTTGCTACCGCTTCTCACGTCGAACGCCACGGTCCGCGAGTGGCGGCGCCTGACGCTGAGGACTCGTCCCCCGATGATCTGCGGCCCCCGAGCGGTGGCGACGCACAGCCGCGGGGTTCGCGGGCGGCTGACGGCAGCAGCGGCGCGAGCAAAGATCCCGGCGGAAGCCCCGTGGTTCCGGGCGGGTCGCGCGGCGGCCGTGGTGGAGCGGGCGAGGTTGTCGGGCCCGAGCGCCAGGTGTGGCACGACCCACGTGTTGAACACCTGCGCCGAGTTCGTCATGCTGGTGTGAAGCACCCCGCCGGTCATGTAGTCTGAAATCTTCCAGCGGGCGCTGGGCACCGACACGACCGAGTCTTCGAAATGGCCCTCGTCGCACGTGTCGGGGACCGAGTCGCCGATGAAGATCGAGAACGGAACGCCGCGCCGATTCGTGACCCGTGCGTTGAAGTCGGCGGCCGCGATCGGCGTCAGCTCATACGCGGGCAACGAGACCCCCGGGTGGTGGGCCGTGGTCGCGACGGTAAGCGCGTTGGCGCACGCAGACCCGAGGTTCGGGGTGCCGAGCATCACGAAATGCGACACGACGGGCTTCCCGTCGCCCGAGTCGCTGGGCATCAGATCCTGAATGTAGTTACGCGACATCAGGCCGCCCATCGAGTGCGCGACGATGTCGACGTGGGCGGCGTTGAGCTTCATCCGCACGCCCTGGATGTACCTGGCCTCCTCGCCGGCGTTCTGCAGGATGCTGTTGGCGCGCGGGTCGAACGGGTCCGTCTTCATCAAGCCCGTCGCCAGCCCGTCACGACCGCGAAACCGCGCCACTTCGGGTTTCGCCCGTCCAAAAAGCCAGGGCGGCCAACGTACCCCTCCCACGTCGCCGCGTTGCTGTTGACTCCATGAACCAAGACCACCGGCTTGGGCTTGACCGTCAACACCGCCGAGCCGCTATCCCCCCCGTTGCTCAGAGACACCTTCAGATCATGAGTGGAATCGGGCTCGTGCGTGAAGTCCTTCCACGCCAGACCGGAGCTGTCGAGCGGCTCATGCACATCGACCGACGAGCCGGCCGGCACACTCACGCGCTGCGTGTGCGACACGTCGCGCACCCCGATCCGCGTGGAGAACTTCACGTCGGTCGCTTCCGGCGAGCCCGAAATGTTCGAGATCCGCTCGACCACGTCAACCCGATTACCGTCGATCGTGCCGGTCGACGGCACGTCTACCATCATCCCGGTGGCGAGGTCGCGCTCGCGAAGCAGGATCTTCTCCACGCGCAGCCCGAAACCGAAGTTCGCCGTCGCGTCGTGAGTCACGTCAACCGAGCAGCTCCGGCCAATGACGATGCAGTCAGCGCTCGCCTGCGGCGGATACGTACCATCATCAGGCACCGGCGTCACCGAATAGCGGCCTGAGCGAAGGCTCGCGCTGTAGTTTCCCGACGCGTCCGTCGTGACAGTCGTGTCCTCCGGGCCGACGACGCGCAGCTCCTTCCCCGCCACCGGCTTGCCGGCCCTGTCGCGCAAAGAGCACGAAGGGCACGCCGCAACCCACGGCAATCGCGCCCTCCACCATCAGGACGAGATCCAACGGCGGGAGAAATGACCGCTCGAGCAGCCGGCTCGCCACCACGGCCGAGAGCATCCCGCCCGCGAGCGCCAGGAGCTCCAACCACCCCAACACGAGCGCGACGTACCTGGTGCCGAAGCGCGCGTAGAGCCGATCGAGCAAGCCGAGGCCCACCGGCTCTCGACCTGATCGCCTGACCGTGGGTTCCGTCGCCGCTCGCAAGGTCCGCCGGCCGTCGTCGCGTTCGCGTGTCAGTTCGCCGTTCAAGCTCACCGAGCATATTCTTCCGGTGCGCGCCGGTGCGCGCGCCGCGAGTCCCTTGAGTCCCTCCGCGCTTTCAGTGCTCGCACTGAAGCGGACCGGCCGGCGGTGCGCGATCCTTCGTCTTCGTGTTGGCGCCCACGCTGCTCATAGTCGACGACCACGAGGGCCTGCGGAGCTTCGCGCGTACCCTCCTGGGCGCGGAGGGATTCGACGTGATCGGCGAGGCCGCCGACGGCGAGGCGGCAATCATTGCCGTGCAGGCGCTGCACCCCGACGTGGTTCTGCTCGACATCGGGCTTCCCGGTATCGACGGGTTCGAAGTCGCGCACCGCCTCGCCAAAGCGCCAGGCGCGCCGAGCCTCGTGCTCACCTCCAGCAGGCACGCATCCGACTACGGCCAGCGGATGGCGGACTCGCCGGCCCGCGGCTTCCTACCCAAGCACGAGCTCTCAGGAGCAGCGGTCGCAGCGCTCCTCGCGCCGGCGCCCCGCGACCCCTGACCCGTCGCGGGCACGTGCGCCTGATCGTCGCAGACGACTCGCTGCTCTTCCGTGAGGGTCTCGTCCGGCTGCTGTCCGAGCAGAAGTTCGAGGTGCTCGCGCAGGCCGACAACGCCGAGGACCTCGTGCGCCGTGTCGGTGGCCTGCGTCCCGACGCGGCCCTGGTGGACATCAGGATGCCGCCGTCGTTCACCGACGAGGGGCTCAGGGCGGCGCTTGAGATCGGCGAGCGCTACCCGGGCGTGGGCGTCGTGGTCCTCTCCCAGTACGTCGACTCGAGCTACGCGATCAGGTTGCTGGAGCACGAGAGCGCCGGGCGCGGCTACCTGCTCAAGGACCGCGTCGGCGACCTTGAAGGGTTCGCGGAAGCGATCAGACGAGTCGGTGACGGCGGCTCGGTCGTCGACCCCGAGGTCGTCGCAGCCCTGGTCGCACGTCGCAGATCAGCGGGACCGCTGGAGGAGTTGACCGAGCGCGAACGCGAGTGCCTGGCGCTCATGGCGGAAGGCCGCTCGAACGCAGCGATCTGCGAGCGGATCCACCTCAGCCAACGCACGGTCGAGAGTCACGTGCGCACGATCTTCCGGAAGCTCGGCCTCGATGATGCCCACGACGACCACCGCCGAGTGCTCGCCGCGCTCGCGTACCTGCGCACGTAGCTATAGGTCCGAACGATCGTTCATCTCCACTCGGGGGCCGGCAGAAACTCGGGCTCCATCACTCCCACGGTCGACCTTCGTCGTCAACCCACGAGCACAAACGAGCTCAACCAGCGGACCCTAGGTCTTTGGGAAGGGGTCACAACGGCCCCAAAAGGACCCCAGAACCACTCCGGGAGGGCTCGGCCGCCGAACGCGTCGCAAGATTTCCCGCCACCACTAGGAAGCCCTCTTCCGGACTCGAACCGGAGACCCCTTCCTTACCATGGAAGTGCTCTACCAACTGAGCTAAGAGGGCGGGTTTGATGGAGCGTAGCGAGTCGGTGGCGGACGGCGAGCGGGCCGCGTTTCGCTTTCGCGAGCGCGTTCGGTTTGCCGATCTCGATGCTCGGGGGCACCTCAACAACGTGGCCTTCCTGGCCCTCGTGGAGGCCGCGAGGCAGGCGTTTCTCAAGGAGCTCGGCGTGGGCTATGAGCCGACCCGACCCCACGCCCGGGACCTCATCCTCGCGCGCAACGAGATCGATTACCGGGCTCAGGCCTGCTGGGAGGACGAGGTCCTCGTGCGGCTCTGGCCGGAGGAGATCGGCGACAAGTCGTTCCGGCTGCGGTTCGAGATGTGCGTCGGCGAGACGACCATCGCCGAGGGGCACTCCGCGTACGTGGGGTTCGACTACGAGCAGCAGGAGGCGGCCGCGCTCGACCCGCGCCTGAAGGCGGCGCTGGAGGCGTGCGGCCAGCGCCCGGGGGGTACGCGGACCGTCATGCCCGAGCGCCCCGACTCCGAGGACCTGAACCCCGCCGACGTCCCCTCGGGGCTTCCCGAGGACGCGCCGGAGGACGAGCCGCTCGGGCCCGGCGAGCACGACCCCGACGCCGCACCGCCGGGCGAGGAGCGCCAGCCCGGCATCCCGGACGCGGGGGAGCCACCCGCCTCTGCATAACCCGGCGCAACACGGCGCGAGCCTCAACCCCGCGCTGGAGGAGGTTTCGTTCTGCCCGCGGTGCGGGCGCGATGCCCAGGTCGACTTCCCCCAGCGCATCGTCTGCCCGCACTGCGGCTACGGCGCCTACTACAACCCCAAGCCGGTCTCGTGCGCGATCCCCTTCGACGCCGACGGGAAACTCGTCCTGCTCCGCCGCGCGTTCGATCCCGGCGCCGGGCTGTGGACCTTCCCCGGCGGGTTCGTGGACCTGGGCGAGTCGGTGGAGGCCGCGGCGCGTCGTGAGGTCCGCGAGGAGCTCGAGCTCGACGTGGAGCTGGGCGAGCTCGTCGGTGTCTACTCGCGCTCCGACGAGCGGGTCGTCCTCATCGTCTTCGCCGCGACCGCGCTCGGCGAGCCGCGCACCACCGAGGAGGCGACGGAGGTCGCGGCGTTCCCACCCGACGCCCTGCCCTGGGACGAGCTCGCCTTCTGGTCGACCCAGGCCGCGCTTCGCGACGTCCTGCACAACCCTTGAGGCGGTCCTCAGGGCACGATCACGAGCTTGCGTCGCGGTGAGTCGGCCTGGCGATCCCAGGCGTCGGGCGCGTCGTCGAGCGCCACCCGCTCGACGTCGACCACCAGCTCGCCCTTCGCCCCGTGCCCGGCCATCTTGGTGAACGCGTCGCGCTGCACCTCGGGCGGGGCGGCGAAGTTCGTGTGTCCCATCAGCACGAGCATCTTGTTGCGGAACGCCGGCGCCGCGAGTGACATCTCCTGTGCTGCGGAGGAGCCGATCTGGACGAAGCGCGCGCCCGCGGCCGCAGCGGCGATCGCGGCCTGCGCCGGGTCTCCCCACAGCGGATCGATGATCACGTCCGGCCCGTCGCCGCCCGCGGCGCCACGCAACGCGCCGGGCAGGTCGCCCTCGGCGTCGAGCTTCACCACCGCGTCGGCGCCGAGCTCCTGCGCGCGCTCGAGGCCCGCCGGGTTACGGGCCGCGGCGACCACGCGCCCCGCGCCGAGCAGCCGTGCCGCCTGCACGCCGATCTGCCCCACCACGCCGCTCGCGCCGAGGACCAACACGGTCTCGCCCTCCCGGAGCTTCGCCCGCCACTCGAGCGCGAGCCACGCCGCCATGCCGGCGATCCCGAAGCAGACCGCGAGCCCCGGATCCAGGCCCTCGGGGAGCGCGAAGGCGCGCTCGGGCTCGATCAGCGTCCGCTCGGCGAACGAGCCGAAGGGCGCGACCGACGAGTTGAAGTAGGCGGACGTCCCGTCCTCGATGCGGGCGATCCCCTCGCGGCCGACGACCGAGGGCACCGGCGGGGCGCCGCGCGGATACGAACCCGTGGCCATGAGGCGGTCGACCGGGTTCATCCCCGCGGCGAGGACCTCCACGGCCGCCTGGCCGTCCTGGGCCACGGGCTCGTCCCACTCCCCCACCTCGGGGGTCGTGCCGTACTGCTTGAGGATGGCTGCGCGCATGCCTCCCGGTATGCCCCGCCCACGCATGGTCGCATCGTGCGTTCAGGAGTCGTTCACCCCGCTGGCGGGAGGCTCCGGCGAGCGTGGTCCGAGGACTCCTCCTCGCCGGTCTCCTGGTGGCCGTCGCGGCGCTGGTCCTGCTGTCCGACCACGACCACCACCTCCTTACCCGGACCACCCCGCGGTCGCCCGCGGCCCCCGCCCGGCCGCCGATCCGGCGTCGCGTCGTGATCGGCCGGTCGGGCACGGGGCGTCCACTCATCGCGCGCGTCCTGGGCGACCCGGCCGCGACCAGGAAGGTCCTGGTCGTCGGCTGCATCCACGGAGACGAGGCCGCCGGCATCACGATCGTCCGCCGTCTCCGCGCCGTCCGTCCGCCGGCCGGCACCGCCCTCTGGCTGCTCGAGGATCTCAACCCCGACGGCGTCGCCGCGCGTACGCGACAGAACGCCCACGGCGTCGACCTCAACCGCAACTTCCCCTACGCCTGGCGCCCGCTCGGGCGCCGGGGCGACCAGCAGTACTCGGGGCCGCATCCCCTCTCCGAGCCCGAGGCCCGCGCGGCCCGGGCCTTCATCCTCCGCGTGCGTCCGCAGATCACCGTCTGGTTCCACCAGCCGCTCGGCGTCGTCGACGAGTCCGGTGGACGGTTGGCGGTGGAGCGGCGCTTCGCACACGCCGCGCGGCTGCCGCTGCGGCGCCTCACGCGCTACCCGGGCAGCGTCGCGAGCTGGGAGGACCATCGGCTGCCGGGCGCGACGGCGTTCGTCGTGGAGCTCCCGCGGGCGGTCCACTCTCCCGGCCGCTACGCGGGGGCGGTGCTCACGCTGCTCCCCGCCCGGCCGCGGTGAACGAGCTCCAGACGGTCGCGGGTCCTGCGCCGGGATCCGGCCCCGCGTGGAGCTCGACCCGCTCCGCCCACTGAAAGCCACGACGCCCGTCCGTCCCGCGCGGCGTCAGTCCACAAGGGAGCCGGGAGATCCGGCGTGGCGATTACGGCCCGGAACCGGTGTCAGTACGAGAGCCCGGCGGGCACGGCCTCGGGCCCGCAGGCCCGGACCACCTCGACCAGGCGCTCGGCCGCCTCGAGTTCCCAGCGACCGGAGTCCACGAGGTGGTCGGCGAGGGCCTCGACGTCCTCGAGGGCGTCGCGCGCCTCGTCGTCCCACACCTCGGCGAACACGAGGATGTCGGCCGCGCCGCGGACGCGCTCCTGCTCGTCGGCGTGGAACTTGACCTGCCCCACGTCGCGCATGAGATCCACGAGCTGGGTGTAGGAGTTGGCCCGGTCGGCGTTCATCGTCGGATCAGTCTGCCCAGTCGGGCGGGCGGCATCACGCACGCAGGGGTGGCGAGAACCGTGCGAAGCATCACACACTTGGTGCGGACGTCGCCGACCGGTGGATCACCGGGAGCGTTGGGGGCGACCGGCGAGCAGGTCGGGGACGGGTGTTATGGCGATCGCCACGAAAGGGAAGGCTTCCCCTGTTCACCACACGGGAGGCAGAACGATGTTGGAAGCCAACGACCGCGAGCAGGGTCCCGAGGGCGGAACCGAGAACGTCGGCACGGGCGACACGCTGGACGAGGCGGCGACGGGCACCGAGGGCACGAACCCGGCGGACGGCACCGAGCGGATCGAAGGCGGCGGCGTGCCCGGCCAGACGCAGACCCCTGCGCCGGCCGATGACGTCGGCGTGCCCGAGGACCTCGCGTAGCGTACGGAGTAGCCCTGAGGGTCCCCTCCTCCGGGTCTGCTTCCGACGAGTCGGGGCACTCGGAGGGGAGAGGAGGCGTGAGTGGCGGGAGCAGGATTCGAACCTGCGAAGGCGTAGCCAACGCGTTTACAGCGCGTCCCCTTTGACCGCTCGGGAATCCCGCCGCGACCGCCGACAGTCTAGAAGCTGCGCGGCCTGCTACGCGCTTCGCAGCCGCTGCGCCTCGGGCAGCGCCTCGAGCTTCCTCAGCGTGTGCGTCTCGATCTGTCGGATGCGCTCCCGCGTGACGTTGAACGCCCGGCCGACCTCCTCCAGGGTCTGTGGCCTCCCGCCCGTGAGCCCGAAGCGCAGCTCGATCACCTCCCGCTCGCGCGTGGGCAGGGCCGCGAGGGCGCGGTGGAGGTTGTCGGTCCGCAGGTTCCCGGACGCGAGCTCGAAGGGCGACTCCGCGCCGACGTCCTCGACGAAGTCGCCGAGCTCGGACTCGTCCTCCTCGCCGACCGGCTTCTCCAGCGACACCGGTTGCTGGGCCAGGCGCAGGATGTCCCGCACCTCCCCCACGGCGATCCCGAGCTCGCGCGCGATCTCCTCGGGCACCGGCTCGCGCCCCAGTGACTGCACGAGCTGGCGCTCCGCGTGCACGACCTTGTTGAGCTTCTCGACCATGTGGACGGGCATGCGGATCGTCCGGCCCTTGTCGGCCGCGGCGCGGGACACCGCCTGACGGATCCACCACGTCGCGTACGTGGAGAACTTGTAGCCGCGGCGGTGGTCGAACTTCTCCACCGCGCGGATCAGCCCCAGCGACCCCTCCTGGATCAGGTCGAGGAACGTCAGCCCCCGTCCGAGGTAGCCCTTGGCGATCGACACCACGAGCCGCAGGTTCGCCTCGGTCATGTGCTGCTTGGCGCTCATGTCCCCGCGCTCGATCCGCCGCGCGAGCTCGACCTCCTGGGTCGCGGTCAGCAGCGGCACCCGGCCGATCGAGCGCAGGTAGAGCCGCAACGAATCCAGCGACGGCTCGACGGTCAGGTCGATCTGCGCCTGCTTCGGCGCGAGCCGCTCGGCGCGGCGGGCCTCGGCGGCGGCCTCGACCCGCCGGCTCTCGCCCTCGGCCACCCGACCGTCGGCCCCCACGACGTCGATCCCCTGCTCCTCGAGGTACCCGTGGAGCTCGGAGACCTGCTCCTTGGTGACCTCCACCTCCTCCAGGGCCCGCGCGACGGCCTCGAACGAGACGCATCCCTTCTCCTGCCCCTCGGCGATGAGCTCTGAGAGCCCGTCCCGCTCGGCGATCGGGGCCTCGCCCCCCAGCAGCGCTGTGTCATTCACGTGGCAATTGATACCAGGCGCCGCACCCGGAGCTGTGCGCGGGGCCACCGCTACGCTCCGCATACCAAAGACATACCGTCATGGCCGACCGCCTCGCCCCCACCCTCCCCGACGTCCAGGCGCTCGCGCCCGCCACCGCGGTGAGCCTCTCGCGCGTCGGGGTCACCGGTGTGGAGAAGATCATCCGCATCGTCCACGAGGGGGTCGAGCAGCTCTTCTCCGCGCGCCTCGAGTGCGTCGTCGACCTCGGCGCCGCCCAGAAGGGCGCGCACATGTCGCGCTTCGAGGAAACGGTCAACGCGGCGATCGGAGAGGTCATCCTCGGTGAGGTCGGCTTCCGCGCCGAGGCGCTGGCGGGACGCATCGCCCACCGCGTGCGCGAGGCCCAGGGCGCTCACCGCGCCGAGGTGACGATCGCGGCGCGGTATCCCGAGCACAAGCCGGCGCCGGTCTCCCGGATCCCCACGCAGGAGATCTACACCCTCTTCGGCTCGGCCACCGCCTCGGCGCGCGGCACCCGGCGGATCATCGGCGTCGCCGCCCAGGGGATGACCGCGTGTCCGTGTGCCCAGGGTCTCGTCGCCGCCTCCGCGCGTGAGCGCCTGGAGGAGGAGGGCTTCGACGCCGACGAGATCGAGCGGATCCTCGAGGCCGTCCCCGTCGCCACCCACAACCAGCGCGGCCTGGGGACCCTCCACATCGGCTGCCCGGAGACCTGCGACGAGGACATCGACGCGCGGGAGCTGCTGGCGATCGTCGAGGGCTCCATGTCGAGCGAGATCTACGAGCTCATGAAGCGCGCCGACGAGGCCGCGGTGGTGGAGAAGGCCCATCGGCGCCCCCGCTTCGTCGAGGACTGCGTGCGCGAGATGATCCGCGGCGTGGTCGAGCGCTTCCCCCGACTCGGGGACGACTCGTGGGTCTCCGCCCGCCAGGAGAACCTCGAGACGATCCACCAGCACGACGTGGTCGCCGAGCGCTTCGGCCTGCTCGGGGAGATCCGCCACGAGCTCGCCACGGGCGAGCGCGCCGCGTCACACGTGACTAGGCAGGACTGGCTGGGCGCGTAGCCAGCCGGCGGCGTAGCCCGAACACGAAGTCCGCGCCGCTGGCGATCGTCAGCGCGACCGTGAGGTAGACGAGGACGTCGACCCACGGCGCGGAGCCCACCGCGATCAGGGCCATGACCATCGCGACCTGCACGACGGTCTTGAGCTTGCCGAGGGTCGCCGCGGGGGTGACGATCCCCTGGGCGGAGGCCGCGGTGCGCAGGATCGTCACCACGAGCTCACGGGCGATGATGACCATCGCCACCCAGGCGGCGAGGCGGTGCAGCGAGACGAGGGCGATGAGCGCGGCGACGATGAGCAGCTTGTCGGCGAGCGGGTCCATGAGCTTGCCGAACGTCGTCACCGCCCCGCGCCGGCGGGCGATCTCCCCGTCGACGTAGTCGGTCAGCGAGGCGACGGCGAAGACCACCGCGGCGAGCACGTCCCCGTTGCGCGTCCGGTCGACCAGCGCGACCACGAGCACGGGCACGAGGAGGATCCGCGCGACCGTGAGGACGTTGGGGACGTTGAGCGGGACCATCGCGGCCCCGGCAGACTAGGACGGACTAGGAGTCCGAGGAGGAGTGCTGGTCCGTGTCGCCCGCGGCGGAGTCGTCGTCGGCGGGGGCGGGGGCGGCGGGCAGCTTGTCCGCGTCCTCGGACGCCTCGTTCTCGGCGCCGACGGCGTCGGCCTCGTCAGGGTGCGTCTCGGCGAAGGTCATGCTGTCCGCGGTACCCGTGCCCGGAGGGCTTCAACCCGGCAGGCAGACCCGGCGCGCAGGTGACCCGCGTAGGCCCGGGCCTCGCCGTAGAGCCGGGCCAGCTCGGGGAGCTGGTGGTTGGCGTTCAGTCCGCTCGGGTTGGGCAGGAGCCAGACCGGGCGACCACCGAGGCGCTCGCTCTGGAGCCCGATTCCCGCGCGCGGGCGCGCGAAGGCGGAGCGGTAGGCGCCGAGACCGACGCAGGCGACGAGCCGGGGGGCGTACCGCCCACAGAGCGCGTCGAGCGCCACCGCCCCGGCGCGGAGCTCGTCGAGCGCGAGCTCGTCGGCGGCGCGGGTGGGTCGGGCGACGAGGTTCGTCACCCCGACGCCGTAGCGGACCAGCTCCGCGTCCTCGTCGGGACGCAGCCGCCGCGGCGTGAAGCCCGCGAGGTGCAGCGCCGGCCAGAACCGGTTGCCCGGGCGCGCGAAGTGGTGACCGCGCTGCGCGGACAGCAGCGAGGGGTTGATGCCCACGAACAGCGTGTGGAGGTCGCCCGCGATGACGTCCCGGAGCGGCTTCACCGCGACAAGAACGAGAGCAGCCGATCGACGACGAGCCGCGGGCGTTCCTCCGGGAGGTAGTGGCTCGCGCCGGGCACCACGCCTCCCTCGACGCGCCAGGCCGCGCGCCGGACGTCGGTCGCGTCCGCACGGCCCTCGGCCGTGTCGGCGTCAAGCACGAGAACCGGCAGGGTCAGCCGCCGGCCGCCGCGGTTGGCGGCGACGTCCGCGGCGAACGCCCGGTAGGGCCGCAGGGCGGCCCGGAGCCGGCCTGGCCGCGAGTACGCACGGAGGTACTCCGCGAGCGCCCCGCCGTCGAACGTCGCCGCGGGCTGCCGGTCGGGCCCGAGGTAGCGAGCGACGAGGTCGTTCCCCGGCCGCGGTCGCCGGGAGAAGTCCCGGCGTCGCTCGAGCCCCCACCCCGGCAGCCCCGCGCCGAGGACCGCGAGCCGGGTCACGAGCGACGGGTGGAAGCGCGCGAGGGCGTAGGCCGTCCAGCCCCCGAGGTCGTGGCCGACCACGGTCACCCGGCGTAGGCCGAGCCGCTCTACGAGCGCGGCGATCCGCGCCGCCGTGGCGCGCGCCGAGGCGCTCCCCCGCGCCGGGGAGGACGCGCCGACGCCGGGCGGATCCACGGCGACCACCGTGTAGCGACGCGCGAGCGCCCCCATCACCTTGCGCCACGCGTACCAGGTCTCGGGGAAGCCCGGGAGCAGGACGACACCGGGACCGTGCCCGCCCCGGACATAGTGCAGGTCTGCCCCGGGGACCGCCACCCGTCCGTCGCGGAAGGCGACGCTGCCGGTGGGCAGATCGGTGGCGCCACGGGGACCGGGCGCGTGGCGGTCGCCGGAGGGCAGGACGAGCGCCGCGAGCACGGCCAGGAGGGCGAGCCCCGCGAACGCGCCGCGCCCGCGAGCCGCGCTCAGGGCGCTGCGCCCGGATCCGGCATGGCCGGCGAGAGCTCCTGGACGGCCGCGAGGCGGTGGACCTGCTCCTTCGTCGCCGGATAGAGCTCGCGGTAGGTCGCGTAGAGCTCGTCGTAGACCCCGCGCAGCCCGGGATCGGGCACGAGCCGGTTCGCCACCCGCGCCCAGTCCGTCTCCGGCGCCACCATCCCCGTGCCGATCGCCGCCATCAGCGCGTCGCCGTAGCTCGCGCCGATCGTCTCCACGGGCAGGAGCTGCTCACGCCCGGTCACGTCGGTGACGATCTGGGTCCACAGCCCGCCCTGGGTTCCCCCGCCCACCGCCACGACCCGCGACGCCGGCGCCGCCGCCTCCTCGAGCAGCTCGAGGATCTGCCGGATGCCGTAGGCGATGCCCTCGTACACGGCCCGGAGCACGTGCCCGCGGCGGTGGCGGAGCGTGAGCCCGGCCACCACGCCCCGCGCCTCGGGATCGAAGATCGGCGTCCGCTCCCCCGCGAAGTAGGGCAGCACGACCAACCCGTCGGCCCCCGCCGGCGTCTGCGCCGCCTCGGCCACGAGCTGCGCGAACGGCGCGCCACCCGTGAGCTCCTGCACCCAGGTCGTCAGGCTGCCCGACGTCGCCATGCCCGCGGCCAGCGTGTGGGAGCCCGCCTCCACCCCCGCGGTGGTCCACAGCCCCGGGTGCGCGCGCGAGGAGGCCGCGACCTGGACGAGGAACATCGTCGATCCGTACATGAGCATGAGCTCGCCGGGCGCCCGGACCCCGGCCGAGAAGCTCTCCGCCCACGCGTCGACGGTGCCCGCGCACACCGGGGTCCCGGCCCGGAGCCCGGTCTGCTCGGCCGCCGCGGGGGTCACCTCTCCCACCACCTCGGTCGGCCAGGCCAGGCGCGGGCGCTCCAGGCCCGGGGCGACGTCGTCGGCCCAGTCCTCGGCCCAGTCGTTGGCGTCGAGGTCGTAGAGCGGGTCGTTCTGGCTCGCCGTGTGATGGTCGAGCACGTACTCGCCGGTCAGCCGCGCGACCACGAAGGAGTGCGAGGAGTACCAGCGCCGGACGCGTTCCCACACCTCGGGCTCGTGCCGGCGCACCCAGAGCAGCTTGGGCCCGACGGCCTGGGTGGAGAGCTCCTTGCCGCAGCGGGCGAGGATCGCCTCCGCCCCGTAGCGCTCGGTCAGCTCGGCGATCTCCTGCGTCGCGCGCATGTCGATCCCGTAGAGGATCCCCGGGCGCAGGGGCCGGTCCGAGGCGTCGCCCATGAGCAGGCACGGCCCGAGGCCCGACACGCAGACCCCGCCGATCGCCGCCGCGTCCACCCCGTCGGCGAGCTCGGCGATCACCGCGACCGCGTCGCCCCACCAGTCGGCCTCGGCGTCCATCTCCGCCCACCGCGGGCGCGGCAGCGACATCGCGTGCGGGCGCGACGCGGTCGCGACGACGGTGCCGTCCGGCCCGACGAGGACGCCCTTCGTCGAGCCCGTCCCCACGTCGACGCCGAGGAGGTACCGCGTCATTCGGCGCAAGCTAGACGACGCAGGGCGTCCGGGCCGGCGGGGTGCTTGACTGGACGTCATGCCCCTCGTTCCCATGGTCATCGAGCGCACCGCCCGCGGCGAGCGCGAGTTCGACATCTACTCCCGGCTGCTCAACGAGCGGATCATCTTCCTCGGCACGCCGATCGACGACCAGATCGCGAACCTCATCGTGGCCCAGCTCCTCCACCTGGAGTCCGAGGACCCCGACAAGGACATCTCGATCTACATCAACTCGCCGGGCGGATCGATCTACGCCGGCATGGCGGTGTACGACACGATGCAGTTCATCAAGCCCGACGTGTCCACGATGTGCGTGGGGATCGCCATGTCGATGGGCTCGCTGCTGCTCATGGGCGGGGCGAAGGGCAAGCGGATGTGCCTGCCCAACTCGCGGATCCTCATCCATCAGCCGAGCGCCGGGTTCGAGGGGCAGTCCACCGACATCGAGATCCACGCCCGGGAGATCCTCAACACCCGCCGGCGGATCGACGAGATCTACGCCCACCACACGGGGCAGCCCGTCGACCAGGTTCACGTCGACATGGAGCGCGACCGGTTCTTCAAGCCCGAGCAGGCGGTGGAGTACGGCCTCATCGACCGGGTGATCGAGAAGCACTGAGCGTCAGGCGGGCGCCATGCGGCCCGCAGCGTCGGGATCAGGCGATCGCGTGCTCGATCGTCCCCAGGCCCTCGATCTCGATCCGGATCACGTCGCCCGGAGCGAGCCACGTGCGGGGGTCGCGGCCCTGCCCGACGCCGGCCGGTGTCCCCGTGAGGATGAGGTCGCCGGGCTCCAGCGTGCACGTCTCGGCGATGAAGTCCGCGCAGGCCTGCGGGCCGAAGACCAGCTCGGAGGTGGGCGAGTCCTGGCGGAGGTCGCCGTTGACCCAGGTGCGCAGGTGCAGGGCCTCGGGGTCGCCGACCTCGTCGACCGTGGTGATCCACGGGCCCCAGGGGCACGAGGCGTCGAAGGCCTTCGCCCGCGTCCACTGGGGCTCGGCGCCCTGGAGGTCGCGGGCCGAGAGGTCGTCGCCGACCGCGTAGCCCGCGACGCGGCCCGCGGGCCCGAGTACCGCGACGAGCTCGCCCTCGTAGTCCAGCCGGGCCGCCGCGGCCTCGGGCACCCGGACCGGCGCGCCCGGTGGCGCGGAGCTCGCGGGGAGCTTCATGAAGACGATGGGTCGCTCGGGCAGCTCCTGGCCCGTCTCCCGCGCATGGTTGGCGTAGTTCAGGCCGATCCCGAAGATCGCCCGGGGACGCGGCACGGGCGCGAGGAGCTCGACCTCGGTGAGGCCCCACGTCTCGCCGCCGTCGGCCGGGGCGGGCGCGTCGAGCGCCAGCAGGTCGTGCACGGTGGTGCCCATGGGAAAGGCGACGACCTCCTGCCCCCGGATCTCGACGGCGCGGGCCTGGCCGCCGGGCGAGCGGACGGTGGCGAGCCTCATGCGGCCACCCGCGCCTCGGGCCAGACGTAGGTCACGCCGGTGAGCGACTCGGAGATCGCCCACAGGCGCGTCGCGTCGGCGGCGTCGCGCGCGGCGCCGGACATGCCCACGATCTTCGGGTGGCCGCGCGCCTCCCCCGGGCCGCCCGGCCCCACGTAGGTCCCGCTGGGCAGGCCGGGCGCGGCCGCCGCGAAGAGCGTGGGCAGCGCGCCCATGTCGGCGGACTGGGCGAGGACCAAGTTGCCGAGGCGGCCGAGGCGCTCCTTGAGCGAGGATCCCTCCATCTGCGCCCCGCGGACCTGGAGGTTCGTGTCGGCGTACCCCGGGTGCGCCGCGACGGCGCGCAGGGGGATCCCGCGGGCGCCCGCCCGCCGCCCGAGCTCCAGCGTGAAGAGCAGGTTGGCGAGCTTGGACTGGCCGTAGGCGCGCCAGCGCTGGTAGCTCCTTTCCCCCTGCAGGTCGTCCCAGCGCATCT
>JAABUR0100003585.1_pt1 | contig 21658 bp, 18 predicted proteins | sample 5560091 | NCBI WGS metagenome assembly JAABUR01 (sample SAMN10711879, study PRJNA513375) | rock metagenome | isolation source: Antarctica rocks | place: Antarctica: Victoria Land, University Valley sud
CGGCGCGGAACGGGCGACCTATCCGCGCAGGTCCTCAGGAGCCGAGCCGTTACGCGAGGCGACCCAAGAGCACAGCGGCTCGTTCGCCAAGCGCAGCTTGGCGAAATCAACGTCCGGCGCTGAACGGGCGACATATCCACGCAAATCCTTGGAGGTGCCGAGATCATGTCGATGAGCCGCAGGCGGTTCCTGGGCGCCGCGGGCGGAGCCGTCGTCGCGTCCGCAGTCGGAGTGGGAGCGTGGGAGGGCCTGCTCCGCGACCACATCGATGACCGTCCCCACGCCGCGCCCAAGCCGGGCCAGTCCGGTGCCAGCGGCAAACTGCCGGCGCCGGCGGACCGGGTGTTGGTGGTCCTGCAACTGACCGGCGGGAACGACGGGCTGAACACCCTGATCCCAGTCGACGGCCGCTACCACGACGCCCGCCCGACCATCGGCGTGGCCGACGCTGACCTGGTGCACCTCGACGGAGAGACGGGCTATGGGCTGGCTCCGGAGCTGGCGCCGCTGGGCGCACTGTGGAAGGCCGGGCGGCTGGCGGCGCTGGATGGGGTCGGTTTCGCGGGGGCCAGCCACTCACACTTCCAGGCCCTCGACTGGTGGTGGAGCGCCACCCCGGGAACCACGTCGGCGACCGGCTGGTTGGGTCGGTGGCTCGACGCCACCGCCGGTGACGCCAAGACCGCCAACCCGCTGCGCGGCATCGCCCTCGGCGCCGGCGCGCCGATGGTCCGCGCCCAGCACGCGATGGCCACCGTCATCAACGACCCCAATCTGTTCAACCTGAAGGCGCCCACCGGTGTCGACGGGGCGGCCCTGGTCGAGGCCTTCAAGAAGGCCGGCGCGCCGGCCGGCGGCGCCAGCCAGTCGCTGGACACCCTGGCCCGGGGTTCGATGCTCGAGGTCACCGGTGCCGTCGACCGCCTCGCCCCGGTTGGCATCGGCACACCGAACCCTGCGGCCGCTCGCCCCGGCGGGAAGCGCGGCGGCGCCAAGGCCGGTGCCGCCGTCGGCGGCGGGGGAGGCACCGCCACCGAGGGGCTCGACCTGGCCGCCAAGCTCATCGGTCTCAACCTCGGGACCCGCGTGATCGCGGTGGGAACGGGCGGCTACGACACCCACGCCGGCGAAGCGACCTCGCACAAGGCGCTGTTGACCGACCTGGCCGGCGGGCTCAAGTCGTTCTTCGACACCATCGACAAGTCCGGCCACGGCGACCGGGTGCTGGTGCTCACCACCAGCGAGTTCGGGCGGCGGGTCCAGGAGAACGGCAGCGGCGGCACCGACCACGGCGCCGGCAGCGTCCAGTTCGTGGTCGGTTCGGGAGTGAACCGCAAGGTGCAGGGATCACCCGACCTCGCCCACCTGACCGCCGAGGGCGATGTTCAGCCGGCCATCGACACCCGGTCCCTCTTCAGCACCGGCCTCGACTGGCTCGGCGGCCCCACCGCCCAGGTGCTGGGCAAGCAGTACGACACCTTCGGTCTGCTCAAGACGTAAATTTCTGCCCGGGCGGGGCCCCAACCCCGCCCCTCCGTGGGGCCGGCGCATGAATTGCGCCGGCCATGGCCGTGTGTCTGGCCCGGGCGGCCCAAACCCGCCCGCCACGGCTGCGCCGCCGTTCTCGTCGGCTGGACCTCCGGCCATACGCTGGACCCGGTGACCGGGCTCGGCGCCGACCTCAGCCCGACCGAACCGTTGGACGAGAACGTTCCCGGCGGGATCATGGACGGCGTCAGGGCGTTGGAACCAGGGCACTGGTTCCTGCTGGTCGTGCTCGGTGCCACCAGCTTCTTCGACGGCTACGACCGCGGCATCCTCACCATCGCCCTGAAGCAGATCCGGGGTGACTTCGGGCTGTCGTCGTCGCAGGCGTCGTGGTACCTGGCGGCCATCTACCTCGGTGCCCTGCCGGCGCTGTTCCTGACCCGTCGGGCGGACCGCTTCGGCCGGCGCCGGCTGCTGATGGTCTCCATCATCGGGTACACGTTGGCCACCGCCGCCAGCGCCGCCGCCCCGGCGGCGGGCACCTACGCCACCGCCCAGTTCGTGGCCAAGCTCTTCTTGAACGCCGAGGCCGCCATCGTCTGGACGATGGTCGCCGAGGAACTGCCGGCAAAGGCGCGAGGCTTCGGGTTCGGGTGGCTGGGGATGTGCTCGGCCCTCGGGGTGGGCTTCGGGGCGCTTCTGTTCGGTTTCGGTTTCCACCCCCACGGCATCTCGTGGCGCTGGCTCTATCTGGTGGGGCTGCCGCCGCTGTTCATGGTGACCTGGCTGCGCCGCCGGTTGCCGGAGAGCCGGCGCTTCACCGAGGCGCAGCGTGCCGGCCGGCTGTCGAAGCGCTGGCAGGAGATCCTGCGACCGCCGCACCGCAAGTGGCTGGTCCTAGTGGTGCTCACGACCGTGCTGGCCGAGATGACCACCCACGCCAACGCCTTCACCATCGACTTCTTGCAGTCCAGCCGCGGCCAGTCGGCCGGCACCGCTAGCGCCATCCTGGTCCTGGCCGGCGCCCCCGGCATCCCGATCATGCTCTACGCGGGGGCGCTTTCGGACCGCCATGGCCGCCGGCTGGTGGGCTGCGCCTTCTCGCTGGCCGCCATGACCGGTGTGCTGGCGTTCTTCTGGTTGCCCGGCGGACCGGTCGGGTCGACGATCTTCCTGGCCGTCGCCCTCACCGGGCAGCTAGGGGCGTGGCCGGTGTTGGGCGCTTACGGAACCGAGCTGTTCCCGACCGCCCTCCGGGGCCAGGCGGGGTCGTGGACCAACGTGGCCCGCGCCGTCGGGCAGGTCACCAGCCTGGGCCTGGGAGGCCTGCTGCTCGGACTCACCAACCAGTCCTTCCCGATCACCGTCACCATCCTGGGCATCGGCCCATTGGTGGCTGTGGTCCTGTTCGCCCTGCTGTTCCCCGACACCCACGGCCGCGAGCTGGAAGAGATCAGCGGCTGAAGGCAGGTGCTGGCGTTCAGGTCTCCAAGGGCTTCAGGCGCTCGGCGAGGTCGGCCAGCTCCTGGTCCCAGCCGGTGGGTTCTTCGACGGGGACCACCACGAACTTGGAGGCGCCGGCCCCGATCAGCTCGTGCACCCGGCGTTCGAGCCCGTCGAGGCCCACAGCCACCACGTCGGTCACCTCGGCGCCCGGCCGCCGCGCCGCCACCACTTGAGCCACCACGTCGGGGACGGCGGTGCGGCAGTAGGGGATGAGGGTGCCGAGGTGCTCGGGGTCGATCTCCCGGCCGTGCTGCTCGGCGACGTCGGTTATGACCTTCCACCCGTTCGCCACATCGGCAACGGTGCAGAACGAGGGCAGCCACCCGTCACCCATGCGGCCCGTGCGGCGAAGCTCGGACGGCGCCTGCCCGCCCAGCCACACCTCGAGCGGTTCCTGCACGGCGCGGGGGCGAAGGGTGACGTCCTCGACGTGGAAGCGCACGCCGTCGTGGGTGACGTGGTCTTCGGTCCACAGCCGACGCATCAAGCCCAGCGCCTCATCGAACAGCGCCGCCCGCTCCTTGCGGTCGACGCCGAAGGCGCGGTGCTCAACCGGCACCGGTGCTCCCAGCCCCATGGCCGGCAGCAGGCGGCCGTTCGACAGCCGGTCGAGGCTGGCCAGCTCCTTGGCCAGCACCACCGGATTGCGTCCGGGTACCACCAGAACGCTGGTGCCGAGCTTGAGCTTGGCGGTGCGGGCGGCGGCGAAGGCCAGGGCGATCAGCGGATCAGGCGCCGGGCCGGTGAGCCGCTCGCTCAGCCACAGGGAGTCGAAGCCCAGCGCTTCCAGCTGGTCCACGAACGGTCCGAACCGCTCGGCATCGTTCACCAGCGTCGCCGTCCCCAGCCCGAGCCCGATGCGCACCTTCACGCCGGCGACGCTACCGACTCCCTGCGGTTCGTAGCCTCGCCGCCGTGAGCAGCCTCGACGTCTTCGCCCCGTTCCACCTCGACGACCGCACCGCCATCGTGACCGGAGCTTCCAGCGGACTCGGGGCGCGCTTCGCCCGGGTGTTGCACGCCGCCGGCGCCACCGTGGTGGTCGCCGCCCGCCGGACGGAGCGGCTGGCCGACCTGTCCGCCGAGCTGCACGGCGAACGGCTGGTCACGGTCACGTGCGACGTGACCCTCGACGTGCACCTGGAGCACCTGGTCGACACGGCCCTCGAGGTCGGTGGCGGCCGCGTCGACGTGCTGGTCAACAACGCCGGCGTCAGCAACATCGTCCCGGCCGAGGACGAGGCCTACGACGACTTCCGCCAGGTCGTCGACGTCAACCTGAACGCCCTTTTCCGGCTGAGCCAGCTCTGTGCCCGGCCCATGCTCGAACAGGGCTCGGGCTCCATCGTGAACATCGCCTCGATGCTCGGCCTGGTCGGCTCGGCGCCGATCAAGCAGGCCAGCTACTGCGCCTCGAAGGGTGCGGTGGTCAACCTCACCCGGGAGCTGGGCTGCCAGTGGGCCCGGAAGGGGTTGCGCGTGAACGCCATCGCGCCGGGCTGGTTCCCCAGCGAGATGACCGAGGACATGTGGGGCGACGGCTCCTCGGAGGCCTTCATCGCCCGCACCGCCCCGATGGCCCGCGCCGGCGCCGAACACGAGCTGGACGGCGCCCTGCTGTTCCTGGCCTCCGACGCTTCCAGCTACGTCACTGGCCAGATCATCGCCGTCGACGGTGGCTGGACCGCCCGCTGACTCCCGCCCTCCAGCCGAACTTGTCGCAGTTCTCACCCGCAGGGGTGCACAACTGCGACAAGTTCACGCCGCTACGGCCAGCGCGAGCCAAATTTGGGCTGTGACATCGTTCGGGCGCTGGATTAGGTCCCACCACGTGAAACGCAGGACCCGCCACCCGGCCGCCATCAGCCGGTTGTCCCGCCGCCGATCGGAGCTCCGATCCAGGAACGAGGTGTGATGGCGCCGACTATCCAGCTCGATGACCAGCTTCACGTCCGGGTAGGCGAGGTCGACGCGGCCGATCCAGTCACCGTCGCCAAGGTTGCACTCGACGTCCGGCTCGGGGAGCCCCGCCTCCCGCAGCACCGAACGGCCGAGCGCCTCCAGTTCCGATGTCGGCGCCGAATAGCCCTCACCTCGAACGACCAGAAGGTCTCTCATGAGCGCGGTGCCTCGGCGTCCCCGGCGGGCGAGGTCGGCGAACACCACCTCCATCCGACCAATGGTGACGAGGCGCATGGCGATGGCGTTGTCCAGGGCTCGCTCCGCCCGTCCACGGTGGATGGTCCCGGTGAGGTCGAAGATCGTCCGCGCCGGATCGGTGATCGGGATGTGGTCGTGGACGGTGACATGCGACCCCGGTAGGACCAGGGAGCCGTGGACCCTGCCGTACGGCTTGCGTTGGCTTCTTCCCCGGGCCTTGGTGACTTCGACGGCCAGCTCGCGACCGAACCCTGGCAGGCCCCATAGGCGAGCGGCAGTCCGATGAGAGGCAACCGCGCCGTCACCGTTGAACAATGCCGCGGCCAAGGCGTCTTGTTCGAAAACCGAAGGGTGGCCCACGATGCGGAAGACGCCGCGGCGCAACCGTTCCCACTCCCGGGTCGACAAGCGCCGCTCGAGCTGCCTGCGGCTGACACCGCACTGCTCGGCGTCGTCCCGGGTGAAGAGGCCGTGCTGGGTTGCGGCCTTCTGGCGCAGGCATTGGAGCGGTCCGTGATCGTTGGCCATGCCAGATGGTGCCGAGGGGGTACGACACTCATGGAGATCGCGACACCGCCCTCACGAACTTGTCGCAGTTATGCCCCTCAGGGGAGCGAAATTGCGACAGGTTCGCTGGGGGGACGGGCGGCGGCGGCGGGCTGGGGGGCCAGCGCCGCCGCGGTCAGGCGCCCCAGGGGGTGGTGTCGACGCCGAGGTGGGCGACGAAGCCGAGGATCAGCTTGGGGTTCATTTGGGAGACGGCCCAGTCGTGGTCCCACATGCGGTTGTCGGCGGTGCCGGCCACGAACCGCCGGGCCTGCTCGATGCTGAACCGGGCGCCGCGCCGGCCGGTCTGGGCCTCGTAGGCGTCGGCATGGCTCGCGTCGATGACGTAGTTCATGGAGTCGCACATGCCCTCGATGTTGGGGTTGCCCCAGTTCCAGGGGCTGAGCGACACGTGGATGCGCACCTCGGCAGCCGTCGATGACACCAGCTCGCCGTCGCGCATGACCACGGTGATCGGTTCCAGGCAGCAGGCGCAGTAGGACTCGAGCCGCAGGTCCTGGCCCGCGAACGGCGGCATCCGGGAGATGGCGGTGGCCTCCATGGCGCACCCGGCGAAGGAGTGGAACCGATCGTCGACGTGCACCTCGACCTGGCTCGGATAGGAGGAGAACGGCTGCACCTTGAGCAGGTTGGCGTTGGCGGTGGTGTCGTCGAACACCACGATCAGCCCCCGTTCGAGCTCCTTGTAGGTCTCGATGATGCGCCGGCGATCCAGGCCAGTGGCCTCGTGCACCACCCGCAAGTTCGGGCCGTGGCCGTGCTCGCACCAGTAGGCGTACAGGAAGGCGCGGACCGTCTTGGCCCGGTCGCTCCACTCGAAAGAAGGGATGTTCTGCGGCATCGTGGCGGGATCTCGAGGAGCGTTACAGCAGGACTTGAGCAGGGCTCGGGTGCGCTCGGCGTCGTCGCTGCCCGGTGTGGCGAACTCGGCCGCGACGAAGTCGGTGACGCCGGCATCACGGCAGCGGTCGACCCCCGCCCGGACGGTGTCCTCGTCGCCGAACAGGGCGATGTCGGCCGGTCCTTCGGCCCCCTCCCGGTCGAGCATGGCCCGGTACGAAGGCAACACGCCGTAGATGGCGAACAGCTTCGACGCCCGTTGGCGGGTGCCGTCCACGTCCTCGGTGACGCAGACCGGTAGCGACGCCGCGATCCGTGGCGTGCCGTTGTCGGCGTTGGCGGCGGCCTCGGTGATGGTGGGCACGATGTGGTCCGACAGGGTCTTGGGACCGGTCATCCAGGTGATGGTGCCGTCGGCCATGGCGCCCGCCACCTGGAGCAGCTTCGGGCCGAGGGCGGCGATGAGCACGGGCACGGGCCGGCCCCCGGGCACGGCGAGGGAGGCGTGGGTCGACAGGGTCTCGCCGTCGAAGCTCGCCTCCTCGCCCCGGATCAACGGCATCAGGATCGACAGGTACTCGCGCAGGTGGCGCACCGGCTTGGCGTAGGACAGACCGAACATGTCCTCGATCACCAACTTGTGCGACAGGCCGATGCCCAGGGTGAACCGCCCGCCGCTGGCCACGTTGGTGGTCAGGGCCTGGGCGGCCAACATCGTCGGGTGGCGTGGGTAGGTGGGGACCACGGCGGTGCCCAGCTCGATGTCCGGCACCTCGTGGCCGATCACCGCCAGCGCGGTCAGGGTGTCGAAGCCGAAGGTCTGCGACATCCACAGGCCGGAGAACCCGTCCCGTTGCACCTGGCGGGTCTGCTCGACCAGTTGGTCCAGCGGGGACTCGCCGCCGTTGAAGATCCCGATGCGCATGGTCAGTGTGTCCCTCGGTGGCTAGTGGGTGCGGACCGCCCGACCGTACTGCTTGGGCCCGCTCGGCCTGCGGCCTCCCCGGGCCTGGCTTCGCCATGAAACCCATGCGCTTGCGGCTGCTCCGCCTGGCGGACTGCGCAGCGTGACAAAGGGGCTCGGCGCTTCCCTTGCTGGCAGGCTGGGCACCGATCGGCAGCGGTATGTGCTGATGGCGAGCACCTGTGGCGCTCGCTCCCAGCTCGTCGCTGGCGCTTCCCTCGCCGGCAGGCTGGGCACCGATCGGCAGCGGTACGTGTTGATGGCGAGCACCTGTGGCGCTCGCTCCCAGCTCGTCGCTGGCGCTTCCTTCGCTGGCGGGCTGGGCACCGATCGGCAGCGGTGCGTGTTGATGGCGAGCACTTGTGGCGCTCGCTCCCAGCTCGTCGCTGGCGCTTCCCTCGCTGGCGGGCTGGGCGTCGAACGGCAGCGGTACCGTGTTGATGGCGGCGCCGCCACCACGCCAGCTGCCAACGGAGGTTTCGAGCCATGCAGGTCCCCCTGACCGTCAGCGACTTCCTCGACCGGGCCGTCACCGTCTACGGCAACCGCATCGGCGTGGTCGACGAACCCGACCAGCCGGCGCCGTCTTGGGGCGAGCTGACCTACGCTGAGATCGGGCGCCGGGCCAGGGCGCAGGCAGTCGCCCTCGACGACATGGGCATCGGGGTCGGTGAACGGGTGGCCGTCGTCTCCCACAACTCAGCGCGCGTGCTCACCTCGTTCTTCGGCGTCAGCGGGTACGGGCGGGTGCTGGTCCCGATCAACTTCCGCCTCAGCGCCGAGGAGGTCGGCTACATCGTCGAGCACTCCGGCGCCCGGGTCCTGGTCATCGACCCCGAGTTGGAGGACGACCTCTCTGAGGTGAAGGCCGAGCACCGGTTCGTGATCGGCGCCGGCAGCGACGCCGACCTGTGGCCGGTGGATTCGGCCGGCGATCGGGAGCCGGACGGCTGGGAGCCCGACGAGGACGCCACCGCCACCATCAACTACACCAGCGGCACCACCGCCCGGCCCAAAGGGGTGGAGCTCACCCACCGCAACATCTGGCTGAACGCCACCACCTTCGGCTGGCACGCCGGCGTCAGCGATCGGGACGTTCTCCTGCACACCCTGCCGATGTTCCACTGCAACGGCTGGGGCATGCCCTTCGCCACCACCGGCATGGGCGTGAAGCAGGTGGTGATCCGCAAGATCGACGGCGCCGAGATCCTGCGCCGGGTCGACGAGCACGGCGTCACCCTCATGTGCGGCGCCCCCGCGGTGGTGGCCGCCATCCTCGACGCCGCCAGCCGGTGGGACGGCCCGATCCCCGGCGCCGGCCGCACCCGCATCGTGGTCGCCGGCGCCCCGCCGCCTACCTCCACCATCGAGCGGGTCGAGGCCGAGCTGGGGTGGGAGTTCTGCCAGATCTATGGCTTGACCGAGACCACGCCGCTGCTGACCATCAACCGCAGCCGGGCCGAGTGGGACGACCTTCCGCCGTCGGAGCGGGCCGCCAAGTTGAGTCGGGCCGGGGCCCCGGCCATCGGCATCCGCATGGACGTCGACGAGCAAGGCGAGATCCTGGCCCGCGGCAACCACATCCTGAAGGGCTACTGGGAGCAACCCGAGGCCACTGAAGCCGCCATCGTCGACGGCTGGTTCCGCACCGGCGACGGCGGGGGCATCGACGAGGACGGATACGTGACCATCGTCGACCGCAAGAAGGACGTGATCATCTCCGGCGGCGAGAACGTCAGCTCCATCGAGGTCGAAGACGCCCTGTTCTCCCATTCGGCGGTGGTCGAAGCGGCGGTCATCGGCGTTCCCGACGACAAGTGGGGCGAAGCGGTCACCGCCCTGGTGGTCGTCGCTCCTGGCCAGGACGTCACCGCGGACGAGCTGCGCGACCACTGCCGGTCCAAGCTGGCCGGGTTCAAGGTCCCCAAGCGGGTCGAGTTCCGCGACGAGCTGGCCCGCACCGCCACCGGCAAGCTCCAGAAGTTCAAGCTGCGCACCCCCTACTGGGAAGGCCGGGAGCGCCAGATCGGCTAGGCCCCCTGCTTCTGGCGGACATGCGTCGCGGTGGGCGCGCACCATGTACGCCAGAACCGGGGGAGGGGGTGGGGTACTCAGTTGAAGCGGGCGGCGATCGCCTTCAAGTGGGCGTCCAGGGTCGGGGTGTGGTCGGCGTGGGTCTTGCCGAGGCGTACGAGCACCAGGTCCAAAGCAGGGATGCAGTAGATGCGCTGGCCTTCGAAGCCGTCGGCCAGGAACGTGCCCCACTCGTCGTCATCGGCCCACCAGTGGGCCCCGTACCAGTGCTCGTCGTCAGGAGCCCGGGAGCGGACGCGCCGGCCGTGGTCGACCCAGCCGTCGGGCAGCAGCCGTTCACCCGCCCATATGCCGTCGCGCAGGTACAGCAGGCCGAAGCGGGCGAAGTCGAGGGCGGTGGCGTACAAGTAGGACGAGGCGATGAACGTGCCGGCGGCGTCGAAGCGCGGGTCGGCGCTCTCCATGCCCAGCAGGCTGAACAACCGCTCGGCCAGGAAGGACCGCATACCCGCTTCGCCGCCGCCGATGATCCGCTGGGCGGCGGCGGCGATGATGTTGGAGGTCCCCGACGAGTATCTGTACGCCTCCGGCGAGCCCGGCTCGTGCACCAGCGGGAAGCCGGCGGCGAAGCCGGCCATGTCCAAGCTGGCCTCCGGGTCGTACAGCATGGTGACGACATCGGGCAGGGCATCGCCGGACAGGTCGTAGTACTCCTCCAGCCACTGCAGGCCCGGGCGCATCTGCAGCAGGTGGTCAAAGGTGATGGTCCGCCGGGGGTCGTCGGGAGCCGACCACGCCGGTACTTGGGGTGGATCGTCCAGCGACAAGCGGTCGTCGCCGGCCAGCAGGCCGCAGACGGCGTGCAACACGCTCTTGGCCATCGACCACGAGATGTGGGTGTCATCGGCAGTGACCGCTCCCGTGGCGGCGCCGGCCAATTGGTGCAGTTCGCTGGCGAACCAGGTGCCGTAACGCTCGACCACCACCTCACCGCCCTGCACCACCACCAGCGCGTGGGTGTGGCCGAACGCCTCCGGAGTCGGGTCGGCGAACAGCTCGCCGACCAGCCGATCTACCTCGCCGTCCTCGATCGGCCGGGTCGGCCAGATAGCCGTCGGCCAGAGCACACCGTCGGGTTGGGCCGGCAGTGGGCGTAGGGGCTGGCTGGCCGCCGGCGGCAATGGAGTGCTGCTGACCATGGGGCGAACCGTACGCTTGTGCGGTGCTCCAAGTACGAGATCTGCAGGTCGAGGTGGGCGGCGTCGTCCTCCTCGACGGCGTCTCGTTTTCGGTGCGCGCCCGGGACAAGCTCGGCTTGGTCGGGCGCAACGGCGCCGGCAAGACGAGCCTGTTCAAGGTCCTGGGCGGCCAGGCCGACCCGACCGCCGGTGTGGTCCACCGCAGCGGGGGCTTCGGCTACCTGCCCCAAGATCCCCGCCTCGAAGGGGCCGACGACTTCCCCGCCCTCGAGCACGTCCTGTCCGGCCGTGGCTTCGACGAAGCGGCCCAACGGCTGGAGAAGCTCCGGCTGCGCATCGAAGAGGACCCTTCGGACCGCAACGTCGAGCGCTACAGCCGGGCCGAGGAGCGGTTCCGCATGGAAGGCGGTTACCAGGCCGAGTCCGAGGTCCGCCGCCTAGCCGCCGGGCTCGGCCTGCCCGACGACCGGCTCGACCTTCCGCTGGGCGTGCTCTCCGGCGGCGAGCGCCGGCGGGTCGAGCTGGTGCGCATCCTGTTCGCCGGCAGCGACGTCCTGCTGCTCGACGAGCCCACCAACCACCTCGATTCCGACGCCAAGGAGTGGATGCTCGACTTCCTCCGCTCTTACAACGGCGCCCTGCTGGTGATCAGCCACGACCTGGACCTGCTCGACGAGGCCATCACCCGGGTCCTGCACCTGGACCGCGGCGGTCACGACGAGACCGGCACGGTGGTCGAGTACAAGGGCACCTATTCGCAGTACCTGGCGTCTCGCGCCCGCGACGAGGAGCGGCAGGCCAAGCTGGCCGTGCAGCAGGCGAAGGAGATCGACCGCCTGCAAACGGTGGTCGACCGCTTCGGTGCCAAGGCCACCAAGGCCACCATGGCCCACAGCATCGAGAAGCGCATCGCCCGCCTCGAGTCCTCCAAGGTCAGCGGCCCCACCCGGCAGCAGACGCTGAACGTGCGGTTCCCCGAGCCGCCCCGCTCACCCCGCACGGTGCTCGAGGTAGAAGACCTGGCCAAGTCCTACGGCTCCAACCACGTGTTCGCCGGCGTGACCTTCGACCTGGGTCGGGCCGACCGCTTGCTCATCATGGGGCTGAACGGCGCCGGCAAGACCAGCCTCCTGCGCATCCTGGCCGGCGTCACCGATCCGGACGCCGGCTCGGTGCGCTTCGGCAACGGCGTGCTGCCCGGCTACTACGCCCAGGAGCACGAGGGGATCACCGCCGGCCGGACCCTGGTCGCCCACATGCAGGAGGCGTCGGCCGGCGCCGCCGACGAGACGTTGCGCAGCCTGCTCGGCATGTTCGGCCTGACCGGCGACAAGGTGTTCCAGGACGCGTCGACCCTGTCGGGCGGCGAGAAGACCAAGCTGGCGCTGGCCCAGTTGGTGGCCGGCCGTCACAACCTGCTGCTGCTCGACGAACCGACCAACAACTTGGACCCTGGCTCGCGAGAGGCCATGGCGGCGGCGCTACGGGACTGGCCGGGCACCATCATCCTGGTCAGCCACGACGCGCCGTTCGTCCGCGACCTTCAGCCCGACCGGGTGCTGCTCATGCCCGAAGGCCAAGTCGACCACTGGCGCGACGACCTGCTCGAACTGGTCCAGATGGCCTGACGCCGGACCATCAATACGGTGGGTACGGTGACCGCCATGGCACGGCGACTTCTGGTCTCAACCCTCCTTGTCCTAACGATCACGCTGGCATCGGCTTGCAGCACCGGTCCTACCAAGTCCTGCGGCTGCGTGACTCCAACGCCCCCGCAACACACTTCGTCGTCCTAGACGTCAGGGTCGGCCCCTGACTGGGACGTGGTCGGTCAAGGTGCGCTGAAGGTTCTCGCCTTGGCCTGCTCGGCGGCATCCAGGGTGTGGATCGCGCCCGTCTTCCTGGGCGGGCGTCCGGCTGTTCGACCACTTCGGCGCAGACCCCCGACCTTGGTGCATACGCGTCATCGGGTCCGAGGGCGTCGCCCACCTCCGCTCCTGTGTGGTGCCTTAGTCCTGGCGGGCGCGGCGGGCCAGGCGGCTGAGCAGGAACACCAGCAGGAACAGGCCGGCGAAACCGGCCGTGAACTGGAGGGCGTAGCGGAGCAGCGGGCCTTTGGCGTCGGCGAACACGCCGGTCGGGATGACGCTGCCGTCGGCGTTGACGGTGGTGTTGTCGTTCGGGCAGGGATGCTGGGCGGTGTGCACCGACGACGTCAGTCCGTATCCCGTGCTGTCGGCCGGGACCCGGTAGCTCTTGCCGACCTCCAGGAACCGGTCCTCGTGGTCCGGGTACAAGATCGTGACCCGCCCGGCTTTCAACTTGCTGCCCAGGGTCCCGGTGGTCAGGTGGTCGACGGCGAAGATGACGAGGCCGTCCTTGGCCGACACGACCCGACCGACGAAGGAGACCTGCGGCGGTCGCGACTGGACCAGCCGGCACGCGTCCGGGCTGGTCTGGGCGGCGGCGGGGCTGGCGCACAGGAACCCGGCCACCCCGACGCCCGCCACGGCGAGGACACGGCGGGCTAGGCCTCGGGGCACCGGCAAACGGTAGCGACCGGTCCTACCCTCGGGCGCATGACCGATCCGCAGACATCGTCCGGCGATTACCGCACCGAGCACGACTCCATGGGGGAGGTCCGGGTGCCGGCCGCCGCCAAGTGGGCGGCGCAGACCCAGCGGGCCATCGAGAACTTCCCCATCTCCGGCGAAGCCATCGACCCCGGCCTGATCCGGGCGCTGGCCCTGATCAAGGCCGAGGCGGCGACCGTCAACGCCGGCCTGGACGAGGTGCCCAAGGTCGACCAGCGCCTGGCGGACGCCATCCGGGCCGCTGCTTTGGAGGTGGCTGACGGCCGCTGGGACGACCAGTTCCCCCTCGACGTCTTCCAGACCGGTTCCGGCACGTCTTCGAACATGAACGCCAACGAGGTCATCGCCCATCTCGCCAACGAGGCGCTCGGCCAGGGCGACGCCGTGCACCCCAACGACCATGTGAACGCCTCACAATCCTCCAACGACGTCTTCCCCTCGGCCCTGCAGATCGCCGCTGCCGAGGCCATCACCGTCGACTTGCTGCCCGCGCTCGACCACCTGTCGCAGGCGCTGGAGGCCAAGGCCGGCGAGTTCGCCGAGGTCGTGAAGTCGGGCCGCACCCACCTGATGGACGCCACGCCGGTCACCCTCGGCCAGGAGTTCGGTGGGTACGCCGCCCAGGTGCGGGCGGGAAGCGATCGGCTGCAGGAGTGCCTGCCCCGCCTCGGCCAGCTCCCGTTGGGCGGGACGGCGGTGGGCACCGGAATCAACGCGCCCAAGGCCTTTGCCGGCGCCGTGATCGAGGCGTTGGCCGGGAGGACCGGGCTGGCCCTCACCGAGGCGCCCGACCACTTCGCCGCCCAAGGCGCCCGCGACGCGGTGGTAGAAGCTTCCGGCCAGTTGCGCACGGTGGCGGTGTCGCTGACCAAGATCGCCAACGACATCCGCTGGATGGGCTCGGGTCCGCGCACCGGCCTCTCCGAGATCCGCCTGCCCGACCTGCAGCCCGGCTCGTCGATCATGCCCGGCAAGGTCAACCCGGTGCTGGCCGAAGCGGTGACCCAGGTGTGTGCCGAGGTCTTCGGCAACGACGCCACCGTCGCGTTTGCCGGCAGCCAGGGGAACTTCGAGCTGAACGTCTACCTGCCGGTAATGGCCGACAACATCCTCGACTCCATCCGGCTGCTGGCCAACGTGAGCCGGGTGTTCGCCGACCGCTGCGTGGACGGGATCGAAGCCGACGTCGACCGTTGCCGCACCTACGCCGAGAGCTCACCGAGCATCGGCACCTCGCTCAACCCCTACATCGGCTACGAGGCGGCAGCCAAGGTCATCAAGGAGAGCACCAAGACCGGCCGCAGCATCCGCGAGATCGTCCTCGAACAAGGCCTCATGCCAGAAGCCGATCTCGACCGCGCCCTGGACGTGCTCAGCCTGACGAAGGGCGGCCTCACCTAAGAACTGTGAACTCGGGCCCCGGCGGCGCCCGCATCGACTCTGAGCCGGGGTCGTTACGACGGGTGCGATCTTCCACCGGCTGCTGCTGGGGGCGTCAGGGAGAGCGATCGCCGGCGAGTTGGCGCTTGCCGGGATGGCTGCCTTCGGCACCCTCGCCGTCCCCGCACTACCGACGCATCCGGAGCAGAAGGGCCGGCGGCCCGTACGCAACCTTCAGCTGAAGCGGATGTCCAAGGTGCGGAGGTAGGTGTGGAGCCCGGCGTCTTGGACGGGCAGAAGGTGGGCGTCGGCGCCGGACTCGTTGTGGTGGGAGTGCCAGAGGCCGGGCGGGGTGACAAAGGCGCCGCCCGCTTCCCAGTCGACCCGTTCGGGCTTGACGATCCGGCCGTGCTCGTCGAGGGACCGGCCCGCCAGCGTGTAGCAGCCGGGCCGGCAGTCGACGATCAGGTCGAGGGCCACCGACTGGTGGCGGTGCGGCTTCTGCACCGCGTCGACCGGCAGCAGCCCGAACATGGCCCACAGCACGTGGGTGGCGGTGAGCGTCTGAGGCTGGTCGGCGTTGGCCAGCAACACGCTGAGCCGGTTGCGGTCGGTGGCGCGGGGCGAGGCGACGATGGCGTTCAGCTCGGCCCGGATGCGGTGGGCAGGGAAGTGGGTGGGCGCGAACCGGGTGGCGGAAGGCCTGACGCCCAGGTAGCGGAGCAGCGGCTCGTCGGTGATGCGGTAGAGCGTGGTGTCAGCGGTGGCGTGGTGGCTGGCGGGGACACCGCCCGGCAGCACGAAGACGTCGCCTTCGCCCCAGTCCAGGGTGCCGTGTCCCCCGACCTCTGACCGGCCGCCGCCGGTCATCACGTAGCAGAGCTCCGAGGTGGCGACCGGAGCGGTGTCGAGCTGCTCGCCTTGCTCTATGCGCACGAAGGAGGCGCACAGCGCGGGGCTGGTCGCCGGACCGCAATCGATGCCTAGGACGGTGGACTGGTCCAGCTCGATGATCCCGGTGGGTTGGCCGGCGTGCAGCGACGCCGGGAACTGGCGCATCGGGATCTTGGACGTGTGACCCGAACCGACCGGGTTGGCCGCCCGGGAGTACTCGAAGTACCGGGCGTCGCCGCTCCAGTCCTCGGCCGTAAAGCCGACGGCAAGACCGACACCCAGTGAGCCCAAAATGCTCCCAGTCACGCCGTCAGCCTAGGCCCCACCCGATCTGGCGTACCTCAGTCGCGCCAGGCGCGTGCCAAGTCCGCCAGAACGCGGATGTTGGGTTAGCCGGTGGCTGGGGAGCCGCGGAAGGGGCCGGGGTCGCCGGGGGCGGGGAGCACGGGCTTGCTCCAGCTCATGAGCCGGCCCAGGCGGTCGGTGACGTCCTGCCATTCCGCCGGTTGCCAGCCTTGGGCCACACCGAGGACCGTCAAGTCCTGGCTGATGTGCACCAACGCCGGCAGCTCGTCGAGCCCCAGCGCCTTGACCACCGTGCGGTCCTTGTCGACCAGCGTCAGCAGCTCTTTGGACCACGGTCCCAGGAAGCGGGCGGCGTCTTCGGGGCCGGCGGTCACCAGCCAGGCCACCCGGCAGTCGGCTCCCCGGAAGGTCTCCAGCACCCGGCCCATGGTGCCGAGCAGCCAGGCGCTCTCGTTGGTGTAGGGGTCGATGACGGCCACCACCAAGTGGAAGGTGGTGAGCCATTCGCCCAGGGTCCGGGGCTCGCTGGTGAGGGCGTCCAGCTCGATGTCTCCCGGGACCCTGGTTGCCGTAGCCACGGCGGCAGAAGGTAGCCGAGCGTCCTTCGCCGACGCGAACCCCGCAGGGGGTCCAGATAGGGTCGCTTCGCCCGGTCCACACCCAGAGGAACGCACCAATGCTCCTGCTCGCTACCGTCCATTCCTTCAGCTACAAGCTGTTGTTCCTGTTGCACATCGTGGCCATCGTGGTGGCCTTCGCGCCCGGTTTCGTCAACCTCTCGATCAACGGGCGGCTGAGGGGCGAAGGGTCATCGCTGGCCCAGCATCCGAGGGTCGCCGCCATCATGGCCCGCAACACACAGCTGATCCACGGACCCGCTCTGGCGCTGGCCGGCCTGTTCGGAATCGGCATGATCTTCAGCAGCGATAAGGCCTACAAGTTCAGCCAGGCCTGGGTTTCCATCGCCTTCGTTCTGTGGATCGCCCTGCTGGGCGTGGTGTTCGCGGCGCTGAACCCGGCCGAGAAGCAGGTGGGTAACGGCGATGAAGCCGCTCTCAAGCGGGTCAACATGTTCGGCGGCATCGTCCACCTGCTGTTCCTGCTCATGGTCATCGACATGATCTGGAAGTTCGGAGCACCGGGGTCCTGATGCACCCGATCGAGCGGCTGCGGGCGATCGCCCGCTCCTCCGGCGTCGACCAGGAGCTGCTCGTCCAGGAGACCGCATCGGCGTTGTCGGCCTTTGGCGACGATCCGGCCGGGATGGTCACCGCCTGCCGGCGCATCCTGTACCGCAACTTGGCATCGGGGCCGCTGTGGTGGCTCTGTTCCCGGGTGCTGACAGCCGACGACGCCATGGCCGAAGCGTGGGCGGCGGCGCGCCAGCTGGAAGCCGACCAGTCCCCGGCCGAGCTGGCCTACTCCTTGCCCGAGGGTGCCGTCGTTTGCGTACTGGGGTGGCCCGAACAGGTGGCCGAGGGTCTGACCCGGCGCGGCGACCTGGACGTGTTGGTGGTCGACGTCCGCGGCGAGGGGTCGAGCCTGGTGCGGGCCTTGGGCCGCGCCGCCGTCGAGGCCACCGATGTGGCGGAGCACGGGTTGGGCGCGGCCGTGGCCGCCGCCGATGTCCTGGTCTTGGAGGCCAGCATGGTCGGTCCGGATCACGCCTTGGCGGTGTCCGGCTCGCTGGCCGCCGCCGCCGTGGCCGCCCAGACCGACACGCCGGTGTGGTTGCTGGCCGGGATCGGCCGGCTCGTACCCGCCCGGGTGTGGGAGGCGGTTGCCGCCGGCCTAGACGAGGCCAGCGACCCGTGGGACGCAGAGGTCGACGCCGTGCCCACCCGCCTGGTCAGCCGGGTCGGCGGCCCCACGGGTCTGGAGTCGGTGGCCGAGGCCGTCGCCCGCACCGACTGCCCAGTGGCCCCAGAGCTCCTCCGCCTGTAAGCGACCGCCGGCGCCGCGGCCTTCCCGAGCGCTAGTCGCCGTGGAGGGTCGTCGGTGGGCGGCTCGGATCGGTGCGCGTGGTCGGGAGGGTCGGCGGCGAGGGCGGCGTGCTGGCCGGGGGCAACGGCGGGTTCACGGGTGGACCGGCACCGGGGAGGGTCGATTCGGGGATCACGAAGGAGTAACCCATGGCCCGCAGGCGGTCGATGATCGTCGGCAGGGCGGTCACCGTCTGGCTGCGGTCGCCGCCCCCGTCGTGCATCAGCACGATGGCCCCCGGCGAGACGGCGGTGCCGCGGGCGACGATCTTGTCCACGCCCGGCCTCTGCCAGTCACCGGTGTCCACCGACCAATGCAGCTCCTGGAGGTGGCGGGCATTGGCAGTGGCGAGGATCTGGAGGTTCAAGGTCCCGCCAGGCGGCCGGTAGAAGACCGGCCGCGGCCCGCCGGCCACGGCGATGCTCAACAGTGCCTGGTCCATCTCCGCGTCGATGGTCGCCTGCGGTTTGCGGTCGAGGAACTCGTCGTGGTTCTGGGTGTGGTCGCACAGCGCATGGCCGTCGCCGGCGATCCGGCGGATGGCGTCCGGAGTGTCGGGGATCATGCGGCCGATGACGCAGAACACCGCTTTCACGCCCTTCTGGCGCAGGACGTCGAGCACCTTGGCGGTGTACTGGCCCGGGCCGTCGTCAAAGGTGAGCGTGACCACCTTGTCGACGCGCCGGGCCGGCGACCTCGCCGGTTGCAGGCTCGATCGGCTCAACTCCTCGCCGCTGCGCTCTCCCCGGGTCACCACCACCCGTGCCGGCTTGCCGGGGATGTCGACGAAACCAAGGACACCGACCGTCTCGACGGCACCGACCGGCTCCTCGCTGGTGGTCACCGGCTCGACCGCATCCAGCCCCGGCTCCACGTCGATGGCAGCATGGTCGGGCACCGACGTGCTCAGCGATACGGGCTCTGCCGACATCGTCACCTGGGCCGGGGCGTAGTTGGGATCGAGCACCTTGTGGCTGACCACCGCCCTCAGCGCGCCGGGCTTGGGCTGCACCCTGGCCATGGCCAGACCCGTGCCCACCGAGTCACCGTCCTGAAGGGTCACGGTGTGGCGGGCGCCCTGGTAAGTGACCGTGGCGGTGATCTCGTGGTGGACCTGGTACCACGAGCCGAAGCCGAACCCGCCGCCGGCGAGGAGCAGGCACGCGACTGCCAGAGATGCGTTCCACTTGGTGCCCACGGGCGGAGAGCTTGGCAGCTGGCACAGGGCCGTTCCAAGCACCCTCGTTAGGGTTCGGCCATGGGTGAGAGCATCGAGTTCCCGAGCAACGGAGACTCGGCGCTGGGCTATTTGGCTGGTCCCGAAACGGGCAGCGGTCCGGGCCTGGTGGTGATCCAGGAATGGTGGGGGCTAGTGCCCCACATCCGAGACCTGTGCGACCGGTTTGCGGCCGAAGGTTTCGTTGCCCTTGCGCCCGACCTGTTCCACGGCGACGTCACCACCGAACCTGATGAGGCCGGCAAGCTCATGATGGCCCTGAACCTCGACCGGGCCGCCAAGGACATGGCCGGCGCCGTCCACCGGTTGCAGGCCGACGAGCGGGTGCGCGGCGACGGGGTCGGCGTCATCGGCTTCTGCATGGGCGGCGGTCTGGCGCTGGTGCTGGCCACCCAGCAGCCCGATGCCATCAAGGCCTGCGTGCCGTTTTACGGGCTGATCCCGTGGGAGAGCGGCGCGCCTGACTGGTCGGCCATGAGCGCCGCCGTGCAAGGCCACTTCGCGGCCGAAGACGGCTTCTTCACCCCCGACAAGGCGGCGGCGCTGGAGCAGGAGCTGCAAGAGCTGGGCAAGGACGTCGAGTTCTTCCAGTACCCCGGCGCCGATCACGCCTTCTTCAATGACACCCGGCCCGAGGTCTATGACCCCGAGGCAGCATCGCTGGCCTGGACCCGCACCCTCTCGTTCTTGCGCGCCCACCTCGGCTAACAGTCGTCAAGTCAGCTCGAAGGTCCCGTCGGGGCCTAGGTGGCCGGCGACGCCGACCTGGAACTCGGACTCCAACGCGGTCATGGTGTCTGGCTCGATGGTGTGGCCCCACGCTCGGCGGCCGTCGTCCAAGAGCACGGCGACCAGCGCGGTCTCCGGCTCGCCGCTGCGGGCGTGCATGACAGTCGAGGCTTCGACGGTGACGGGGCCCTCGCACTCCTCGCACAGCTCCCGGCCAGTGACGGCGTCGACCTCGGCCTGTGGGCACTCCCGCTGGAAGCGGGCCGAACCCGGCGGTTGGGTGCCGTAGACGCCAAAGGCGTGCTTGGTGACGTAGCCGCCGTTGGCCGTCACCATGCCCACGGCCTCCCGACCGTCCTCCCGGAGGCGGTCGACCATGGCGGCGATGGCGTGGGTCACGTAGTCGTTCCAAGGGCCGCCGGAGAAGCTCAGCCCGCCGGTGACGGTCAGGGGACGGTCCAAGCCGACGCCCAGCTCGGCGGCGGCGATCTGCACGGCCGAGGGGAAGCAGGAGTAAAGGTCGAGGTGCGCCACATCGTCGATGCCCACGCCGGAGAGGGCGAGGGCTCGGCGGCCGGCGGCGCCTATGGCGGGGGAGGAGCGCAGATCGCGGCGGTTGGACAGGAAGTAGGTGTCGTGCGCCTCGGTCCCGGCGTGGGGGAACACCCACCGGTCGCGGTCGATGCCGAGTGACAAGGCCTTCTCCACCGAGCACAGCACCAGTCCCGCGCCCTGGTCCACGTTGTTGTTGGCGTTCATGCGCTTCGGGTACGGGAAACCGATCATTCGGTTATCCGGGGTGGCGGTGGCGACCTCGTCGGGCGTGTAGGCCTGCTGCACCCAAGCGTTGGGGTTGGTGGCGGCGACCTGGCTGAACCCGGACCAGAGCCGGCCGAGGTGGGTGCGGTGCTCCTCGGGCGTTCGCCCGGCGGCCGCCGCCAGCGCGCTCTCGAAGAGCGGGTAGATCTGCACGGGCATGAAGATGCCGCGGGCCATCTCGTGGGGGTGGCTGAGCGGATGGTCAGAGCCCAGCACCTCGGCTGGGGCCACGTCCTCGCCCTGCGACGGCCAGTCCAGGCTCTCGCCTTGTCGTCGGGCGGCGGTGCGGCTGCGCCACGCCTCGGCACCGGCGATCAGCACCACGTCGGCCCGGCCCGCCTGGATGTCCTCGGCCGCCACGTTCACCAGCAGCTGCGGCGAGTTGCCCCCGTCTGTCGTGTAGGAGGTGCGCCCCGGCGCGGCTCCCAAGGCGGCAGCCACCAGGGCTCCCGGGTCTCGGTAACGCCACGACAGGGTCTTGACGATGCGCACCGAGTCGGCGTCCGCCAGCAGTTTGGAGCCCGGGCCGGCGTCGTCGCCCGCCAGGCGCAGGGCCTCGGTCATGAGCTCATCTGGCGAACGCGACGGCTCACCACGATCGACCCGCTGGCTGACCTGTCCGACGCCCACCAGCACCGGGAGCCGGGGCGGCAGCGATGCGGGTGACGGTGTTGTCGACGATCCCATGAACCCTCTTGGTAATGAAGACTTGACCGGCCGGTCAAGCTAAGCCAACGGCGGCCGCGTCACTACAATCCGATCCATCAAGGTCCTCTTCGTCTGCACCGGCAACATCTGCCGCTCACCCATGGCCGAAGCGTTGTTGCGCCGGGCGGCGGAGCTGCGCGGCTTGGACGTCGAGGTGATCTCCGCCGGCATAACCTTCGACGACCACGGCCCCTCGCAGGGGTCAGTGGTGGCCATGGCCCGGCGAGGCATCGACCTGAGCGGCCACCGC
>JAABUR0100003586.1_pt1 | contig 21655 bp, 27 predicted proteins | sample 5560091 | NCBI WGS metagenome assembly JAABUR01 (sample SAMN10711879, study PRJNA513375) | rock metagenome | isolation source: Antarctica rocks | place: Antarctica: Victoria Land, University Valley sud
TTGGACGATCGCGAGTATCAGCGATTACGCGATAGCCGAGAGGCTTTCCTCCGCCAGAGCTTAGAGAACTACCTTCTATGTCTGAAAGCTTGCGATAAGTATGACAATGACGCTTTACGATTCTCGGCCTTGTGGCTCGAGCACTGGGATAGTGGGATTGCCAACCAAGCTGTTTCGAAGCACGTTGCTAAAGTTGGAAGCCGTAAGTTTGCTCCTCTTATGAACCAGTGGTCTTCTCGTCTACTAGATGACCCAGACGCGTTCCAAACCTTGCTTTCTTCGTTGGTTCTGAGGATATGTATTGACCATCCTTACCATGGCATGTATCAGATCTTCACTGGAAGCAAGACCAAAGGCGGCAAGGATGAGACAGCTCTTGCGCGGCATAAAGCTGCCAATAATATCGTGATCCAACTCAAGCAGGACAAGCGTTCTACTTCAATATGGCTAACTGTCCATAATACGAATATCAGCTTTGTCAGGTTCGCTGCAGAGAAGATCGATGATTCAAAGATCAAACAAGGAGCCAAAGTACCTCTACGTAAGACAAAAACGGGGCAGAGGCTCGAGCAAGATATACAGAATCAAAAAATCCCGCCACCTACGATGAGGATCGATCTGCGAGCAGATTGTGATTACAGTAGAGTCCCACACATTGCAAAGTTCCAGCCTGAGTTCACCTTAGCCTCCGGCATCAGCATGCCAAAGATTGTTACAGCGATCGGGACAGACGGTCTGAAATATAAGCAGTTGTTTAAAAGTGGCAATGACGATCTCCGTCAAGACTCCATAATGGAACAGGTTTTCGACCAAGTCTCCTCCCTCCTCCACTCACAACGGTCCACCCGCCAAAGGAATCTCCGTATCCGCACCTACAAAGTCCTACCTTTGACTGCTACCTCCGGCATTATCGAATTCGTCTCCAACACCATCCCACTGCACGACTACCTCATGCCCGCCCACCAGCGCCACTTCCCTAAAGACCTCAAGCCAAATATCTGCCGCAAACACATTGCAGAAGCCCAACCTAAATCAGTAGATCACCGCATCAAAACCTTCCGCCAGGTTTGTGACCACTTTCGTCCGGTGCTCAGATACTTCTTTATGGAACGTTTCGAAAGTCCAGACGATTGGTTCGACAAACGTCTGGCATACACGCGATCCACAGCCGCTATCTCCATACTAGGGTACGTCCTAGGTTTGGGAGACCGTCACGGCCACAACATCCTCCTCGATGAGAAAACCGGAGAAGTCGTACACATAGATCTAGGAATCGCATTCGAACAAGGCCGCGTGCTGCCCGTCCCCGAAGTCGTTCCCTTCCGTTTAACTCGCGACCTCGTCGACGGCATGGGCGTCACCCGCACCGAAGGCGTATTCCGCCGCTGCTGCGAATTTACGCTTGAAGCCCTACGAAACGAATCCTACAGCATCATGACCATCCTCGACGTCTTACGCTATGACCCTCTGTACAGCTGGTCCCTGTCCCCTCTACGCCTGAAGAAAATGCAAGATGCGCAGACGGAGGCGCCTGGGGATGCTGGGGCGGTTGACGGCGAGGGGGAAAAGAAGAAGGGGGATAATGAGCCTGGGGAGGCGGATCGGGCGTTGACGGTTGTGAAGAAGAAGCTGAGTAAAAGCTTGAGCGTGCAGGCGACGGTTAATGAGCTGATTCAGCAGGCGACGGATGAGAGGAATTTGGCGGTTTTGTTCTGTGGGTGGGCGGCTTATGCTTGAAAGGGCGCAGCGGTAGATTATGGTGGATATGTGCTGGACGTAAAGGTATAAAGAAGGCGGTGAAAAAGGTGGGCGTGTGCTGTTCGTGACGACTTCCGGGAAAATGCATCGCCAACACATACAACCCTATCCAAGAAAGGGGAGGATAGAGATTACGCTTGGGTTTTAACAAGGCGTTGATAACACTCTCTGCACTTTATCCATCGCACTTTGCCATTGTACTTTTCTTTGGATGAGAATCGCATGTAACCATCGTTTATAAAAACTAAGAGTCTGAGAAAAAGGAAAGAAGTCATAGCTGTCTCGTACTCTCTACAGCATCTGCATGAGATTTTGATCCAGAGCTCCATCACAACAGCATACTAACAGCAGCGGCTCGACACGATGAGCATTTACTACATTCAACATAGAATAAAGAGCAAAAACATGAATATTCCTTGCGCACACACACGACTTAATCCTCTATAGCCATAGTCAACTTGAAGAATGAAGAAAATCTAGATATAACTCTTATCACAGAGAAAGTTACCGGCTAGGACCATATAGTATCTTCTATTTTGTCTGCTGCTCGAAAAGGTCGATATGGAAATTCTGCGCTGTGTTGAGAGGTTGAGGAGTGGGCGGAGAGCGGATGTTGGGTTTTGGTATCAGACCAAATCCAATCCGCCACCCCCCCGGTCCCCACTCTGCCCCTCCCACCCCTCCCTCCATTTCCCCCTCACCAACCCCCTACATCTCAAGCGTATTCCTCCTACTCCTGCTCCTCCCATCCCTCCGCCCCAAAATCGCCCCCAACGCCGCCGCCAACCCCTTCCCATCATACCTCGTCACCCCATCTTCGCCATTCTTCCTCCCATACACCCTCACGCACTCCACTCCCCACCTTCCCAGCTCCTCTTTCTCCACGCTCGGCGTATCGTCGCCCTCCACGTAGATCAAATGGCTTACATAACTGCCCCAGACATGCGGACTCGCTTCGCCGAATCGGCCCTGGCTCTCCTCGCCCCCGCGGGCAATGGCGGCGATGAAATCCTGCGCCGTAAAGTGCCCGGTTTCGCGGTCGAGACTGCCGTTGAGGATGAGGATTTTGAAGCGGAGGGTTGGGGTGTGGGTTAGGGCTTCGCCGACGCCGCGGAGGATTAAAGATGGTAAAAGGGACGTGTACAGAGAACCGATACTGTAGATGACTGCATCAGCGGCACGCAGCGCTTCCAGGACCTTCGGGTTCGCGGCCGGCCGCATTTCCTGGCCGTAGGGGTTGATGTACCAGATCCTGGAGATGCGGGAGGGAAGTGGTTCTTCGGTGGTTTTGGAGAAGGCGATTTGGGGCTCACGGAGGACGGGGAGGGAGTCAGGCGGGTTGGCGTCCTCGATGCCTGAAGCGTCGGTGGTGAAGGGTGGTTCATCGCCGTTGGGAGGCTGCAGCGCGGTAGGTGCGCCAGGGTGGCTGATGGCGTTCTGGCCGGTGATGGTGGTGCCGTCGGCGAGACCGGCGGAGATGTGATGGCTGAAGTTACTGACTAGAGCTGGCAGTACGGCGGTTCTGGATTCGTCTACGCCGCCCATAATCGCAAGTAGGTAAATCGCCGACTCGAAAGATCCCGAGAATAGGCGGGCACCAGTTAGGAAGAGGTTGCCGATGGAGGCGGATTGGAAGTTGAAGGTTGAGTGAGGGGGGCGTGCGCGCTTCAGGATTTCGAGGTGAAGGTGGGAAAGGATGGAGCGGATGAGCAAGGCTTGGGGGGTTGGGACGGGGGTGTACAAAGGGGAGATGCCGGTTAGGAGGGTGAGGAACTCCTCTGAAGCTAGAATTCGAGACGGTGGAAGACGGTGGTTGAACAGAGCACGGATAGGGGCGTGGGTGGGAGGGATTAGGCGAACGAGACGGCCTGGAGAAGAAACGGTTAACCCATATAGACCGGACGATTGGTGAGTCTGCTCGCAGGAACAATATATTTTGGGATGCTCGGCATTTAAATTCCAGATTTCTAGATTAACAAAGAAGCTGGAATAACCTATGATTTTCTAACATGCAAAGGCATCCCACAAGCCAAAGAAGCATAGAGCACTGGGCTACTTACTTCGAACATCCCCAATCCCTGGTCCACCAAACACGCGAATGAGCTCGCTGGACGAACCGCCATTGTCGCTGATGGGAATGACATAGCTCAAAGAGCAGTTGTTCTTGTTAATGACCTCGTCGAAGACATCGACGAGGCTATTTGCAGCACTCCCACCAGAAAAGACTACGAGCTTGCGAGAGAGCATTGAGGTTGTCTCTGTAATTTGAATTGCCATCGAGAGAGTGAGAAACCTGTGCAGAGAAGAACACAATGAGGGTTAGGTTGATGAAAAGGAAGGAGACTGAATTTGACGTGGCAGAAGACACGATATTCCATGCAGTTCTTCTTCGTGGGTTAACGAATGATGCCACAATTCGGACTTTGGAGAAGGGAAGAATTGAATATTCCCAAGTTCGAGGAGATCACCGAATAGCGTCGAATTAGAAGGTCAAGATTCGGAGAATATCTGAAATGTTGTGAGTCAATTGATGATCATGACAGGTCGCTTCTCCAGAACCAGCGCCAGCGCACGTGACTAATCAATTTTTGGTCAATGTCAAGCTATCTCACGGCTGTCCACAAGCTTCCAGGCACATAAACAGGACAGGCATGCCATATCTGATAAGTTTGAGTATCTCCTCCATTAGCTAGAGTCCTGCTTGTTGGCCCATTAAAAGCGGAACGCCATAGCCAGCTTGTGGTGTAATATACAGCGGTTACCAAATCATAGCTATCCCCTTTAATCCATTCCATGCAAATATGATGTTCGCCGGGGTATCTCTCAAACTCGCTATGCTGAAAAAAAGAGCTTCCTCTCGAGCGCCAGTTGTATGCAGAAAATCGTCACTTAACTCCGTAATATTGAGCCTAACCCTCCACAGTAGCCTTTCCCTTTCCTTTTCCTTTAGCCACATTGCCCTTCGTCATTAATTTGATCTCGAGCGGTAAGACCTGGCTTATATTCTTGCTGTCCTTTGGCCTTACAACTTTCTTGCGGCATACAGGACATTTTGGAGTTCCCTTTCCAGGGTCCGGACCTTGTTGCTCCCCTGCTATGAGGGCTTCCATTATACACGTGTGACAGAAGAGGTGGCCTACATAGAGAGGAGTGTCAGCAGATCATCAAACAGTGGCCTACTGCGAGTAGAGCTAGAAACTCACCACAATGCGTGACGGTGATATTGGTCATAGGCTCCATGCAGATTATACATTGCAAGTTGGACAGCTTCAGTGGCTTGTTGGCCTGCTCCTGCTGCGCTTTCACAGCCGCCACACGTTGTTGCTCCAGAAGCTTAGTAAGATCGTTATCATCATCCACATCTCTCAGGTCCACCTCGTCGACTTTGGTATTCTCGTCCTTGACATGAGAATCCCGCGATTTATGGACTGATGGTTTCCCACGCTTGCTCGGGTTGGGTGCCGTTGCTGAAGCTTTTCGCTTTCGGTTCGGATGTGACATTACGGGTGATTCAGCAGTGAGATCGACAAAGCCGGTTTGGTCCTGGAAACTAGGCTCTAGAGTAGCGGAGCCCTGAGTCATGGGTTCCTGAGTATTGAGCTCTTGTGTGATAAGGTCTTGGGTGGTAGCCCAAGTAGAGGATCCGAAGAGAGAGCTCCCTTCTGAGTCCCAAGAGAACCTAGAAGGGGGCCGTGAAGTTGGAGTGAAATCAATTGAGGAGAAAGCGTTTATGCTTGGTAATTGTAGTGGTGAGCCCGCTAGGTCTCGATAAGATGAATAGAAATCCTCGTCCGTACGATTCAAATCATTAGGCGACCTTGAAAGAGGAAAGCTAGGTTCGGTGTTTGGTGACCTTGGAAGGGGGAAATTAGGCAGATCAAATTGTGAAGAGTTCCGGTTTGGCGATCGTGATGATGAAGGGTTTAACGGTGAATTTGTGTACTGAGGCCGTTGTGGTCCGGATTCATTACGAGGGTGGAATGCCGCTGGTGGAAACAAATTTTGCCTTGGCGGTGCTAGATAATCACTTGATGTGAAAGGCGTGCCCCAAGACTGTCCCATATCCATTCCGGAGACAACGTCGACATCTTGGTGTGGCAATGATGAAGGGTTCCAGAAATTCGAAATGTGGGACGGGTCGGATTCTTCCATCCGCCGTGATTTTGGTGTTGAGCTAGCGAGTAGGCACGGCAATTCAATTCTGGGGAAAGGTGACAGTCCTTCCCTTATCCTCTCGTCGAGACGGGAGAGCTTCATGGGCAAATGATGGTGGAATGTGGTCTTTGTCCTTGGTGTTCAAGATCAAGATGTTTGGGGATCCTCCCACTCCTTCTGAGCCTTGCCCCTCGGCTAGAACCCGGAGTTTACGGCAGCCGAGAGTTCTACGGTAGCCTCCACAGTAGATTGAGGTCGGGGCTTCGGCGATGGGAGGGATATCTCATCATTTTATTTTGGAGAACGTACAAAAATGGTATGATTTAATCCTATACCATATGTTCGAGCATGCTCTGCTCTCTCAAGAGCATCAGGAGAGGGTCTGTTAGCGTCCGGCTTCCCAGGATTCTTTACCGGCATCGCACTGCTTTAGATGCCCATTGCGTGAATAGCTTTGGGAGGCGACACTATGCGGTGGAAGCAGACATCAAGAAGTCGGCAGGAGGAACGCCGGCTGACACTCTATCCTGTAGGTTGACTTGATTGCTCCTCCATCTGGAAGAAGCTGACTATACAATCTTATAGTGCAAGCAACCCCAAGGTACAATCAGATAGGGGTTCAGCAACTAAGCAGCCAGATTCACTCTCAAATCTTCTCTGGGCCAACTACCATTCCGCCCCAGCATCTGGTTGAATTGAGTAAGGAGCACCTCAGTAAGCACCAGCTGTGGGGTAAGAACCAGGAAAATTCCCCACCGATTGCGTTTAGCCTACCGGCTCTCCATGGCTCGACACTTGACGAACATTTTCACAAACTAGGTCGAGATGCATCAGAGCCTTATCTCAGCCTCGCGCAAGAGTATGCTAAGATTGATCTTCCACGACCACCCAGGAAATGGGAGAAGCAGAGTGGATGGACAAAATACAATGCAGATGGCACAAGTGAGGCGGTGGAAGCACCGCAGGAGGAGATGCTGACCTTTGACACTGAAGTGATGTGGAAGGAAAGCTCCTTTGCTGTCATGGCGTGTGGCGCAAGTAATAAGGCGTGGTATGCATGGCTTTCGCCTTGGCTAATGGGGGAATCGGAGTGTGATAGGCATCTCATACCCCTGGGTGACCCGAATCAACCACGCGTGGTAGTCGGGCATAACATTGGCTATGACCGAGCGCGGATATCAGAAGAATACGATGTGAGACAATCTAAGAATTTTTTCATGGATACCATGTCATTGCATGTAGCGGTCAACGGGATGTGCTCTAGACAGAGACCAACTTGGATGAAGCATAAGAAGAACCGGGATATAAGGGAGAAGATTGCTAGTGAAACTAATTCCGTGGAACTATCGGCTCTACTCGAAAACAGGATGCTTAGCGAAGAAGAGGAGGAACTATGGGTTGGCAGAAGCTCCATTAATTCATTGCGCGATGTCGCAAAGTTCCATTGCAATGTCACCATCAACAAAGAGCAACGCGATCAGTTCGGCGAGCTTGACCGAGAAGGTATACGGGGAAAGCTTGACGAACTACTTGACTATTGTGCGGCTGATGTGTCAATCACTCATCGAGTATACAAGAAGGTTTTCCCTGGCTTTCTAGAAGTCTGCCCTCACTCTGTCAGTTTTGGTGCCCTGCGCCACCTATCATCTGTCATTCTTCCCGTTGATAAGTCTTGGGAGTCATACATCGAAAATGCTGAAGCGACGTACGTTCGGCTGTCCAACACTGTGGAACAAAGACTGCGAGACCTGGCAAATAGAGCGCTAGAAGTGAAGAATAATCCAAGCGAATACAGCAAGGATGATTGGCTAGGACAATTGGATTGGTCAGGCCAAGAAATAAAGATGGTGAAGGGAAAGAGAAAGGGCGACCCCCCTAGACCAGCAGCACGACAGAAAAAGCCAGGAATGCCTCATTGGTATAAAGACCTGTTTCCTACGAGCAAATCTGAGGACCTAGCTTTAACTGTAAGAACACGTATTGCACCTTTGCTACTCCGACTTTCTTGGGATGGTTATCCTCTGGTATGGTCCGACAAGTACGGCTGGACATTCAAAGTGCCGCTTGCCATAGCATGGATGTACAATGAGAAACCGGTTGTGAACTGCGACATGACTGATGAGAACAATCTGAGCATTCGGGACGACAGCAAGCATCGCTATTTCAAGCTGCCCCACAAAGACGGGCCGCAAGCAAGATGTGCCAGTCCTTTAGCTAAAGGATATTTACAGTATTTCGAGAAAGGAACTTTGTCTTCTGAATATTCTTATGCTAAGGAGGCTCTGGAAATGAATGCCTCTTGTTCGTACTGGATCAGCGCACGAGATCGGATCAGATCACAGATGGTAGTCTTTGAAGGCGATGCTGTAGGTACTAAGACGCCTGAATCCTCCAAGGATCTGGGCTACATCCTACCGCAAGTTATTCCAATGGGAACCATCACACGTCGGGCAGTCGAAAACACTTGGCTAACAGCGAGTAACGCCAAAGCAAATAGGGTTGGTTCAGAACTGAAGTCGATGGTCAAGGCACCCCCTGGATACTGCTTCGTTGGTGCGGATGTTGATTCTCAGGAGCTCTGGATTGCAAGCTTAGTAGGGGACGCTCAATTCCGTCTTCATGGCGGCAATGCCATCGGGTTCATGACCCTTGAAGGAACAAAAGCCGCTGGAACCGACCTGCATTCAAAAACAGCCAAAATCTTAGGTATATCTCGTAACGATGCCAAAGTCTTCAACTACGGGCGCATTTACGGCGCAGGCCTGAAATTCGCTTCCACTCTCCTCCGGCAATTCAACTCAAACCTATCTGAGAAAGAGACCCAAGAAATCGCCACCCGCCTTTACAAAGAAACCAAAGGAACCAAAACCACCAGGAAAGCCCTCAGTGACCGCTCCTTCTGGCGTGGTGGAACCGAATCCTTCGTCTTCAACCGCTTGGAAGAATTCGCGGAGCAAGAACGGCCTCAAACGCCCGTTCTAGGCGCTGGCATCACCGAAGCCCTAATGCGCCGCTTCATCAACAAAGGCGGCTTCATGACGTCCCGCATCAACTGGGCTATCCAGTCTTCCGGTGTCGACTACCTGCATCTCCTCATCATCTCCATGGATTATCTAATCCGGCGGTACAATCTTAATGCCCGTCTTGCCATTACCGTCCATGATGAAATTCGCTACTTAGTGAAGGAAGAAGATAAATACCGCGGCGCAATGGCCTTGCAGGTCGCGAATATCTGGACTAGAGCCATGTTCTCCCAGCAAATGGGTATCAACGATCTCCCGCAGAGCTGTGCCTATTTCAGCGCTGTCGATATCGATCATGTCCTGAGAAAGGAGGTGGATATGGATTGCGTTACGCCTAGCCATCCGAATAAGATCCCGCATGGGGAGAGCCTGAGCATCAATCAACTCCTAGACAAAGGCTCTCTAGCTTATCTAGACCCAGAAACCGTCCCAGCAAATTCCATAAACGTGGATAAGTATCGCTACAGCCCACGCACTTCTGTCTTGACCGAGCTGCGCGAACGTACTGACCTCGATTTCCTGAAAGCGCAAATCGCCACAACCGACAAGGAACTCGGCGATATCGTCAAAGATGTCACAAAGAAAGTAGGTGGAACGAGCGGCAAGGCTACTACAGCCACGAAGACCCGGTCAAGAGGTAAAGAGCAGATTCCAAATTATGCGCAGCCGCAGTCTCCACGCTTGATGGATGTTCCGCAAGAGTATCACACCCAGCGGCTGTGGAACGATTGGAAAGAGCCCAAAGGTGACTTGAAGTTTAGGGGGAGGGATTGGCCGAGGGTTGGGGGTGGGAGAGCTGTTTCAGCTGCTTGAAATCCCCTGTATTGTTGATCTTCGTTTCATGTGAAAACTATTGGAGGTTATCAGGAGCATAAAAGGAAACGGCGTTGCCATATTTTATGACGTCAGGCGTTGTTGCCTTCCTTTTCCCTCAACGCGGGCAATGACTGGACTGGCAAGTGTGTACTGTACATCTACGGCCATGATTCCTTCATGAGATTGCTAAGTGTGTCTACTAGTACCGATGTTGTATAGTTGGTGAGTTGTATCATACCACTGTGATACGAATATGAATATCTCGTTAATTCTTGGAGCTGAGCTGCTTCTTTCAAGCTTCCCACGCAAAGAGATAGTGGATTTGCAAGGTTGTTCCATCATTGGTAGTCTCATATTGCCAGAATTTGATATGTCATGAGCGAAAGATCGGAGAATTTGGTTCATCCAGTTGGCTGTAGGGGTACTGGCCTGATTAGACGAAAGGTCACGTGACAAGATCTCCCAACATCATCCTGGCCATTCTCCGAAGAGTATGAGTTCACAAGCTCAAAAAAGTCATGTCAGTCGGCTTCGGTTTCTCCGCTGGCGACTTCATTGCCGCTCTTAACCTAGTTAGTACCGTAATCGATGCCTTGCGTGATTCTGGGAGTGCTAGCCTTGAGTATCGCGAGCTCGTTCGCGAATTGTATACTCTCGAGCAGGCCCTGTTTCGAGTAAAACGCATTGAACTTGAAGAGTCACAGATTGTGGAACAGATCGCTTTACAGCAGGCGGCTTCACAATGCCACCGGACGATCGACGAATTTTGGAGGAAGGTAAGGAAGTATCAGCCTCATCTTGGGCAGGAAATGTCTAGTCCGCGCATAAAAAGCGGATGGATGAGAATCAAATGGGCACTATGTAAGAAGGATGACTTGGCTAGATTCAAGGCCGATCTTCAAGGGCATACAAGTTCAATTGAAGTGTTGCTCTTAACGGTCCAGATGTATGCTTCTAACCCGAAGGTGTGATACACTACTTATACGTTCCTACAATAGGAATGCTGCCACTTTCCAAAGTCGTAAAAATGATCAAGCTCAGAGGACCTTATCTGGCAGGATCCAGGATGCATCCTTTCAATGCATGAGTCGGCTGGCAAACATTTCAGATGCCGTGACAAGGTATAGTCTGCCAGTTTCGGTTCAGATAGACATGATACACTGACTGAGCCGTCAGTGGTATTCAACAGGGAAGGCAGCTCCTAGACATGACCGCGAAGATCATGTATGTGCTCATTGACTCGCACTTTCGAAGCAAACTTAACAGAATAAAGGCGCATCAACTTTGAAGTTTTCCAGATGTTGTGTAATATTCAGAATGTTATTACCAGGATTCCAGGCCAGGTTGAGCGGCAGCAGCCTGTTTACCTTATGGACGCTCTTGGAAAGATAGCACCTTTCCATCTTGAATTTGTGAGATCTACCGAGGTAGAACACCTAAAGCTCGACGTGATTTCCGTCCTAGGGCTAAGATCGATGTATGCAGGCTTTCATATCCGTCCTGAAGATCAATTTCAGTAAGGTAGGATCTGGAGCCGAAAAGATCGATCGAGGCGAATTCGCGATACAGGAATCTAGTACTAAACGGCAAATTGACTTGCACAGTGACTGGGAGACATGCTTCCTACCAGGGCAGAGGGTGGATATGAGTATGATTTTCCGTCGGACTATCCTTGATCATAGCATCTGTCCCGGTTGTGCTGGCAGAAGAACAGTCAACAGGCTAGAAGAAAATGAAGCTGTGGAGTGCTTGAAATGTGGGATGACTTACTCTCACCAGGCTGTACAATGTACCCAAATTACCCCAGTCACATCCAGGCCTTCTATAGTATATGTAAATGCGCGCGACCCTAAATTTCAAGGACCTGGGCTTCGCACACCACAACGAGGATCAAGACCTTCCAAACGCAAGCGCGAACACGATGCCAACGAGGAGATGAGGCTTTTTCGTCGGGTACGCATCCTCGATGAGATCAAGAAAGGTGCAGAGGATGACGGAGAACCCGACACAGATGCTGCTGATAATCTAATTATCGGGGCAGAAGTCGTCTATTGGCTTCCTGGACCCAAAGAAGGATATTGGTTACACTGTATTGTTATCGCTATAACCTACGACAAACACATAAAGCAGTAAGGCAGCTCACTGGTCTATAATAAAAACACATGCCTAACATACAACCCAGATACGAAGTGCGAGACCCTGAACCTGGTGAAAATGGAATGCCTAGGCAGATCTACAGAACCTCTTCTGCCAACCTTATCGCCATAACGCCTTGGGATGAATACGTTAGAAATGAAAATCTTATTGGAAAGCGAGTCCTTGTTCGTTACCCCGATACGACATATTTCTTCCTAGCCACTAAAATGGGCTCTGCGAAGGGAGTCGACATTTCATCCTGGATTTTGACGGAAAATGTAACCGCGTCGTAGAGGTTGATGCAAGGTATGTGCTAGACGGATATCAGCGGTACCAAGAGCTCTTATAACGGCAGCACATTCCAATATCAATAACAGAAAGAGCTATTTAAGAGGAAGTAGCACATTATGGCGGCAGAAGCTATTTTATGGCGGACTGTTGGGAAATTTAGCCAGTTGGGCATTGAACAGCTCAAAAACCGAACTGATACGAATGAGGAACGTAGCGATTCGAAGCCAACGACTTAACGAAAGCTGCTAATATCTGCGGAAGTTGGCCTCATGGACTGACACCATAGCTTGGATATTTTGATAGGCGTTCGGCGGTTTTTTCGGATCTACTCTCTATCTGGGTTTTGGTTGATAGACCGCGCGGAGAAATTGCTCAGTTTGTAGTATAAGAACACGTGACGGGACAAGGTATGGGTTGCTAGGGTACTTCACTATTCCTTCCTCTATTACCGACTCTGTTCATAACTAATGCAAGAAGCAAGCTTTCCAAGTTATGGAGCTCTTACCCATATTGTACGTATGACAGACGTAGAACAAGCTCCTGAAACAACGACGAGTGAAACCACTGTTTTCGTTCTCCTAAACAAAGGCAGAAAGCAGCGAGCTCGATATTGAAAGACTGCTGTAAACAAAACTTACTGCCAATGATGAGTCAAAAGCAGACTGATGCTGTACTCTCAAAAAATCATATCGAACTCAACAGCAAACAAAAATCAAGACACACCACCCCAACCATCTGATAGCTTAAAAGCATCCCCATGAATTCCGACCCCCCCCCCACCTTTCTCCCATCCCCCCCACCGAATTCAGCCAGAAACACCTTCCCCCACCATCCCACCCACTTCACAAACTCACTCGTCTACCCACTTGCAAAACCCCCTCAACACCATAAACAAGCTGCTCCCAAACTTCCAAACCCCCATAAACGCCACCAGCGCCCTACCGCGCAAACCCCAAAACACACAAACATACACGCAATGTGGAATCCAGCCCCCCCTCCCCAACATAGGACCCCTAGCCCACTACCACTTTTTTTTAAAAAAAACACGCTCTTTGATCTACATACTACAGTATCCCCGAATCAAGTCCACGAATAACTAAACGCTGACTTTGCCGCCAACATCAACGACAACATGAATGACAGCGTTGGAGAAAGGCACTCGCCCCCTTCACGGCCGTGCTGCACTGGGGCAAGGAGAGGGGGGTTTCGAATGTCGGTCCGGCCGATAACGAGGGGGCCTGGGAATTGGGAGGTCGAGCCCGTTGGTATGATTTCTACCATGACCAGGGTAAGCGGGTTGTGTAGGGCTTGCATGGACGGAAGGAAACTAGAGACGGAGAAGTAGATAAGAACCTTACCCTCGGGTGTTGGCTGTTGGTTGTTGGGGATAAGGGTGTGGTGTTTGTAGGGGGGTTATGGTTGGGCGTTCAGAAAACCCGATATACATGTATAATTGATGCGTGCGGTGTCCGTTTAGAACGTGACCGAAATAATGAGAGACGGAAAATTAGGCTGTTAGGAAATGAAATGCCCACGGCTTATCTAGCGGAATGTGAGATTTTCAAGGTCTTATATACGCCATTACTTTTCCTATAAATGTTTGTCTATCGTCGAGAAGTGATACTCTAGTATCCACGACCCACAGCCACCACTCTATGCGGCCCTTTCCTCTCCTCATCCTGCTTGAAAACAAGCTCCAATCGTTCATGCTCCTCCACCTCGCGCACACTGATCAGCTTCCTGAATGTGTCTGTCCGCGCAATACCGCAACTCGTATGCCGTAGCACTTTACTCGGGGTCGAATTCATTGCTAAAGCCGTCAAATCAGAAATCGAACGCCATGTTGTCGAGCTCCGGCCAGTGACGAAAGTGTACAGCACGTAAGCGAGGATGTATATGCAGTAGAGGAACAGGATTGGCAAAGCCAGTTTGATAGGTGCGCCGTCGAGGCTCCACGCGTAGCCTGACAGCTGACCATGTAGTGTTAGAACGAAGCCGGGCGGAGTTGCTTGGTTCTTATTTTCGTTAGAGCTAGAACTGTAAAAGCTCCAACGGAAATTAGGGTCGGAGTGTGCTGGATTCCATCGCCACAACTCTGTCGCGCCTGCGGCGTGAGACATTCCATTCGCAACCAAGGTTGCTAGAAGTCTCTCGTGCATGAAAGGTCGCGAGTCGCGGTACTGAAGTTCTGATAGGTTCTCAGGGTATGAACCATTAAGAGGGCATACATTGGTGGTTACTGGCAGCAAGCGTAGAAGATTATCTGCTACGGTGCGATTCTGAACGTCTGTTAGAGGTGATAGGCTTTCAGCCCATGCCTTCGAAAGCTGAACGGAAGGTAGCGACCATTGCGGCAGGGTACTGGGAGACTGAGGTGATACGAAGTTTTCAACAACGTTAGCAGTTATGGCATTCAGTCCATCGGATGACCCTTGCAGAAAAGCTGTCGTGTTAGCCCATCTTCCTCCTATCATACATGCAGAGGTTGTAAGGAAGGTACTAGTCGTCTTGCAAAATTCTGGCTGCACAACTATGGCCCCAAGTGCTGTTCCTGGCACAGAACTGGAAACGTCTGTACCGTCTACCCAAATAATCCGACCTTGGGGGTTATTTTTTGCCTGGTCCCAGATTTGTCTTCTGGTGATTGCAGTATAGTTGGTGACGCCTGCTTTGTTCAATAAATAGTGGTGGGCACAGTCCTCCTCAGAACCACAGCCAGCAATATAGGTATTGGGGAACTGGATTGGACGGCTGTCATTCTCGTCCATTATTGAATTAAGTTCGCAGAATACGCTCGCAAATGGTTGTGCCATTTCAATGCTGGCAATGTCAATCCCTGGGCGGTCACCTAAGTCTGCGGAGAATGTTGAGGCTGCATTAGCCAAGGCAAGCGCTACTGGGACGCTCTGCGTCGTGGCAAATGTGCTGTTGGGTGCATATTGCACGTATAGTGTCCGGATCATCATATCAAGTCCGTAAGTTTGAAGCTGTGTCGAATATATCTTTGGCATAACGTCAATAGAAGTTCCTGTTGAGGCGTCAATGCGCACTGATTGCTGCTGTATGCCCGTTTGGGTGCTTTCCATGTCCCGGGTGCCACTAAAATCGCCTACTGCCGGAAGATTTGGGAGATTTTGCCATCCTGCAGCTGGAGATAGCTCATTTTCTGCGACAAGCGTAAGCACGAAATCTGTGGCCTAATACCATACAACTATCTGCTCAGAAATACTCACGCATGCTGTTGTTGAAGACCAAAGGAGGACCTGCCATGTCGAGAGCATCGGGGAAGAGGACTCCACGGGGGACATTCAAGGCGAGACGCGAACTGGGCACAGTGAAATTTACTCGCCTTGGCTGCATAGCAATGGCACTCGACGGCCCAACCCCAGCGGCAAGGAGCATGCTAAAAGGAACAAATAAGATAAATGAAAACTTCAGGGATCCAGCGAAGCCAGATGCAGTCACAGCTGCGCGGAACTCAGAAGACCACAAGTAGCTCATCTGGGTGACCTGGTACGCAGAAAAGAGAGCCCCAAAAGGCACCGATTTCCTATGAACGAGCAGATACTGGAGATAAGCAGTCATGACAGTGACGATCGAGAACTGCATCAGCATCTCGTGGGCTTTAGCCACAAATTGAAGCGCGGCTATCCATCTGCCATCGCTCCCGTAGAACCGGGCCTTTATGTTCAGGATCATGAGTGCAATCGCTCCGCCAAGTGGAATGGCATGGAATAGTAGGAAGTGTCCAAATGCTCTGGCGCGATTGCGGCTCAGTGGGATTTTGGGCGCTTCCACTTTCTCTTTCTTGCTCTTTTTCTTGCCCTTCTTCCTCTTACTTTTGCTGCCCGCATCTGATTGCAGATTCCCCCAGTCTGAGGTACTACTTGCTTCGGAGGGGGGGTTTTCGGCGGCAATACTGAAGGACAAAGTGGCCGGTCAGTATACAAAATCTTCGATAGTGTCTGAAAAGGTGAGGCTTACCTGTTGACTTCCTCAAGGTTTAGCACAGGCGATGAGCCTTTTCTCCACATTTGTTTTAACATAATTTCTTGATCACTGGCGCCATCCTGCAGCCCAGGATGCATTTCTTTTAGGGCTGTCGCCAGTAGGTCCAGCTCACAGTCTCGATTTTATTGGTGAGCTCGAGAGTTGGGACGCTTGAGAGGGGCGCGAAATCGTCTGTCAGTTCAGGCCGCCGCGAACATGAAGCGGCCTCTCTGCGATTAACATGTGTTGGATGCATCAAGCAGGTTATGGCACGTTGAAGGGACATGCTGAGGCGCTGTGGAGTCAGTAGCGCCGAGCGAAGGATGCGGCACATCTTCGTAATTTCCGCCCAAGTGAAGGGGATCTAATTGATCTCTCTGAGCGTTCGGCAAAGGAGAAAGAAAAAGATGATACCTTTCATGGCGGTCTCTATCATTTTCTGTTAGGAATGAGCCATGTACGCCAATCCAAAAACAACGTAGTAAAGAGACCGTTGGTGCTTAATCCGTTTCGCCCATCGGATTCGGAGGATATCCATACTAGTTCCCTTGGCACGCAGGTACGAGTAGAAGAGCCCCTAGTTCTAGTGGATAATTCCAATCGTTTTAAGTACCTGAACCTTGAAATGGAAGAACAAGCAGAGGTCAACGTGAAAGGACTTCAGTACCTGGATCTAGAAGACCATGTGCATGGTCATACGCGCTTCTCACAGTCTACCAATCGAATCACGACTCTAAGTGCGTCCTTACCTGGTTCATCCGACAGGGATTTGGCAGTCACGCCACACAAGATTTCACTAGGACAAATATCGTTTACTGCCAGTGCAGAGGACTTCGAGACTTTGAGGGCAGACTCAAAAGAATGGCATGATTTCTGGAAGATAACCAAAGAGAGTGTGATTTTCGAGACGATTGAACTGTAGGAGATTTTCCAAACAGAGATGTTCTATATTCGGCAATGGGAACTTTGGCTTAAATATACCGCGACCAACTACTCGCAAGATGGCCGCCTATTGTAGAAAACGCGCAGGAATCTACTCACAACATCTTTTGACATATTGCGGAGATCGAAGCCATCAACACAGAATACTTACTTCGTCCGCTGAGGCTCAGATACCTAGAGCAAGGTCCTTTAGTCACCACTTTCTCGGATATATTCGACATATAGCCCAGTCGTGCTCATCAAGTTTCCGCAGATTATTGCACTGACTGTTTAAGAAGTGAATCGCTAGTACAAAATGAAATTCGGAGTAACTCAAAATTCTCTCAATTCGAGCAAGATATGTGATCGCATCCCGATGCTCGCAGGCTTGGCTGGGACACGTACATAAGAGCGCCCAATTCATCAACTCCACAAGTTTCTTCTACTCCTCAAGACTTCGCCTAAACACAACGTCGGGATTTCTCAAGCTAGTGACAAGGAAACCATCCTACGGTTAAGGGGTTTTGTGCAGGTATGTGATATCAAGGTTGCGGATACTTTAAGGCAGATTGAAGATCGAACGCTGAGGGATGGGCGTGGCGATGACTCGGATTTGCACATATGGAGACCTACTTTCGCGAATAGGTCGATTAAGCAGAACGTTCCCCTGCGAGGTGATCTCTACATGCACGGGCACCACCGTATGAATTTCTTATCTTCCTGGCTCAAGGTCCATGCTATACTATATGACGATTGCCTGGTTTTGGCCACGGAAGGGTCCTCAGACACGAGACAGAACCCTGGGGCCCAGAACAAGCTTCAACGCTCTATGAAAGTACTGTACCCTCGCCGAAATAATCCGAAACCCAGCTATTGTTCTTCGTAAGGCCGCATTTCGAGCGTCGATAATGAACCTTGCACCTACCCTGATGCCCCCTGGCCTCGACATTCTCGCTGTCGTTTCTTTGATTGCATCATTGTCGAAGCTAGCCTCTGATGATTTTCTCCTCTTGCCTCTTCATTCAAATTTATTGATTTGCAATGTTCATGTTCTGGAGATTGAGATGCACATAAGTGATAACTGTATTTACCTGACCACGGAGACTCAGCACTGGTCGAAGCATGATCGAAGCGTGTCGTCCAACACTCGACAACAGAACAGCTCGTACGATAAGTTCATCACTCTCATGAATCTCAACTCGTCATACTCGTCCTTTCAAGAACGTGACAACTTGGACTGTGAAGCCCTTGCCGGGTCAAACTTGAGTATCAATGAAGATAACCACAAGAATCAAAAAAACCAAAAACCAGTCGATCGAGCAGAGATGGGATTGAACGGCACTACAGCAGCTCATATACAGTATCTAACATAACCAAGGTACTAAAAGCTACTGTACACTAACCCACCCATGGCCCCCACTCGCCACGTTTTCTTAGGTTTGCCGCCCCCATTTTCAATTAAGCGCTTCAAGCAAGAGCTCCAAGTCTCTTCTTTATCCCGACTTCGATGATTATTGCTACTCGACACGGCAACGTTGAGCGAATGGGCTTTGCTGCGCCTACATGATGCATACCTTAGATACTTCGTAACCTCACGGGCTACGGAAAGTATCGACACTTACCCGAAGCTTATGCACTCGGACATCTTGTTAAGATTCGTCAATTGCTTACCTTGGCCTTTCCGAATGACAACATGCCGTGTCGTCCTCGATCTTGTTTTGCCTAGAATCTATGGCGTTGATACGAGACACCGTGGGGGATACCTTGCAAATCTTCCGGCCGGGTCGGGTATATCGGTCTAATGAAATACATCCAACTGTTACCTACTTGGTCTTTTTTACGCATGCTTCATCTCATGTTGTATCATTAATCACCACTAATCAGTCCTCTCCATCCTTTTTAACCCTCTTTTTCACTTCCCTTCGCTCCTTCGAGTCTCATTGACCCTCGCCGTCACCAAAAAAATCATGACACTGATCTCTACCATCACTGTCATTTCCGCATTGTCACCATGTCTTTGCCAGCTCTTCGCTCGAACCGAAGCCTACGCGATCCACCGCACATGCAAAACCTACTCAACAGACCTCGTCGACAAAACCGGCATGATAGAAGCCGCCATGGCCGAGGCCAAGGGGATGCTGAGCCGCGCGGCTGCTGAGATTGTCTATCCCACTTCGCATGAAGATGATAATACAGTGCACACGATCTTTCGGGATGTTACCGACGCCAACCGGACCGATATAGCAGGTCAGTGTGATTCAGTGTGCCATAGTAGGCGTAGAGAGAGTCCGGCCCGATGCGGTTTCACCGACATGCTTCCGCATTGCAACCCATATTACGTTCAATTGATTGCTTATCGAACCAACAACAGCTAGATTCACAACCGCGGTAAACAGCATACCATGGTCAGTCACCAACCACAACGCGTTGGCCCTGGACGGCCTCACAATCGTCTGCGGCGGCGACAATTTCTTTCCCGACGTCGGCGCTGGGATAAATGCATGGACGGACTTTACAGATTTCTACACCGTCTACAGCATTAACCACCACTTTAACAACAACGCACGGCTTTGTGGTTCTGATGGGATTGCCATGACAATCAGTGTCGCTCCATTAAGCCCCACCACCCCCACCAAGGGCGAAATCATCTTGCTCTGCGATGAAGCTCTGGTCAAGGGCATCTCCCCAGACTCAACGGGCAGTCAAGCCGGCGTGGCGGCGATATCCGCGCTGCCCGGAACAGCAGGGTTGTACCCGGGAAAACTGATGGACGACCTCGCATATACGGCTTGTCTCTCGTTTACGTTGGTTCACGAGTTGTTCCACGCCACGCAAATTATTCTCTGTCAGTTGAGCTTCCTCCACAATACTTCTGCTATCCACTCTGGCATCAAAGGACTGACGTATGTAAATCCTAGTTTCCCGCGGTCCTGACGAGGCTTATGGCTGGGCGAATATTTGTGAACTTTCCCTTACTGAAGCGATGATGAATCCCGATACATACGCCTATTTCGCTCTGGGTATGTTGAGTCTAATTTCCCCCCTCGAACCTTTTCATTCCTCGTCGTATCAATCTTTGCCCCGGCTAGCTACAAAGCTTGATCGAGCCCAGCCTTATCGTGACTGTTTTCAGCGTGAGCCTTAATGCCGCTAATAATCGTCTTAGCAAACTTCCTCCCACCAGACTTTTTCGTCTTCGGTGGGCTACTTGGCTCTGTCAGCCAGTACAATACCCCAGGCGACAACCCTTTCCGCTACCCGTAGGGATGCGTGATGGTGTTTCTGTCTGCCTCAACGCCATTGTTTTGACCATATCCTGGAGCGCGGGAATCTCGAACTCCTTCGGTATATACAGTCTTTCAATCCTGTAGCAGCTTAGCCTGCTCATTGAGCCTCGCCACTCACAGTGACATTCACGTTCTTTAACACCAATCTTCGGAAGCCCAGACCCTCCTACTGACGCGGTCGCGAGATTGCTCCCCATGAATCCTTTCATCACCACCACTCACCAATACCCCACTCCGGATGCGCAGGTTCGTCTTCCTCCCCTTCTTCCTGTCGCATCGGAACCCTCTCTACTGAGTCCCACACCCCTCTCAGCCACTTTCCATATTGCCGATACACCAACGTCACCATCCACGGGCCCAGCTCATGAACGCTCCACAGGCCATGATGGGGCGGGAGGGAGGCCCATACAAATGATCAGGCTCTGCAATGCGCATCCACGCTTGCGACTACGAATATGGCTAAATGTGGAGATTACAGATCCGGAGGACAGGGGCCCAGGATTCGTCTGCTCATAATGCAAGAATAGGCGTATGTGCCGGAGTGAGGGTATACTAGCTAGGGCTGTGAGGAGTGGAAAGATTGATGGGGTCGAGTGCTGGAGCAATCTGTGGACAGGGCGGCGTTGTAAGGTTCCTCATCGATAAGGTCCGATCTACAAACGTCCAGTCCAAGCCGTTCAAGCGTGGAGCATGTGGATCGCAGGGTTTCGAGATCCAAAGCGGAAAGTAACAGTGTGGAATACGAAGGTCCGAGGACCAATCGCAGATCCCAGGCATTTTCTCGAACATGGAAGCGAAGGTATCGAAGAGAGGCCCCATTGATTGGGAGGGCGTGTAAGAGGACTTTGGGATGGAAGCCAAGAAGGCAGAGACGCGTGAGCTTGAGACTAGAGAGAAATGTTTTGACTTAGGTAGAGCTTTCGTGGAACGTGCTCTTAGGAAACGACTGATAATCCTCGTAGGCTGATAGCGTCAGTGTCTTCAGGGTAAGTAGCTGGGCTCGCAACCGACTCGTCATCTCTTTAAACAGCGGCGTACCGATTATCGAGAGCGTTTGGAGCGTTCCCCAAACAGAAGCGGCAGCCCACGTTGTCTAAGCTTTGTCGGTGAAATGCAAATCGCCCTCGACAGTCAAAGATTCCAGTCGAGTAATAGCGTAGCCGATATGTTCAAGGGCCTTTCGTCTCGTTTCCGAGTGTGATTCACTAGCATATACTCTTCTTCTTGTATCTAAGCTCAAATGCAAAGTCTTGAGGTCTGGATTCCGACGAATAATGT
>JAABUR0100003587.1_pt1 | contig 21650 bp, 27 predicted proteins | sample 5560091 | NCBI WGS metagenome assembly JAABUR01 (sample SAMN10711879, study PRJNA513375) | rock metagenome | isolation source: Antarctica rocks | place: Antarctica: Victoria Land, University Valley sud
GTCTGAGTCAGAGTATTCTACTAACTTCATGCTTTCACTGACTTCGTATGTGATGTTTAAATCAATGATAAAATGAACATATTGCATCAACTTTTTCAAAGCATGTTCATGATGTTTTGCAAAATCACTGAGATATTAACTTAATTGATTGAGAGCAAAAGTAATGTCAAAATGAGTATGAATTGCAGCATACATGAGACTTTCAATGACTTGTTGATATTTATGCTGATTGATTCTCACATCTTCGAGTTCAACTGAATGAAAAGCATCATATTCATTCATTGAAAAATCTGTTATCTTGTGCTTATCTTGTCTCATGTTAAGTCTTTCAAGAACATCATGAAGATAGTGAATTTAATTCATTTGTAAAATTTATATCTTTCTGTTGCAAGTGATTTAAATGTTAAGAATCTTCTTCATTTTTCTCAGATTCTTGACTTTGAAAACACATTGAAACTCATGCTTAAATCATTTAACGTTGCTCAATGATTTGAAAACAATAACTATGTTATTAATGTATAGTAGCAACATGATTTCTTTTGATTCATGAATTAAAAGACATGAGTTTGCAACGCATTAAGTGAAGTCAAGTTCAGACAATGCTGTTATACAGCAATCATGTCAATCTTGTGCAGCTTACTTGAGATCATAAAGACTTCAAAGAATTTTCAGAGTACAGTTGAATTTGACTTTCATTTTTAATGAAGAAAACATATAAATGATTTCTTTGAAAAATGATTCAGTAAATGCATTGTTTACATTAATTTAATGAAGTTCAAGATTCTTCATTGTTGCAATGATTAAAAAGATTTGCAGAGTGTCAAACTTAATGATTGATGTGAAAGTATTCTTATAATTAACTTCATGAATTTAAAAGAAATCTTTGACTATTAATCTTGTTTTCAATTTATTAAGAAAATCATCAATGTACATCTTTGACTTAAAGACTCATTTGCTTGTCATGATGTTGATCTTTTTGAGCAACACTTCTTCTTGTTAAATCTCATTAATGATTAGCATCACAAGTTCTGCATTAATCACTTTTTTCAAAGTTTTCTTCAAACTGAATTCTGCATTGCATCTTTGTAAATGTTCAATGTGAAAATTCTTATTGCTTTAGAAGAATCAGATTCATCGACGTTGAATAATGCTTATGACATGCTTGTATCAGAATCACTCTCATCATCATTAACTTTCTTTGTGACAAATCAGATCATCATAATTCATGAGATTTTAAATGTGCATTCTTTCAATTGTTGATCTTCACTGTTTCTTTTTCTTTTTGAAATGATTACATGCAAAAATGTTTAAGCTGCTGATTTAAACATGCTTGATGCAAAGACTTTTTGAGTGATTTGAATATTCATGTGAACTTTGTGCTTATTTAATGTATGTAACGTGATTTTAGAATTAAGTGCATTCAAGTTGATTATGATAATCTTCAATGCATCAGTTAATTCAGATGAAATGTTAATCAAATTGATTGCAATAGTCTTCAATGCATCAATTGATTCAGATGAAACATTAATCATGAAAGCATCAGATTTTGAAATGTTAATTGAAACATTATTCTTTGATGATCTTCTCACAGATTTTCGCTCTGAAAGAATGTTGAATGTCTGCTTGCAAAGTTGCAAGTTCATGTTTTTATTCTTTTCATCTTCAGCAAACTTGACAGCGTGATTCTTAATGACTCGATTAAAATCTGAAACTCAGAAATGATATTGCTTGTTAATATTTTTCACATACTTCATGAAAATGTTGAATCTGTCTCTGTTCATGAATTTGTCTCGTCTGTCATCAACTGACAATGACTTGAGATCAATGTATGAGTAACATTTGCATTCTCATACTTGTACATGATCAATTGAAAGCTTGATCTCAATGAATGTTTTCTTTGAAATCATGAGAACTTTGTTGATCAAGAGTTTCATGATGATTTAATTTTGCAAATAAACATTTGTCTTTGCAATTTCTGCTCAAAACTTAATGAAAAGTTCAGCATTCTTGATCATGACTTGCATCAAGTTTTCTGTGATGTATATGATTCTTTCAACTACTTCATTTTGAATCAACATGTGTGAAACAGTATATTAAAAAACAATGTCAATTGATAAACATCAGTTATTCAAGATGATTTTAAGTTTCATGATGTTATCATTGTGTATTGAAAGAAGTTTGATATTGTTGTAAAACTTTATGCTGAGTTTTCATTTTTGCAAAGCATCTGATGCATTGAATCGTTGCTTCAAAGAAATGCATCAAGTCTTTCTAAAGTGATTGTCAATTATCTTTAGAAAGTACAACTCATTATTGAGAGATGATGATAGTGATTTACAAATGTTTATGAAAATGAAAGTTAAGATACTTGTCTTTCAATCACTGACATTGTGTTCTCATTTGTTAATGAACTTGATGAGCACACATATTTTACACACATTCTTGTAACTGTTGTTGATGAGAATAGATTTTTTCAAAGTGATGATTTTATAAAGTTGATGAAGCTTTGCTGATTTGAGATGAGCAAAATGATGATGTCACAGCTTGTACAACTTGAAGCTTTTGTTATTTGCAAAACTAAGTTGATTGTGATCAACTTCAATCTTATTCTCATGATGAATCACATCAATGTAAAATGCAAAGTGATCTAGATTCATTGAATCATTGAGATTCATTGAACTGTGCATCATTGAAAATGCTGATGAGACATCACGCTGCATAACTGATAGTAATGCAAATTCATCAAGATTGTTTGCAATTCTTTTTACTATGTAAACATCTTTGCATTTTAAAGTCTCAATCATTTGCTTTTCTCATTTGTTGTGCATGTACAGATTTTTATCATCAAAACTTTCTTGCAGATCTTTCTCATACATTCTTCTTTCAAAAAGAAAATTCATCTTGAGTTTAAAAACATGAAGAACAGAAGACAGTTTAACTGAATTTTCATGATAATTTTGCATGATTGCTGTGTCATAGTGATTGACATACAATTTTTTCTCTTCAACTTTGATGATGTGTCTCTTAATGTAAACTAAAAAATCATTAAAAAGTTGAAGTTAATCAATCATGTGTGAGAAAACATCAGAATCTGCAATTCAGTTAAATTCAGAAATCTTACTGATAATGTTTTTTAACAAAGCTGCAATATTCTTACTTTTCTCATTCTCATTTTTCTTATTGTTATCAAAGATTTTAAAATCATCACTTTTTGCATTGTAAACTTTATGTTTCTTGTGCTTGCTCTTCAGAAGTTCAGTGAAAGTTTGAAAATCATCAACATTCTTGTACTTTGTTTTGTTTTTATCTTTATGTTTCTTCACAAGCTTTTAAGTTGCAAACAAATGAGAATAATTGACTAAATAATGTTTATCTTCACAGAGAAAACATTTTAAAAATCATTGCAATTAATGATGATGCAATTGATTGCTGTTGAAGTTTGAAAGACTTTTGCAATGATGATTGATTTTGCATTTGTTCTGCTCATGATTAATATGCTCATGTTCATTTTCTCGCTTAACTCATAGCGTAATCTCTGTTATTTTTAATTATGCTTTCTTCTTTTGTAGCTTTTGAAATTTCTTCTTGACATTTGACTTATTCTGCGCATCAATGATATCTTAAATGACTGTGTATTCATCTGACAGTGATTGAAGTAAGACTTGAAAGTGATGTTTTGACTTGAATAAATTGCTTATGTCTTTCTGTATTGCAACGATCTTTTAAGTCAATTTGATAAGATGTGTTCATGTCTTTTCAATGAAGATATTCATCAACATTCTGTAGTTAATGAAGTTTGTCAGATATTGTCTCTTAATGATTTGTAACTTCTCTTTGTATTTATAGCTCAAAGCATTTCAAATCTTTTTTGCTGATGTTTTGTCTGCAGTATGTTCTTGATCATCAATGATGATGCAGATGATCAGTCAGTAATAAGCTTTCATGTTAATCTTTTGACTTTCAAAGTTGAAAGATTGAATTTTGCTGATGATGCTGATGATGCTGTTGAATGTGTTTGAGTCAGACTTGTCTTCAATAACAAATTACAAGTCTTTTTCAATGAGTTATCTCTTCATGAAAGAAAATCATTGATTGCAGTTCTTGCAAGTGAGAATGAAAACAGATCATCGTTTGATGAAGAAGTCATTGAAGTTCATGATGTGCAATGTAAACTCAGCTTGTTATTAGAATCAAAGAAAAAAAATTAAGATATTAGATAAATTGATGAGTGAAGTGAAAAGAATTTAATCTTGTTAATGATGATGAAAGTTTATGCGTTTTTTGATGTAATTGAGTGTGTCTATTTGTTTACTTTCTTAAGAACTTATAGTAAACTGCTGACTTAATGTGAGTGCTTATTTATCTTCTTGTGAGATGCATAGTAAGTTGTTGAATTTCACTGAACTTCTTTAAATCAGTGTACTTATTTGTCTTCTTGTGAGATGCGTACTAAGTGATCGCTGATTGTTCATTTGAATAAATTTCATATCGAGTTGTTGAGCATTAAATGTTTAAAGTGTTTTAATCTAATTATGTTGAAAGCTTCTTGCTAATTAAACTCATAATCTATTGAAAGAATAGAGTGAACAGTATCACATTTGATGAAATCTATTTAAATTGTAGAGAGAAGTCACAAACTGCTCTATTTATATACTGTCATGCATGACAAAGTTGCAATGTGCAACTTTATTTCTGATGCTAGTTTAAAAAAAGCTGCTAGAAACAAGTCTGACTGAATTTAGACTGAATTCAAAACTATCACAATAAGCTGCTAGAAACAAGTCTATCATTGCACTTCTCAACAGCTTTTTAGAATTTTGCAACAAAATTCATCACTCTCTCAACTGTTAAAGAATGAGAAATTCAGAATTTGTTACATGCAATAAATTCTAATTCAAATGATTTCATCATAGTAGAAAATGATGATGCAAAGATGTGCTATGAAGCAAAGAAGAATGAGAAGAAACTACAACATGATAAATATGAGATTATCAGTAGTGAGAAGAAAGAGAATAATGTTGATAATGAAAGTGAAAAGAAAATAATAAAGCTGTTCAACTAATGAACAGCGCTTATTTTACTTTCTAAGTTCTAATCATAGTTTATAATCTTATGAATTCATAAATTAAATCATAATACATTATCTTTTTGCATTATTTTAAAGAGTGTTCAATAGAAAGTCATGATGAGAATCATGAAGTCTTTATGATGAAGACTGTTTAATCAAGCTATTTACATTTATTTAGTATTTTGTTGAGTTGAGTTGAGTTTTTAAATTAAGTTGTTGAGTTCAGCTTTTCAACTTGATTCAAGTTTTTAAGTTCAACTTTTCAACTCAACGTGATTTAAATTTCAAAATCTTTCAACTCGACTTGATACTTTTTGAGTCAAGTATTCAACTTAAACTCAAGTACTTGACTTGACATGATCAGTCTAGTGAGTTTCTTATCATCAACAAGCTTAATCTCATGATTTCAGAATTAATGTTTAAGTAGTGTTTTCTGATCACTTTCTTTCTTAAACAGAATCTTATATTTCTGATACTTTTTAAAAATAATAGCAATAACAAGATTCTTTAAATGATCATCTTGAATCTTTTTGCTTCATAACATCTGTACATCATTGATTTTTATAAACTCTTTGCACATTTCTTTACTCATCATAATAAATATCTTCACATCTTATGATAACTTTAATATTGAGTGCAATCATGTTGTTTCTGTTTCTAGAAATGCAATTGTCTCATTAACTCAATCTATCATTGAATTGATCATACAAAGTCATGATATGTCTAGAACTATATGTTGAAATCATGTTTAGAATCTAATCATACTGCAGCAAGATAGTGCGTAGCTGAATAAAACGTTTGATCAATAGAGATAGCTATAACTAGAATATTAAGAATACAGAAGAAATCAAAGGAAAATTTCGAGCTGTATCTATAGTAGAGCAAAACAAAGAGAGCGAAGCAGATTTGCTTAAGTATCGAAAGTGCTAGAATAGAGTGTTGAGACTAGAAGTTCAACATAAGTCAAAATCTCTAAAGCTTGTTGACTAGAAAATTCTATTCAATCTCGACACACTTGTAACATTATCTTCTTCTCTTTAAAAGTCATGTCTCTATGACTTGTAGTGTAGTTCATAGCACTGATGTAAAGCTTTGATGTCTGTCTTTCTATCAATCTTTCTATTGATTCAAATCAACTCGTCAAATGTCTATTGTAGCAGACTCACTATGTGAAATAGAATGATCATTGAAGCAGACTCACTAGTTGCATGTGAACGCGAGGTAGATCGATTCACTGATAGATTGAGCGATGAAGATAGATAGATCATCACATTGATGAAGAATATCATTGAAGCAGACTCACTAGTCGACTTGCTCATCAAAAAGATCAACTTTCGACTTGTCATTGTAGCAGACTCACTATTTACATGTGAACGTAGAACCAGATTCACTGATAGGTAAGACGATGAGAATAGATAGATCATTGCATTGATGAAGAGTGTCATTGTAGCAGACTCACTATGAGAACGTCATTTGTAGTAGCAGACTTACTAATTTGATCTGACGACACAGATTGTTTTGACTCGTCTGATTCACGAGCTTGATTCGAGGCAAAGAGGAAAAGAAATGAGTTGAACAGCTTATTTTCACTCATCTGCTTCATGAGAATGAATTGATTCTAGAGCAATTCACGAAGATTCTTTATCGTGATTCTCTTAATCGAGTGAACTATGCATACTTAATGAGCGATAGATTCTCTAGCAATTCAAACAGTCTTGTCGTTGATTCTATTAACTCTCTGATGTTGTTCTGTTTTTCGATTGCGTCAATCATCAGATAAAACAAATTTCTTTATACTTGTTTCATTGTTCATTAAGTAGCTTGAATGAGTAATGAAATTGATATCATATGATAAACGAATTCTTAATATAATGTTGAGATCATGTCTAGAATCTAATCACACTGCAGCGAGATAGTGCGTAGCTGAATAGAACGTTTGATCAATAGAGATAGCTATAACTAGAATATTAAGAATACAGAAGAAATCAAAGGGAAATTTCGAGCTGTATCTATAGTAGGGCAAAACAAAGAAAACGAAGCAGATTTGCTTGAGTATTGAAAGCGCTAGAATAGAGTGTTGAGGCTAAAGATTCAACATGAGTCAAAACTTCTAGAGCTTGTTGACTAGAAAACTTTATTTAATTTCGACACACTCGTAACACTATATCGCTGTCTGACTGCTTTGTAACATCTAAACGCAACTTCTTTCAATGATGTTTAAGTCTTAAGTGAATGAGTTGAGTCTTTTGATTTATTAGTTCATTATTATACTTCATGAATATTTCATCAAAGTTTTGCAGATTGTAAGATTTTTTCTTCTTCTGCATAAATATTTGCGCTTTTCTAGCAAATTCTGAGAACATGTAGTTCTTCATACAGTCACTGTCAATGAATAAATGTGCTGTATGATCATTGATCTTGATTCAAACTCATAACTGCATCAAGTCGCTTGTGAAGATAAATATGCTTTCAATTTTCAATTCTTGACTAAACTTCTTCAATGATCTATTAATTGAAGAATCTTCTAGTTTTTTGAATTAGAAGCTCACTTCTTTAGTACTTGTTTTATGTACTGAAATTGATTTGAGTTAATCTTCTTAAGTGAATATTTCTTTAAATTACACAGATCAAATCTCTTTCTGATGACTTTTATCATTTGTTTAAGTTTTCTGAATATGTGATCTTCATCAAGAAGTATATATTCTTCTTGTTTAGTGAACTTAACTTCTGTGAATGACTTCTTCATGATTATGTCATGATATCAAATGTCTTTGCGTGATGCGATTGATTCATCTCGCATAGTATCATAAATAGCTTGATGTACATCATTCTTGATTTGTTGCATTCGCTGTGAAAAATCTTTCTCTTTCTGTTCAAAGAGAGTTTACAATTCATTGTACATATTTATAAAGCTTGCTTGACTTGTAAACTTTTTTAAATCTTTCTTTACTTCAAGATGATTTTCTTCTTGCTTGAAAGCATCTTCTGCTGTAATAGTGAATGCTTGTAAAGTTTCATTAAGTTGACTTTCTTCTTCAACTGCTTAATTAATAGCTTCTTCAATGTTGTTCAATCTATTCAAGTCATATGCTTTGCTGTCGAGAATCTTTGATTTCACAATCATAATGAACGAACTTTCGTCATTTTTCTCATCATGCGCTTTCGACTGACAATGAGTTGCTGCATAGAAACGATTCTTTTGTAAGAATTTTGAGTATCATTCAGAATCTTTCTTATCGCTCAGATGCATGCAACACTGATTATTATAGCATTCTGTTTAAAACAAACTATCATGAATATTCTTTTTGACTTTTTTCATTGTCACGAAAGATTTATCTTATTTATCATAAAACTTTGACTTATTCTTGTACTTATTCTGAGTACAATCTTTGAAGTAATGATTTAGCTTCTTACATATGTAACATGTTTTGCTTTGTTGAATTGTTTTATCACAAGCATTTATTGATATCTTTTGAGTTGCGTCTAGCTTCATAAATTGAGAATCATAATATGACTGTCATCATTTCTTCTTGAACTTTCGATTCAATACTACTGACGTAGTCAATTTTTTATCTTTTTTCAAATGTTTTTTGTACTATCTGTTGTTAATGATTATTGCTTTGAATATCATTTTCTATAAGTCATTGAGTTTATTAATTTTAATGATTTCATTCTTGACTTTCTTTCACAGTTTTTAATAGAACTGACTGATGAGAACTGCATCATCTCATTTCATATTCATTGCAATATGTTGAAAGCTGATTGAATAAGTTGCTGCGAAGATTTTCTGTCGCAGATTGTACAACTGTCATTTTGCTGTACATTTCTTGTTAATATCTTTAAATACTCTTCTTAAACGTAGTTTGAACATCTAAAAATCACGAAATATTATGTTAATTTTCTCTTCTCGTTCTTCTGATTTCTTCTGCAGATAATTCATTAGAAAGTGATGAAATTATGTAAATGCATTATCTTTTAAATAAATAAATGCAAAGAGTACTTTGTTCTTGATGAACTTGAACTGAAATGAATGTCTTTTGATGTATAACTCTATCTGTACTAGATATGCTTCAAGTTTATTTTAATCATCATGATACAAGTTTGATGTTGAGATCTTGATTTTATCTGCGCTGAAGATACTTGCTTTCTGACTAAGCATGACTTATTCTGACTGACTTAACATGATTGAAGAGAATGAATGTCTCTGATATCTTATGAAAGAATGATGCTCAAAGTGTAATGATTATTTCTTTAACAACATAAGATATATACAGAGATCAAACAGTAATTACTATTACTAGACTTAAGATCTGAAGATAGCTGAGACAATAATATATATTGACTACTTACATGAGTTGAGCACAAAGCTTCTATTTAAGAAATAACTCTTCATTATATAAATATAAAAGATTCGTGCAATTGTCTGAGTCATTGAGTGATTTGATTGACTCAGACTCTGAATCATGAGAATCGCTTCATAATTTCAATGATCTCATATATTAAATTATTAGCACGTGATCATGATCTTACTAGCTCAGAGTTCAGCGTGCTGTGTTCTACGTCTCATCTCGATGTAGTTTCTATCTTAACTTAAGTCATGCTTTAACAGTGATGAGATTAATTTTCGAATTTCTCATACAGAGTGTTTGCATTGCGAGTTGAACATTGCATTAACTCAGTCACATTTTCAAGAATCTCTTAATATCAATTTTCATCAATCATTAAATCGTCAGTGAGACTGAATAAGCTTTTATATTAAACAATAACTGATGTTTAATGCAGATTAACTGAAGATCTGAAGTTATCAAATCATCTTTTAAATCATCTTTTAAATCACTTTCTTTCTTTATCAACATCACTACTTTTCATCAAATTTTACTTCTTATTTCGTTGATGATCTTTACATAAACACATCTTCAACTGAAGATGCTTGTTCTTGCTGTCACTACGCTCAATGATGAAGATTGTGAAGAAACTCTCGATCTGAAATGATCATCTTGACATGAAAATTGTTCAACAAGCTTGCTGTTGCTATGAGCTTTAAGTTTTAAAATATTATTGATGTTAAATAACTTCAGAAAGATGAGTCGAGAAAATGAGTAAACAAACAAATTAAATTTGAATATAAAGTGAGCTTTTCTCTCAAGCAATTTCTGATTCATACTCTTCAGACTTTCATCAACTAACAACAACAACTACATTTACATTTACAGTTACATTTACAGCTACATCTACAGCTACATTTATGATTACATCATGTTTAACTTTAATACTTTCTTTATTGTGATCTTTAATTCTTTTTCTGATGTCAGCTATCAAACTCTTAACAGTTCTACATGTTATTGAAGCTTGATTCAAATCTTTATTTATGTGAATTTGTCTTAATCAATTGACTTTTTCATCAAAAATGAACTCAATATGAGCTTTCAAGATCTTATTTTAGTTAAATCACATGAATTCATCTTTTTGAATGTTAATGATGCAGAGAAGAGCTTTCAAAGCTTCATCTTTGAAAATATCAATAACATCAATGTCATCAACATAAATAATCTCTTTGACATCTGATTTGATATTTCACAGACTATAAACACTACTGATATGAGTGAATTCATTGTCATGATCAGAATCATCTTCAGAAAGCGCATTACTGTAAAGACTCTTCATCATTTCAATCATATGACTTTTCATCATATAGTCAAAGTCATGAATTTGTCTTTGATTACTGTCATCAACATAGTCAATGAATCAGAGACTTCTCATCGAGAACGTGATCATTCTTGACTTATTAATACATTAATCAGAATGCAAATAATTGACTGCATCATTGTCAGCATTGAGAAACATCAGATGATTTACTTGAAGATGAGTCAACATCTAGATCTGAATATGATTGAGAATACTATTCATTGAACACTAAATGAGTATGAATATCATCATCATTTAGCTATAGCTAAGCTCTTTCTGACGAAGAATAACATGAGAAATTGACTTGTCTTCGCTCAGAAGTACGCTGACTATGATACATTGAACTGAGCTTGTGTTATCTTCATTGATGAATTGACTGTTCAAAATGAAGACATTAATCATAAATTTATGATCAGACAATTTAATGAGCAGTATCACAAGCACTGTTTTCAACCTAAGTTCAGAAAGTCTTTCTACTGTATAATCTGAGAAACTATTTGCAAGCAATTCAAAAGCTCATTGATTATATGAGATTAAAAGAACGAGACTATCAATTTCAAGATCTTCGTTGAGCATATTTTATCTGTACATAAACTATGTTTAAAACTTCATCAAAATCATTGCTAATATCAGACAGATCTTACATGACTTTTGAAAGAACTGCAATGAAGACTACAAGTCAATCAGCGCTTTCGATCAGCAATGCATCGTACAAATGAATAAAGCTTCAGCTCATAATGCTAAATTCATCAGAGCAGCTATCGTCAATATGAGAATGAAGCTACTTGACTGATCTGACAACTCATCTGATCTCAATTCTATTGAAGATGTTTGATCACTGCTCAAAGAACAAATTAACAAGCTACGTTCAAAGTCATACACTTGAAAGCAGATAAAGAAAGCTATTCAGAAGAAGTGAGACTCTCTGAAGTCTATGAATATCAATGTCAGAATCATGTCTAAATGAGTCAATCAGCGAAAGTCAGAATTGAATAGTGCTTGATCTTTAGAGATAGCTATAACTGAATATTAAGAATACAGAAGAAATCAAAGAGAGTTTCGAGCTGTATCTATAGTAGAGCAAAACAAAGAGAGCGAAGCAGATTTGCTCGAGTATCAAAAGCGCTAGAATAGAGTGTTGAGGCTAGAGATTCAACATGAGTCAAAATCTCTAGAGCTTGTTGACTAGAAAACTCTATTCAATCTCGACACACTCGTAACATTATCTTCTTCTCTTTAAAAGTCATGTCTCTATGACTTGTAGTGTAGTTCATAGCACTGACGTAGAGTCTTGATGCCTGCCTTTCTATCAATCTTTCTATTGATTCAAATCAACTCGTCAAATGCCTATTGTAGCAGGCTCACTATGTGAAATAGGATGGCCATTGAAGCAGGCTCACTAGTCGACTTGCTCATCGAAGAGGTCGACTATCGGCTTGCCATTGAAGCAGGCTCACTAGTTGCACGTGAACGTGAGGTAGACCGGTTCACTGGTAGGTAGGACGATGAGGGTAGATATGTCATCGCATTGACGAAGAGTGCCATTGAAGCAGGCTCACTACGAGGGCGTCATTTGTAGCAGACTCACTAAATTGATCTGACGGCACAGATTGTTTTGACTCGCCTGATCCACGAGCTTTCGAGGCGAAGAGGGGAAGGGATTGAACAGATTGTTTTCACTCGTCTGCTTCACGAGAATGGGTTGATCCTCTAGCAACCAACGAAGGTTCTTTATCGTTGATCCTATTGATCGGGTGAACTTTGCGTACTTAATGAGCGGTAGGTCCTCTAGCAATTCAAACAGCCTCGCCGTTGATTCTATTGATCCCCTGGTGTTGTTCTGTCTTTCGATTGCGTCGATCACCAGGTAAAACAAATTTCTTTATACTCGTTCCGTTGTCCGCCGAGTAGCTTGAATGGGTATTGGTACCGATATCGTGTGGTTAACGGATTCTTAATATAATGTCAGGACCGTGCCTAGGTGAGTCAACCAGCGGAAGTCAGGGTTGAATAGTGCTTGATCTTTAGAGGTAGCTATAACTGAATATTAAGAATACAGAAGGAATCAAAGAGGGTTCCGAGCTGTATCTATAGTAGGGCAAAACAAAGGGGGCGAAGCAGGTTTGCTCGGGTATCGAAAGCGCTAGGATAGAGTGTTGAGGCTAGGGGTTCAACATGGGCCAAAACCCCTAGGGCTTGTTGGCTAGGAAACCCTATTCAATCCCGACACACTCGTAACAATCGAGACCCTCATTGATTCTATGCCGGCGCGTATTCAGGCCGTTTTGGCTGCTAACGGTGGCTCTACTCGGTACTAGATCATTAATTTCGTACATATCTTTGCTTTCTGCTTCGAATTCGCCTGATTAGGCCTAGTTTTATATAATATCCTTGTACGCTAAGCAAACTGATATCCTTGCGTACCTACCATTTCCGGTTACCGTTGGTGTAAAACTAATGCAATGTTCGACCCGCAGTGCAAACACCCTGTACAAACGGATCACCGTGGGGCAGCGCAAAAATGAATGCCAAGGATTCTAAACCTTTCTGCACACGTAATACAAATTGCAGGGATTTGGCCCGCCAAGCTCGGACACCGAAGCCCCAACAATCCAGAGCTCAGTTTTTCAAAAAATGACAATACGGTTGGGAGCTTGGTGACGCTTTACACACCTTCGGAAGGGATATGACCTCCCTTGCAACAGCATGTAGAGGTGCTGTGAGGCTTTCAAGCCGGTTGTGGCCTCGCAATGGCCCTTCTCGAGGTTCGTCGACCTCCCTTTCAGTTCTCCTCCTGGAATCAGAGAGCTTGCTAACCTTCAGCTAGGCTTCCGAAGCGCTTCGAAATCCCTTGCTGCACAGAACCTTACAATGCCCGCCATGTCACCTACAATGACGGAGGGAAACATTGCCAGCTGGAAGGTCAAAGAAGGTAAGGGAAATGCCTGCAACATTGTCTGCAGAGAATCAGAGACCGTAGGAACTCAACAACTAATTGACAGGGGACTCATTCTCTACTGGCGATCTCTTACTTGAGATCGAGACCGATAAGGCGCAAATGGACGTTGAGGCGCAAGATGACGGGAAAATGGCAAAGATAATAGTAAGTCTCATCCATGGCGCGTTACTCAGGGACTAAATGCTGTTCGAATATAGCAAAACGACGGCGCAAAAGGTGTCAAGGTCGGTACTCGAATAGCTGTCATAGCGGAAGCCGACGACGACCTGAGCACGCTTTCCCTCCCAACGGACCAATCCGCCTCAAGTCCATCATCCCAGGAAGACCTGAAGTCAGGCATGGACGCCTCGAAATCTTCTGAATCGCAAGCAGAGGCACCGCCATCGTCAAAACCTGTGGACAAAAACGGCTCAACCCCTTCAGAGCCAAAGTTGCCCTTCCCATCTTCTGGCAAGCCTACCAAACAAACCTATCCCCTTTACCCATCCGTCGCCCAACTTCTGCACGAGAAAGGCATTCCCTCCTCAGAAGCCGACCAAATTCCCGCTAGCGGCCCCAAAGGCCGTCTCCTCAAAGGCGATGTCCTCGCTTACCTCGGCAGTATATCCTCGTCATATCCCTCCGAGCAATCCGCGCGGATAACCAACCTCAGCCACCTCGACCTTAGCAAAATCGTACTCGCGTCTCCCAAAGAAATGCCTCCCCCACAACCTAACGCCTTCTCCCCGGAAGCACCTGCGGCTCCCGTACCAGAACCGGACACCAAAGTCGCTGTCTCCATCTCCCTCAAAAAAGTCCTCGAAGTTCAAAATCGCATCCAAGCAACGCTGGGAATCACACTCCCCCTCTCCATTTTTATCGCCCGCGCCACAGAAGTCGCGAACGATGATCTTCCCCGCTCCGTAACCACAAAACCCACAGCCGACGAGCTCTTTAATCAAGTTCTCGGTCTCGACAAAATTAACCTCAAGACCTCACGAGGCAGCTTCACCCCTCAAATAATTGCGCTCCCCTCTACTCCTCTGAGCAAATCTATGCCTGGACCACCGGAGAAAGTACATATCATTGATATTCTTTCGGGTAGACGGTTGGTAGCCCCATCGCGGCAGGTGAGGGTACCGCCGCAAGGAATCATGGCCAGCTATGGCTCTGGGGAAGCGTCGAATGTGTTTAGTGTAAGTGCGGCAAAAGGTGAGGAGAAGAGAGCAAGGGTGTTTTTGGAGAGAGTGAAGACGATATTGCAGGTTGAACCTGGGCGATTGGTTTTATGATACAGATATATTCTAAAGAAAGTGCATGAAACTATTTGCAACACATCGCTTGAGCTGTGCTTGCTTTCATTTGCTGTGTAGATGTGAGGACCCCTTGGCTATACGGAATACCATCGAACTCTTCCGGCCTCCGTCCAAGTATACCGTAGTCGTTCTCGGCTATCTTATCGCCAAAGCCCTAAGACTAAATTACCGTAGGTTATAGTTTGAATTGTCGAGCACAAGGTCCAGGGCATCCGTTTCCCAATGTCAAAGTATTGCAGCTTGTCCGGACCGATAGCAAACAAAAAGTAGAATGGCAGCCCCTCCTAAATACCTCACAGGGGACGCGGAGGGTATCAAGGAGTTCATCGACAGATTCGACGTAGGTACCTTGCCTTGCGGCGACTCCTTTCCTAAGCACAACTCATACTCAACCTTTGTCTCCATCCTTGTAAGATATACCAATGATGTTCTGACTCCGATCCCAGGTCTTCCTGTTCGACTGCGATGGTGCGTAATCCCGCCTACCTCTCCGGTCTTTCCAGGGCGTCATACAGCGGATATCTCGAACAATAGCTGAGGAGCTGAGAAGAACAGGCGTGCTGTGGTCCGGCGACCATGTCTTCGAAGGCACCGTGGAAACCCTAGAAATGCTACGAAGCAAAGGCAAGCAAATCGTCTTCGTCACGAACAACAGCACCAAATCCCGCGCCGACTACAAGTCCAAGCTTGACAAACTCGGCATCCCTGCGGAAGTCGTACGTCCCGCACCCGCTCTCCTCCCAATCAACCGTCCCTAACCCCACCCCTTCCAATCCCCAGGACGAAATCTTCGGCTCCGCCTACAGCGCCGCCATCTACATCTCCCGCATCCTGCACCTCCCCCCCACCCACCCCACCGTCTTTGTCCTTGGCGAATCCGGCATCGAAACCGAGCTCGACTCGGAACACATCCCCCACATCGGCGGCACCGACCCGGCCCTCAACCGCGCCATCACGCCCTCTGACTACCCCGCCATCGCCTCCGGCGCCGCCCTCGACCCCACCGTCGGCGCCGTCCTCGCAGGCCTCGACTTCCACATCAACTACCTCAAGCTCTCCCTCGCCTTCGCCTACCTCCAGCGCGGCGCCCGCTTCCTCGCCACAAACACCGACACCACCTTGCCGAGCGCCAACAGCTTCTTCCCCGGCGCGGGCTCCATCTCCGCTCCCCTGGTTGCGATGACGGGGAGGAAACCGATAGCGCTGGGGAAGCCGAGCGTGGAGATGATGCAGGCGATCGAGGGCAAGTTCCGGTTTGAGCGCAAGAGGGCGTGCATGGTGGGGGATCGGCTTGATACGGATATTAGGTTTGGGGTTGAGGGCGGGCTGGGGGGGACGTTGTGTGTGTTGACGGGGGTGGTGAAGGGGGCGGAGGGGTGGGAGGGGCAGGGGGAGGGGGGAGTGAGACCGGGGTATTGGGTTGATCGGTTGGGGGATTTGAGAGGGTGAGGGTGGTTGGTTGGGGTCGAGGGTGTAGAGTTAGAGGGTGTAGAGTTAGATGGTGGAGGGTAGAGGGTAGAGGGAGGTCCTAGACTGTTGGGGAATTCGGATAGAAAGATAGATCTCGTCGAGTGCATATTACTTCAACGATCGTGCGCCAAACTTCATCCGGATGTGTTTCATGCTGGACAGGAGGTGCTGGAAGCCCGTAAATAAAAAACAACGATCAGGCACGCCAGACCAACGACGGGACGAGATTATTATGTAGAGTCACTCTTGATCAAGTTCACTCATTCCTTTGTTCATCCTCATCTTCGCGGAACCTTTCCATCGTGACCCAAATCAAAGAAAGTATCGAGTCCCATTGCCCGTTCAGAATATCTCTACAGACATCGGTTACTGTTTACCGACTTTCTGCACCCTCTAGTGGGTTTTGTACGGCGACGCTGTACAGGCCAAACCACCACCCCTAATCCACAAAAATCCTACCCTCCAGTTCGGAAAAATGCTCGAAGAAGCTCTCAAACAGCTGAATCGCATACTCGACATCATACACCCCGCCCGTCTCTCTAATCGAATGCATACTCAACTGTGCGTTCCCCAAATCTAGCGTTCTTGCCCCCAGCGCCGCCGACAACATCGGCCCAATCGTGCTGCCACAGCTCGAGTCGTTGCGGACAACAAACAGCTGCAGAGGCACGCCCTTGCGACGGGCGACTTCCTGGAGCAGGACGATGCCCGGGGAGTTTGTGGCGTAGCGGGCGTTGGCGTTGATTTTGATGACGGTGCCTTTGTTCATTTCCGGGCGGTGGTCGGATTCGTATTTGGCGGCGTAGTTTGGGTTTACGGAATGTGCCATATCTGCGGATATTAGGAAGGAGGAAGCGACGGTCTGCTCGTAGGCAGTCACGGTGTCGGTGAGGCCATCGAGAGTGAGACCCTTTGAGTCAGCAGGTAGCACCGATAGACGCCGGATGATTGCGGGTAGCATGTTGGAGTCGGCTCCTTGAGCGGTTCGACTGCCTATCTCTTCGTGGTCGAACAGTGAGATTAGGCGGATCGATGTCTCTTTGTCGAGCGCTGTGGGGGATTTGAGAGAGTTGATAAGGCCCATTGTGCTACAGTAGGACATTTCGAGATTGTCGAGACGGGCGGAGAAGATGAGCTCTTCATTTAAGCCGCCGACGCAGGCCTTTTGGGTGTCGTAAAGGATCATCTCGAAGTCGATGATGTTGGAAGGGTCGACGCCTGCTTCTTTGGCAATGAGCTCGACGACGTACGGGTGATGGCGTTCGGTGGGTGCCTTGAGAGGTTTGAAATCCTCGGACGCTCCATTGGGTATCTCATCAGGTTTTTCGCTCTCCTCGGTCTTTCCTTGGCGGTTAAGCTCCGCCGCAACTAGGCCGGCGATAGGGAAGAGTTGAGTCTCCTTGTTGAAGGAGAAGGTTTCCTGGCGGTCTAGGTGTATAGCCAGGGTAGGTATACGAAGGACTATCTCAAGAGTCAAAAGAGATACCTTCACAAGCACGCCGGAAAAGAAGTATACTTGGTCGGTCAATCTTGACAAGTGTTTGCCGAAAGCCTCCATCTTCGGTCTTGACCATAGCTCTACCTGCGATACTGAGATCCCTGTCAAACCCTAGAAGCATTCATCAACTTGATTCACTTCTCAGGTTAGAAGACGAATGGCGAACAAGTGTGCCATAATCCTCCTCCATATGTCTCTACCCCTACCTGGATAAATCCATCTGCCTGCTTTTTGCTGACTGGCTTGATTCTAAGGGTGCAGGAGTCGGTGTGTGCACCGATCATGGCGATGGGGTTGCCAGGCTGATTCATGGGACTATATCAGAAGATTTCCTACAACGCCCTCGGACGCTATACTGACCAACCATTCCTTGCCAATAGCAAAAGCCACGATGGTCGAGGCATTGCGGGTAAGGTAGTATTTCCCACCTGGCTTACATGTCTCGGACCACGAATCTCGTTCCTACTAGTTCCATAAGCCAGCATTCTTTGCGAGCGAGGCTTCATTGAATTCACTTTTATCTCCTTGAATCCAGCTTCCACAAGCCTCTGCTTGGCTGCATCAACAGCATGGAAAGCTAGATGATTCAGTAGGTAAACGTCCGTGATCCATTTACTTCACGCGTGATCTTACGAGTTGGTGAAGCATTGATGAATGAGATCAGGTCATGACCAGCTTCGGCGGAAACATTCTTGGCCGATTTTGATGTGCTCATGGAGCGTATAGGCATTGCTTCCATTGTGATTTTCAAAGCGCTTTTACCAAAACAGCCCAAGACTTGCGGTTGATTTCCTATAGACTCCACAATACTACCAAGGCGGGAGGCCTGCGGTCTGGGCAATAACTCAAGTTTTCTCCACGCGTGATACGAAGATGCGTAAACAATAGAAAGGCGTGAAAGGTGGTGTTGATATAATACAATAGGCTTGAGCTTCCCCAGGATTTTGTCCACGCGAATGGGCGCTGTCGCTGGTGGAGGAAAACCAATCATACGTGGTTAGCAAACACACTTCCAAACGCCCAACGGCCGTGTTGCAGATCCTCTTGCTGTCCAGTCACGGGGGAGCTAGTCCGTTTTGGATTTGCTTTTGTTTTGATACGCGCTAGGCCTGTAATGTGCGTGTCGCGATTGCAGTGACCTGGTGGTGGTGTTGTGACTTCCATTGCACAATACTAACAAAGAGCTATTCAATAACAGCAGAGTGCGTCAAGGAGGCATTGAATAGGAAGAAAGTGAAGATATCTACTCGAAAAGAATAAGAATAAGAATAGCCGAACGGAACTTCCCCCTAGCTTTCCAGTGATCCAAACCTCACTTCGACAGGCCAACCGTGCACCCCCCAACCACCACTACCACCTCCATCCTCATCGTTGTTTTCATCCTCGTACGCCCAGGATATACCTTATGCCCTGTTAAGAGGTGGAAAGTCGGGCATGGCTTGAGGCGAAAGGCGTGCATAGCAGCGACAGCTTCAACAGAGAACTTCAACACTCATCTGGTTCTCTGGGCGACAATCCATCATTGCAACAGAAAAACACTCGAACACAATTGTTTGCTACAACACACCCAACAGCCATAACCCGTTGCCTGCAACCAGAAATTTGACTATCAGGAACTCATCAATACACTTGTCAGCTTGTCCAAAAGCTTCGAATGACGGTGACCATGAGAGAGACCAAGATAGAGTCGCATTACAGCTCTTCCGTAATAACTCGAACGATGGATAACTCGTCTGCGAATACCTTGGTCTCGCCTCCAGATACCAGAACACCACCTCCACCTACCGGCAAGCGCAATCATTTGAACGGAGCAAATACGAACGGCGTTGAAAGAGCGGGGTCAGAGCCTATAGATGCGAATGCATTGAGCAAGGCCCTAAAGGACTTTGAAGACGCAGGACGTACAAGGGAGAGAACTCCGGGTGGTAGTCCAAGTCGAAAACGGCAGAGAATCTACGGAGATAGGTCAGTTGCCAATCTTACCATTTGGAGATGAGCTGGTCCTAGATTATGTGGACCCTTTGGTCTCGAAACTGGCCTCAACTCAAAATGATTCATGCTAACAGTCAACTTATCAGATTCATCCCGAATCGAGAAGGTCAAGATCTCCAGGCGAGTTTCAGCTTACTACATGACGATGCGTCACCTGCCACACCTTCGAGAGCAAAGAAGCGAACTCCTCATGGGGAGCTGCACTTTCAGAAAAGTGAGTGCAAAGGGCTATACTTACCCAACACCTAAGAAAAGTACTGACACTGCGCAGCTGAGGAAGCCAACCGGACTTTCTCTACTCTACTCAGATCCGAATTGTTCGAAACAAGCATACCTCAACCGACACCACCCACATTGTCCCCCGATCCTACACTACCTCCTTCGACCCATTCCACGACTATCAATGACCCTTCGAGATCAAGAACACCTCCAACTAATGTTTCATCGTCCTCTTTACCTCCCACCAGCCTCACGCCTTCCACACCACATAAGAACCTCTTTACCTACATGTCCCCACGGCATCATACAAACATATCGGGCCATCCAACACCATCAAGGACGCCTCAAAGCCGGCATGGCCCTAATCTCAATGCACGCTCGGATCTCTATAGCCTGTCGCCGGTTAGGTTTGATAGCCAGCGGCTCCTTCTCAGCCCTCGAAAGGCTCCTCGTGCCGTTAGCAAGGTTCCTTTCAAAGTTCTGGATGCTCCAGATCTAGCGGACGATTTTTACCTGAATCTTGTAGACTGGGGGAGCAGCAATGTTCTCGGTGTAGGCCTCGGTTCCTGTGTTTATATGTGGAATTCGGCGTCAGGGCGAGTCACGAAGCTGTGCGACCTCCAGGACGACATAGTCACCTCGGTCTCCTGGATACAACGTGGCTCCCACGTCGCAATAGGCACAAACAAAGGTCTAGTCCAGATATGGGATGCCGAGCGCTGTCGCCGCCTACGAACCATGACAGGCCATACCGCTCGTGTAGGCGCCCTGGCATGGAACGACCATATCCTAACCTCCGGCTCCCGTGACCGCCTCATCTACCATCGCGACGTTCGCCAGCCCGACCAATTCCTCCGCAAACTTATCGGCCACAAGCAAGAAGTTTGTGGCCTGCGCTGGAACACTGAAGACGGGCAGCTCGCTTCTGGAGGCAATGACAATAAGCTCATGGTCTGGGACAAACTCTCCGAAACCCCGCTCTGGAAATTCAGCGACCACACCGCCGCAGTGAAAGCTATCGCCTGGTCCCCGCACCAACATTCCCTCCTCGCCTCGGGGGGTGGCACCGCAGACCGCCGCATCAAGTTTTGGAATACGTCCACGGGCCAATGCATACAAGAAATCGACACGGGCTCCCAAGTCTGCAATCTCGCCTGGTCGAAAAACAGCAACGAGATCGTATCCACGCATGGCTATTCCCAGAATCAAATTGTCGTCTGGAAATACCCCAGTATGACGCAAGTCGCCAGTTTGACGGGGCACACGTATCGCGTGCTATATCTGGCGATGAGTCCGGATGGGCAGACCGTGGTTACAGGGGCCGGGGACGAGACGTTGAGGTTCTGGAAATGTTTTGGGAAGAGGGAAAGGGATGGGGTTGGAGGGGATGGGGCAGGGGCGAGGATGGAGCGGTGGGGTGTTATTAGATGACGACCTTTAGCCGCTTGCTCTGTGCTCCATCAT
>JAABUR0100003590.1_pt1 | contig 21629 bp, 20 predicted proteins | sample 5560091 | NCBI WGS metagenome assembly JAABUR01 (sample SAMN10711879, study PRJNA513375) | rock metagenome | isolation source: Antarctica rocks | place: Antarctica: Victoria Land, University Valley sud
CGTGGAAGCGGCGCACCGGCCGCCACCGGCAGGACTGTCACACCCTCATGCTGAAATCAGACAACCGAAGCCGCTCCCGCCTCGGCCACGACCAACCACCAAGATCATGAAACTTCGAGGCTAAGTGCGGCTGTAGTATTTAGGTGAGTCGGCCTCCACCCATGAACCGAGGGACCCACGGTCGCGTGCTTTGAGATGCTGCACAGCTCTTCACCGCGCCTTGCGGGCGACGACGCTGAGATACGGGATCTGCCCAAGAAAGGCGTGGTTCCGGCACCGAGCCTTCACCTCCGCCGCCAGCGCGTCAGCTGTCGGCTGGCTGACGTCTCCCGCAGCCACGCTGGCGCTGAGGCCACGCTCGAGAATGCTCAGGAAGTACTCGTCACCGCGGTCGTCGAGGAAGATGTGTCCGCGCACCCGGGTTGTGGTCAGGCCCAGGCCTGTGAACATATGTGGAAGCGACCGAGCCAGCCAGGGATTGCGGTGGGCTCCGTAAATCCAGACATTCACGACGGCCTGCAGTGGATCGTGATCGGACCGGGCGACCGAGATCGACGGCAGGTCCGTGTCGAAGGCAGCGATCCAACCTCCGATTCTGGTAACTCTCGCGGCTTCTGCGACGACTCGTCGCGGGTCCGGTACGTGGGACAGCACGGTGTGCAGAATGACGACGTCGACTGAGTCGTCAGCCAGCGGCAGCGCCATGCCGTCGCCCTGCGCGTACGTTATCTTCGTCTCACTCTTCGCAAGTTCTCGGGCACGACGAAGCAGAACTGAGGATGGATCCAGGCCGAGGATCGTCTCGACCGTAGGGAAGGAAGCCAGCAGACGGCTGATGGGGCCGGTTCCACAACCCAGGTCCACCACCGAGGCCTGCGCGGGAAACGTGATATCGGACAGGTAGGACCGCCACATCTCCTGTTGCCGAGCGTCCCGGGCCCGGGTTTCCAGGCCATCCGCCAGGATCAAGACTCGGTTCTCGTTAAGACGCGTTATGCCGTCGTAGGGGTCTGTTCCCAAAAGAAGCTCCTCGGTCGTCTCAAGTTGAATCCTGCCCTTGACCCCCCGCCGCGAGCCCCGAGGTTGGTTGGGTCGGGGCTGGCGCGGCGACGCTGGGCGTTCCGGGTCCTGCCCCCGCCTGTCGAACCGTGCGTGCGGTTTTCCCGCACACGGCCCACCGACGCCCTTCACTCTCGGTGTTCGGCGGCGGCCCGCCAGGTCGGGTTCGGCGTGGGGGCAACGATGGTTTCGTGAGGTTGATCAGGCCGGGCGCACCGGCGTCACCCCGCCAGCTCAACCACCCTGCTCGGCAGTCCGAGGCGAAGCCTCTTTAGCTCCTCTACCAAGCGGCCGGGCGGTAACCGCTCTGGCTGGCAGGTGGGCTCGTGACGTACGTAGACAACCTCGGAGAGGCGACGCTTGAGCGCTCCGGAGGGCTTCCAGCCGCTGCCACCTGCTTGTCTGTGCCGGTCCATCATCGCTTTGGCGGGTGATGGCAAAGAGCTAGGGTCAGCGACTTTCCACATACGAAGATCCCTGAGGACTAGCTCTCGGTTGAGCACCTTCGGGTTGAGATTGGCTCCCCCTGGAGGCTTATCCGCCGTGTTCCCTACACATCCGCTCGTCGAGTCGCTGCTCGGCCCATTCGACGGGACCGCCCCGAGAGGACGGGGTGTCCGCCCTCTGACAGCACCCGCTGAACCGGTCGCCCACGGGGAATCCGACAAGACGGCGGTCTCAGGGCCGCCGTTCCCACTGCGGCGCGGCCAAGCGAATTTGCTTGACCTACACCGGTAACCCCGCTTAAATGGCCGTACATATCCTGTGGGGCAGTCGGCCAGCAAGGAGTCGAGGTGGGTTGCGAGGTCAAGGAGGTGGCGTACCGCAAAGTTGCTTCCGATCTTCGGAGGCAAATCCGAAGCCTTGCGTTCCCCAACGGCACTGCATTGCCGACCGAGGCTGTGCTGGCTAGCGACTATGCCGTGAGCCGGCAGACCGTTCGCCGGGCGTTCCATGAGTTGGTGGCCGAGGGCCTGGTGTTCCGGGTGCCAGGAAGGGGCACCTTCGCTACCCCTGCGGATCACAGGTACCTGCGGCAGTTCGGTTCGGTCGAGGACCTCATGTCGCTGTCGGTTGACAGCTCGATGAGGGTGGTCCGCGGGCTGGGCTCCGCTAGTGACCCAGCAGCCGCTACCAGGCTGCAGCTGTCTGACGACCATGTCGTCACCGCGACCTTCGTCCGGCTGCACGACGGCCGGCCGTTTTCGTACACGCGCGTCTGTCTGCCCCCTCCGATCGCGGCTCGGCTCGGTGAGGACTGCGAGCTTTCGCAGGCAGGTGCACTTAGCCAGGTGACCGTGATCGGGCTGCTGGACCGCGTGCTCCCCACCGCTATCCAGGAGGCCGAGCAGAGCATCTCCGTGGCGGCCCTACCGGCCGAGGCCGCCCAAGGTCTCGCTGTACCCGACCAGACCCCGGTCCTGCGGGTGGAGCGCACCTACTACGACACCGCCGCTGTGCCCGTCGAGCTGGCGGTAAGCCACTTCCATCCCGACCGCTACAGCTACCGGGTTCGGCTGCGCCGTGCTGTCAGCTGACCCTGCGGTCTGACAAGGAGATGCCGCTGTGAGCTCTACCGCTGACGACCTGGCGCTGTGGGCCGTAGAGCTCGACCCCGCCGCCGAGGATCTCGATCTGGCCGATCGCGCGCTGCTGGACACCGTCGCGGTAGCCGTAGCAGCGCGCACCCACCCGGTGATGGCGATCGCCGCCGGACTGCCCGAGACTGCCCGGTGGGCAGTGGCCGGTCACGTACTGGACTTCGACGACCTGCACATGGAGTCGACGACGCACGTGAGCGTCGTCTGCGTTCCTGCTGTGCTCTCCACAGGCGGTGGGGCCCGCGCCTACCTGGCTGCCGCTGGGGTGATGGCGCGACTTGGGGTGTCGCTGGGTTGGTCGCACTACGCGGCCGGCTGGCACGTCACCAGCACGGCCGGCGCGCCAGCGGCAGCCGTGGGCGCAGCCATCGCGCTCGGCCTGGATCCCCCCCTGGTGGCCACCGCGATGGCGCTCGCCGTGCCCGCAGCCGGAGGTGTTCAGCGCGCGTTCGGCACGGACGCCAAGTCCCTGCAGGTCGGCTTCGCCGCCGAGGCTGGGGTACGCGCAGCACGACTTGCGGCCGCTGGTGCCTGCGCGGACGTGACCGCGGTCGATGCCTGGCTCGCTCTTCTCGGGGCCGACCCCACACGGTTCGACCTGACCGGCCCCGCTGTCCCCGGCGGCCTCGCAACCAAGATCTACCCATGCTGCTACGCCTTGCAGCGGCCCATCAGCGCGCTCTCCGGCCTGGCGGCCGCAGGACTCGACCCGTGGAGTGTGACCCGGATCGTGCTGCGCACCCCGAAGGCAACGGTGACACCGCTGATCCACCACCGCCCTTCCACTGGCCTGCAGGCAAAGTTCAGTCTCGAGTACGCCGCCGCGGCGGCCCTGCTCGACTCTTACCAGGGCTTTGCCAGCTTCACCGACGAAGCGGCTTGTCGGCCCGAGGCCCGGCGCCTCGTGAACCTCGTCGAAGTACAACTCACTGACGGTGGCGACTGGCTGCTAGCCGGCGAGCTCGAGGTGGAGGTCCATGCTGGCGGACAAGTGCACCGCGCCCGCTCGACGTACCCGCCCGGCTCGCCCCAGCGGCCGCCAACACACGCCGAGCTTCGGCGAAAGGTGAACGACTGCCTCACCGGCACGGTGCTGGACCCAGCGACCGTCGACTGGTCCTGCGCCGCCGACGTGCTCCGCCACCACTGCTGACCTGCACTCTTCCGACGACAGCCCGCAGGAAGAGAGGACTCCCATGGAGGGATTGAACGAGGAAGAGCGCGCGATCGTGGAGACGGTGCGCGAGTTTGTCGATCGGGACGTCAAGCCCGTGGCCCAGGAGCTGGACCACACCAACACCTACCCGGAGCAGCTCATCGAGCAGATGAAACAGCTCGGGATCTTCGGGCTGGCTATCGGGGAGCCGTGGGGTGAGGCCCGCGTCAGCACGCCGTGCTACGCCCTGGTGACCGAGGAGCTGTCCCGCGGCTGGATGAGCCTGGCCGGCGCGATGGGCGGCCACACCGTCGTCGCCAAACTCATCCAGGATCACGGCACGCAGGAGCAGAAGGACGGCTACCTACCGCGGATGGCGACCGGCGAGCTGCGGGCCACGATGGCGCTCACCGAGCCAGGCGGCGGCTCCGACTTGCAGGCGATGCGCACCACGGCCGTCAAAGTCGGCGACGAGTACGTCCTCAACGGCTCCAAGACGTGGATTACCAACGCCCGCACCTCGGGCGTTCTAGCCCTGCTGTGCAAGACCGACCCCTCCGCCAAACCGGCGCACAAGGGCATCAGCGTCCTGCTCGTCGAGAAGGGCCCCGGCTTCTCCCTGTCCCGCGACCTGCCCAAGTTGGGCTACAAGGGGGTGGAGAGTTGCGAGATCTCCTTAAAGGACTTTCGTGTCCCGACGTCCTCGTTGCTCGGCGACAAGGAGGGGCAAGGCTTTGCCCAGATGATGCGCGGACTAGAGATCGGCCGCATCCAGGTTGCGGCGCGCGCCCTGGGTGTCGGCCGGGCAGCGCTGGAGGACTCCCTGCGCTACGCGCAGGACCGCGAAAGCTTCGGCAAGCCGATCTGGCAGCACCAGTCAGTCGGCAACTACCTCGCGAACATGGCCACCAAGCTGACCGCCGCGCGACAGCTCGTCCTGTACGCCTCGCGCCGGTTCGAGGCCGGCCAGCGTGCCGACATGGAGGCCGGCATGGCCAAGCTGTTCGCCTCCGAGACCGCGATGGAGATCGCTCTGGACGCGGTGCGCATCCATGGCGGCTACGGCTACTCCACCGAGTTCGACGTCGAGCGCTATTTTCGGGACGCGCCCCTGATGATCGTCGGTGAGGGCACTAACGAGATCCAGCGCAACGTCATCGCCCGCCAGCTGGTTAGCCGCGGCACCGTGAACCCGTGACGGCGAGCGGGACCGTCCGGCCGGACGTGCGCAGCGCCCGTTCCTGGCTGTTCGTCCCGGGCGACCGCGGCGACCGGTTCGCGAAGGCGGCGGTAAGCGGCGCCGAGGTCGTCATCTGCGACCTGGAAGACGCAGTCGCCGAGGATGCGAAGGTCTCTGCGCGGGCCCAGGTGAGCGGCTGGCTCGGCGGCGGGGGCACCGCCTGCGTACGCCTCAACGCCCACGGCACCGAGTCCTACGAGGCGGATGTCGCTGCCCTAAAAGGCCTGTCAGGCCTAGCAGCGGTGATGGTGCCCAAGGCGGAGGACCCTGAGGCCCTCTTGGAGCTAAGAGCGGGTCTGGGACCGGACATCCCCGTAGTGGCGCTGGTCGAGAGTGCGCTGGGCCTGCACCGCGCCTATGACTTGGCGGCGTCCGCAGCCGTGGCAAGGATGGCCTTCGGGTCCATCGACCTGGCGCTGGATCTCGGCGCCGAGGACAGCTACCTTCCTCTGCTCTTCGCGCGCTCTAGCTTCGTCGTTGCCTCACGGGCAGCCGGGGTCGCCCCGCCCATCGACGGCGTGACACCGGCGCTGGACGACCTGTCCGCCGTCGCGACTGACGCCGCTGCGGCAGTGCGACTCGGCTTCGGCGGCAAGCTCTGCGTCCACCCGAGCCAGGTGCCGGTCGTCAACACCGCCTTTAGCCCCAGCGAGCAAGAGGTGCAGGACGCTCGGCGGATCCTCGCCGGCCACACTGACGTGGGCGCGGTCCGCCTGGACGGCAAGCTCGTCGACCGGCCAGTCCTGCAGCGGGCCCGCCGGGTCCTGGAACGGGCGGGGCTCGCTCTACCGCAACCTCCGAGGAGCACCGAGTGCGACCACTGACTGGTACGACGCTCCCGCTCGAGGGCATCACCGTGCTCGCATTGGAGCAGGCCGTGGCAGCGCCGTTCGCGACCCGTCAACTAGGTGATCTCGGTGCGCGCGTCATCAAGGTCGAGCGCGCCGGCAGCGGTGACTTCGCCCGCGGCTACGACGAGACGGTCCACGGCATGTCGAGCTACTTCGTCTGGCTCAACCGCGGCAAGGAGAGCATTACGCTCAACATCAAGCAGCCGCAAGATCGGGCCTTGATCGATAAGATACTCGCCCACGCCGACGTGTTCGTGCAGAACCTCGTCCCAGGTGCGGTGGAGCGGCTCGGCCTGGACGACCAGAGCCTACGAGACGCCTACCCGCGACTGATCACCTGCTCCGTCTCCGGCTACGGTGCGCCCGGCCCGTACAGCAGCAAGAAGGCTTACGACTTGCTGGTGCAATGTGAAGCGGGCCTGCTGTCGGTGACCGGCACACCCGAGGCCCCGGCGAAGGCCGGTATCTCTGTCGCCGACATCTCGGCGGGCATGTACGCGTTCAGCGGCGTGCTCACAGCGCTGTACGAGCGTGAGCGCACGGGCCGAGGCACCAGCGTGCAGGTGGCGATGCTCGACGCGCTGGGCGAGTGGACGAGCCAGCCGTACCTCTACGCGGCCTACGGTGGCGCCCCTCCGTCGCGGACCGGGGCCCGGCACGCGTCCATCTCGCCCTACGGCCCCTACCGCGCCGGCGACGGTAGCCAGGTGTTCATCGGCGTGCAGAACGAGCGTGAGTGGGCCGCGCTCTGCATTGACGTGCTAAGGCGGCCCGATCTGGCCGGGGACCCCCGATTCGCCGGGAATTCTCGTCGCCTCGAGAACGACGCGGAGCTACGCATGATGCTGACGGAGGCCCTCGCACCGCTAAGTGCCGACCAGGTCTCCCGCCGCCTGGACGAGGTGGGGATTGCTAACGCCCGCATGCGCACCATGCACGAGTTCGCCGAGCACCCCCAGCTCGCGGCCAGAGACAGGTGGCGCGACGTCGACACCCCCCGCGGCCCGGTTCGTTCCCTGCTTCCTCCCGCCACCGTCACGGGCCGGGAGGCGGCGATGGGCGCAGTCCCGGCGGTGGGGCAGCACACCGAGGCCGTGCGGGCCGAGTTCGCTCCGGATCCACCCCCGATGGCGAAGGGCGCCTCATGACCTCGAGCGCGAGCCTGGCGAGCCCCGACCGGACCGGCACGAGCGTGCGAACCGAGCTCCTCGTACCCGAGCCGGCGGAGGCGCTGGCCGGGCTACTCGACTTGGACCCCCCGTCCGCCGAAGAGCCGATACCCGCCCTGTGGCATTGGGTCTACCTGCTGGAACGGCGCAGGCAGAGCGAGCTTGGGGCCGACGGCCACCCCACAAGCGGTGTCCCAGACCCCCCGGGCCCCGGACAGCTGCGAATGTTCGCCGGTGGGCGCGTCTGCACGCGGGTTCCGCTGCGCTTCGGCGAGAGGGCAACCCGCACGACGCGGGCGGTCCGCACGACCCACAAGCAGGGCAAGTCCGGCCCGCTGACTTTCGTGACCGTCCGCAGCGAGATCGAGCAGCGGGGCAACCTCGCCCTTTCAGACGAGCAGGACATCGTCTACCGCCCGCCGGGCAGATCGCTGCTGCCTCCGCTCCGGGCCGCAGGTTCCACCGGTCCCGTCGAGCCCGGCTTGGAGCTCCATGTGGACCCGGTCCTGCTGTTTCGGTTCTCGGCATTGACGTACAACGCGCACCGCATCCACTACGACCAGGCGCACGCCGCGCAAGAGGGCTACCCAGGTCTGGTGATCCACGGACCGCTGCAGGCCCTGCTCATGGGCGAGCTCATGCGACGAGCGGGCGTCCCGCTGGTCGGGCAAGAGTTCGCCTATCGCCTAGTCGCGCCAGCGTTCGCTCCCCAGCGCCTGACAGCAGCGCCCGTCGGGGTAGGCACCGCAGCCCATGTCCACGACGCGGCACAGCGTGTGACCGCGACGAGCACGCTGCTCCCCTGCAACTCACCCGGCTCGTCCCGCCAAACCGAACGCTGATGCCCAGATGGTGGAGCGCCTCGGGTGGGCGATCGTGCTTGCGAAGAGTTGGTCAAGGTTGGGTGCCGAGCGAGCGCTGTACCGCTTTCGCCACTGCTTGCGGCACGTCCAGGTCGAAGACGCTGGGCACGATTAAGGATGGGTTGAGTTCGCTTGGCTTGAGCACGTCGGCGAGTGCCTGCGCTGCCGCTGCTTCCATCTGCAGGTCGATGTCACGAGCCCCGCGTCCAGCAAGCCGCGGAACACCCCGGGGAAAGCGAGCACGTTGTTGATCTGGTTGGGCTCGTCGCTGCGGCCGGTCGCGACGACTGCTGCGTGCAGGCGTGCCGCGGCGGGGTCGACTTCAGGCTCGGGATTGGCAAGCGCAAAGAAAATCGAGCCCGCGGCCATTGTCGCGATGTCGTCCCCACGCAGGATCGCTGGAGCGCTGACGCCGATGAGAACGTCGGCGCCGGCTAGCGCGTCTCGCAGTGTCCCGGTGACGGCGTGCTCGTTGGTGTGCTCGACGAGCCAGCGCGAGTTGGCGTCAAGCGGGCATCGGGCACCTCAGGGGCCGGTTGCTCGGACGGGACAGTTGAGGTGCTCGAACCCGCCCGGGACACGTACGCCCCCGCCGGTGCTCGATCACCCCTTCGTCAAGCGAGGTCGGCCGGTGCGCAGTCGGGCAGGGCGCTGTGCCCCATGACCTGCTCGAAGCCGTACGCCACGGCGAACATGGTCGGCTCGTCGTAGGGGCGTGCAAGAACTTCCATACCCACGGGGAGACCTGCTGCCGTGAAGCCGGCGGGCACCGTAAGGGCGGGCATCCAGGTCTGCGAGCTGATGACCGTGTTGGTCGGGAAGTTCAAGGTGTTCCAGAGCCCGGAGTCGGTGTCCTCCCTGGTCGGGGGGATCACCTGACAGGTGGGGTAGACCACGGACGACAGACCGTTGCGCTCCATCAGGTTGACGACGAGCTTCATGAAGGCTTCGTGCTCGGTGTACGCCTTGTAGTAGTCGAGGTCGTTGAGGGGGTCGTCGGGCCCGACGGCGAGCGCTTCCAAGAGGTCCAGTTTCTTGTGGTACCTGCCGGATCCCATGATCTCGGCCACGCTGTGCGCCGGCGCGTCGGGCTTTGAGGCGAGCCAGGTGTTGATGTCGTACTTCGACTTGATGGTGTACATCGAAGTCCGGCCGATCCAGCCGGTGAGGTCGTCGATCGTGACGTCGACCAGCGTTGCGCCGCCTGCCTCCAGCTCCTTCAGCGCCGTCGCCAGGACCTCGTTCACCGGGGCGGCGTTGGGGTCGTCGTCCGAGCCGAAGGCACTGCGCAGCACTCCGATGCGCCGGCCCTTCAGGGCGTCCGGCACGAGGGCGTCGAGGTAGGAGGACGGCGCCCGGGCCACCGAGTAGGCGTAGGTGAGCGGGTCGGCGGCGTCGAAGCCCGCCATGATCGTGAAGAGCCGGGCGGCGTCCTCGACCGTCCTGGTCATCGGGCCGATCGTGTCCTGGACGCCGACAAGGGGGTTGACCCCTGTTCGGCTGATCACACCGGGGGTGGACCGTACTCCGACGAGGTTGCAGAACGACGCGGGCAGCCGAACGGACCCCCCGCAGTCCGTCCCGAGACCGACGGTGGCGTACCCGGCGGCGACGGCGGCTCCTGTGCCACTGCTCGACCCTCCGGGGTCGCGGTCGAGGTCGTACGGGTTCTTGGTCAGCCCGGTCCGAGAGGAGTAGCTGAACCACGAGGTCGCCCAGTCGGGCAGGGTCGTCTTGGCAATGATCACTGCGCCGGCCGCACGCAGCTTGCTGACGACCGTCCCGTCGGACGGTGCCATGTAGTCCGCGAAGATCTCGGAGCCGAACGAGGTTGGCATGTCGGCCGTCTCGAGGCAGTCCTTGATGACCATCGGGATCCCGTGCAGCGGCCCGACCGGCTGCCCCGTCTCGGCGTAGGCACGGTCCAGGGCGTCCGCCTGGTCCCGAGCCCCGGGGTTCAGCGTGACCACGGCGTTCAGCGCAGGGCCGTCCTGGTCGAGCGCGGTGATGCGTTCCAGGTAGGCGTCCACGAGCCCCCGCACTGTGACGCGGCCCGTCAGCAGGGCTGCCTGGATGGTGGTGATGTCCGCCCGCGCGAGCGGGGTGCCGTTCAGGTCCATGGATGCTCCACGACGTCGAAGGGTCTGTTGAAGGACTAAGGTTGAGCATTCGAAATTTAACTGACCGAAGGTGACGGCCGTGTTAAGTCGAGTTGCGCGAGCTGTCGCGGCCTCTCCTGTCCGACGGCGGAGGGGCAGCTGTGACGGAGTTCGCCTACCGATCTGCGGGAGCTCAACGAGTTGATCCTCAGCCGGCAGGCGTCGTCCGTCGAGGTGGTCACCGCCTGTCTCGACCGGCTCAACGGGCTCGAGCCGGCGCTCAACGCCTTCGTCACGCGGACTCCCGAGCAGGCTCTGGCGGCTGCTCGCATCGTGGACGAGCAGGTCGCACGGGGTGAGGCTCTCGGACGAGATGACTGACGACGCCTGGGAGCACATGCTCCAGGTCGACCTCACCGGCGTGATGCGCACGCTGAGCCTGGCGCGGGCGGGGAGAGAGGACATCCCCTCGGGACGGGTCGGGCGGCGGACGAGGTCGCCTCCGTCGTACGCTTCCTGACGTCCGAAGAGGCCAGCTACGTCACCGGGCAGGCAATCGTCGTGGACGGCGGCCTCACCGTGCGGATGCCCGCCTGAAGCAGCACCTCCGGCCGGCAGCACGTCCTCCGTCTGTGTCTGCAGCGTCCCTAGTCGCCCAGCAGCTCGCGGAGCGTGGCGTCGATGACGGCCTGGTCCGCCGGGTTGAACGGGGCCATGTGCCCCCAGACGCTGGGGATCGGACGCGACTCGGCGCCCTTGATGTGCGCGGCCTCGTAGGCGCTGTCGATCGGCGGGAAGTACTGGTCGGTCTCGGAGTTCATGATGATCGTCCGTGCCTGGATGGCGCCCAACGCCGCCTCAAAATCCCCTCCGAAGTTCGGGTGGTCACCGAGGTCGTTGTGCCACCACGTCCACATCTGGGCGAGCAGGTCGTTCGCGTCGCACTTCACGTAGAACGCGTCCCAGAACTGGTCGATGAACTCCTCCACCGTGCCGGCGCCGAAGGCCCGGAAGACGCCCTCTCGATAGAAGGGCTCGGAGAAGGCCCAGCCGGCGTAAAGCGCAGCCATCGTCTTGACCCCCTTGATCGGCGGCTTGTCCGTGTAGAAGCCGTCGTTCCAGTCCGGGTCGCTGGTGATGGAGCGGATGTTGCCCAGCAGGAAGACCTTGTTGTACTCAGAGGTTCGGGCAGCTCCAGAGATCGGCGCGATGGCCTCCACCATCTCCGGGTGCAGCGCGGCCCAGGCGTAGGACTGGCAGGCGCCCATGGACCAGCTCGAGACGAGCCGGATCCGCTCGACGCCCAGCTCCTCGGTCAGCAACCGGTGCTGGGCGACGACGTTGTCGTACGTCGTCACCCGTGGGAAGCGGCCCTTCTCGAAGGGCGCCGGGGTGTTGCTCGGCGAGGAGGTCACGGCACCCCCGAAGTGGTTCGGCACCACGATGAAGTAGCGGTCCGGGTCCAGCGCCCTGCCGGGCCCGGTCAGCCACTGCGCCGTGTCGGAGGGCGTTGCGGTGAACCACGTGGGACAGACGACGACGTTGTCCTTGGCGCCGTTGAGCGTGCCCAGGGTGACGTACCCGAGCTTGGCCTGCGGCAGCACCGAGCCCTTCTGCAGAGCGAAGTCCCCGAGCTCGAACGACTTGTGGTTCATCTGGTGCCTCCAGTGCGCGCCTTGCACCGCCTTGTCCGCCGGGTCGGTGCTTCGCCAACAGTGTCTCGCACCGATGTGAACGCCACGTGGCGGCACACCACGTTCGATGTCGCAGCGGGGTCAAACGTGTTACGGACGGCTAGGCGGAGCCGGCGGGTGGCGCCGGGATCGACCAGGCGTGCCGGCCCTAGTAGCAGGCGGGCCGTTCGACGCCCGCGAGGGGGAAGCGGGACCGGAAGTCGTCACACGCCTGCTCTCGCTACAGTCCTGCCCGGGCGGCGGGTCGGCGTAGGCCGCATCGGCCCGGGACGGGAACGGGCCTGCCAGCACCGCTCCCCCACCGTCGACCGTCCACCACGCCGGACCCGCCATCGCCGCCTCCCCCGCGTCACCGTCCCGGCAACGTACGTCAAACCTCCGACAGAACCCGAAGCGGCATGTTGATACCGCTCGCGGGTAGTGGTATACTGGGCATTGCTATGTCGGCGCCGGGGATGGACTCGGGTCTTGGCGCAGCTAGGCCGATCGAGTTCAGGGGCCAACGGCGTCGGTACCGGGGGCACAGGCAGCGCGAACAGTCCGATCCCGGACGGTCATGCCGATGAGGTTTGCGGGCGTGCCCGCAGACGCACCTCATCCTGCCTCCCGACTTCTACCTGGACCGGTACCTGGGGCCAGCGGTCGTTCACCCCGGCCTAGGTGAGAGCACCAGGGGCCTGTCGGCTCAGCATGTCCCTCGCTGAGGGATGTCCCTCGCTGAGGGCTCGATCAAGGACTTCCCCCTGACCGGCCGCACGGCAGGTCGCACTCGGACTGCAGGCCTGCGCTGTCCCGGCCCGGCCGGGCGCCGGTGTCTGCCGGGGGGACGCCGGTTCCTGTCACGGCCAGGTGGTAGGACGGGCGCATGCGCACGGCGGCGTGACAGGCGGCGAGGGGACCCCGCGGGGCCTCCGCTTCGTCAGACGGGGCCCTTGCCGAGCGGTCTCCCCTGCTGAGGCGGAGCGTGTCATGGCTGACGCAGGGAAGCGACGGTTAGACGTCTCCCGGACGATCTCGACCACACCGTCTCGCGCCACGTCCGCCTGCCACGGCGCTATAGGACACCCGCCCGCTCCGAACAGCTATCGCCCGGCCCTGTGCCGCAGGGCGGCTGTCTGCGCGGCGCAGGGACCCTGCTAGGAAGGTGAGATGACGCTGGCTCCCAGGCCTCGCTTCGAGTGCCCCGAATGCCATGAGGCGGAGGTGCAGTACGTCGGCGGGACCGACGACGCGAGGACGGAGCTGCGGTGCCGGCTCTGTGACCACCAGTGGCTGCACGGCGGACAGACTCAGGTGCGCCCGACAAGCCAGCAGCCGGTCAGCCGAGACACGGCCTACGGCCAGTTCCCGACCGCAGACTCAGTCGCCCCCGACATCCGGCAGCGGGTCGAAGCATGGAAGACCGAGTTCCTGGGCCACTGGCCGAGCAAGAAGGCCGGGGTCGAGGAGTACTGGGCGCGCTACCAGTGGCTGTTCAGCGCCGAGGGACTGCCCGAAGCCGACCCGGCGGAGCTGAAGTACTTCGAGAACTCAAGCACCGGAGCGCACCCGGGGAACATGAGCGTGTTCGACCGGGCGTGGAACGAGATGGGCGACGACGCTGCCGCCGCCCACCTTCGCAACGCGATCGACTACCTGCTGCGCGGCCCGGCGCACATACCGGTCGAGGACCGGCTGTCACGGCTGATCGACCCGCAGGACCCGCTCGGTATGACCGGGTTCCGGGAGAGTCTGCTGACCAAGGTGCTGTGCGTGACGGAGCCCGACCGCTTCATCCCGATCCTCACGTACTCCAGCACCGGCGGGGGCGGCAAGCGGGAGATCGCCCAGGTAGTTTTCGATCTTGGTCTACCGGGTGCGGACACCACGGCATGGACCCGTGGCCGGTTGGCGTTCTGGAGCAACGACCTGCTGCTGTCCCTCGTCGGCCCTGGGCTGATCGACAACCAGCACACCGGCCAATTCCTGTGGTGGGCTAAGGACCGGGGCACCACGTGACACAGGGGACGCGCGACAGCGCCGCAGCCGGCGATGTCATTGCAGGGTCTGCCCGTGGGTGGATGACATGGCCCGTCAAGGTTCCGCCACACCTACCGGGAGGTCCCGAAGTGAACACCATGACTTGGTCGCGTCTCCCTCGTCCGGACACCGGACAGCTGGTCGGTGAAGATCGGCTCACAGCCGGCCGCGGTCAGCGCGTCGCGCTGCCCCTCGAGCGACTGATGATCCGGTGCTCACCCGAGCGTAGCCGACGATTCCCACCCGAACGGCGTCGCAAAAGCCGGCTGACAGACTCACGCCACGCCAACTTCGGGCGGACTTGTGCGACACCGTCACCTGCTGCTTCTCGCGACCGACTTGTCTCAGCCCGGGTCGTCTCACAATTAAGGAAGTGCGACGGCTGCCGTCGGACGTTGTCGAGCTTCGACCGGGGCCTAGCTGACGTAGGCGACTGCTGTCTTGAGCTGCTCGACGTGCGCGAGCAGGCTGAGCCACGTCTCGAGGTGGGCGAACGTGGGAACGGGAGCGTCGGGGTCTGCGAGTCGTTCAGGCCGCGCCTCGCCACGGGCGGGTTTGTCGACGCTGTCCTTGACAGGGTCTAGCGACAGCGACAGCGGCTGCACGTGCGCAGCAGCGATCGACAGTTCCACAGCCGTGAGACGAAGTCCCGGAGCTCCTGAGCGCTGCCGCACTGGGCCCTCGGCGGTGAAGGCCCTGCCACCGCCCCTGCTCCGGCAGGGCCACGAGCTCCCGGCTGTCCACCTCCCGGCCGTGGGCTGCGACCGCGCGTGCCGCCAGCTCGTGCTGCAGCTCCCGCCCAGGCTGGTTCACGGGTGCAGCGGCAGGCTAAGCCCAAATGGAAGGCCCCGCCAGAAGGCCAACAGAGGAGGTCCCCATGCAGAACGAGCGAGCGGTCCTGCCCTGCGAACCGCCTGAGGTGTTGGGTGACGGTGACCTCCGGCTCCGGTCGCTCACCGGCGACGACTGGACGCTCGAGCACCAAATGTCACGGGTCCCGGACGTCGTGGAATGGACCACGCTGCGCCCCGACCTCTCAGTCGAGCAGGCCAAGGAACGAGTCGGAGGAGAAGCACAGTGGCGTCGCGACGCCGCAGGGGCCGTCTACGTGATCGAGCGAGACGGCCACGTCGTCGGGACCGCGGGGCTGTGGGCGCGTGACGACGGCCGGATCGAGCTCTTCTACGGTCTGCTCCCGCAGGGACGCGGCCGTGGCAGTGCCAGCAAGGCTGCACGCCTCCTCGCCGACTGGGCGGACCACGCCGGTCTCGGTCGCGTCATTCTCACGAATTACCCTGGCAACGCCGCCAGTCAGAGAACAGCCACCCGAGCGGGTTTCCAGCACGTCGGCAGCGAGCGACGCACCGTCAAGGACGACGTCGTTGAACTGCTTGTGTGGGCTCGGCCGACCACGTCAGTGCCTCCCTCCTCGACTGCTGATCCCGCATGACGGATGCAGGGCTCACCGGACGACGGGAACGACCAGGCCGAGCTGGTCCACAGCGCGCCGTGTGTCAGACGGCCGGGGACCCCCGTGGAAGACCAGGTGCCGGGGACCGGCGCGGGGTCAAGGGCACGTGCACCAGGGGCATCGCTTGCCGACGTGGCGCCGCAGCCAGTGAGGACCTGCCGTGGTGATCTCCATCCGCTACGAGGCGACCGCCGGCAACTCCTTTGGAGGTGCTGCTCCGCGACGACACCGGCGTCGGGAACACCGATACGACCTACCCGACGGGCTCTACCTCGGCCTGCAGTACGGCTCCGAGCAGAACCAGGACCGATCCGTTGACGCCTGGTCACTCACCCCGACCCGGCGCACGATCTCCGCCGTGCCGGAGTGGGCTGCGACCACGGCCGCCGTGCGGGAACTGAGCACCGAGCTGAGCGCGCCACTAGACACCATCGCCCACGAGCTGGCCGAGGCGCTGCAGCACCGCTCGTTCCGCGACCGCATCGCTGGGTACCTCGACGGGCGCGATCGTGGCTAGGAGCGGGCTGGTCGCCGACATCGGTCCGCTGCGTGAGTCGCCGAACTACCGCCGGCTCTGGTTGGGATCGACGCTGTCGGCGGTCGGCGGTCAGATGACCACCTTCGCCGTGGCACTTCAGGTCTTTCGAATCTCGCACTCGTCCGCGGCCGTCGGTGCGGTCGGCCTCGCGTTCGCCGTCCCGTTGATCACGGTCGGGATGGTGGGCGGCGTGCTGATCGACTCCGTCGACCGGCGCAGGCTCGTGCTCGTGCTCGTGACCAGTTCAGTGCAGGCGCTGGTGTCTGTCGCGTTCGCCGCGCAGGCGTTTGCAGGATCAGACGCCCTCTGGCTGCTCTACCTGCTGACCGCGATGCAGGGAGGCGTCGGCGCGATCGACGCGCCTGCGCGCCGTACCTTCATGCCCCGGCTGTTGCGGCGCGAGCTCATGCCCGCCGGTGCGGCGCTGTCGAGCATCTCAATGTATGCGGCGATGATCAGCGGACCTGCGCTCGCCGGTGTGATCGCCGCGGCCGGCGGGCTCAGGCTCTGCTACCTGATCGACGCCCTCACGTTCGCAGCCGCGCTCTACGCAGTGTTCCGGTTGCCGCCCATGCGACCCGAAGGCAAGAGCACGCAACGCAACCTTGGCGCGGTCATCGAGGGGCTGCGCTTCATCATCGACAATCGGGCTCTGCGCGGTGCAATGCTCGCCGACCTGAGTGCGACCGTGCTGGCCATGCCGGTCGCGCTGTTCCCCGCGATCAACGTCGACCGCTTCGGCGGCTCGCCAGGCACCCTGGGCCTACTCAGCACGGCAATCGCGGTCGGCGGCCTGCTCGGCTCAGTGCTGTCCGGCCCCGTGCAGCACGTCGTGCGCCCCGGTCGGGCAATGCTGTTCACGAGCTGCATCTGGGGTGCCGCCCTGGCCGGGTTCGGTGCGGTGAACAGTCTGCCGAGCTCGCTCGCGCTGCTCGCTGTCGCAGGCGCCGCCGACGTGCTCTCGGTCGTGTTCCGCACGACGATCGTCCAGCTCGCCACGCCCGACTCGATGCGGGGCCGCACCAGCTCGACCGAGTTCGTCGTCGGTGCCGCATTCCCGGAGGTGGGCAACTTCCGTGCGGGACTGGTCGCCAGCGCATCCTCCCCCGGCATCAGCGCGGTGGCTGGTGGATTGGCCGCCGTGGCGGGGGCCGCACTGATCGCGCTGACGTCGCCCGCATTCGTGCGCTACCGGCACGCCGAACAGATCAGCAACCATCCAGCGCGTCCATGAGATCGGGCGCCAGATCCCAATAACGAGAAGATGTCGAGGTAGCAGCCCTTGTTCGCAGATCCGCGGCGCCCGTGCAAGCGAGAAATCGCTGTCCAAAGAATCTCCCCCCGCGTTACGTTCGCTTGATGAATCCCTGGTCTTTGACATCGAGCGAAGCGACGACGCGCCGGACATCGACTCGGTGATCAGGCGCGCGTTTCACGAGCAGCTGGGCGTTGCAGACATGGTCGCTGCGATCCGCGCGTCCGCGCAGTACGAGCCCGGTCTGACGCTGGTGGCGAGGCAGGCCGACCAGGTTGTGGGCTTCACGATGATCAGTCACGCCGAGCTGGTCGACGACGAGGGCGGACGCCAGGACGTCCTCACGTTGTCGCCGCTCGCCGTGCACCCTGACCACGAGCGGCACGGCATCGGGTCGGCTCTCGTGCGCGAGGTTCTGAGCTTGGCCGATGCCCGCTTTGACGGCTCTTCGCGGTGAAGCGTGAATCGGCGGTTCGGGGACGGTTGGTCACGCGGCGGTTGCCGCGTTGGCGAGCAGGATACGGCGCTGGTAGTTGGCCTGGCTGCGAAACCCGCGGGCCGTGCGCTTGATGAGTTTGATGTTGGTGTTGTAGCCCTCGGTTCTGGCGTTGGTGACCCGCAGCCGTAGGAACGCCTCGATGGCCGGCCACCAGGTGTCGATGGCGGTCGCGAGCCGGGCCAGCTCGGGGATGGCTGCCCGGGCGGCGTGGCTGTAGAACACGTCGAGTCGTTCGCGGATCTCATAGGGCCGGGCGCCGCCGTCGATCTTGGCGAGCAGGTGGCGCAGCAGCTCCTGACGCCCCAGGCGGCGCCGATCTCGCCGGTCGGGTCGTCGGCTGCGAGTGTTGCGGTCAGCCGGGACTGAACAACAGGGGTTCCTTTGGGCAGGTCCTGGAGTCGGCCCTGGCGGAGCCGCACGAGGGCGACCGCCGCGAAGTTGGATGCTGCGCGGTCTCGCCTGCGGAGCAATGACATGTAGCCCAGCGACGCGGGGGCGACTGCCACGGCATCGGGTGGGGCTGCGGGTACTCCCCGGGTGTGTCCCGACCGTGCCGGTGCTGATCGACGCCGATGCTCGCTCGGTGCGACGCGCGGTCATGCCGCGACGCGTGCGGAGGGTCCCGCTCGGGGAACCCGGCCGCGGGACTCGATCGTCGAGGTCACGAGGGCGGGAGGTCGTGCCGCTGATCGTGGTGGAGCAGCAGGACGCCACCGCCGGCGAGCTGCTCGCGCCCATGCTCGAGCCCACCGCGGCCGCGAGCGCGTACAGCCTCGGCGCGCAGGGGCCCTCGCTGGTCGGCCTGGTGATCGCCGTTGTGGCCCTCGTGCCGCTGGTCGTGCTCGCGAGCACCCCGCGCCGACAGGCCGTGGCGATGACCGGGCCCGGGGTCGGTGACGCCGTGGCCCGCCGGTTCGGCCGCGCGGGCCACCTGGTCGGTCTGCTCGCCCGCGACGATGACCGGCCCACCGCGCAGGTGCGCGAGCTGAACGCGGACGGCATTCGGGCCGCCTGGGCCGCCGCCGACATCCTCAACGTCGACGCCCTGCAGGCCGCGCTCGCGCGGCCCACCGACGCCCTGGGCGTTCCGGCGGCGGTGCTGTTCAGCCCGCACCCCGACGTCGACCTCATCAAGCCGGTCCTGAGAGCTCGTATAGTCCGCGCCGGAGGAGCGATGACGGTGTCCTCCGAAGGACCGGGGGGAGGAGACCAGATGGCCGAGGGCCTGCGGGTGGAGCGCGCCGACGGGGTCGTCACGGTGACCCTGGACCGGCCGCACCGCAAGAACGCCGTGACAGCCGCGGGGTGGGCAGACCTGCTGGAGGTGCTGCGCGACGTCCGGCCGGTCGAGGACCGGGTGCTCGTGCTGACCGGTGCAGGCGAAGACTTCTGCGCTGGCGCCGACCTCGCAGCAACGGCCGGGCAGACGGGCCATCCGCTGCACGCGATGCGGACGATCGGAGACACGTGCCTCGCGCTGCACCAGTTGCCCGTGCCGACAGTCGCACGGGTCGATGGGGTCGCGGTCGGTGCAGGCATGAACCTGGCCCTGGCTTGCGATCTGGTGGTGTCCAGCGACCGGGCGAGGTTCTCCCAAATCTTCGTTAAGCGAGGGCTGTCGCTCGACTTCGGCGGCAGCTGGCTGCTGCCGCGCCTTATCGGGTTGCACCGGGCCAAGGAGCTCGCGCTGCTCGGCGCGATCGTGGACGGGGTGCGTGCGGAGCAGCTCGGCCTAGTGCACCGGCTGGTCCCACCCGATGCGCTCGACGAGACCGTTGCCGGACTGGTCGCTGAGCTGCGCGCCGCACCGCCCGTGGCCCTGCTGCAGACGCGGACGATGCTCAACAACTCCTTTGACGTCACGCTCGCGCAGGCGCTCGATGACGAGGCGCGGGCGCAGTCGGTCAACCTCGTCATGCACGACGCGCAGGAGGCGTTCGAGGCCTTCCTTGCCAAGCGGCCGGCCGTGTTCCAGGGGCGGTAACCGTGCCGTCGGGGCTGCAGGTGCCCGATGAGACGGTCGTACACGGCTCCTCACCCTCGACCGCCCGGGGCGGCTCGAACGCCCTGTCGAGCCACCTACGTACAACCTGAACGCAGGCTGGCCGACGTTGCACGAGGCTGAGTACGGCGGGCTGGTCATGCCACCGGCGCCAAACGCGGCTCCTGTCCGCCCTCGCTACTCTCAGCGGCCTCGAAGCATGCAGGACGCTTCTCCCCCGATCGTGTGCCCCGCTCAGCAGCGGATGGTTGCGCTCGTGACAGCGCGACGCGCCATGGACGTTGGTCGCGGCCGTGAACAGGCCGCCCGTCGGGGGCGAGCTCCCCCCGGATCCGCCTCCGACCTACGGGTGCTGTCCAAGTCGGCCAGCCTGAACGTCAGTCATATCCCCGAGGCCTCGTGTGGTCCGCCTCGGTGTGAGCTGGTCCTCCCCCGCCTCGTGGTCGCGACAGCCGCCGAGCTTGCTGCCCGATCGGCCGGTCCGCCTCAGCGGGCCGGAGGCAAGGGCCTGGTCGCCGGTGGTGCTGGACGAGGAGCTGCTGCCCGTCGCGCTCGCTGGTCAGGCGGATCTGCCGGCACAGTCGCACACGACCCCGGAGCGGGCGCCGCTCCTACAGCGCAACCCCGCCGCCTTCCCCGGCTCCTATGCAAACCCCGGAGGTCCGCATGATCAGAGCAGTCCAGGCGCCCGGCCGGGATGCGGCGGTGCTCGCGCCGACCGTCGTACGCAAGGTCCACTGGCGGCGCGTGCGGAGACCCGAGCCCGACCGACCGACCGCGCCCGCCGAGTGCCGGCCGACCGGGAGGGGCCGGTGACCAGGTCCGGACAGGCCTAGTCGTCGAGCGGGCGGGTGGCGTTGCCACCGTGACGCTGAACCGGCCGGGAGCGCGCAACGCGCTGTCGGCCGCGCTCGTGCTCGGCCTGCGCGATGCCCTCGCCGAGCTGGACGCGACGAGGAGGTGGGCGACGTCGTGCTGACGGGGAGCGACCCGGCGTTCTGCGCGGGGCTCGACCTCAAGGAGCTCGGCAGCACGGGTGCCAACCTCGACCTCGGCCGCAGTCCGGAGGGTGTGCCGCCCGGGTACCCCTGGGCGCCGCTGTCCACCCCGTTGATCGGCGCGGCGAACGGGGTCGCGATCACCGTCGGGCTCGAGCTCGCCCTGCACTGCGACCTGCTGATCGCCTCGGACCGCGCGGCCTTCGCCGATACGCACGCCCGGGTCGGCCTGGTGCCCGGCTGGGGCGCGTCCGTGCTGCTGCCGGTGGCGGTAGGCACCCGCGTCGCACGGCAGATGAGCTTGACCGGGGACTTCCTGTCCGCCCAGGACGCGCTGCGGACCGGGCTCGTCAGTGAGGTCGTTCCGCACCCGCAGCTGCTGCCGCGCGTGCACGAGCTCGCCCGCACGATCGCCGGCAACGATCCCGCCGCCGTTCGCGGCCTGCTCGCGACGGCGCACGCGGTCGCCGAGGGGCTGCACGGCCCGGGGCTCGCGGTCGAGGCCGCAGCTGGCCGGGCCTGGATGGAGCGCGGCTTCGACCCGGCGCAGGTCGAGCAGCGCCGCGCGGCAGTCGTGGCGCGAGGGCGCAGCCAGGGGACGCGCGGGTGACGTCCACGCCCTTCGAGCTGTCAGACAGCGCCGCCCTCGTCGCCGGCGTCAATGACAGCATCCGCCTCGACATGCCCTCGCGCCTTAGGGTCGCAGTGAGCGGTCCTCCAAGGGCTGTGGTCGTCGAACTCGTCGGCCCCGGGCCGCGCCGCACGCCGTGATGGTGCTCGGCGACCTCGGCGCTGACGTCGTTCAGGTCGACCCTTCCGGGACGACGGGTGGCCGCGGCCAGGTGCCGCGCAGCCAACGCCTGCCTGGACCTAAGCCTCGATCCACCGACGATCTTGAGGTTGCAAGATCGTTTGGTGTGACTCGGTGACCGTGGGTTCGGGGCGCGGCTAACTGCCCGACCTGTGTGTCGGGGTTGTCCTAGTCCGGGTTGGGGCGAGGTCGCCCGGGGTGATCAGGGCAGGACGGCGGTGGGTGGTCCGCAGCTGCGGGTGAACAGTTCGGTCCAGGCGGTCTGCCAGGGCCAGCTGGTCGGCAGGTGCAGGACGAGCCGTCG
>JAABUR0100003591.1_pt1 | contig 21626 bp, 36 predicted proteins | sample 5560091 | NCBI WGS metagenome assembly JAABUR01 (sample SAMN10711879, study PRJNA513375) | rock metagenome | isolation source: Antarctica rocks | place: Antarctica: Victoria Land, University Valley sud
CTTTGTTGCCCGAGAGCCCTTTCGAACCTCCTTTCAAGGGGCGGACACCTGTGTTACTTGGCAACTACCAACTGCTTCTTCTCCACCTTCTTCTTCAAACTCCAAGCCTGCCTACAATCAAACGAATTGTTCTCAGCCGCTAGTAAGGCAATCAGCAGGCACACGTGTTCACCATGGTGCAGTTGGATGATTACCCTGGTACCTACAGCCACTAGTCCGCACCACGGTGCCAGCCCATGGTGCACCAAGCTGCACTCTGCGGTTCACCACAAAACCAGGGTATACCGTGGTAGCCCATGGTTTATCGCCGTGGTAAAGTGGGTTTTTCCCGTGTAGAGACAGCCAGCTGCCGCAGCATTGGCGGCCGCCATTGCTACAGCAGCGGCAGCTTGTTGCGCTAGCCATTGCGGGGCTGCAGTGCTGCGTTGATCGCAAGGCAGCATCTGTTCCGCTATGGCGCTCTGTGCTCCATCTTCAAGCAGGCGGCAATCGACGATCTTGCGGCAGCGTAGCAGTCCAACATGCAAAACTGGGCTGCTGGACTGTTGGCATGTGCGGAGCAGCATGACATGGCGCTGACCGGCCTTGATGGCAGCATGATGGCGGCAGCGGACGAGGGCGCCATCGCAGCCGCTGCTGCTGCCGCGGCCGCGCTGGAGCAGCAGGAGTTTGTGAACATGAACCCGAAGACAGCCCATCACACGGCGTGAAGCGGACGACATATGCAAGGTGGTATTCGGTCCCTGGCTGGGCTCAGGGAGGCGAGTTCTGGTAGCTGGAGTTGTTGGCGCCGCAGCTGTGCGCTGTTCAGAGGCTCCGCTTGGGGTTGCACTCGCTGCCGGTGGAGACCGGCAGGTTTTCGAAGATAAACAGGCGCAAATTTTGTGACAGCGGCGCGTCGGGGACGAGAAGCATTTCCTGATGGAATGTCCCGCAACAGACATTGTCCGGCAGCGCTTTTCCTGCTTGTTTCATCTGGCGGCGCCGTGCATGCGTCAGCTGGTGTGGGGAGGGGACAGAATGATGGTTGCCGAGTTCATGTTGGCATGCTTGGGGGAAACTCATCTGCCCATCGAGTGTCAGTAACAGTGCGGATTGATGACACATGATGGTTATTGGTGATTTGATGCCTTATCAGCCATAGTGACGCTGGCGGGTTGGCTATCTATCTATCTAAGGCTTACACCGTTCTCTGGCTAGTTACCAGACTTTTCCTCGCCATCAACCCTTCTCTCTATCTGTCGTGCCAAAAATGTCGAGGCGTCCGCCGCTACGGATGTAGCGGCGGTTGTAGCTGACTTGTACCCCGTCTGCCGTAATTCATCCAACCCCTGCTTCATTCCGATCGCAATGCTGAAAACAAGTCGAAGTATTGCTCCAACTTCACAGCGAGGTGAATGTCGTGATTGTGCTTTGCTGAAGCTCAACAAAGCTGCGCGCTTTGTTAGTGAATTCAGAGTTGTGGTACAGTCGTCGCAGCCGACGTGCGTTCACTGCGCGTGAGATGATCCGTGCGTTCGGCTGACAATCACAGCCCCTAATGTGCAGCGACGGTGTAGTGTCGAGCGTAGTATCGCCACCCAGCATGCTGCTCCGACTGCGCCCCGCGCTGGGCCATGCCAGGCTCAGCAATGCCTGGAGGTTCGACTCGTCGTGCCTGCTGCCGAGGGCGCTGGCGTCCATGAAACCTGCAGAGGCCGCCAGCCGCCTTGCGATCAGCCCCTGCCGGCTGGTGCGGCTGCGTCCCGTCAGCACTGCGGCCGCGCCGGCGACCGGGACGTCGCTGCTGGCAGAAGTGCGCCATCCGGCAGACGCCGGCGCCGCCGGCGAGGCCAGCACCAGCGGGCGGTCGAACGCGTATCCGTTCCCCGAGATAGAGGAAAAGTGGCAGCGGTGAGTCTGTGCAGAGCGCCGCCGTCTGAGCACGGGCATGGCTTGGTTGCGGCATGGCATCATGCCGCAGCCCGCAGCCCAGCACTGTCTGTCCACTACAAGCTATCGTCCTGCAGGCTGGGTCTCTTGGCTTTCTGCTGCTGCCTGTCAGCTGCCATGCTGAGCAATGCGCTGCCTCCGACAGGTACTGGGCAGAAAACAAGACCTTCAGGACGCCGGAGTTCAAGGACCTGGACACCTCCAAGCCCAAATTCTATGCGCTGGACATGTTTCCGTACCCCAGGTGCTGCAGCATTGGTGCAGACGGTTGAATCAGTGGTTGAATTGATGAGGGCGCTTGCTGCATTGCTGGCGACGGGACGGCTTTGACAGTGTGTCTGCCGCCCTGCAGCGGCGCCGGCCTGCATGTGGGACATCCAGAGGGCTACACAGCCACAGGTGTAATTTTGTGCGAAGCTCAACACCCCTGGATCATGCATCGCATGCTTTGCGAAATGTGCACTGCGCGCACACGGCGTGCAAGCAGCCATTGCACACGTGATGATGGTCAAAAATGGAACACACGTCACTGCTGCAGACATCGTTGCGCGGCTGAAGCGGCATCAGGGCTACAACGTGCTGCACCCCATCGGCTTTGACGCCTTTGGCCTGCCGGCGGAGCAGTACGCGATCCAGGTAAACCCCCTGACATTGTTTCTCAATCGTTCTCTGGCCTAGTAAAACCCCTGTTCCCTGGGCCTAACAAGTCCTCATCATCTGGTCCAGTGAAACATCATTCTCTGGGCAAACGAGATCTCGTCCTCTGATGGTACACTAACCTCCGATCTGCCCATCGTTAAGCCAATCCCCGTTTTTGTGCAGACGGGTACGCACCCGCGGGAGACGACGAAGCGCAACTGCGACCGCTTTCGGGAGCAGCTGCAGTCGCTGGGCTTCTCCTACGACTGGGACCGCGAGATCTCCACCACGGACCCCGGCTACTACAAGTGAGTGCTGGTGTCAGCCTCGCTGTACAGGGTTCCGCAGCAAGATGGGGCCTCCAAGCTTGTTCGTTGAAAAAAAACTACTCGCAGAGGAGGAGCACCTGGATGCTTGCTCGCCTCCGCATGTGAAAATGCCGTGCGCCTGACACAGTTCTCCCAACCGCTCGGCGCTGCCGGACGACCATTTTCTCAATTGTGGCCCGCGCCGCAGGTGGACGCAGTGGATCTTCCTGCAGTTGTTCAAGAAGGGTTTAGCGTATCGGGCGGAGGTGCCCGTCAACTGGTGCCCCGCGCTCGGCACCGTGCTCGCCAACGAGGAGGTTATCGGTGCGCGTTCCTACCGCTGGCCCACCAGAACATTCAATGTGCCTAGCGGAATGCATCTCGTGGCAGCAGTCGGGTCTGTGGAACGCCATGTCCCACCCCGGCTGGCGCACAGGCCACTTCACCACTTGTGAAAGTATTTTTTCTGCTGTGCAACAATACACGGTGTCCTGATGCAGGCGGCAAGTCGGAGCGTGGGGACCACCCGGTGGTGCGCATGCCGCTGCGGCAGTGGATGCTGGCCATCACCAAGTATGCGGACCGGCTGCTGACGGACCTCGACGGCCTCGAGTGGGACGCGGGGATCAAGGCGCTGCAACGCGCCTGGATTGGGCGATCCGAGGTGAGCAATCTCAATGAACGTGTACTTCCAGCATAATGTGGCTCGAACTAACCAGCTGGGGGTTTGACGCGGGGATCAAGGCGCTGCAGCACGCCTGGACCGGGCGCCCCAAGATGGGCACTTTCGTGTGCCTTCGTGTAGACGCTGGTATATGTATTATCCGCATCAGGCTGGCGGCCTCGACCTGGACGCCGCTCTCAGGTCGCGAATGTGCGGCTTATCCATGTTGGATCAGAGCTACACTAGAGCAAATCACGAGTTTCTAACCGCAGGTCCTGGACATCGTTTTTAAAACCTGGACAACTCAAGATCTGTGGCTTCAAGTCGATTTGACTCGTTGGACAGCTACATCTGCCAAGTGACTTGGCGTTGCAGCCCAAGCCCGCCCGCTTCGTGTGGCTTCAAATCCTTTACTGTCTCGGCGCAGGGCGCCGGCATCCGGTTTTCGGTGGAGGGCGGCGCCGGCAGCGTGCTGCCGCTGTTTTAATGCCATTTCACCTCCAGCATAATGCTCTTTCTGTAGATCCCAATTGGTTTCAATACGATTGCAGGGCGCCGGCATCAGATTCTTAGTGGAGGGCGGTGACGGCAGCGCCCTGCCGCCGAACGCACAGCTGGAGGTGTACACCACCCGCCCCGACACGGTGCGCCAGTCCGTTTTGTCCGACGATATGGAACATGTAAGCCACGGCACGGCAGCGACATTGGAAGCTGGCGATTCTGTCAACATCGGCAGTGGCAGCGGCAGCAACAGTGTTGGCAGTGGTGGCGGCGGCGGCGGCGGCAGCAGCAGCAGCAGCAGCAGCAAGCATTGGGCCACGTCTCCCTGGTAAACCCCAGGTTCCATATGGCGACATATACGATGGTGGCGGCGCCGAAGCATACGCTGCTGGGCGCGCTGACGATCGACACTCCTACACAATATGTAATCAACACCAAAAGTTTGCGATGTTTTCCTGCCCACAGATCTTTGGGCCAACATACATGTTGGTGGCGCTGGAGCACCCGCTGCTAGGCGCGCTCACGAGCGACTCTGATCCAAGTCCTTACGCTCAGGGATGATTGAGTCTGGTTGCTTGTGTATCTGCAGATTTTTGGCGCAACATATATGGTGGTGGCGCCCGAGCACCCGCTGCTGGGCGTGCTGACGACCGACGCGCAGCGGCCACAGGTGGAGGCTTACGTGACGGCCGCGGGCGCCAAGTCCGACCTGGAAAGGACAGACCTCGCCAAGGGCAAGTCCGGCGTGCCCACAGGTAAGCTGGTCGCCTATGCTTCTAGATAGCAAGAAAGTTCTGGGTCTTCAAACCTGATAGGTGGCAGCAAAGCTGGAGCGCACAGGTCTGGTCAGGCAAGTCTGGCATGCAAGTCGGGATGGACGTGAAAGCTTGTTTGATCACGCGCAATGTCAAGTCTGCACCTAGAGAGTCGCGGACGCGGCCAAGGGCAAGCCAGCATTCCAAAAGGTAAGTCCACCAAATCAGGCGTTTGGAACCCCAACTGGTTGATTCAGAACATGTTTTGTGCGTGTAAACTCCGCAAGTGCACTTATCTTGCCAAGGGCAAGTCCGGAGTGCCCACAGGTATCTGTGCCAGGCCTCTATGGCCTTGAACAGCTGGGAGCATGATCCTTACCGCGGCCACTGTTGAGGCGCCAGTACGTCGCAGGTCGGCAGGACGGTGACTTTGGCGGGCGTTTCATCAGGGCAGCCGACTTGGCTCATTCTCTCAGTGTCGGACAGGCAGCCGTATCCTCACGCAGAAAACAAACGAGCAGATCGTGTGCCAGCTGTGTCAGGTTGTGTGGCACAAGCTGACACTGTTGCGTTCTGGGCAACTGGATCGGGTATTTGCCTTCTCTGGAACCTGACAGAAGCACACGTCAGCCTGCCCCGTAGGCAGCTTTGCCGTCCAACCCGGCGAAGAGCAAGCGTATGCCTGTGTCGGTCGCCGACTATGTTATGGGAGGCTACGGCAGCGGCGCCGTCATGGCAATTTAAACCGGCGGCCTGAAATCGGAAATCTCACACTCACTCTCGCGAAACCTGGCCGAGCCTCACGTTGGCTTTACATCAAATCGCAGGCAGCTTCGCGGTGAACCCGGCGACAGGCGAGCGCATGCCCGTCTGGGTCGCTGACTACGTTCTGGGCGGCTACGGCAGCGGTGCCATAATGGCGGTGCCTGCGCACGACTCGCGCGACTTCGAGTTTGCGCAGACCTTCGGGCTGCCGGTGCGGCGCGTGGTGGCGGCGGCGGCGGCTGCGGCGGCGGATGGAAATGGCACTAATGGCAGCGGCGCGTCACCGGCGGCACCAGATGAGGGCCTGTCCTTCACAGGTGCGAAGGGCAGGCCGAAGCTGGGAATGATTCCTGCTGGCACTGCATCGGTGAGAAGCAACACAATCTTGCCAGATGCAGCAGCTTTCCATAGCACTCTGGCTGCAGGCTTGTGCAATCCCGGTACCAAGGATATCGAGTGAAGAGAGATCTGAACATATCTTGTCAACAGCACCACAAACTGCTGACCCATTGCTGCGTTTGCAGGGCGCGGCATGGCGGTCGGCTCCTTGGGCGTGGAAGCCGGCCTGCAGCTGGACGGCCTGACCACAGCAGAGGCAGCGGCGGAGGTCATCCGGTGAGTGCCTTGGGGCCGCCGCTGCCCCGAGTGCTTATGTGCTCTTACGGCTCTCATGTTGTATTTGTCGGCCGCCGCTGTGCTTGCCCGAAGCTCAACCCTGCTAGTTGGCCATGGGTGGTAGGTGCTGACCTGTGGCATCCAATGCCGAAATCCATTCGTTGTGGGGACGTGAAAGCAACGACACCGACCTCAGGTTGTCAAAATATACCATTCCAAGTTGTATTGTATTTCGTCTAGTGGCTCGAGGCGCGGGGCGCGGGGAGCGACAGTTCATATTCAAGCGATGGGCTGTTTGCGCACATTCTGAAGCTCAGTTCAGTTGGTTCAATTACATTCAATTGCTTTATGTTTTGTCAGGTGGCTGGAGGCACGGGGCGCCGGGGAGCGGCAGGTCAACTTCAAGCTGCGCGACTGGCTCTTCGCGCGGCAGCGCTACTGGGGCGAGCCCTTCCCCATCGTTTTCCCGGAGGGCTCAGATGTGCGATTTGGTCTACTGACTCGAAAGTCCTGCTATTTGCTTAGCACAAAGGGCTGTTCGCGCGGCAGCGCTACTGGGCTGAGCCCGGCCCCATCGTCTTTCACGAGGGCTTTGATGTGCGCATTGTTTATTTGAAAGCACTCTGTGGGCAGCAGCTTGAACTACTTGGAAAAACTAGGCAGTTTCCGCAGCATGCTGCCAAAAGATGGCTGTGTCCGCATTCTGGGCAGGAATGTCACGCCAGCTGTTTGACAGGCGTCACAATCACGTGCAGCTCAAACATCTCATGAGACATGACCCGTGCAGGAGGCGGCCGCGGTCCCTAGAGACATCCTGCGGCGAGTGCTGCAGCATGGTCACCCGACCCTTTCTCGAACCTGATAGCTCACCACTGCAACGTCGTGCAGCAGGCGGTCACGGTCTCTGAAGACAACCTGCCGCTGGTGCTGCAGGACACGGACATCTTCTGGTTGCGCTGCATTCCTCAATCCTCAACACTTCTCTGGAGCACTCGCAAAGTTCGTACACAGCATGCTGCAGGAGGCTGTCGCAGTGCCAGAGGACAGCTTGCCGCTGGTGCTGCCGGACACGGACAACTTCCGGCTTCACTCAACCCACAATGCTTGTGCGGACGAATGACCAAACCTTCCTATTTCTCTGCTGCAGGAGGCTGTCGCAGTGCCTGAGGACAGCCTCCCCCTGGTGCTGCCGGACACGGACAACTTCCGGCCGCGCGGCACGCCCGAGTCGCCGCTGTCGGTGATCGACGAGTGGGTCAACACAACAGATCCCGTCGGTGGCGGCCCAGCGCGGCGGGAGACCAGCACCATGCCCCAGGTGCTGCAGCCTTGGAAGATCAAGGCGCTGCAGGGTCCTCGATTGTCTGGATGTTTGCCGCAGCAGACTTCGGCAATGTGCTGAGTTCCATTACTCTGAGGTGCAAACCTGTCATCGTATCCGACAACCAAACCCACCGATTCCGACGCTGCTGCCGCCCCTGTCAATGCGCAGTGGGCAGGCAGCTGCTGGTACTACCTGCGCTTCATTGACCCCACGAACACCGAGGCGCTGGTCGACCCGGAGGCGGAGAAGTACTGGATGCCGGTGGACCTGTACGTGGGCGGGGCTGAGCACGCTGTGCTGCACCTGCTGTACGCGCGCTTCTGGCACAAGGTGCAGACCTTTGCTCATTGGCCTGATATGGGACGCGCCCGGAAATGGCGAGCCGGAACTCTGCTGGTCTAACACAAGGGAGGTGATTAGCATCTGGGCCCTGGTGGTCATGCACACACGATTGCGTCAAGCATATAGCTGCCCCTGCTGTATGCCTGCTTCTGGCACAAGGAACCAGACCTGAGCCAACATCTTGCTGCTGCTGGCGCTGCTGCTAGCCGCGCTGGCTGTATGCGTGCCTCATAAGGCACATCGACCAAGCCTACTGCCGCCGGCGCCCTACAACTCGAAGTTATAATTTCGAATCAAAGGTGTTGTGCGGCCGGCGTGGCTCCAGGGGGAAAAAACCTTCCGGCGGCCGGGACGTGACTCGAAAACCAAATCTCACCTCAAAGCCAAAACACCTCGAAGCCAACATTCCATTGAATGCAGGTGCTGCACGACATTGGCGCGGCTTCGGGAGCGGAGCCCTTCCAGCGCCTGGTCAGCCAGGGCATGATCCTGGGCGAGACGGAGTACAGCCTGTGGCAGGACGCTGCCGGCGCCTTCGTAGAGCCCGACACCCCGGGGGCCGCCCCCGTCAGGTGGGCAGACTGAGTGGCCACATGCTCTGGCGGAATCGCAACCGTCTGTGGCAGAGTGCTGCAGGCGTCCTCGTTCATCTCGACACCGCCAGTGCCGTTTTCGTCAGGTGGGGAGTGTCAAGCCGCATCTCCATGTGCAGTGGCGGATCTGTGTGACATCCAGGTGAGCCATGGCGGCCGGTGGGGCTGTGGAATAGCCCCAATAGTACCTAGGCCACGCAACAGCCTGTGGCCATCAGTCTCGGTGGCTGCTGCAGCCTAGAGGTCGCAACTGAGCACGGCAGCACTCCTGCCGTGACCCAGCAGCCTGCACAGGCACAGCAACAGGCCTGATCCGAGATAAGCAAAGAGTATTCTCATGCTGCAGGGTGGATCCGGCGGACGTGGCGGCCGCGAAGGTCGGCGACGCCTTCTGCCTCAAGGGGCAGCCAGACGCAAAGGTCTGGCAACATCGAAATCGACTCCACGAGATCGTCATGCTTGAGAACTCGTACCTAATGACAAAAGCAGGCTGTGCACCTGTTGGCCAAGTTTTGGAACACCATGCAAGCGTAGTATTATCTCTTACTTCTGACAGGTGACGGCGCGCGCGCACAAGATGTCCAAGAGCCGTGGCAACGTGGTCAACCCGGACCACGTGGTCGATCGCTTTGGCGCCGACTCCCTGCGCCTGTACGAGATGTTCATGGGCCCCCTGCGCGACACGAAGGTGCGGTCAGCTTGAACATCAAAAACCTTCCAGACGAGAAGATCGAAGCAACGCCAAAATGGTCAGACTTCCTCATAACGCTGTGTCTCCACGAAGTGAGACAACGGAGCGTCATTTTTCCGCAGTGATGACCTTCAGCTGCACAAGCGGACCACGAGCCGCGACACCACAGCGATGAGCACCTTTGTTGCCAAAGCGCGTGAGCGCGCATGTAGCGCACTTTTGAACAATCTGTCGATTCACGTTGATTCTTAATAATTTAAAAAAACCCTGAACTATCTGCCGCCACTCCCGCAGGTGTGGAACACAAAAAGGGTGGAGGGCGTGCACCGCTTCCTGGCGCGCGCACTAACCCGCATACGATGCCTTTTTCTTGGTACGAGGGTTCCTGACCTCTCTGCCGCCAAAGCCGCAGGTCTGGAACACCATGGTGTGGAGGGCGTACACCGAATCCTAGCGCGCGCCTGGCGGCTATTGCACAACTGTGTTGTGATTTCTTGAGCCCTTATGAACTGTCAGTGCTTGCGATCTTGCAGGTGTGGAACACCAATGGCGTTGAGGGCGTGCACCGCTTCCTGGGGCGCGCCTGGCGCCTGTTCGAGGGCGGCCTCTCGGACGGCTCGCCCGACGCCGAGCAGCTGCGCCTGCTGCACTCTACCATCAAGCGGGTGCGCGCTGCTGTTGAATATGTTGTATCAGCTTTTGTTTCTGTCCGTGGAGCTTTCCATTCGCAGTTGCGGCAACTAATGTGCGACGGCGCGCCCCCATGAGCAATTGCGCCTGCTGCACTCCACCATCAAGCGGGTGCAGCGGTGTCTTCTGCTGCTGTTCAGTAGTGCGCTTGTTTCCAATTGCGGCTGGAGAGTCACGTGGTTCTCTGTCAAATGTGCACCCGAAGGAAACAATGTGTGTGACCCGCTTCCTGAACCTGCAGTCCAGGGCAGGTGCCGCCATGCGGGTGTGCAAGCATTCTAGCACTTGCTATACGACTCTGCACCCTGAACCCTAATGCCCAAGCCCCGCACGCGGGCAGGTGACGGAGGAGACGGAGGCGATGCGCTTCAACACCGGCATCTCCGCCATGATGGAGTTTGTCAACGGCGCCACCAAGTGGCCGGCGCCGCGCCCCGTGGCCGCGCTCTCCGACTTCGTGCTGCTGCTGTCGCCGTACGCGCCGCACATTGCGGAGGAGCTGTGGCAGCGGCTGGGGCATGAGCAGACCCTGGCCTACGAGGCGTGGCCGGCGGCAGACGAGGCGCTGCTGGTGGAGACAACTGTGAAACTGCCGGTGCAGGTACGGATTTGCCAATCCAATTTCCAAACCCTCAAATAAAACCCTCAAGTGAAACGCTGGCATACGAGGCGTGGCCGGCGGCCGACGAGGCGCTGCTGGCGGAGACAGCTGTCAAGCTGCCGGTGCAGGTGCGGACGCGGTTCACAAGTCTCAAGTCCTTAAATCAAAACTAGGAGATAGACGCTGCTGCATGAGGCGGGCCACGCCTCATGCGGCCGCGTGAGGCGTGGCCCGCCGCCGCCGACAAGGCGCTGCTGGTGGAGACGACTGTCAAGCTGCCGGTGCAGGTGCGGGTTCTGGCGATATCTGCCAAATCTACACCCAATAGGCAGTAGACACGATGTATATGCAGAGTCAGCACCGGCAGCCGGACATGGCAGTATGCTGAACTGCAGCAGCCAATCAGGAGGGCTGCGATCAACTTGTCGGCACCTCAGGCCGAGGCACACACAAATGTCTCGGACACAGGTGTTGTCAGCATGCAAGCTGTCGTCCTGCAGGTGAATGCCAAGATGCGGGTCACGGTGGTGGTGGAGGTGGACAAGGGCATTGGGCAGGACGAGGCGATGGTGGCGGCGCTTGAGGCCCCCTGCACCAAGTCTGAGCTAAAAGTCGAAGCTTAAAGCTCTTGGACTCCATGGCGAAGGTGAATGGCAAGCTGCGCGGCACGGTGGAGGTGGACAAGGGCATCGGGCAGGACGCCGCTATGGCGGCGGCGCTGGCCGAGCTGGAGAATGTGCGCGCCCAGGTGGACGGCGGAACGGTTAAGAAGGTCATATTCGTGCCCGGCAAGATCATGAACATCATCGTCGGCAAGTGATGCTGGAGGTCGTTGCTGGCAAGCCTGCCTGGCAGGTCAGCCAGGCGGGCTTGCTGAGGGGTGGAGGAGTGATCACGTGGGTTTCAGCTGCTGCTGCCCGAGAACCCACAAAATCCAGGAGCATGATGTGGGATCAGAACGGACGGATCAGATTGGGTTGATATGCCGCTGAAATTTCGGAGCTGTAATTTCAGAGCAAATTGACATCTCATGAGCCTGTCTGCAGTCTCGCCCTCAAGTGAAAACCAACCCCCAAGCCAATTGCGCACACAGCGTTTCCCTCACGCAGGCTCCCATTCATGGGCAGTAACGGATACAGCAATACATGCTCCAGCCACAAAGTGGTTCGAAGTTCCACGACGCGGAGTATGCTCCTCCCGCCACATCTTACTTTTTTCCCCACAGCTTGCGTGCCAGCTCCTGCACACATCAAAACGGATAACCGTTGGCACTCATTGAACAGGTCGTCGGACTGCAGCATAGGTACCTGGCCAGCTGACGTCAGTCAATGCATGAAATTGGTTGAACCAAGGCAAGAACGCACATCTCGCTCCCACTGCCGTTTGTCCTCTGCCGCCTTGTCCTCCCTGATCTGCTGGTCGCGCCGCTGTGCGCTGCAAGGCGTGCAATAATTGGGCCAATAGTGGACTTTCGAGGCAAGTATTTGAATGCTGGCTTGCTACATGATGGATTGAAGCGTCTGGCAGGGTGGCACGTACTTAACCGGGACTCAGCGGTTGTCAGGCTACGCACCTAATGAAGATGCGACCCCAGAAAAGAACAGGAGGAGCCTGTACAGGAAAGAGCAGCACTCTGAGATCGCTTTGCGAGCAGGCTCCACCCCATGACTGGCGTCACCATGCCAACATGCCACGAAGCGCGCGAAACATCAAATAGTCACTCACCGCTGCAAAAAGGGCCACGGCCAGAAGGCCGGGGTTGAACTGAGGCTCAAACTTGGAAGCCTCCGTTGTAGGGCCTGTACCGCCGCTGCCTGCGCCCAGGTCTGCGGCGTGCATCGCCGGCGTGTGCAGCATCAGCGCCGCCGCGACCGCTGCCGGCGCGAGCCACACGGCTGCTGATTTGCGCGGCTGGCGCAGATGCTGCGGCCGCGAGGCGCCGTCTGCAGTGCGGTTTTGCACCGCTGCGGTGTAGATATGCTGTGCTGGTGCCATGCGATGCCGCCGGGATGGTGCAGACTGCCCATGGAGGAAGCCTGAGCTGGCCAGCGCCCGCTGCATGGCGTCGGCGCTTGAAACCCTATGTGCGGGGCTGATGAGACGTCCGTGACCAGATGTTGGCTTGGTCAGTGTGCGGCGAGCTTGTTGCTGGGTGTGGCACCGCTGCGCAGCGATCAACCGTACATTTCGCTGGAGGATCCAGCAGAACTTGTGTATGGGGTCTGCCAGGCTCACTAGGGGTGCCCGCGTCTTGACGATGTGCGACTGTGGTAGCTCTGATGCGAGCAAGCTCCCGAGCGTGCCACGTGCCTGGCGCAATTCGGATCGAAGCTTTGACCACTAGCCTGGTGGATGCTCGTGCAGTTGCTCAGGTGGAAGTGATGGAGCTTTGATACGAGCCCTAGCATGGCAGCAGAAGCAGAAACTGCCACCGCGCGTACTGCACCTCAACTTTGTGTCCAGCATGGGGAACGCACTGACCGTCCCGTTCAGCCTTTGCGATCACGCAAAGTAACAGCTGGCTGAGCTGCACCATTTCTGATTTGTTCAGCTGCGCCAGCACGCAATTCTGGCAACTGTTGAATTTTCAACCTTGGTTTTGTTTACATCGCAGTGCCTGAGGCACAGCAGACAGCGAGAAGGCTGGAGCTGCAGAGACACAGCAATTGTGTTTCGAGCTACAGCACGGTGTATGCTTGAGGCGGGGCGTCTTCAAATACCTGTGGATAGCACTCAGAGCTCCTCACGGCCCGCATCCGTAGTGTTGCGGTCATGGGGGCGGCCAACCGCAACACCATCACCCTGAAGGGATCCACAAAGACAGTGACGGAGTTCTTCGGCTACGCAGTCAATAGGTGCTGCTTCTTCTCATCAGGAAGCTTGCATCACATGCTTCCAGCTCGCTGTCGCCCAACGCAGCAGCATCGCATCCTGCCAATTCTCTGCCAGTGGGTGCACGGCTGCGGATGCCGTGGCAAGCTGAATGCGCTGGCAGCTGCCCGCAGTCGGCGCAGTCTGCACGCTGTATTGCTGCCAGGGTTATCCTGTATTACTCACGGTCCCTCACAATGCATGTGCGCCTGCATGCAGCATCCTGTACCAGCGCGGCATCTACCCGCCGGAGTCATTCCAGGTCCAGAAGCGCTATGGGCTGTCGCTCATGGTCACCTCGGAGGAGGGCCTCACCAGATACCTCACCGACGTTCTCAGCCAGATGTCAGGTGGGATTCATTGTCAGACACGATCCTTGTCATTGCAGGTGAAGTGCTGCTCGGTCATGGCATGCGCGCAGCATGCGTCACCATGTCCGTGTGTTGCAGCGCATTGTACACGCTGAAGGCGAATCGTTGCAGGACTGGCTGCTGGCTGGGCGGCTGCAGATGATGGTGGCGGTGCTTATCAGTGTCCCGAGCTCATGGCATGCGCTCCCCGACGTTCACGTGCTGCATCCTCGTCGACGTGCTGAAACCATGTGCCTGCAGACTGGCTGCTGGCGGGGCAGCTGCAGAAGATGGTGATGGTGGTCACCAGCTGCGTCAGCAAGAAGGTGCTGGAGCGGTGGACCTTCGACATCCTGACGGACCCCACCGCACTCGCAGCCCAGTGCGTCGTTCGACTCTCAGCACATGCCTGGCACGACGGCCAGTCAAAACACTCCGGTCCGCAGTTGCAACATGCAACCCGTGTGCCCTGCTCTTGCAGCAGTGTGCCCTGCCAGAATGCATCAGGGGAAGCATGGCAGCTCTCGAGTCAGGCGTCTGCTCACATGTTCTGTGTGTAGGGATGGCGCAGAGCGGCCAGTGGCAGCTGGTGGTCGCGGAGATCCAAGCTATCGTCCGCCACAACGAAGCTGCGACTGTGATTAGAGTCTCACTTGCACCATGCAGGGACGGCGCGGAGCGGCCGGAAAAGCTGGTGGTGGCGGAGATCCAGGCCATTATTCGCCAGATCACCGCCTCCGTCACTTTCCTGCCCCTGCTCCAGGACCGCTGTGCGTCCCTGGCACACCCATCTAGCCCTGCAGTTGCCTGACTGAAGTGCAGCTGGTGTCAGTGTGCTTCGTCCAAACCTTGTGGCGGTGCATGTTGGAAGAGCTGTGTTGAATCATAATTCGTCTTGTGTAATCTATTTTTCATAGATAAAATCCACAAAAGAAAAAATCGTTTGATGGCATCACCCTGCTTGCACAATACCCAGCCTGACCAGCGCAGGTGCTTGTCTCAATGCAGGCAGCTTCGACCTGCTGGTGTACGCAGACACCAAGTCCGATGTGCCCAGCACCTGGTGCGCACGTTCTGCCGCATCATTGGACATGCTGCCCAAACTGGTGCTGCTGAGCGACTTTCTCCAGCGCCGTTGCACAATCGAGTTGCGGGTCTTTGGGTGCTGCATGCTGGATGCCCGGCAGTTTGTCCACATGTGCAGGGAGGACAGCGACGCAAAGCTCATCCAGAACGCGGCGGACGTCAAGCTGCGCTCCTTCGCCACCAAGGTGCGCCGTGATTCCGGTTCTCTCAGCACCGTCCCACCGATGTCTAGCGGGCACCAAGCGGCCCAACCGCCAGATCATGATCAAGGCATTTCTTCCATTGTACAATTCCGCTGCCCTGTCTGCAGGTCTACAAGAATGGAGGCGCTAATGTCGTACTGCGCGGAGGACGCTGATACTATCGAAAGTGTCAGACAATTTTCGGCCCTGAGATCTGGGACCCTTAAAATCTCAACCCTGGGCGATCCGCAGGTGCACAAGGTGGAAACGCTGGTGTCGTACTGCGAGGAGGATACCGAGAACAGCAGCATTGCCGCAAACAGCTGACGCATCAACCGGCACGCTGCTTCGAGACGGCAGCAACGCCGCAAACAGCTGACAGGCGCATGCATGCCATGCATGCGCCAGTGGCCGGCGCTGTGAAGCCCGCTTGCCGTTGCTGCAACTGAGGACGGCAGCATCGCCGCAATTGGCTGGCGGATCAGCTTGCGCCTGGCTTTAGGGCGACAGCATCGCTGCCAATAGCTGACCAGCCGTTGCATGGCCTCAAGAAGGCGGCATTGCCGCATGCGGCTGACTGCGCAGGGAAAATTGAGGATGGTATATTCATTTAATTTTGAAAGATGGGAGAGGACATCCTGGCTGGCGAGCGGATAATTTCGCCCAGCCCGGTCTTGTTTGGTTCTTTATCAATGGAGCATGTTTCTAGAAAAATTCACCAGGTTGACGTAGTTTGCACAGAAATGCAGAGGCCTCCGCCAATGGCGGCAATGCTGGCCGCTAGGATAGATAGATAGATTACACAGCCTCACTCAGGCTGATAAGGCATCAGATCGCCAATAACCATCATGTGTCATCATGTCGCAAACGTTTGATGACACTCACTGAGCAGACGAGCCGATGAGACCCACCTCCCCCAAGCATGCACATGAATCCGGCAACCATCATTCTGTCCCCTCCCAACACTGTCCCCTCCCCACACCAGCTGACGCATGCACGGCGGCACCGCCAGATCAAACAGGCAAGAACAGCGCTGCCGGACAACGTCTGTCGCGGGACATTCTATCAGCAAATGCTTCTCGTTCCCATCGTTCCCGACCGCTTTCGAGAGCTCTTGCCTGCGCATCAGCATATAAAACACGCGGCAGCACCAAACACTGGTCACACGCAAGCATGCAGGCATCAAGCAATGCAGTCTATGCGGTTAATTTGTTTAATTTGAAGGGACATGAGTAGGCTTCACTGAGTCGCTACCGAGGCAAGAACAGCTGCTGAACTGAGCTGACGACATCGATGAGAACGGCCCGCTGCCAGTGGACTGAGCAGAGCGCCACACGCGTGCCCTTTCACCCGCCTTGCCAGGCTTCAGGCTGTTGCCGCTGCAGCGGCGTGGCCAGCCTCCAGCGCGGAGCTACTTGCGCCACAGCAATGGCCGCACTGCTTTGTTTGCCTTTTTTATGTGTGGCATTTCTTAGCACCTGTACGCTGGAGCCACCAGGTATGGTTTTTGATCAAGCCGCTGTTGAGGGTCGACGAGCTGACACCGCTTGCCGCCACCAACCTTGAGGCAAATCGATCCGAGTGCCAGTGACGCTGGCTCTCAGAGAGCCCCCATTGGCGTGCAGGCCAGCAAGGCTACCAGACGTTTGTATTTGTGCCAACGCCACTATCGCCGATCGGCATCGCGATGCCGTTGTTCGCGATGCCGTTGTTCGCCGCTGACCTTAAGACATAATCGATCTGGGTTTTCCCATCAAACTCGAATGCGCAAGTCGTCTGCCTACTAATTGGATGCTTGCCGCACCTCAGCTGCGCCGCCAAACTTCCCGCGCAACACCCGCCCAACTACTACATGCATGGCCGCCAAACCAACACCAAAAGATTCTCCCAAACCTACTATCCAAGGTCCTACAAATATGTGTCACCATGGGGGACGACAGAAATCATACACGCTGCCCGTGAATCCACTCTCGGCCTCGCGCCCGCATCGGACCACTTCCCATCTCACCTTTGACCGCATCTCGCACCGGGAGCACGTGCAAGATGGGGTCTTGTCTCGGCACGCCCGAGTCGTCTAAGGGTCAAACGCATCCCGAGCCGGCCAAGGGCTACCCGGTAAGCCAGGCCGCGCCGCCTCATCCGCAGAAGGCGCATCCCGTCGTGTACATGCAGGAGCCGCAGCATGTTTCGCAGCAGACCGTGCCGGCGGCGGTGACCAAGCCACCAGCGCCCGCGCCAGCCCCTCAGTACTCGGCACCACCGGCGGCGCAGGAAGCCGCGCCTGTGGCACTAGAGCCTGCGCCACAGCAGCAGTGGCAGCAGCAGCCGGACCCGCTGTCGCAGCAGCAGCAGTGGCAGCAGCCGCAGCAGCAGGCACCACGACAGCCGCCGCCGCAGGTGGTGTACTTGCAGGACCCGCCGCCGCCGCAGTACTCGCAGGCGCCGCCGCAGCAGCAGGCGCCGCAGCCGCAGTATGCCCCGGCCCCGCCACAGGTTGTGTACCAGCAGGCGCCGCCGCCGCAGGTGGTGTACGTGCAGCAGGCGCCCGCTGCGCAGCCGGGTGTGTGTGTGTCTTTCGAAACACAACGTCTTTCGAAACACACTCAACCTCAAGCTTATGAAGGCTGATGAAGCCGTCATAGAATAATGAAGCCGCGCTGATGAATGAGACCTTGAATGATGCCGCAGCGGCTTTACTGCCTTGGCGCTGCTGATGCTTCCTGTCCAAGCCTGATATGTCCATGGATGCAAGTCCAGTTGACTACTTGTTTCGAGACCACTGAAAAGTCCTCGGTGCACACCAGCTGGCACCACAATTCTCAAACCCTTACTAAGGTTAGTAACTCGGAAATTTCCAGGTGCAGTTTGCATGGAGAGCGACTTGCCGATGTATTTTCTCTTGTATTCAATCCTGCTCTGACACTGTGATTCTTTTTCTGTGCAGTGTACGTTGGGGAGCAGCGGCGGGGCCATCCCCTGACGGCCGAATTGTTTCGTTGCTCCGCTGTCATAATCCAGTTCAATGCAGCTCCCTTCAATTCAACCCAATGTCGCTGCTAAATATCATTAGGTGCTGCCTTTGAGATGTGCAGTGTATGTGGAGGAGCGGCGGGGCCGTCTCACAATCGTCTCACAACATCAAGTCGGCTTTCCATTCCGTACTTCCAAATTTGAATTTGGCTTCCAGCACGCCCCATGGCGCGCACCGCCGTCATCTGGCCACTTTTTGCCATGGCCAACCGCCGCAGGTGTGGAACCTGTTTCGACCATTCATTGCATTGTTGATTTGGTGTTGAGTGTGCGCTATGGCGCGCGTGCCGCCATGGTCAGCGGCCTGGCATACTGATTTTTGACCAAACCTGGTTTCGAGCGCACCCCGTCGAGTGCCGTGCTGTTGGCGCCGGCGCTTGCTGGCCCGCCCCGCTACAGGTTGTCACACACGTGTTTCTCCATTCTTTGCATCTCAGTGCCTGAGTTTTCCATCTCATTTCCATTCTCATCACCTGCCCTTGCATGCCTCTGCTTGAGCGCATCTGTTCCTTTGAGTTTGAAAATCAAAGGATGCAAATTTGCATCACATTGTTGATTGGCGCATACTTTTTGCGGTGCAGGTTCTGATGGTTCGTCGGGATGACGGAGCATTCGACCAGACGACACAGCGCGGGAACTGTTCATGCCCATCGCGAACAGCCTTCAACTTGATGAAGGTTGCAAACGCGCTCGGCGCAAACATTGCGTTCAGCGGGTGGGGTGGGAAGAGCTCAACGGATCTGACCTCTGCGGATCAGGGCGACGGCATTTTGGCAACACACATTGCCGGCAGCAGGACACATTACATTTGGTGAGCGCAGGTTGTTTCAGCGGTCGCGGACCGACGTGGTGTGCATGTTGCTGCGGTCTCACGATGATATTCGGTAGGTGGAGGCGTTTCAGGGTGTTCATTTCGTGATGCCAACAGCGACCACAACTTCTTTTGCGTGTCGCACAGAGGTTCCGAGGGTCTGGTCCGCGTAGCCGGCAATGCCGTGATTCTCCTCTCCCTCTTGTTCCTTTTCCATCTCTCGTATCAACCTCTGCGGTCCGACTTCATGATGCGCTTTGCGGCACAGCCTCCAGATAGACTAGGTCATCCTCGCCATCGCTGCCGCTTTCGTTGTTGACGACGCTGCCCCCAGAGTAGTATGTTCGATCTACTAGGCCACTGCCGCAGCAGCCATCACCACAGCCGCTGCCGCTGCTGTGGATGCTCCTGTTTCCACCGCCGTGTGCCTCCAACGAGGAAAATGTGCCCTGGTGCGGCATTGCTGCAGCAGGGGCTGTCGTAAGGAGGCGTGTCAATGCGGGAAGCGGCTCTGCATGCTGCTCCGGCACCTGAAACGCCTTCATGCCGCCTGCAGCGCATCACGAGCTCGCGAGTGAGCAACATCGATGGCACTCCCGTGTGCATCGGCGTGACAGGCAGCACATCGCCTCGCAACCAAGGGGATCAAGATCCTGATCCCCCTTGTCGCAAGAGTGTATCGTACCTGGTGCTGTGGCAACTGCAGGTGAATGACTGGATGAGGCGAACTGGAGCAGGCCCCACGCCTGCAGCTCTGCATAGGAAACGACTCCGCCGCTGGCAACCCTTCCCTGGCCTGCTGCGCTGCCGGGCCAGCAGCTGCCGTTCACCAAATGTGCCGCCGGCGGCCCGCTGGCGCAGCCCGGTGCCGCCGGGGCTGTGGCCTGCGAGCTGCGGGACGCGCGGCGCAGGCGGCTGCGCCAGCCGGCCGCTTCATCTTGCCTGCCTGCAGCGGCACGAAACCGTCTCTATCTGCAGAGTGTTCCCACAGATGGCACCGACGAAGGTGGGAGCCAGACGGAAGTCGCAACATCAAGTTCGCAATGTCAGGAATATTACCCCTGGCAAAACCCATCAGGGGTTGGAAAAGTTCAATTCTTGGCATCAGCATTCAGGAACGTCACCTAGTGCGTTGCACAGCCTGGACAGCTGCTGCAGCGCCTCCACACACTGCGGCGCCCCCGCCACGATGGCTTCGTATCGACGGATCGCCTCCGCGAGTGTGCAGTTCGGCTCAGCGCTGCTTCCCCCGACGTCAACCCCGCCGCTGCTGGTAGGGGCGCCGGAACATCGGGCCGCGGCGCCAGCTGCCGCCAGCGCCCACAGCGCCTCTTGCGGCTCAGCCTGCACAGTAGAAGTTGAGTTCACAGATCACGCTGTGTCGGCAGGGTAGCGCCTTCCATCGGCAGCAAGCACTGCTCATCAAAGCAGGCGATGTCGACAGCAGTGATGAACGAAGAACTGCTGCCCGTCTGCCCGTGTGACGCTCTACCAGGCAGCGGCGGCGGCTTTGTGGCGCAGCAGAAACTCTCCACTGGTCATGGGAAGGGCATCCTAGGAGATGGAGATGCAAAATTGGGCCGGCTCTGGTTGTCGCAGCAGGCTCTTGCCTGTCCGGCACGGTCCAGCCATGCCAGAGCGATCGCGTGGCGCCCCTCTGCCGCGGCGTGCGCCGCCAGCCACGCCGCCGGGCGCGCGTCACCAGGAGTGGCAGCGCCCGCCGCCTGCCGCGCCGCTGCCACAGCGTCCTCGCCCTCGCCCATCCTGCAGTCAGCGAAGAAGGATTGTGAAAGGTTTGTTAGCCTGGAAGTGGGTGCCGCTGCAATCCCATCAGTACACGAGCCTGGCGCTTGGCGCCCCCTGCCCATAGTGAAAGTGCACCACCTGCCCCACGCCTGCCTGTGGCGCACCAGCAACGCAGAAGCACAGAAGCAGAAGACATATGCAGAACCATGTCCCTACAGCTGGCATTGCCTCGGTTGCGCAGTGCACCTGACATACATACAGGCCCGCCAGCCGCAGCAGCAGCATTGGCTCTGCCGGATGCTCCGCCGCCAAAGAAACCGGCGCCGCCGCAGCACGGCAGTCAGGTTCCCAAACCCAAACCAAAATGTTCCGTAGATTATTTTCGGACAGTTTTTCACGGCCATCTACCCCCTGAGTTTATGCCGCAAATTCAGCCTCACCTGACATACAAGCCCGCTAGCCGCAGCAGCAGCGCCGGCTCGGCAGGGTGCTCCGCCGCCAGAGCCTCCAGCACCGCTGCCGCGCCCGCACTGTCACCAAGCTCCGTTCGGCATGCTGCCAGCTGAATGCGGGGTCCGGGGTCTGCCGGAACCACCCTGGAGCAGCGGCCAAACGCCCGCAGCGCCTCGTCCAGAAGTTTCAAACGGAGCGCCGCCAGCCTGCATACCAGAAGTAGTAGAATTTCCATAACAATGCGCAAGTACTGAAGCAGCGCCCAGAGGAGAGCGCAGAGCCTACTCCTTCAGCAGCTTGAGCCGCCGCGCCGTCAGCCTGCGGGAGCGGCACACTTAATAATGATGTCTTGATAACACTTCAGCATATCCATATCTGCCCTTCCGAAAGTTGATCCAAGCTGCATACAGCTGCATTAGAACTCGCTCCCGCATGAGTTCAAACATCTTCTGGATGCTCTTGCGTTTTGGACAATGCTCCTCTCTGCAGCAGTGCAGCAGTGCAGAAACCCTACGAGCTGCTGGCTTACCCAAGGTTGTACAGGGCCTCGTAGGAATCCGGCTCCCGCTGCAGGGCCGCCTGGCAGTGCCGCCGCGCCGCTGCCGCATCACCCTGCTGCAGCGCCACGGCAGCCGCTGCCACATGCGCCGCAGCCGGCGGGTGCGGCGCGGACAGCG